>Ga0247611_10001129_pt1 | contig 49164 bp, 42 predicted proteins | sample 177DNAGHGhighgp2_FD_192422 | JGI IMG/M metagenome (GOLD analysis project Ga0247611, IMG submission 192422) | Sheep rumen microbial communities from Palmerston North, Manawatu-Wanganui, New Zealand - 1770 DNA GHGhigh gp2 | ecosystem: Host-associated > Mammals > Digestive system > Stomach > Rumen... | reverse complement strand
CGTTAACGAGCCGAAAGGGGAATGTTGTTTACCGTTCGATAGGTGTCTATAGTCCTTTGAACTATCCCATTCCTTCAGCAATCTATGACATCCGTGAGGATAGCCGTAAGGAGCCTTCTTCACAAAACGCCGTCTATAATATCCAGGGACAACGCATTGCAGAGGGTAGCGACTGGAACAGTGTTCCTAAAGGGATATATATATTCAATAGGAAGAAAATCGTGAAGTGACACTTGTACAAACACCTGTTTGAGAGTGACTGCAATTTCCGACAGGTTTGTCATAAAATATTCGAATTTTACCCCCAAATTAAGCCCTTCTTTTCGAACAGAAATATTTTTGGTCGAAAAGAAGGGCTTTTTTGACGTTTTTCATAAAGTGTTGATTGATAGATTGTTATGCGGATTTGTTTCTGTAAACGGGCGGTTTACAAAATCCGAATTTGCGATAGGTAAGGTTTCGTCGTGCGAAAGACCGTGTTTCGTCGTGTGAAAGGTGATGTTTGGTATATGGAAACAGCATAAAAATTGCAAAGAGTGGTAAAATGAGGGTTAAACTTTGAGTTTCAGGTGGTTTGGCGAAACCTCACGGTCTTTGTGAAAAGACAATGGAAGACTCAAAAAAGCCAGTTTAGGACAACGGAGAGTTACTAATTCGTTACCACTTTTGGAGATTACGCATCTATGAGTTATTCTGGGTAATAGTGGTAACTTTTGGCACTCCAACGTACTGAGTGGCAGTTGTTTAGGAAAGTTTAGGATTTGGAGATTGGTGATTCCTCGTTCTACCCAGATATGCGTAGTGAAATAACGACTGAGACAGACTAATTTTGCAGCCCGAAAGTATAAAGTCGAACAAGTAAAATTAGTAAAGTATGAAGTCAACCTACAGTGTCATCTTCTACATGAAGAAGGAGAAAGCAAGAAAGGATGGAACCTATCCTATCTTCGGTCGCATCACCATCGATGGTGCCAAGTCGCATTTCAGTTGCAAGATCTACTGCAAGCCTGACATCTGGGAAGTGAACGGAGGTCATGCCATCGGCAAGAGTCTGTCTGCCCGTAATGTGAACACACAGCTTGATGCCATCCGAGGCAAGATCAATGACTACTACGACGAGATTATGCGCCGTGATGGTTATGTGACTGCAGAAAAGCTGCGTAATGCCTATCAGGGTCTGGAGTTCCGTTACAATTCTATTATGACCGTATTCGAACAGTACAATGAGGACTACGAGAAGCAGGTTTCTGGTGGTCTGAAGTCAGCAACGACACTGCGAAAGTACAAGGCTGTTTATAAGCACTTGGGAGAGTTCTTGCAGATGCGCTTCCATGTGAGTGATTTGTCTCTGAAGGAAATCAAGCCGTCGTTTATATCTGACTTTGAAATCTTTCTCAGCGTAGATAAGAAACTCAAGCACAATTCTGTCTGCCGTTATGTCAAGCCTGTCCTGATGCTCCTCCATCGTGCACAGGAAAACGGCTGGATAGTCCGTTATCCGTTTTCTGATTATCAGATACATGAGGAAGAGCCAGACAAGGGATTTGTGACGAAAGAGGAGATGCAGATGATGATGGACTATCCCAAACTGAATGCCAAGCGTACATTTGTTCGTGACCTATTCATTTTCTGCTGCTTCACAGGAATCTCGTATATTGATTTAAAAAATCTGATGCACGACAACATTGTTGTCAATCCCGCCGACGGGAGCAAATGGATACACTATCGTCGTCAGAAGACGGGAGTGGAGGCTGATGTCAAGCTGTTGGAGGTTCCTCTTAAGATTATTGAGAAGTATGATGGTCTGTGTGACGATGGACATGTGTTCAAGGTTCCCGCTTTCTATTCTTGCTGTAGCATCATTCGCACTGTTGCCAAACTATGCGGGATTGACAAGCATCTGACCTGGCACCAGGCCCGGCACTCGATGGCGACAGTTGTTTGCTTGTCGAACGGAATGCCTATTGAGGTGGTATCGTCTGTATTGGGTCACAAGAACATCGAAAGCACTCAGATTTATGCCAAGATAACCAAGGAGAAGCTGGGCTGCGAGATGGATAAGCTATCGAAGAAGCTAAAGAGCATTCCAGAATTCAAAAGTTGCAAGCACATATATAAATAATGTGGAGGACATGACTATGATGAAAAGAGACTTGATAGTATTCGAGCATGAGCGATTCGAGTTGACAGGCTACGACGTGTGGATGACGGCAGGCGAGATTGCAAGTCTGTTTGGCGTGACGATTATGAAGGTTCGCGGCATCGTCAATAAAATGCGCAAGGATATGGCGGTCAATCTTGATATGATTAGCAGATACGATTTGCTGGAGAACGACTATAAGGATGAACTTTACAATCTGGAATGCATCATTGCCGTCTCCTACTACATCCACACAGGTCTGTCGGTTGAATTCCGTCACTGGATTTGTGACCGTGTGACTCGACGCAAGGAGCGGGCTATGATAGTTTACTTTTGACCGTAACAGATGCGTGACAGATGGCGCAGGTGGCTTGGATACGCTAAGCCATCCTGTGCCATCTGTCGTTTTCCTTGGGCTGTCTGAGCAAAGCGTCCTACCTTTGTATCATAAAAAAAGAGAATAATATGGAAATCGTAGTGATAGAGAAGCAGACTTTCGAGCAACTTCTGTCGGAGATGCGCCAACTGGCCTCCCGTGTGGAACTGCTCGAACGGAAGAGCAAGGACAGACGACTGTCGAAGTGGTTGAACGGCGAAGATGTGTGCGAACTGCTACACATCAGCGAGCGGACGCTGCAGACGCTTCGTTCGCTCCACAAGATTGGCTATGCCCGGATAGGCCACAAGTTCATGTACCGTCCCGACGAAGTGGAGCTAGTCAAGAAACAATTATCCACCTATTTCAACAACTAAAGCCAATGGAAGAACAGAATATCCTTACCACTAACAATGAGCAGATTGCCGACGTTTTGGGCATGATGCACAGGGCCAACACCAAAGCCGCAAAGATGACTGAGACCTATATTCCAACGATGGGCGGTGAACGACTGCTGACCGACAGGCAGTTGGGCGAATTCCTCCATGCCTCGCGCAAGACACTCCAAATATACCGCAAGGAGAAAATGCTTCCTTATATCGAATTGAAAGGCAAGTGCCTCTACAAAGAGAGCGACATTGAGCGAGTTTTAAGGAAGAACTACCATGCTGCGATATAACCTTGATGCTGTCACCCATCAATTTCATCCGAAATTTTGTGTCTGACACTGATTGAAAGTCCGGAATTGTCTGCTCTTTATTCCATATAGGACATAAAAATGTATGGCAATGAAATTTAAGAAGCCAAAAAGGAACACTCCCATCGTAACACTAATCAGGAACTATGTGAACAAGAAGAGTGGCAAGGTGTCTGTATCAAGGGAGGAAATCAAGTGGCGCTTCGACCATCTCGACTGGAAAGACCAGAAGAAAATCCTTATAGCATTCCTGGATTCGGGAATCTCTGACCGTGAATGGGCATACTCAAAGATACTTGACAACTGGGATGAGTCGTTTCTGCCGAAGGTCAAGGTACTCTGGGAAACTTACCACGAATACAAGTGCTCGTGGTCGGTCATCCGCTACTTCCCCCTGGAATACATCAAAGAGCATATCGAAGAGTTTACCGACGAGCGAGACTACTTTTTCATCTGTCTGCGACTTGCCAAGGATAAAGATTACACCATCGACCGTGCCAAACTCTCAAAGAGGGACTATCTTGCCGTACTGTGGCATACAGGCCGCACCATCTCCGACGGTGAAGCCCGCGACACACTTTTCGGCATCATTCACGACTGTTGCTTTGCAGACACCTTTATACCGAGGCTCGAACGAGTCGGAGAAGGCCGTTACGACAATGTGATCACTCCAGCCAACTTTCGTGAGGTCAATCTCGCTATCTACTATCTGCTGAAATTGGAGAAAGACAACGTTGTACAGCAGTTCGAGCGGTGGAACGAACAGGTTGAGAAAACTATCAACGGCAGTCACGAATTCAAGTCCATTGACCGAAATGATTTTTGCCACGACTTCGAATACGACCGTCGGAGGGTGGAGATTGCTAACCTCTATGCCTATCAAGCCTTAAACGAAAAATACAAGTTGCCCTCAGATCCAACTATAGAGCAGATGCGGCAGGCAATAGAACAGAATCAAGAATGGGCAAGGATGCAGAGAGAGCAGCCAACCCATAGCCACAATCAAGTATCGGAGTCAGACTTCAGTGATATGGATTATGACGGAGAAGATCCAATGCCTTTCTGACATCGAAAAATCGGGTGCGGTACATCACGTATCACACCCGAACCAACCAAACAAAAAAAATAATGAAAGACGAAATTATCTGTTCTGTTCGCGCTCCCTCGACTTCCGCCGGTCCTCCTTGATGCGCAGTTTCAGTTTTTCGCTCATATCATCAAGGAAGAAGGTGGCACTGCTATACTCATAGCGCCCCTTGATGTCAACATACTTGCGGAAGTAGTCAACAGGCTTCATGCCGAAAATTTTGAAAACAGCATTCAGCAAGTCCTGCTTCTTGATTTCACCGTCGTTGATACAGCCAACTTCATTGAAGGCATAGACCAGTTCCACCAGGTCGATGACCTTGCCCGTCCATTTCAGTCCAGAGTCGGTGTTGCCCCTGGCTTTCACCAGTTCATCAGCCATCTGCTGCATCTGTTTCAGAAACTCCGATGCCTTGTCCGCATACTTCTGCTGTCCCAGATATGGCATCAGTTCCACCTCCGTATATGTGAGCAAGATACTCAGTTCCACTTTGCTGACCGCATTCTCGCACTGTTCCACCACCAGACCGATGAAACTGTCATAGTCTGTGCGGATGTTCTCGGCATTGCCGCTTTCCAAGTCACGGAAGAAGTTCGTGTCCGTCAATATGTTGTATGTCATTGCTTACTCTTTTTTACTTGTTACTAAATGCGTTTGTTTGCGATCGCACTTGTAACATAGGCATGGGTGCAAGCAAAAAGAACCCGCTTTCAGACAGTCGATGTCTAACTGCCTGAAAGCGAGCACGATTAAATTATGTTAATAAAAAAGTGGCTCAGAGATAGCACAAAAGTTTGGGCAAAATTTGCCCAAAGTCCCCAAACTTGTCCCAAGTATCAAGCCTCAGTGCCTGCCTCTTTCTGGGACTTCAATGCCAAAGTACTTGATGCGCTTGAACAGGTTCCGCCTGCTGATGCCAAGCGCATCGGCAGACTTCTCCCTGTTATAGCCAAACGACTCAAGAGCCTTTACGATTCTCGCCTTCTCTTCTTCCTCTCCGTGCAACTTCAAGGATTGGACAGAGTCGGTGGCAGGGTCAGCAGCTATGGCAAGGTGCTCCGGCAGGATAGTGTCGCCATCATACTTCTTGATAGCAGCGGTTATCACCTTCACCAGTTCACGCACATTCCCCGGCCATGTGTACATTTCAAGCTTGCTTGCCGCCTCCTTTGAAAGTTTCCTTTCTTTGTCAAGACTTTCCATGAAGAATGTCGCCATCGGTACGATGTCTGTTGCTGTCTCACGCAATGGCGGCACATGGATTACATCCTCACAGATAAGGTCGAAGAACTCCTGCGACATCTTGCCTCTTCGTACCAGAACTTCGAGGTCAATAGCAGACGTGCTGACAACCTTGAATGAAACGCAACGCTTCCTGTTACTGCCGATGCGTACATATTCCCCGTTCGTCAGCACTCCCGTCAGCATCTTCTGTACGCTGAGCGGCATCTCATCCACATTCTCCAAGAAGAGAAAACTGTCATTGGCCATTTCCAACATTCCGTCCGTAGATTTCACGGCACTCGGAAAAGACCCTTTATGATGGCCGAAAAAGTATTCCTCCACATGCTCCATTTCTTCCAGAGCCTTGCATGGCACACGGGCATAGTCGCCATCATGCAGTCCCTGCATGGCCAGCAAGTCCTCCACCAGATGCCCTCTGCCTGTACCGCTCTCTCCGACAACAACCAGACGGATGTCGGTTCTTGCATAGCTTTTCAAACTCTCGTAAAGAGATGCGAACTGCGGACTCCTGCGCCTGTACATCAGTCGGCTGTCACGCTTGTCGCGAAGTTCCTGTTCCTGCATTATTTCCTTGATCCTGGCATAGAACTTGTCGTCCATCTGCTCCTTGGGGATATAGCTCTTCGCGCCTAATTCAAGTGTCTCGATGGAGTTTTCCATGGAGCCAAAACCAGTCATCAGGAAGAACATCTGGTGATGCCCGTTGTCCCGCATCCATCTGAGAATGTCGGTGCCGTTCGTACCGTCTTCATCCTCCAGCATGAGGTCAACCAGCAGTACGTCGTTCTTCCCGGCACGCTCTATGAGCCATTTCGCCTTCTTCACATCATAGCAGCCGACGGCCTCAATGCCCATATCCGTAAGCCTCTCACAGGCTCCCTGGCAGTAGGACTTGACATCATCAATAACAATCACCTTGCTCATTCCTCGCTGCTCTGAATCTCCTTGCACTTGGCGATGACTATTTCCGCCATCTTGTCAATCTCAGCCATATATGTTGCCAGACGATTGGCTGCACCCATATTCCTCTGTTTCGCGATTTCCATCACGGGGTCAACTAGTACTCCTATACGATAGGGCACCCAACTGCTCTTCAGACTATGTGCCAATTTGTTCATCTCGTCGAAGTCCATATTGTCCATAGCATCGTGCAGTCCGTCCACGGCATCCTCCGTCTCGTCAATCAGGAATCCGGCCACGGACTTGCGGAGTCGTGAAAAGTCTGGCGTAACAGTCCTTGTGCTTTTATCAATCACATCATTAATAACGTTGACCATAGCATCCACATCTGCTGTCTTGGGGATAAACTCTGTGAATCCGGCATTGAGCAATTCCTCACGCATCTCCTCGCCAGACGATGTAGAGACGATGACAGGGACTGTCTGACTATTGGCCACCTTGGACTTGCGCATCAAGTCGAGCAGTTCACGTCCCGATTTGCCCGGCATCTGCAAGTCGAGCATGACCAGCGAGTAGTTGCCGCCACGCAGCATGGTGAAGAACTTGTCGGTATCATCGCACACATCACACTCAAAGCCGTTCCGTTCCAGAATCTCCTGTGTCATCAGCAGCCACACATTGCTGTCATCGACCACAAGCACACGTTTTTTCTTGTCGGAGGCTTTCACCACCTCCGTGTTCAAAGGCTCGTCCCGCATCTCAGCAACCGTCATAGGCAGATTGACATGAAAGCTTGTCCCATCTTCAGAAGAATCAAACGTAATCTTTCCACCCATCAGGTCAACAAGCATCTTGACTGTTGAAAGACCGATGCCAAAGCCTTCCTTGCCAGTGGCGACGGCGTTTGGGAAGCGAGTGAATGACGAGAATACACGTTTCTTGTCTTCTGGCCGGATGCCTATACCCGTATCGCTGACAATCATGTTGAGTGTACCATCACCATAGGATATATCAAGTTTTACACTGCCCTTCTTTGTGAACTTAAAGGCATTGTCGAGCAAGTTCATGGCGATATGACAGGTTTTCTCATAATCTCCATGAAGGATAAGCCTTTGTGGTTCTGGCTTTATAAATTCAATCCGTTTTTCATCGGCTATATAGTCGAATGCCCTTGTCAGGCTGTTCGACAACTCTATCATACTGAAATCTCTTGGCTTCAGCACACCTTTATTACTCTCCAGCCGGAAGTAATCAAGCAACTGGTCTATCATGCTACGCAGTTGCTTGGCAGAAAATTCGATGGTCTTGATATACTTTTCATTCTTTGTCGGGGTCTTAGCTTCCATGTCGTTATAGCCAATGATGATGCTGAGCGGAGTACGCAAATCGTGGACGATAGAGTACATCATCTTGCTGCGCCCATCCACCATTCTCCTGTTCTTCTCTACCTCTATCGAGAGTTTCATGGACTCATCTGCCAATTTCAAGGATTCCAACTGTCGCATCTTCGATTCCCTTTCGAACTTTCTGGTTTCATTGGCCAGTTTCTCAGATTCGTCTTCCAGTTGCTTCATCACCTTCGCCCTCCGCCATGAATTGCCGAAGTTTAGCAGGAACACCATAAAGAGAAAAGTCATACCACCCATAAAAGTCGTCTGTCCTATATTGCTGGCTTTCTCCAGCATTTGCGAAGCCTTTTTCTCCGCCTTGTCATCATCCTCGTCCAGAATCTGGCTCATGTTCACGTCCAGCCACTTGTTGACATCCACGAGGCTGTCGTTCAGGATGCTCAGATTGATGTCGCAAAGTTCCTTGTCGATAAAAGCCATCTCGTTGATGGACGGCACTGTCACCGTTCTGTTCTTACTCTTCGATGTAACTTCCTCCCTGCTGCTCCTGAATACATGACCCGTGTAATGCTTGACGTATGTCTCAGTGTCCTTTACCATCACTTTCTTGTCTTCCCTAAGATGCTCGTCATTGGCGTTTCGCTTTTGAATTGTCGAGTATATCTCAGTCATCAGATGCCCTTTCAGGCTAAGAGCCGTCTTCACAGAGTCAATCTTTGCCCTTGTATAGAAGTCACCAAGCGAGTCAATTCTATCAAGAGCCAGCGAAAGCTTATTCTGGTATTCGGTTGAGTCCGAAGGAGTCCATTCGTGAACGCTTTCACCCAAATGATCCAGTTGCGAGGTGTTTTTCAGTGCGCCATGAATAGTTTTGTACTGTTCCTGACTGTCTGCCGACTCTATGATTACGTCTTGTAAGAGATGCCAACGCCAGCATCCAAAGGCGAATATTCCAACAAACAGTCCAACATTGATGACATTGGTCATCAGAAGATCTAACTTTGTTCTTGTCATAATAGCCTATAAACTAAGAGGGATTTTACCCTAAAACAATCAATAATCTTGTGTACAAGCTCCGTTTTCTACGGATTTCAGCCTGCAAAATTACAAAATTCATGGCAAACGAGAAAGGCTGTGGACGCACAAAATGCATATAAAGTGTATAATTTACCCCAAACGACACCGAAGTTAGCGTCGTCTGGGGTAAAAACAGGGCTATAACTACACTTTCATACCCTTACGCCTTATGTCGCCAGCATCAGGAGATGGCTCCGCAACGGACATGGAGGCTTTCTTGTCCTTGCCCTGTGACTCCTTGGTATCCTTATCGTCCTGCTTTTCGGACTTGCTTGGTGCCAGGTCGAGCGTAATCTTACGGTCAAGAGCGGCCAGTTCGTTCTTGAGGTCGCGGAGTTCTGTTTCCTTTTTCCATTCTTTGTTAATCGTTGGAATGAGTTGCTTCAGGTCACGTTCCATCGACTCGATACGGGTCTTGTACTGCGCGACATACTCAGGAATCTTCTCCAAGGCACGCAGGAAGTGAGTGGCTGCAGCCTCCTTGTCCTTCATCGCCATCTGACCGTTGTTGAAACGGTAGGTATAGCTGCCCTGCACCGAGAATCGGTTTTCAAGGAACGGCAAGCCTCCCTTCTGTACCTCTTCTGTGCATACCCTGACAGGAAAGCCGAAGGCATTACCGATTTCCTTTGGCTGGCCTTTGGTGTTGGTCTTGTCTGCAATCTGTTGCAGTTTGGCACCCAGAGCCTCGAAGTCATCGTACTGTTTGCATTCGATGGTTACGGCATTGATAACGTTGCCGAGTCCGTCGTGTCTGACGTTCTTTTCGAAGACTTTCTGGTCTGCCTGTATCTTCGACAGGATTTCCTTGTCTCGCGATAGGTCATGCTGCTTGGTATCCACCTCCAACTCTACCGTCCGCCTTGCCTTCATGAAGCTCTTGCGCTCACTCTCCAGGGCGGTAATCTTCTTCTCCATTTTCGCCTTGTCCAGCAGGTCGGTGTTGCCCGACAGGATGGCCATGTATTCCGAGAAGTTCATGCCCGATTTCTCGTCCATGCCTCCCTCGTCGATGGTACGCGCGCCCATTGCACCAGACTTTAGCTGCGTGATGAACATCTGCTTGTTGTAGAGCAGATTGAACTTGTACGCATCCAGTGTACGTTCCACGGCGTAGATATGCACATCCACCTTATTGCCTGCAAACATCTTGGCAATCTCGTTGCCCTTTCTGACTGCACGACCATTGCGCTGTTCAAGGTCGCTTGGCCTCCATGGCGAATCGAGATGATGAATTGCCACAGCCCGTTTCTGGGCGTTGACACCAGTCCCCAGCATCGACGTGGAGCCGAACAATACGCGCACACGTCCCTCATTCATGGCAGCAATGACAGCCTTTCGTGCCTTCTCGTTCTTACACTCCTGAATGAAACGTATCTCATCTGCAGGGATGCCATAGTCCTCCACCAGTTTCCGCTTGATTTCGGAATAGACAGACCATCCGCCACCAGACTGGTACGTTCCCAAGTCGGAGAATACAAACTGCGTACCCTTCTGCTCATCGAACCTCTTGTAGTACTCGGCAATCGTAGCCGCACAATGAGAGGCTTTGTTATCAGGATGGTCGCCATACGACGGGTCTATCATGCGCATATCCAGTGCCATCTTCCGGGCATAGTCCGTAGCAATGAGCATCTTTGCTTTTTCTTCCGTTTCACTCAACGGCCCACGACCAAGAATCGTGGCATCCCCTGTTTCGGCAAACTTCATCAGCTTCTGAATGAACGCCTCCTGGTCGGGTGTCGGTTTGATGTTGTGCAGTATCTCATTCATCTCCGGTCTGTCCACACCCACGTCCTTTGCCGTGCGGTAGTCGGTAATCTCATTGTAGAACTGCGCCAGTTCCGGCACCTTGATGAAGTATCTGAATCGCTCCTTTTGAATAATGTTGTTGGTCACCGAGAACTCAAAGTCCGTCGATTTCTTGGCGAAGATAGCGGCCCAGGCATCGAAACAACGGATGTTCTGACGCTCCAGTTCCTTCGGGCGCAGGTACTTGAAGAGCAGGTACAGTTCCGTCAGGCTGTTGCTGATGGTCGTACCTGACAGGAACGTCGCCCCCAAGTCCCTGCCCGTCCTGTCCTGAATGGTACGGATGGCGAAGAGCAGGTTCAAGGCCCGCTGACTGCCGAGGCTGTTGCCGAGTCCTGCCACTCGGTCGTGACGGGTGTTGAACATCAGGTTCTTGAACTGGTGCGACTCGTCCACAAAGATATGGTCGATGCCCATCTGCCTGAAGTCCACCACATCGTCCGTCCTCGTGCGGATGGCATACTCGATGCTCTCCAGTTTCTCCTCCAGATTCGCCTTGCGCTTCTCCAGTCCCTTCAGCATCATGCCCGAGATGTCCTTCCCGCTGTAGCGAAGCACGTCCAGATTTTCCTCCACACTCTGCAACTCAGCCTGAAGTATCTTCTGCTGTACCTCCGGCGACTGCGGAATCTTGCCGAATTGGTCGTGCGACATAATCACGCAGTCGAAGTCGTTGTTCTTGATGGTATTGAAGAACTTCACGCGGTTCGCCGTCGAGAAGTCCTTTTCGCTGGCATACAGGATGCGGGCATTGGGATAGGCCGTCTGATAGGTGGCGGCGATTTCTGCAACGTTCGCCTTCAGCCCGATAATCATCGGTTTATGCACCTGTCCCAACCGCTTCATCTCATGGGCGGCGATGCACATGATGAGCGTCTTGCCAGTACCCACGCTGTGGTCGCATATCCCGCCGCCGTTCTGTTTCAGCATCCACACACAGTCCATCTGCGAGGGATAGACACCCTTGATGCCATACTTGCGGTCGAGTCCCTTCAGGTCGAGGTCTGGAAACGTCTGATGACAGCCGTCGTACTTCGGGCGCACGAAGCAGTTGAACTTCTCGTTGTACATCTGCGTCAGCTTGTCCTTGAACTCCTGACTCTGTCCGTCGAGCCATTCCGTAAAGCCGTTGCGGATTTCGTCAATTTTTGAGTTTGCCAACTGGATAGCCTCCGCATCGCGTACCTTGATGTCGTTGCCGTTCTCATCCGTGCCGATACACTTCATGATGTTCGGCACGGTGTTGTGCAGCGCATGGCGAAGCAGGGCCATGCCGTCATAGCCCCGATACTCACCCTGCACATGAAACTCACGCCATATCTTCATGTTCTTGCGCTCACAGCTCACGTCGTACTCGTCGATGTTGGGCGAATAGACAATATCCACCCCCGTCTCATAGAGGTTGGTCATATACGACGAATAGACCGAGGCGGGAATCCAACGCTCACCGAAGTTGAAATCCAAGTCCTCGAAAGGAATAGGTGTAGGCACGGCATCCTTCAGGGCTTTCAGCGACTTCTCTATCTGGTCGTTGATTTCACCACCGTTGGCTTCAATGCTTCTTTCGATGGCCTTGACCTTCTCGACCACGTTTCCGGCAATGAACTTGTCGCGTACCTCATAGTCGCCAGTCAGCGGATTGAGGAATATCTGCCCGTCCAGTTCGCTGATGAGGTCATTCTGCGTCTTGTCCGTCAGTTCCGACATATAGCCGAGATCCACCCTGCCATACTTGTTGAGCGATGCCGCAACGGCTTCCTGTGCGGTCTCGACATGAGTCACCTCACCGACAGAGAAAGACACAGGCCGCTCAAAGATGTCTGCCTTGACAAACTGGCCGTCCTCACTGCGCTCCAATGACAGCATATCCCTGCCTCCGGCATCCATCAGGATCATCTTGGCATTGGCTTTCTCGTTCAGACAGCCGAAGCGCATACGGAACTCGCCGTAGTACGAGTTGAGGTTGGCGCGTAGCAGGTCGTTCTCCCTATGCTCGTTTGCCTCATAGCTGTAGAGCTGTTCGTAATAGTCGCGGACTTGAACGTACAGGCGCATCTTCGGCATCTGGGTAGCAGGGAGCGTCAGCGGATTGAAGATGGCAGAGCCGTCATGCACATCCGACAGGACACCAAGACGCTGATGATAGTCAACGACAACAGAACCGTCACGCAGATGCTCATACATCGTTCCTTCAAACTTGCCAGGCTGCAGCGGTTGCTCTGGAACTTGGGGCTTTTCCTGTCTTGGCTTTGCTATTGATACAGTAGCGTGTTGTGAGTTTCCATCCGTCTTTTGCTGCTGCTCTGTCTTTGCCAGATGCTCTCTCTGTTCGGCATTGGCCTCAATCTTCTGCTGACCAAGCATTAGAAGTTCCTTGCGCTTTTCGGGTGACAAGTCCATCATCAGTTCATAGAAACCGTTGATGGGAGGATTCTCTTCCCAATCCAGAGAGTCATAGACTGCCAACTGCTGTTCCACATGGCTTTTCTTGGCCATTTCTTCCTTCTGTTCCTGCTTCTCTCTGGCTATCCGTTCCTTCTTCCTTTCCTTTTTCGGCTTCTTGGGCTCAGGCTTCGGCTTCGGTTGCTCCTGAACGGTCATTCCCCAGAGATCAAACAGCGAAAGTTGCTGATTGGTTTCCTGCTTCGGTTCAGAAACAGGCTTCGGCTCTGGTTCCTCTTTCGGCTGCACAGAAGATGGCATTACAGGCATATCTACGACTTTTGCAGAGTCTGTCTTTTCAGCCTCAGAATCTTTGGAATCCTTTATTTCCTCTGCATCGGCTTCTTCAATGATGGGAGTCTGTTCTTCAGTCTGGGCTTCCTCAATGACAGATTGAGTTTGTTCCTGCTCTACCTCTACTGCTGTAGAAATGGTAGGACTCTCCACACCTGTAAACATCACGAAGTTCAGATGCTTCGGCAGCTCGTCCATCAATCGCTCACTCAAGTCATGGGCGATACCCTCCACACCACCGGAATGCTGATATTCCAACGCAGGCTTGCCGTACTGGTCTGTACCTCTGAGCGTAGTCGTTGCAAGTACGTTTTCAGGATGGCGGTCGAAGTAGGTGTTATAGATGATACTCTCACCGTCATGCGAATAGGTCAGGTTGATAAGTTTCTCATCCTCGCTCAATCCCTGCTTATGCTCGTTCTTCTGAATGATGATCAGGTCGCTGCCAGCTTCCGTATTAGCACTCTCCTTGAAGAGATTATCGGGCAGACGAAGGGCTGTCACCAAGTCGGCTTGCTCAAAGAGCAGGTTCAGACGGTACACATTCTGACTGTCGAGATAGTTGCGGGTGGTGATAAAGGCCACCATGCCGCCGTCACGCACGGCATCCAGTCCCTTCTGCATGAAGTAGCCATGCAGGGACTTGGAGATGGTGCGTTTCATCACCGACTTGTGGTTGCTGTAGATAGGGTCGAAAACCTTGGTGTCGCCAAACGGAATGTTGGAGATGGCGAGGTCGTACTTACCCAACTCATTTGGGGCTATACGCTCGAAACCCTCTACATGCACCATATCGTTAGGATGCAGCGTAGAGAGTAGTAATCCTGTCAGTCTGTCCTTCTCAAAGGCGGTCACTTTAGCATCGGGATTGACGGTGCGCATAGTGTCGATGAACACGCCCATGCCAGCAGACGGCTCCAAAACCTTCTCCGGCTTCAGGTTCAGTTCACCCATCACCGACCAGATGGCCTCCGGCACAGCCTTTGGTGTATAGAAGGCAGTGAGGACGGACTGCTTCATGCTAGCGATATACAGTTTGTACTCGTCCTCGTTGGCAGTGTTCTCACGTATCACTTTGTGCAGTTCATCGGTCAGGTCATAGAGCGGAATGTCATTCTTTGCCCATGCTGTCTTATTGTCCACAGGATTCAGCACACATTTCAGCCCACCGAAGCCGCAATACTTCGAGATGGTCTCGCGCTCGGCATCGGTAGGTTCACGATGCTCATCCCGCACAAGAAACGCTGTGCGGATGGCATCGATGTTGGCTTGCAGCCGTGCCTTTCTATTGAACGCCATACTGCTCAATGTAAAGTACTACGGCACCCGTCAACTCAGTGTAGAGCTGCACATAGTCCGTTGACAGTTCAAACTCAGGCTGCGTCAGGTCGTAAGGCTCGAACATGGGCTTGACCAATGGCAGCAGCTTCTCGGCAAACGGGATTCGCTGTTCCTCGTCCACCTCAACGGCAAACTCCTTCTCCAATACTTCCATCAGGATGCTCCACGGTGTCATACTCAGTCCTTTCATCAGGGCATCCATAGCCAGTTCCTGTGCGCCCTCTACGGAATGGCCTTCACGTCGTGCCTGTTCAAAGGTCTCTGCGGCCTGAAGCTCACGTTGGTAGATGAAACCAAGGTCTTTGGCCTTCTTTGAATGTTGCTCCATCAGGTAGCGGAGCAGGTACAGTCCATAATAGGACAACTCTTGTTGTTCTTGCTTTTTCATTTTCAAATTTCGTTTAATGGGTTATAGAATCAGCGTATTAGCAAAGCGCCCCGGGTATCCCTCCCGAGGCGCAACCACTGAATCCATTTCAAAAAATCATGTAAACGATGTATGAAAATGAATGTCAGTGGCAAAGGTAATGCTTTTTATCGGGATTTACCTTTCTTTGCTGACTTTTTTCGTTCTTCAAATACGAAAATCGTGTTGAAGCTATCATCAAAGGCCACACTTGCATCGAATTTCTTGCCTTGCTTACTGGTAAAACCCTTGATGAGTCCAGTTTTGCCTTTGGTCAGGAGCTGGTTCATCTGGTCATCGGTCAGATTCTTGCCTGCTTTTTGTCGGAATACTACCAACCCGCAGTCAGGATTGTCGCATTTGGCAACCTTGTTGTACATGCTGATATGGCCTTGGCCGCATTTAGGACAGACGATGCCCGGATCTTCAGAGTGGTCGAACTTGTCTGACAAAGAAAGAAGTTCATGCACAATCTCACTTGTGTATTCCTCTATGCCTTTACGGAAGTCATTCGGGCTGTACTCGCCACCTTCAATACGTGAAAGAGTCTGTTCCCATCTACCTGTCATGGTTACATCTGCAATCTGCTTGTCTTTCAGCAGGTCGTAGATGAGCAAGCCTTTCTCTGTCGGTATGAGCTGCTTGTTCAGACGAATCATATACTCTCGCTGTATCAGCGTTTCGATGATGTTGGCACGAGTTGCAGGAGTGCCGATACCACAGTCTTTCAGAGCCTCACTGATTTCTGCCTCTTCAATCTCCTTACCACATGACTCCATCTCAGAGAGCAATGCCGCTTCTGTCAGGATTGGTTTGGGCTTGGTCTTACCCTCGTTGAATCCCCATCCGCTGATAGGCAACGTCTGTCCTTCCTTCCAGTTGGGTAATCGGTCTGAGTCGGTTTCTTCGTTTCTGATGAATCGCCAACCAGCCTTCTTCACGACCGTCCCTTTCACCATAAACGGCACACCGTCAATCTCTACCGTGACGGCTGTCTGTTCTTTGATGCACTTCTCAGAAAAGGCTTCCAGCATACGGCCTACGATGAGGTCATAGATGAGCTTTTCCTCTTTTGTCGGATAGCCCAGCTTCTCGCCAGTGATTAGCAAGGCGTGGTGGTCGGTAACTTTAGCGGCATCCACACTACGGCGGCTTGGCTTGCGGATGGTCATGGACAGTGCTCCCCACTGCTCATCATCTGCCAGTGTGCGCAACAGTTTGGGAATCTCAGCAAACACATCATCGGGGATATATCTGCTTGAAGTACGTGGATATGTAATGACCTTCTGCTCGTACAGTTTCTGAGCAATCGAAAGCGTCTGTTCTGCGGTGAGGGCATACTTCACGTTGGCATCCTTCTGTAGTGATGTGAGGTCGTAGAGTAAAGGCGTATCCTCCACCTGTTCCTTGCATTCCACCTTAGAGATGACCGCCTCCTTGTGCTCCTTCACTTCCTGATAGATCTCCTCTGCCTCAGTCTTATCCTCCCACTTCTCGGTACTCTGAAACTTCACGACTTTGCCTTTACCATCGGTTGTGAAGTGCATCTGCCAGAACGGAGTCGGTACGAAGTTCTTGTTCTCCAGAAAGCGACGGCACACCATTGCCAACGTCGGGGTCTGCACACGTCCGAGCGAATAGGTTCCCTTTCCGGCAGCGACGGTCAGTGCCTGAGTAGCGTTAATGCCTACGAGCCAGTCGGCTTCGCTCCTTGCCTTGGCTGAAAGATAGAGATTGTCATAATCATGGCCTTCTTTCAGGTTGTTCAATCCATCCTTGATAGCCTTGTCTGTCAGTGAACTGATCCAAAGGCGCTGAAAGGGCGTGTGACAGTCGATATACTGATACAGATAGCGGAAAATCAGTTCACCCTCTCGTCCGGCATCGGTGGCGACGATAATCTTTTCTGAATGGTCGAACAGGTTCTTGATGTTCTGTATCTGTTCCATGATGCCTTCGTCATCTTTCTTGTTCTTCTGACGGCATACCAACTGGAACTCGTTGGGAAGGATTGGCAACGACTCCTGACGGAAGGCGCGGATGCCGTAAGCCTCAGAACTTGCCAACTCTACAAGATGGCCGTATGCCCAGGTTACGGCATAGCCGTTACCGCCATAATAACCCTTCTTCTTGATCATTGCGCCGACAACACGAGATATTTGCCGGGCGACGCTGGGTTTCTCTGCAATAATTGTAATCATTGTATGGTTATAAATGGATTCAGTGGTTATACATTATTATATATGTACGCGAGAAGTGGACAGCCGACAGCCAACTGCGGCTGTCCACACATCATCTGAGCTCAACAGTTAGAGCTTCGGGCCTCGCTTCTGCTTCTTCTCTTCCTTCTGCTCTTTCTTCTCGCCCTCGGGCTTCTGCTCGTTCTGCTGCTTCTCATTCTTCGGAGCAACCTGCCCCTTCTGCAACGGCTCATCCACCTTCTTCGTAGCCTCGTTGGTCTTGCCCTGATGGTTCACGGCTACCTGGGTCTCGCTCTCGTTGGCAGGGGCGACGACCTTGCCCTGCATCGGGTCATTCTTCGATGCAAAAGGCTGGCCCTTGTCGGGATAGAACATCAGGTACATCGTGGCAGTCGTGCCGTCCTTCAGCGGATAGTTATCGAGTTTCACAGACTTGCCCTCACGGTAGTCCTTCTGCTGCTCTTCGGTCAAGGGAATGCCCTTCCACTTGGTCAGGTTCTTGATGCTGCCGTCCTCGTTCGTCCAGTTCAGCTTGGCCTTCTGCTCCTGTTCCTGTGCCACCTCCTGACGGCTACTGCCAGGAACGAAGGCAACGTTCTTGCGGTCGGCATTCACCTGAAAGTCCACCATGAACTTCTGTCCCTTGTCGTTCTCATAGAGCTTGTCCTTAATCATGCCACCCTGCTTGAGCAAGGCCATCTCCTCGGGCGTGAACTTCACGTTGCCCACACTCTCGCGCAGGTGCAGCTTGCTAAGCGGGTAGTGTACCAACTCGTTAGTTTGCTTGTCGAGCGACACGAAACACTGCTCCGTCGTGCCCTCCTTAATGTTGAACAGCGGAACCACCTTGCCCAGATTGCCTGTCTCTTTCAGTGCTTTGGCATCCTCTTTGGTGAAGGTGTAGCCCATGTACTCCGCATTCTCCAGCTTCTGCTCCTTGCGCACGAAGTGAGGCAGTACGCTGTAGGTGCCGTCCTGCAGGCGTGTCAGCTGGAGTCGCGCAGCAGCCTTTACCTTCTGACCATAGATGAGCATCGTTACATCAAGCAGGCCGGACTTGCCGAAGTTCAGCATGTTGTCCTTTGCTCCTGTCTTCTCCAGCACCTCCTTGGAGATGCCGAACTTCTCTTCAATCTTGTCCCAGTTTACCTTGGACTCGTCGATGGGCTGATAGCCCTGATTCTGAGAACTCTTCTCCGAGACAAGCGGTTGTCTCGCATTGATTTCTTGTGCCATAAATTTGAAATGGTTTAAATGGTTTGTTACTTGCGTTCCCCCTTTCTTCTGAAGGCAGGGAACTTATTCCTTTATGCTTCTATCTTATTTCTGTTCTCACGTTCATGTATGCGGTCGAGAAACACCTGTACCGCCTTCTTGTCACATACGATGTCGTTGTCACCCTCTAAGAGTTTTACCACGTCACTTTCCCTGTAGTATGACATGTTTCTCAGCATCATAAAAGGCAGCAGCCCTTTAGTGCGGTATCGTTGCAGCGAGCGCATACTCGTTTTCAGAATCTTCACAAGGTCGCGGTTGTTGTAGAGTCGTTCCCCTCTCAGATACAGATTCCCGTCTTTGTTCCTCTCTTGCAGGTCATCCACTAGGATCTTCAGCAGTTGTTCCTGCTGCCCCATGCGGTTTATCATCTTCTGCATACAGTTTACGAAAGTGTCTTTGTCCAATGGTTCCATATTACTTGTGGTTTATGATGTTACTGACTCTTTGATTGTAGGCTGCAGCCACCTCGTCTGCCACGTCCATACCAATGGCTTTGAAGTGGATTCCTGAGAACTTCTCTACATCGGACAATCTGTAGCGGCATTTCTTGCCGTACATCTTGTAAGGCAGTTTGCCCTCAGAACGATAGCGTTGCAGGCTTCTTGCGCTGACATCCAGCAGTTGGCATACCTGCTCATTGTCAAGCCAGACATCCTCGTCATCCAAAGCCGTTTGTCGCTCTGTTGCCCTGACGACGTACTTTTCAATTCTTTCCAAGCGGTCTATCAGATTCTGGTAGGCCTCGCTTTCCATCATTACTACTTGCATATCTTTTTTTCTTTACTTTTGTTCGTTGATTCTTGATTTCGGCTGCAAAAGTACCCCGTCTTTTTGGGCTGTGTTCGCAACTTACTAGTAGGTTGTGAGAATCTTTTAACATCTATTTGCAGATAAGTTCGGGTTTATTGGAAGAAAGTCTTCAATTGTCCCTTCTTTGAGGGTAAAGAAGTAAAAGAATGAAGATATTGTTTGTTTGCTATGCCAATATATGTAGGAGCGCATTGGCAGAAGTGGTACTTAAGAAGAAGCTCCAGGAAAAAGGCCTGACTGATATTGAAGTCGAATCAGCAGGTGTTCATAACTACGCAGGAGCACCGCGTGACTATATGATGTCATCCTATGCCCACAAGGCAGGGTATGAACTTGGTGGTACTGCCCGTTATGTTACCCAGCCAATGATTGATTCTGCTGACCTGATTATCTGCATGGAACACACTCATGTCGTAATGATACAAAGACTACTGGCGTATGAACGTTGGAGCCGCATTTATACATTCAATGAAATCTGCTTTGGTGAGCAGACAGGCTTGATTGACCCTTCTGGAGATACAGGATACGTATATCATTATGTCTTGGAGAAGATTCAAGAGGGGTGTGCGATCTTGGCTTGGAAACTCGAAAAGATGGTCAATCATGGCGAGATATTTTTCCAACGAAAATAAAAATGTAGGAATTTTGAGAGAACCTTTCTATTTGTCCTCTCTTTATAGGAAATGTGGAGAGATATAGACAATCAGTCATTAGATTGAGCAGCATTTATTGTTTAACAACTAAAATATCACAGTTATGAAGAAGTTAATGACATTCGTGTTTATGTGTTCGTTAGTGCTTGTGTCTCAGGCACAAGAGGTATTCCAACTCCCTAAAGGTTTTTCTGGAGGAAAGACTGTCTGGATTGTCCGTGCAGGTGCCAGTTTCAGCGGTGTCTCCGGCAAGGGCATTGATGCACAAGAGGATGCTTGGGCCAAGAGCAAATGGAGCGGTAGCTTTGGCCGTGCCTTTGGTGGCAACCTGTCCATCGGCTTCAACAAAACTTTTGGCTCCAGTCCTCTCTATTGGGGAATGGATCTCGGTGTGGCGATGCGCGGCTACAAGGCAGATGCTTCATGGAGTGCAGGCGGGGCTTCATCGATTTCAGGCGGCTATGACTCACACACCAAGTCAGAGAAAACGACCTTGACGGCTTACAATGCCCAACTATCTCCGATTAACATTGGCTACAAGGTTACTTTCAACGAGCGTATGGCACTCGACATTCATGTCGGTGGCTTTGCCAGTTATGACTTTGCGGGCAGCCTCAAGTCGGAGTCGTATGACCACATATATCTTACGGGTAAGTATGGCACTAACGACAAGACAACTGAGAATAGCAACTCAACCAAGATAGGCGATATTGATAGCTATAGAAGGTACGACTTCGGTGTTATCGGTGGAGTTGGTTTCTGGTATGGTCACTTCAATGTAGATTTCTCCTATCAGAGAGGCTTCATCTCCATCTATGATAGCGACAACACCTACTTCTGCAACAAGTTTCTGGTTCGTATAGGCTATGCGTTATAATTCTCTACAGAAAATCCATTGACTATGAAACGTATATTATCAGTAGGATTCCTTGTCTTAGCACTGCCATTCTTGATGGCAACAGTGTCATACGGACAAGTCAGGAAAAGCAAGGAAATATCCAAACTCGTTAAAAAAGCACCACGCACTGAAGCTTTTCAGTTTGCCGTCACTGTAACAACTGACGGTAAGCAGAAACAATACGACTTTGTATCCTTGAAGGATATAGATCAGGAGAAACTGACAGATATAGAGAAGAAGCTTTTGGAAACATTTGCCGATGTTGCCTTTTGTTTCAATGGCAGCAAGGTGCATTGTTGTTATTGGGTGAAGGATGCTGACGGGAAATTAGGGCTTATGAAACTCGACGGTAGCATTCTTGTGCCTCCGTTGAAGGGAAACATTTATCACGGTACTCTTCCAAGTCGGGTTGTAGTCGGTGAGCAGACCGTGAAGCCTGAAAACTGGGCTGGCGAGTTTTGCAACAGGGTCACGAAGCATACTGGTCGTGGCTTAGGGCATTTCGATGCCGTTGTGGATGACATTAGGGATGAGAAAAAGATCAGGGCCACTATCCCGGCAGGAAAGTATGACGACATCATGATAGGACTAAAAGGCTCACACACCTATTATTTTGTTGCCAGACTTATTGACGGTGAAATGAAATGGGGTGTGGTTGATAAGAATGATAAGGAAGTGATGCCTATTGAGGCAAAAGGCATCTATAAGAAGAAAGGTGCGGCACAATGGCTTATCGGAAATGTTGGCGGCAAGTGGGTCGCTTCAGAAACGATGGATATGTCTGAGATTGACAACATGGTACGTAATGAGGAACTGATGGCAGAACAACGCAGGCAACAACTGGCAGAAACCCTCACTGCACTGGGTAACACGTTGCAACAAGCTGCCGTCACTGTCGAGCAGATTCAGCAGAAGACTGGTGGTGGAGGCGATTCTTATGGAGCATCTGGTGGTTCAGGCGGAGGTTCACTTGAATCCCAGTATCGTCAATGGGAAAATAGAGCTAAAGCCAACTACGAATCATTGACAAACTTAGGTGCCCGTGTCAAGAAAGATGGAAAGGACGTTGGCGGTTCAACAGGTCAAAGTATGAGTTCGTCCAATTACACTCAGCAGAAGAAAGCACTACGTGAAGCGCAAAAGGAAATGAAGAGCATCAGGCAGAAAGCTTCGAAGAAAGGAATCAAGATTACTAAATCTGAGTATGAGGACGTTGTTGTCAAGTTCTAAATGTTCAAATCGGGTGCGTTACATCGAATATCGCACCCGATTTCAATATTATCCTTTCAAAAATGACATATTTCACTTGACAGCCCTCTCTTTATCAATAATAATGAGTAAATTTGCAGCGTGTATGGGAAAAATTAGATATGCATCATTCTCTGAAGCAGGAGTTCGGAGAGACAATGAAGACTATCGTCAAGTTGTAACGGATCCAGACAATGACCGTTACCTCTTTGTCGTATGCGACGGCATGGGTGGCCATGCTATGGGCGAAGTGGCCAGTCAGGTTGTTTGTTCAACCATTTGTGAGTATTGGGAACATGCCTCTTTTGACAAGGGCATTGAACCAGTTTTGAAGACAGCGTTCAAACTGGCATCCGATGCACTTGATGCAAAGGCTGATGTCTTGCATAAGGTGGAGATGGGAACAACCCTTGTTTTGGCAGCAATAAACGGCAATCAGCTGACTATTGCCCATGCAGGTGACAGCAGAGCTTATTTGCTTCAGAATGGAGAGGTCGCCTACCAGACCCAAGACCATGTTGAGCATAGTGTATGGGGAGATTTTATCAACCGAAGTTTCTTCTCCTACCAAAGAGAAAAGGCTGACGTGGAGATTCACCAATTTGAGTTAAATACTGGGGACCGGATATTACTTTGTTCTGATGGAGTTTGTCAGTTCATCGCTCCCGACATTCTCACCCGTCGCTCTATGGATGACAAATCACCAGAGGACGTTATAGATGTTATCCTCTTCCTGTGTGAGAAGTTCAGTAAAGACAACTATTCCGCTATCTTAGTGTATTATGAATAAAAACGAAGCGAAATGAAACAGATAACAGAAGAACAGGGAATTGCACTCATTAAGTCATTCCAAGACAAGAGCATAACTAATCTCACCCTCAACGATGACGAGATATTCAGTTTTAAAGACCACATGCAGGGTAAGCAGTTCGCCTATATGTGTGAGGCTGCTATTACTGATCCGACAGGCGGTATTCCTAATCGTATTGGAAAACTTCTCGAAATACTGAAGCCAGAGATTGACAATATTGGCAAAAAGCCACTCTACTTCGATGTTCTGTTCTTGGTTTCGGATGATACTGGACTCCAGATGGATGAGATGAATGCCATGAATGATTTCATTGAAGCATACGACGACATTGAAATCAAATGGACTTTAAACACCATTGAGGATGGTTCACATACAATCAAGATGCGTATAATCACCGTTACAGAATAGCTATGAATATAGAGTTCACTTATCTCCTTGGACCGCTCACTGGTGGCATCATAGGATATTTTACTAACTGGCTGGCAATCAAGATGATGTTCCGTCCGCACCAGCCCAAACATCTGTTTGGCATAAAGATTCCATTCACTCCTGGACTTATTCCAAAGGAGCGTGGACGTATAGCAGAAGCTGTTGCCACTTCCATTAGTGAGAACCTGATGAACAAGGAAGTTCTGGAGAAGAACCTGCTTTCAGAGGATATGCTAGCAAAGATTGGCACGGAATATGACACCTTTGCTGCACGTCAGAAAGTAAACGGCGAGACGCTTCGCGCTTTCTTGTCCCACTTTATTTCAAGCCAAGACCTTGAAAAGATTCAGTCTGACGCGGGTGGAGAACTTGCTGCGCAGATACACAGTCGTCTGGCAGACTCCAATCTCGGTACGATGTTAGCTCATGCCGCAGTAGAACATGCTATCAGCAAAATGGAGAACAGCCTGTTGGGCTTTGCCTTCAATGCAGAGCAGTTCCTTATTCTGCTTCAAGAACCAGCAGAACATTTGCTATCAAAGCATATCAATCAGATTATAAGTAACAATTCCGAGGAAATCATTTCTAATCTTATAGGCCAGGAGTCTAACAAACTGTTAGATACCCCTGTATGCGAATTACTCAAAGGTCATGATGAGCAGTTAGTTCAACTTCGCCATATCCTCATTGACGGTTATAAGCAGGTTATCAGTGTTCACCTGCCCAAGATACTATCCACCATTGACATCAGCCGTATCATCCGCGAACGTATTAACGAGATGGATATGGACGAGTCTGAGCGTATTATCCTCAGTGTGATGAACAAAGAACTTCGTGCCATTGTCTGGCTTGGAGCATTATTAGGAGCTATCATTGGCACTGTAAATAGTCTGTTCTGAAGCTTTTTCGTTAAAAACAAACAAGATTTCTTTCAAAATACAGATATTAAACAAAAAATGACTAATTTTGCAATCAGTAAAACTATTGAATATGGTCTACAACAAACAAATCCTCACAGGACTGGAGCATTCTCAATATGAGCATGACTTCGACAGGGCTGCATTAGAAAAACTGGAGTCTATTCCTTTCCTGACCAAGGCGAGTCAGTGGGTAACCGCTAACTTCATTGAACGTGTCTATACAGTCCAATATACAGGTAGTAATCTGAAGGTAACTAAAGATAACTATCCTCAGATTCATCAATACCTTGTTGATGCCTGTAAGATTCTTGACTTAGACCGTGTTCCAGATCTTTACATAGAATGGGGTTATCAGATAAACGCATGTACCGTAGGCGCAGAAAATCCAATCATCATTCTTAACTCAGGTCTAATCGACCTTTGTGATGACGATGAAATCATGTTTATTATAGGACATGAATGTGGGCACATCAAGTCAAACCACATGCTCTATCACATGATGGCACAGACCATCAACTTCGTTATTGACGCTATTCCAGGCGGCAGCCTTTTAGCCGGAGGCTTACAATATGCCCTCTATTATTGGGATCGAATGTCTGAATTTACAGCAGACAGAGCTGGCCTGCTATGCTGCCAGAATCAAGAGGCCATGATTAGAGCTTTTATCAAGATGGCTGGTCTCCCCATTAAGGAGTTTGATAATATTCAGACTAACACTTTCCTACAGCAATCGCGTGATTTCCAAATGCTCGATTATGACGGTATGAACAAGGTGGTGAAGTTCCTTTCTATTGCCGACAGTACTCATCCTTGGACGGTAATGCGCTCTTCTGAACTTTTGAAATGGATAGATGCTGGTGAATATGATAAGTTTGTAAACAAACACTATCTGAAATAACATGGCACACCGGAAGATACTAAACAACTTGGACTATCAGGCCATCATGCATCCTGATGACAAGAAAACTGTTGACTGGCTCAATAGCCTTAAAGTGCCGTACACGACCAACTGGGAATTTGTGCGTGAGATAGCAAGACACCCCACAGACCACAATATTCGTGAGTGGTATGACATTTTTATGGCTGGTGTAGAGTATTATACCTTTCAAGATTTTCTTCGTGTGACAACAAGCAAATATCGAGAGGCTTATAACGAAGTTGAAAATCAAGGAGAAGGTATCAATATCACGAATGAAAGTCTGCCCAAGATGCACCAACAGCTTGTTGATGCTTGCAAGATATTGGGACTCAAAGAGATTCCTACCTATTCTACGGATTGGGAGTACGCTCCCTATCACTTTTCCAATGGTGAGAAGCATCGTCGAATAGTGATGATGTCAGGTAGTGCAGACCTCTTTACTGATGAAGAAATGATGTTTGTCCTTGGCCACGAATTGGGGCACATGGCCTGTGGACACAAACCCTACCACATGCTTCTCGAAACATTCTACATGCCTTTTGTTAACGATGCAGCATTCAAAGCATGGGCATCCATCATCAAACTCCCTCTCATGGAGTGGTATCGCATATCCGACTATACCGCAGACCGTATGGGACTGCTTTGTTGCCAGGACATCAATGCTGCCATAACCACAATGATTAAGAAAGCAGGACTACCAAAGAAATGCTACAACAATATTGACGTTCAGAGCTTTGTACAACAGGCAAGAGATTTTGAGGCGAACTTCACCGATATGATGGATCGTGTCGTGAAAGTCCTGTCCATCCGTTCTGCCGAGTTCCCTTGGCTTGTTGTTCGAGCAGGAAAACTCTATGACTGGTATCACTCAGATGAATATAAACAGATAATCGATAAAAACTGAACCTATGCAGATACAATTATCCACATCAAACATTGGCTTAATGCCGATATTAAACAGTAATCGCATAACAGAGAACCAACAAAAGGAGGCTGTTATGGCAATGGGCATGTCTGCGTGCCAAGCCCGTTGTTTAAGTTGCAGTCATTGTTCACATCATTGCGGGAAATAGTATGGTATGAATGTAGAGACTACCAAGCACAATAGTTATTCATACCTGCGGCAGACTGGAGAAATCGTTCTAGGAGTCGTAGAAGATAATAGTTATGTTTGGACTTTTGAACCTCTTACATCCTTTTCTTCAATGCCAGAGTTGGACATGTTCATTCTTGGTATTACTGAGCAGTGCAACCTTCGGTGCACCTATTGTTGCTATTCTGGGGAATATGCAAACAACCGTCCTCATAGTACGAAATCCATGTCATGTGCTGACATTGATGGTGTTTTCAAGTTTATTGAGGGGCTATCTCCTAAACGTCCTTTTAGAATAGCATTTTATGGCGGCGAGCCACTAACGCACTATGGCCTAATCCAATACGCGATTGAGAAGGCCAATATGCAATGGAATGGTGAGGTAACCTTTTCTATAACAACAAACTGTACTCTGCTGACAGAAGACAAGATTGACTGGTTGATAGCGCATCATGTAAAGTTGGAGATTTCCATTGATGGCACTGCTCCATACCATGACAAATGCAGGGTTGATTCAGCGGGCAACGGTTCATATTCAAGGATGTACAAGGCTCTTTCCTATATATCCAAGGAATATCCAGAATACATTCCCAATCTTCAACTATTGATGACATTGCCAACATTAGATGTACTTACATCTATTGCAGAGGAATGGAACAATGATGCCTTATTGAAACACATTGCTCCAACTCATATTACAGCAGTAGCTCCAAATTTTGCAAAAGGTGTTTCCAGAAAGGAATTCGATATGCTAAAAGTTCAGTACTTGCAGCTATTGGATCTATACGAACAACATCAAAACTGGCTTGTGCTGAAAACCTTTTTTAATGAGTGTATTGCTTACTGGAAAGACCGCCCTATCGTAGATGCTGGTCATTCGGTTCCCATGTCGACATGTATGCCACGTAATAATAAGCTTTTCATTGACACTAACAAACAAATTGCTATCTGTGAGAAGATCTCGGATAATTTCCGCATAGGCACTATAGCTGAAGGTATTAATTGGAACAAAGCCAATGAGCAAGTCAAGATGTACTACAACAAGCGAGTCCATCGCTGTGCTCATTGTCCTGCAATCCGTATGTGTGATTTATGCTTAACTGCTATTGAGTTCCATGACGAGCAATGGGATGTGCTATGTCATAATGAGCGTGTCTATGCCCGTCTTTACATGTTGTTATTCTGTGAATTGGCAGAAAGGGGGCTGATAAAATGACACCAGCACCTGTCCCTCCTATATTGTACACCAAAAGATGCAGGTTAGACAGAATCACCCTGCACGATGTGGATATGCTACGTGATATTGTGGAGGATGTTCAGTTCCGACTCTATTTGCCAGAATTATACGAACTAATGCATAACTTTGATGGAATGCATCGGTTTCTTAATTCTTTTGATACATACGCACAAAATGGAGATGGTTTCCTTTGGGGTATATTGAAGCAGAGTTACCTTATCGGATTTGTGGCTATAATGGACATGTTATACGAACCAATCATCTTTTATGCCATGCACCGTGAATATCGGGATAAGGGTTACACCAAGGAAGCTGTTGCTGAGGTTTTGGCATACTACAAGTCCATATCAAAGACTCCTCTTCATACTGAAGTTTACTCATCCAATTTCCCCTCTCTCTCCATTTTGGCATCCTGTGGGTTTCAAGTAACGGGCAGCAAAGACAATATATTTTTGCTAACTTATCAAGCATAGTTTAGGCAAGCCCTTCGCAAGGTGTTGGCAAGGACTTCGCAAGCCCACACAAGCTGTTTGGGCTTGCCATGTACTTGGGTAGGACTTGGGTAACGCTTGGGTAGGGCGAACCAAATCCGCAACCACTGTTTTTTGTAGTCAATTTGGCCGTTTTGATGCCATTTTGACCTTCAAAAGGAGAAATTCTATCTCATTTTGTAACTTTTTTGGCTTTGTGTGATTCTGTTTCGATAATTTTTTGTAATTTTGAGGCGTATTTCTCGAAAGAGAGTATAAAGGCATATATAGCAAGTCCGCGCTTTCCCTATACAAGTGTAGGTGTTAGTGCTGATTAAGCTAAAGATAGAATTACTAACCGCAAAAGCAAAGAGCAAATATGGATGTACCACTTGCGCTTAACGACATAGGAACCCGCTACAGGGTTAAGGGATATAAAAGAAAGTCCTCAACGTTCAGTCATAAGACTGTCGTTGGTGGACTTTCTGCGTTTTTAACAGCCTTAAATGATAGAAATAAGTCTTTTGTCGGCTTATTCTTAATGATGGGAGCCTGCATTCATCAAAAAAGTGACTCGTCGCACGCTACGGGTAATTATGGTTATTGCAGTCCGATCAAAAAACACCAATGTGCATTAATTGCGGCAAAGGGTTTCATGGGGCTTGGTTTTTAACCACAGTAAAAAAAAAATAATGATATGGGAGTATTAAGAAGAAAACATAATCCATGGTTTGTATTTTCCCTATGGGTAATTCTTATTGTTATAGGGATACTTGAAGCATGGGCAATATTATTACAGGGCAAGAACTATCCAACATGGCAATATGTGTTGTATTTGTTAGGAATTGTCCTTGTTGGACTGTGTTGGCTTTCTGGAATGTTTATTTCAACAAAAAGACAAATTTGCGAGAATAAAGCTAAGAGTTATGATGAGAACACTAAACTTAAAAAGTTCAATAATAATGGTAAAATTAGTCACTTTATCTAATATTAAGTGGACTTGTGAATTCGAATATACAAATTAAACTATTTAAAAGTTAATTATATGCCTACTACAATAGCTCAAACCATTAGTGATATTATTGCGACACGTCAAAATGACATTAAGCCAAAACTTAATGATCTGTGGAGCGACTCTAAACCGCTAATCAAATTAGCAAGTGATTTGAAAATTCTGATTGAAAGTTCAGAATGGCCTCTTCTGTTGAATCGTAACCCAGAGTTTAAAAAGATTTGGGATGCGTGTGTTGAAGAAAATGCCGAAGGAGAGAAAAAACATCTGGTATCTTCTTTTATTGATATTGTCCTTAAAAGCATAGGAACTATTGACAAGGAAAATGGTGAAGATGTTTATTTGGAAGCTGGCTGTTTTTCAGCTCTTAGAGACAGGACTGATAAAGATTGTGTGGAAATATGTATTATGGGACCTGTAAGTACGGGGAAATCTTCTTTGATGCAAGGCTTGACAGGTGCACCGAAAGAATTGCTTCCAACTGGAGATGGAAAGACAACAGCAACAAGAACCACTTTTAACAATTCTCAGGAAAGGAGTGCTGTTGTGTTTTTCTACACAGAAAAGGAATTTGAAAAGATTTTTAATACATACATTAAGAACTTCAATTTGGTACTTTCCAAAGATTCTAAAACTACATTCCCATCTTGGAATCCAAAAACTTCATCGCTTTCTGATTTTTGTGAAAAGCTTCAACAGCACGCATCATTTAAATATGATAATTTTGAGAATATTCAGATTCCTGGTATAGATACTATGATTTCGGCTAGAGATTATTTTGAGACATTCGAAAGTTTTTATGTTAAGGGCTGTTCTGATTATTATGACGTATTAACTGGTGAAACGAGAAAATTCAATTATAAAGAAATCTTGAATGGCGATCTCGTTCCATATGTGAGTTATAAAAAGAAATTGTCAGATATCAAACCGACATCGTTTTTGGCTTTAGGAGTAAGAGAAGTAATAGTTAATTGGCCATTGCAAACCCAAAAAGATAAAGACGGAGTTATTGATTTAGGCAAATTAGCGTTGGTGGACACTATGGGAATTGGTGAGGCAAAATTCTTAGTAGAAGAGGATTTGCGTGAAATAGTTAAATCCCGCGCAGATCTTGCCATTGCACTTTGTAAAATTCATAATGAAAAAGATGACTTTGAGGCAAACCATGCCCAAGATAAAAAATTCTTAAAGGTCATCTCTGGATTAAAAGACAGGAAGCCAAAAGATTGGATATATTATTTGGCAAATGAGCATGCGGAAACAGGAATTACCGAGAACGTTGTAAATAACTTTAGAGATGCAGTTTGGGACTACATTGGCAAAGGCAAGGATAAGTTTGAGCTGAATAAAAGCTATTGGACTTCACTCCCTTTTATGCTCGAAAGCGGTTCTGATAATAACAAATCTTTAGCTGTAAATACGGAGGCCATTATAGACTACCTCATTAACACAGTCCTTGCACATCTAACATCTGATATTAAGGAAATAGACAAATATTTCATTAATGAAGTTTCTTCCGTATATGATACGGCATGTCAATATAAAGCCAAAATAAAGAAACTTTTTGACGAATTGAACAATGTGTCTGTTGATATTTCTGACGAGAACAAGTTATTGGAAATTTCTACACAAAAGACAATGGAGTCTTTGGTAACGTCTGCAAAAGAAATTAGGGCAAAAGTTGCCAAAGAAAATAAATCTTTATGTGAGCACATTCTAGATAGTGTGTATCCATTGCTGTTTGAACCTGAGATATATCGTATTTTTAACATATCAATTCCAAAAGATAACCTGTTTCTAAAATGGGACACTGTTTCTGTCGGAGGAAATGATTTTTCTAAATTAGAAGAAACTGAGTTCCGTGAGAAGCTTATTTTTAACATTCTTGCTGAGTTCAATCATTATATCGTAGCTCCAAATAAGCATGACGCATCGTATAAGGAGATGAAATCTTATTTTGAAAATGAACTTGGAGATACAGATGATATGGAAGATGATAAAGACTGTTACTTAGAATTGCTTAAACACAATTTCTTTGAAGATTTGTTTAACAAAACTAAAGATGCAATAAAGAACGATTTCGTACCTATAGTTGAATCCGCAGCTGGAATTACGGAAGGTCATGACAATGAGAAAAAAGCAATTTTTGAAAACTGTGTAGGTCGAGAACTTCAAATGTTCTATATGAAGCGTGAAGATATTCTTAAAGGTATTTGGGAGCGTCTTGACACAACTGCAAGTGCCACTCTTAATAAAGAGTTGACAGACTATTTTGTAAACAAAACGAGCATCGTTTTGAATGATTTTGCGAGATCAATTTTTCAAACTCTTGTTAATGATTCCACAATACAAGATCAGGGAAATGTAAGTGATTACAAACAATGGCTAGCTAGTTTTATATCTAAGTCAAAGAACAAAAAATTGATTAAAGCAACAGAGACATTTTTGAACACTACAATCGACTTGAATGGAATTGTCACCAAAATGAGAGCAAACGATTTGCTGAAAAATATGTGTAATGTCAATTTGGAGTACACATCGCCTAAAGATGCGGCTTATAGTTTCTTCTATTGTTTGTTTATTATAGACAGGGAATTAAGGTGTGCTTTGTGGAAAATGTATACCGAGACGTTTGATGATTACGGAATTTATGCACCAGCATTAAATATGTTTATGAATACCGTCTTGTGTGTAAACAATTTCAGTGAGATTAAGACGGAAGAATACAATGAATTTAAAGAATTAATAAAGAAAGAAAAAGAGAAATCGTTTGAGACATCTGAGGACGGGAAATTAAGTATTGCCAAGAAGGCTTTTGATAGATGCTACAACGAATTAATTTAATGATGAATTATGCCTTTAAAAAATCATGCAAATCATGGTTTTGTCTCAAAGCCAAAAGACAAAGTCGATTCTAAAAGCAAGCCTCTCCCACCTGAAGAATTGCCAAGAAATAAAACTATATTTAAGTATATAACTATGTCAAATTTAATTTCTGGAGCTCAGATTATGTTGTCTGATGGTAGCACTGCCTCAGTCAAGTCGAAATTAGGAGAAGGAGGACAGGGCGTTGTATATCTTGTTACTCTTTCAAATGGCACAGATATGGCTTTAAAATGTTATTTGAACAAGCCAGAAGCTGCATTCATGAAGAACTTAAAAGATTTGATTTCGCAAAAACCACCTTCTCCCGCTTTTCTGTGGCCCAAATACATTGCGTCCATAGATGGTGAAGAATGTGGGTATGTTATGGCTTTAAAACCCAAAACCTATTTTGAATTAGGAGATTTCTACTCCGCTGGTTTTGACGGGAAGGTTAAAGCTAATTTTGCTTCATTTGAAGCACGTATTCAAGCGGCTATTCATGTCTGCAATGCTTTTAGGCAATTGCATATACAAGGACTAAGTTATCAAGATGTTAATGATGGCGGTTTTTTAATCAATCCAGGAGATGGCAAGGTCTTGATATGTGATTGTGATAATGTTTGTCCAAATAACACCAGTATTTCTCATATTCTTGGAAAGACTCGCTATATGGCTCCTGAAGTCATTGAAGGTAATTATCCCAACACAGATAGTGATCGTCTTTCACTTGCCATTATCTTGTATCGCCTATTTATGCTTGATCATCCATTTGAAGGAGAAAGAATCATAAAAATACCTTGTTTGACACAAGAGATAGAAAGACTTAAATATGGAAGGGAAGCAGTGTTTGTATATGACGCTTTTGATAATAGCAATCGTCCAAATAGTCGCATTCATAGAAATTCTACACTTTTTTGGAAGTATTGTCCCCCTTCATTGCAAAAAATGTTCCAAAAAGCATTAGGGCATGAAGCAATAGTTAATCCCACAAACCGTGTATCTGCAAAAGACTGGAAAGAATTGTTCTTGGAACTTAGAAGAAATCTGATTGTTTGCCCTAAATCGCCAGAAGGAAAAGACCATGACTTTATGGCAGACAACCCAGTGCAGCAGTGTTTACGTTGTGGTGACCACATAGTCATTGATACGACTTTATATTTCTCTGATGGCAGCAAGTATATTGTAACACCACATAAACATATATATATCAGCGACGAAATGAATCCCATTGCATTTGGAGTATCAAGAGTTAATAATTCAGGCGAAATTGAATTAGGTATAAGGAACACGTCAAACTCCACATGGAATGTGCAAACCCCAACAGGCAATATAAGACAAGTTGAGCCCGGGAAATCTATGCCACTTTTGAATAGTATGCAAATACGATTTAGAGGGAATATGGCATGCAAAGTTGTAGTCAATAATTCTCATTAATCATTATAAAATGTAATAATTATGGCAGAAGTAAACGAATTGGCTGGAGTTGCCAGCCCACGTAGGCAGTTAAACCTGTTCTATCTAATTGACACCTCCTATTCTATGAATGGGCAGAAAATCGAATCAATTAATCAGGTAATGCCTGAGGTTATTGACCTGGTGGCAGACATCAGTAACAACAATCAGGACAATGCGTTCATTACGGTGTCTTGTTTGTGTTTTAACACAACAAGCGAGTGGATGTATGAAAAACCAGTAAATGCAACTGACTTCAAATGGACGCCCTTAACTGTGGATGGATGTACTGAGGTTGGAAAGATGTGCAATAAGTTGGAGAAAGCACTTCATCGCGGAGACAAAACAAATCCAGGCGTAATGTATTCAGAAACTGGGCATAAAAGTCCATGCATCATTATCCTTTCTGATGGCGAACCAACCGATGATTGGCGAATTGAATTTGACAAGCTGAAACAGAATGCTTGGTTTAAGGCGGCAACAAAAGTAGCAATAGCAATTGGTAATCAAGCAGATACCAAAATGCTTGCAGAGTTTGTAGGAAGCGAAGAATTGGTTATAGGTGTTCATAAAATCCAAGACCTAAAGAATATTATCAGAACAGTATCATGTTCAGTGAGTAAAGTTGGTTCTCAAAGTGCAGGTACTTCTAATCAAAATGAAATAGACCAAGTTAAAACGGATATTAAAAAGACTGCTGATGAATCTCCGACAATAATTGTTAATCCAACAACCAATCCAACCAATCAGAAGGATGAGTGGGACGATTTTAAATAAGCATCAAATGTATGACCGTCAAATTTGACGGTCATACATTGAAACAAATATTGCTAACATGAATTCAAAGATACATATTATTTATGTTGTTGATACATCCATGAGCATGAGTGGTATGTTCATAGAGTCTGCAAAAGAAATTATGAGTGAGATTGTGGGCAATATAGATGGTGTATACGGCACACGAACATATTATACTTTGATAACATGTGATAATTCTGCAATAATATGTTTTGAGCATAAATTGCTGAATGAAATATCCTTCGCACATTTAACGGCAAACAACGGATTGTCTAATTTGCATGTAGGCATACTAAAGTCTTTCGAAATGGCGACATTGATCCAAGAACCAGCCATATTAGTTTGTCTATCAGACTTAAATATAACAAGTATCCAAGACGCCTCAAATATGCAAAGCACTTTCGTTAAGAGTGCGAATATAGTAAATATTGGGGAGCAAAATCTTATATCTGAGTTTCAGAGCGACTTTAGCATTTATAACAACGATGAAGGTCACCTAAATGATTTGTGCAAAAAACTTATTAAAAAAATTGAAGAAATTACAACTGGCGACGCGCCACAACATAACGAAAACAATGTTCCAAATAATGGACAGTATAATTTGTTACCTACACAAGATTTGGAGGATTGGAATAAAGATTTTAAATAGGAATATGCATAGAATAAATTTATTAGGTCACACCTGTATAGGTGCCAGCCATATTTCCAGCAACAAACCTTGTCAAGATTACAGTTTGCATAAGGACTACGGAGACTGGCAGCTGTTAATAGTTAGTGACGGACATGGCGATGACAAGTATTTCCGAAGCGATAAAGGGGCGAAAATTGCAGTTGAAGTCACTCAAAAAGCAATAGAATCTTTTGTTCTTGATTTTCATATTTCACCATTATCTTCTCCATTATGCCAAAGAGGAATTTGTGGTGTCACTGATGAAAAATCAGAAGACTATACTCCTTTAGACCATCACAGTGAAGACATCTTCAGGCATTTGTTCAAATTCATTGTTAACAATTGGTATCAATGTATATCGGAAGATTGGAACAACAATCCTCCATCAGATATAGAATTTTTAAAGGCAGACTCAACAGGAAGTGGAAGAGTGAAATCATATTTTGATGTTCCAAATCCAGATATTGAAAAAGCCTACGGTTGTACGTTAATCGCGGCTGTAAGGGCAAAAAGTTATTGGTTTGCCTTCCAACTTGGTGATGGTAAGTGTGTCGCTTTTAGGGATGATGGCAGTTGGTTTGAACCGATACCATGGGATTCGAGATGTTTCCTAAACAAGACGACCTCTTTATCTGGGCAAGGTGCGGAAAGTTTTAGATATTGCTATGGAACAGAACACGTTCCTGCCCTTTTCATTGGATCGGACGGGATGGATGATTCTTATGCTCCTATGGACTGCCTTGCAAAATGGTATAAACTAGTATTATATAAAGTACTAGAACATGGAAGCAAAAAAATACAGCCCATGATAGAAGATTTCTTACCACAATTAAGTAAGCAGGGCAGTAAAGATGATATGTCATTGCAATTGTGGATCGATGTTGATGCTTTGCCGGCTCTATGTAAAAATATATACAATAAAGACGTTGTTGAGAAGGAGGAACTATGTACTCAATTAGAGGAAGAAATCGCCAACTTGAAAACAGATGTTTTTATGTGCGAGAATAATATTGAAGATACCGAAAGAAATGTAGAAAAGCTCGCAGATTTGGTGAACAAGGGTAATGACAAAGTAGACAGCATTCAAAAAAGTATTGAAAAAATAAAGCAAGAATTATCATCAAAAGAAGAACAATTAAAAATAGAAAACAACTCACTCAACGCCAACGAAAAGAAAAAACAAACGGAGTCAAATAGGTTAGAGAATTTAAAGAAAGAATTGGGGTCTAAACAAGCATCTATTAAGTCTAGAGAGCGTCAGTTAGAACAAACTCGACAAGATGTAGAAAGCTTGAAAGAAACGATATCAAATAATAAACAAGTATCAACTCGCTTTGATAAAATTGAACACTCACAACAAAAGGTATTGGTTGAGAGCGAAGAAATAGGAGAACAGAAAAGATCATTATCTCCTCTCACAATATACGGACCGTCGAAGGATTTTCAACCCTTTAAACATTCAGGCTATCCAACTGAAAGAGTAAGAAGTTTGAATATTCAAGTTGGAGAGGGATTCTCTTATAGGGCTGTTGAGCATGGTTCTGTAGGTATATGGTGGAATGCATCATATAATGAAGAGGCATTTAAGAAAAGCCGCTCCTTCACATATAACAATCCAAAGTCTATCGACTGTGGTGAAGACGGCGGAGATGATGCCATTGTTGTTGAGACATACACGGCTATCCGTAAAGGAAAGTATGACGTTATTATCACACATGAGTTCCGAGGAACAATTGAACATACTGAGATATTTCAAATAACTATAGAATAAGGGTTATTTTGATTAGAAAGAATTCTATGCAAGACAAAAAGTGTGATATCTGTAATACGATGGGACTAGTGGAATCCAAAAAAATTCTTGGTTTTTGCTATTGTGCTAGTTGTAACAACTTCTTATATCATGGAGATAAAACCAAATATCCCATACATGTTTTGTTAAGAGAGATTCTCCAAATAAGCCATTTTCCTGATATATTGGTGAGTGACAGGAGTATTGGGATGATAGCAGATTTATGTGAAAAAGACAATAAGACACTTGCTATTTTTGCAAAGATTGTTTTTGCAGGTCTTATTGACATGGATGAGATGGCCAAAGTAATCAAACAGCCACAATCGTTACCACAATATATTATAATTGTTTCACGTCAAATTGAGCAGACTCTTGCAGTCGACTATGACTATTGTGAATATATAATTCGCTTACTTGTATTTGCATTAGGGTGTAATGTCTCTACAGATGTTCCAGATTTGTCAACATCCACTGAGAATTCTCATTTCATTAAGTTTTTTAAGCAATCATCGGCAAAAGTCCTGAAGGGACATTCTGTAGAATTTCAATGGGACGTAAGAGGTAAAAACATACGCATCTATCTTCAAGTAGGTGAGAAGACATACGCTATTAAAAATCCTAGAGCATCTAAAAGAATCGTATTTGATGATAATCAAAAAGTAGTATTGGTTGTCAGAAGCAAAGTTAACCAACAAGAAATCGCAAGACGTTCACTTTCCGTAACAGTTATTGAAGAAGTGGAATTGACATCTTTCGAGGCATCAAAACCAGTCAGTATCGAATCCTCTCCTATCATATTGTCATGGAAGGTAAAGAATGCCAGTAGAATATTATTATTGCCAGATCAGGTTGATGTGACGAAAGTAGCAAATATAACTGTCAGGCCTAACACAACAACAACCTATATATTAAAAGCCTCTAATGATTGTTCTTCAAAGGAAAAGAAATGTTTAATTCGTGTAAGACTTCTACCCGTCATTGAACGTGTGAAATTACCAGTTATTTCAAGTGCGGATAGTTCTTTAATATCCATTAGTCTTCCAAGTATTCATGTTACATCTCCGCAGCCAAATATAAGTATAGGAAATGTTTGTGTGACTCCACGAGCCAGACATAAAATATCTAATATTATATTGCAAAAGAGATGGATTGAGACTGAAGATTTTGGCCGTATCATCAGAAATGTCAAGTCGTTATTTACATATTTCCAAAAGTTGTACAAATATGAAAAGTAAATCTTTATTCGAAAAGGAAGAACCTGTAAAACGTTGCGGAATTATCAACGAATTCCTATGGACTTGTGCGGGAGTAAATAAAACTGTAATAAGACAATGCCCAACGGATTATGCTAAATATGCTGGCATTGGGGGAACCATCCTGTTCACAGCCTTAATGGCAACTCTTTCGGGTAGTTATGCATTATACTCTGTATTTTATAATCTATATGCAGCAATAGCGTTTGGCATATTTTGGGGGTTGTTAATTTTCAATCTAGATAGATTTATTGTCAATACCATTTATTCTGATGGTAAGACAACTATTAGTTGGATGGAACTATGTTCTGGTATGCCAAGAATAATAATGGCAATTTTTCTGGGTATTGTAATTTCCACCCCATTAGAGCTAAAGATTTTTGAAGATGCCATAGACATCCGAATTGAGCAGGACAAAGAAAGACTTCTTAATGAAAGAATTAGTGGCAGTGTTCATGAAAGAGATTCTATTGCACAGAAACGTGATGAGATACTTAGTGGTGCTCGCGGTGTAACTATGTTTGACACAAATATAACAACAAGCAGTGAAGAAACAAATAAGCTTCTGGTTGAAATACGTAGATTAAGTAAAAGTATAAATGAAATTGATGCAAAAATAAAAAAATTTGATGGGCAAATCAGCGAACTGCGAAAAAAGCTATTTCAATATGAAGAGGGGACAACTATCTATTCAAATACATTACGACGTATTACAAGTATAAAAAAATCCAAAAAAATTGAATCTGAGAAAATGGCCGAACTTAGGAAGCAATTAAGCACGAAGCAAGGAGAAGCAGCGGCTTCCGATGAGACGTTAAAATCTCTTATGTCTAATAAACAGACAGAAACTACGCAAGAGGCTAAACGATTGCAGCTAGCAGTGGATTCTTTAAACCGTACTATCTCTGAGGCTAACACTCGGCATAAGGATTGGAACGAGAAAGATATCAAAGAACGAGGTTCATTTAGAGATAAATTAGATATGGAATATAAAGGATTTCAAGCAAAAATGCAAGCGTTTGATGAATTAAAAGAAGAGAATACTGCCACTAAAATTTCATCTTGGTTCATAATGCTTTTATTTATTATAATTGAAACAGCTCCAACTTTCTTTAAAATGATGATGGAAGACGGTCCATATGATTTCCTCTTACAAGCAGAAAAAGAACGTGTGAAAATGATGGCAGAGGATACTGTAAGAGAATTTTCTGATGATTTAAAAACTGATAAAACTATATCGGAAGATCGGAATAAAGAGAGACGAAATGCAGAAATGGATGCCAATAAAAAAATAATGGATAGAATATCATCAATTCAAATGGAATTATTGGATGAGGCTCTAATAAAATGGAAGTCCAAAGAACTTTCAAAGATAGATGAGGATCCTTCTTTATATATTAAAACTTCAGATTTGTAGTTATGGATTTAAAATGCATAATATGTGGCCGCGAAATTAATGGGCAGTATAAATATGACAGTTACGGCAATTGTGCGTGTAGTAACCATGATGTTACTACATGCTTCTGTTGTGGAAGAATATGTAATAGCAAAGCAATAAAGTTATCACCTTTCCATCAAGTTTGCGTAACATGTCAAGAGAAACGTGTAGAACAAGACAGCGCAGCAAGAATGATCCCTTTTATATATAGGGTATATGGAAACCTTGGATTCAGACTACCTGGGTATAAAGTTAAACTTATTTCTCTGGAGGAAATGTGCCAAAGGTCTTCTCGGGATTATGATGAGTTACCATTGGGCTTAGCGCAAAAAAACGGCAATGAGTACACAATTTATATTCTTCATGACTTGTCTAGAATAAAGTTTGTTGATGTCCTTGCTCACGAAATATTACATACGTGGCAATGGGAGCGTAGAATATTCCCTCCAGATATTGCTTGTGAGGGCTTTTGTAATTTCGGTGCATTTCTTGTGCTGAAAGAATTGATGCGTATACAGCCATCAGACGAAACGGATTTCGCATTAGAAATTTTAATGAAGAATCCAGACAAGGTATATGGTGATGGTTTCCGTGAGATACGAGACTTGTATGACAGAAGAGGCTTTAAGGAAGTTATTAATGTCATGAAACAATGGCAAATTGAATAAAAGATTAATAACCTATTGAGGATGATTCACTTTTATAAAAGTGCATAGTATTTCTATGAAGCGCCAACAAAAAATAGCTTTTGCCAGAATCCTTGCAGATTTGATAGAAGCAGATTTTATTGTAGAGCAAGGTGAGATGGATTATTTCGAGGAGATTATTTCTCGGAACAAGCTTAATATCAAAAAGACGATGTTGAGCGAAGCAAAGCGCTTGACGTTGGCAAAGGCTATTAAGACGTTAAAAGAATTGGATAATGATGACATAGAGGAGGCGATAGACCTTTTGAAAGGTCTATCGCTTTCAGATGGAACCTGTGTACCCCTAGAAGCTATTCAGATACTATCTATTATTTTGTCCTTGAAAAGTGGAGCAGAGGTGCTTTCTGTTAAATCTGGCGATTTGCAAATAGAAAACATGACAGCTATTTATATAGAGAATGAAAAGGATACTTCTACAAACATTTTCATAGAAAATAATTATCGAGAGATTAATAATGAATTTGCGCTTGCAGGCTTTCGATTCGTCCATATTCCGCATGTCGCCAGAGACTTTGATTCTATGGACCGAGATTACTTGAATAAAGTAGTCTCATATATGATACCGTCTGCATCAGAGGATCGGGTAGAAAAAATCTGCGGTGATTTGTGTAGTATCTCAACTTCCCAGTTCTGTCGAGATTTACTATATAAGAAAATCGGGATAAATCTGTTAGGTGCAAAACCTTCATTGCTATTTAAAATCAATGATTCGTCTATTGTTGCTCAGCATAGCAATGATGATTCAGAAAGGATAACATACTCTAACTTCTTGCTGATAGAGTTAGGGGAGAATATTCTGGAAACTATTAGGGATTTGGTGGATACCTATAGCAACATGGTGAATTGTGCAATAGCCGTTGAAAGTCAACCCCAAAAGCGGAAATTTCTCTATTATGGATTCCACAGATCACTCTTTGACTTGATATCATATGGTAAAGAAAAGAAAGAGTATCGTCTTGTTATTGATTTGAAATATAGAGAAAGACCTATTATGTTTGAGTCTTTAGACGGTCAGGACAAAATCACAATAAAATTAAGTGCTCAAGAATATGCCCTCTATATTTTGATAGTCCAAGAATCTATTTTTAGTAATGGATTGGATTGGCGAGAACAGATAGACAAAGAAGTTAAAAAGACATTAGTGAAAAGGTTTAATGAAATCTATGAAAAAACGGGCAAAGGGAAAAAGGCGGTTGATTACAAGGATAGGACTCAGGCTCATCATATTAGAGAGAAGATTAAAGCTCTCGAAAATATGGCTAATCGGGATATGTTCATACCTGAGAATATAAAAGAAGGCAAAGATTCTGTTTACAAGATACAAGCACCGCCTGATTTTGTTGATATAAGAAATTAATTTTGCATTATCATAAGTGCTGCTAACGTTGGTGGCGATATTTTTTATGAGAACGTGGATTTGATGACAACGTTGTTTTTTTGTTGCCGTTTGAAATATTATTGGTATCTTTGTTCCCTAAATAAGTTATTTTGAAACAAGATGAACGAAGCAATAAAACAAGTATTTCAAATGAGACCGCGTAGGACTTTCTTGCATGAAAGTCTTATCCACGATTCGAACGAAGTGGAAAATGGTAGGGGCAAGAATTTGATACCACCCCCAGAAAAGGAGCCATTATGGAAAGCCTATTTGGACAAATTCAAAGACCCACTAATAATCGTTCTGTTGGTTGTTTTTTGTTTTTCAGTATTGGTGGCTCTATATGAAGTTTTCTTTCAGCAAAAAGAATACTCGATGTTGATTGAACCTATTGGTATTCTTATAGCATTGCTGTTAGCAACTGGTGTTGGATTTATTTTCGAAGTAAAAGCGGATAAAGAATTTGATGTACTTAATCAAATAAAGAATAGAAGGCCCGTAAAAGTTTTTAGGAAATTCCCGAAAGATGGGAAAGACAACATTCAGGTTCGAGAAGTAGAGAAACACGATGTATGCATTGGGGACTACGTATATTTAGAAAATGGTGATGAAATACCTGCTGATGGAATTCTTTGTGAGACCAATGAATTCATGGTAGACGAGTCAAATTTTACAGGGGAACCATACGTTAGGAAGTCTGCATACGAGAAAGATTTTAAGAAGGAAGCAACATTTCCTACAAATAAAGTGTTGAGAGGATCGACAGTCATTGGTGGTAATGCCATCTTTAAGGTGACTGAAATCGGTATGGACACGATAGAAGGTCATGGCGTGGCAAAAACACAGGAAGGAAAGGACGTTGAGACACCTTTGAACATTCAGTTAGACAAATTAGGAACGCTCATATCAAGAATCAGTTTCATTATAGCCATTCTCGTAGTTGTAGGCAGGCTTATTTACTTTTTCTTCTTTGATGGAAATACTGCAAACAATCATAGTTTTATAGAGATTGTAGAATTTCTTTTGGGTTCTGTCATGCTTGCTGTGACCTTGATAGTTGTAGCAGTGCCAGAAGGCTTACCAATGAGCGTAACAGTCAGCTTGGCATTGAGTATGAGGAAGATGCTAAAAGAGAATAATCTAGTCAGAAAACTCCATGCGTGCGAAACAATGGGTGCAACGACTGTAATTTGTACAGATAAGACAGGTACATTAACGCAGAACAAGATGACAGTATTGGAAACTTGCTTTTGCGGGAATATGGCTAAAGAAAATGTTGTTTACAATATTGCACTGAACTCAACAGCAGAAATATCAGTTGATGATAGTGGGAAAGAAAAGAATGTCGGTAATCCTACAGAAGGAGCACTCTTAAATTGGCTAAAAAAACAAGGGATCAAATATGAGTCATACCGTCGCGCTTACATTAGTGGAGAAGCCGTTCCCTTCTCTACTGAAAAAAAATACATGAAGACTGAGTTCTATGGTCGAGACCTAGATGATAGTAAGGAAATATATTCTACTGGTGGCAGTCACATTAGATATATTAAGGGAGCACCAGAAATAGTACTATCGATGTGTGAGACTATTGGAGGTGATTCTTCTAGAGATGACATATTAGCAACTCTTAAAGGTTATCAAACAAAAGCCATGAGAACCTTGGCTTTTGCTTCACAGCGAGAAGAAAACGGCAAATGGACTCCACTGACCTTCGATGGTATTGTTGGTATAGCAGATCCTATCCGTGAAGATGTCAAAGATGCTATTGAGGATTGCACCCGTAAAGCACAGGTTCGTGTCATCATCGTTACAGGTGACACTATCGGTACCGCGAATGAAATAGGACGGCAGATTGGTTTAATCGGAGATAACGATGGATCTATTGTTATTACTGGCGACCAGTTTGAAGAACTTTCAGACGAAAAAGCGAAAGAACTCATAAGTGATAAGCGGTTTAAAATCATATCTCGGGCTAAGCCCGATGATAAAGCGAGATTGGTGACCTTGCTACAGTCTATTGGAGAAGTCGTTGCTGTGACGGGCGACGGTACTAATGATGCACCGGCTCTTAGCAAAGCACAAGTAGGCCTATCTATGGGAGATGGAACTTCAAGGGCAAAGGAAGCGAGTGATATTACTATTATCAATAATTCGTTTGTAAGCATTAAGCGAGCCATTATTTGGGGGCGCTCGCTGTATCTTAATATCCAGCGTTTTATCCTTTTCCAGATGACTATTAACATCTGTGCTTGTCTTATCGTTCTAATAGGAGCATGTACTGGTCTTGATTCTCCACTTACAGTAACTCAGATGCTGTGGGTGAATCTTATTATGGATACCTTTGCTGCTATGGCTTTATCTTCTTTGCCTGCTGATGAAAAAGTTCTCAATGCACCGCCAAGAAGTCCAAAAGCATTCATTATTGACAAAAGGATGTTGACCAGAATATTGTGGGTAGGCTTGTTCTTCTTTGTTATACTATTTGGTATCTGGCAACTGCTTTGGCATAAGGATATCTTGCCAGATGTTGGCGTGGCATCACTTTTAACGAAAGATACAATACATGCTGCGATTGACGGCTATTTTGATATGACCAAGAAGGCACCACATATGTCTTCATACGAGATGGGAGTCTTCTTTTCTGTATTTGTGGTTATGCAGTTCTGGAATCTGTTTAATGCAAAGTATTTCAGAACAGGAAGAAGCCTTATGCAAGATATACTTGAATTGTTTGTTCACCCTCAGAAGGTAATTGAGACTTATAGTAAGGGATTTTTGCTGATAGTGGTTGTTATCTTGCTTGGGCAGGTTTTGATAGTCAATGGTGTTGGTGAATTGTTCTGTGTTTCACCGTTACCTTTGAAAGACTGGTTATATATTTTAATTGGGACATCACCTATTTTAATAGTACCAGATATTATTAGAAGCGTTAGACATTTTATATTAAGAATTAAGCAATAATTATCTATTAAATAAGTTAGATTGAATATAAAGTACATAGTTAAAATCTGTAAAGATGTGAAATAAAGATTGCATTCGTCTTGTCTATATTGAAAAAGGGAAAAAATGAAGTGCAAGTTTAAGAGAGGTGATACGTTTATCAAGAAGGACCATTGGTTAAGTGACGAGTATTCTGTCTTCTATGTTACTTATGCCGATGAAGATACCGGCAAATGCGTTGGTAACGAGCACATGATTTCTGATAGAGGTGTTATAACTCACATCAATACGGACTTAAGCTATGATGCATACGATGGTATTCCTATCCCTAAATATTTCTATCATAAGATTACCAAGCTTATTGATGATGCCCAATTAGAGGCAACCGCTATCCTCCTGCGCGTCAAGCATGAGGTTCCTAAGCATTTAAAAGAGCGTTCTTGTTTTGTGTTTATGGGAGTGGATGGGCTTTGGTCTGTTAATCAGGTAGAGTTTTTTGAGGCTATCAATGACAATGACGAACCGGGAATATATATGGTGGAAGTCTTGGAGGAAGAGGGAGGCGAAGTTCACAGTGAAACGTATGATATAGGTTGTAGAACCTTTTATCTTGGTCATTCGTGGATTCTTCGTGATGACGTTGACGAAGATGAGGATTTTATTATTAGTAAAAAAGCATATCACATGATTGCCCATCTTCATACAAAACTGATTAATAATCTACGAGAATTGCTTGATGCAAATCCTTCTCAGATGAGAGCGGTTGATGGGAAATGGGGATACTACGACCCAGAAAGAGACTTGGAAATACCTTGTAAATGGCCTGATGCTTCTCCTTTCTCGGAAGGCTTAGCAGCTGTTGCTAATGATAGTGGGAGATACGGGTACATTGACAACTATGGTCAGTGTGCTATTCCTTTTAGATGGGCATACGCATATCCTTTTTTTGAAGGTTTTGCTGGTGTTGAAGACAATGGAGGATTTTGCTACTTTATTGATAACAAAGGCAAGGAAGCATTCCCTTCTCGTTGGAATCGCGTAGATTTCTTTTCTGAAGGATTCGCTGGCGTGTTAAATGGAGATAAATGGGGATTTGTTGACATAACAGGAAAACTTGTTGTTCCATGTAAGTGGGATGAAGTGGATTGGTTTCATCATGGGAAGGCAAAAGTGTGGGATGACCACCATAATGTGTTTCTCATTGATACTCAAGGAAACATTGTCGCATCGGGAGAAGAAGCGGATAGTTATGATGAAGGTGTTTGAATTGTAATACACTAAAATGACGTTTTATGACAAAGGATGCAATAGACCAGATATTTAATCAGGCACGACACGGAGACGTGTTTGCCCAAGCTTTGATGGGACAGATTCTCATGGAGGGGAAGTATGTTCAGGCAGATAGGACGAACGGCATAGGATGGCTGCGAAATGCTGCCCAATGCAATTGCCTATATGCACGTGATTTGCTTAACGATGAGCTGAGTAAGCCGTTCCAACCGAATGGACAACAACAAGGTGCAGAACAGCAACAGAGCAACATAATGGTTGACAACCATGACTATATGGCAGAATTGAATAGTCTAATAGGTTTGGGCGTAGTGAAGAAAGAGGTAGAGTCGTTGCGGAATCTGATTAAGATACAAGCAATGAGAATGCAACAGGGCCTGCCGAATACGAATATGAGCTACCACATGGTTTTTACGGGAAACCCAGGTACTGGTAAAACGACAGTGGCGCGTATCGTGGCAGGAATCTACAAGGAACTTGGTATTCTGAAAAAAGGTCATCTTGTGGAAACAGATCGCTCAGGACTGGTGGCAGAATATGTGGGACAGACAGCACCTAAGACCAATGCAAAAATAGACGAGGCATTGGATGGTGTGCTGTTCATAGACGAAGCATACACGCTCGTAGGAGGTGAGAATGACTTTGGTGCAGAAGCTATTGCCACTCTACTAAAACGAATGGAGGATAATCGCGATAGATTGGTTGTGATTCTGGCAGGTTATACCAATGAGATAAAGGGCTTCATAGACTCTAATCCAGGTTTGCAGTCACGCTTCAACCGTTATATTCAATTTGATGATTATACCGCAGATGATTTGCTGGAGATTCTTCGGATGAATCTGAAGAAGTCGCGATACAAAATCAAGCGTGATGCCTTTGAGTGGATGCATAGTTATATTGGATGTAAAGTGATGATGAAGGACAATCGTTTCGGGAATGCCCGCTTTATCAGGAACGCTTTTGAGAAAATAGTGCAGAACCAGGCAGATAGACTTGCCAAACAATCTACCATCAATAATGATGAGTTGACAATAATAACTATTGATGACGTAAATAAATTGAGATAGTATGGACGAGATATTAAAATTATTTGGAGGTGCGGAGAACCTTTGGGCTGCCATACAAGAGAATGCCAGTCAGGTTGGTATCGAGGCGACAAAGACGATGTTGGAGCTTTTCTATGTTCTGAAGAGTCCAGACACAAGTATGCTTAACAAGTCGCTTATTGTCGCTGCTCTTGGCTACCAGCTTTTGCCAGAGGATGCCATGCCTCGTGACAGGTTTGGCTTACTGGGGCTTATTGATAATGGTGTAACGCTTGCCTTCGCCTACAATCGAGTTAAGTCATCGGTAACTCCCGAGATAGAGCAACAAGTGAATAACGTACTTCGTAATTGGTTTGGTGTTGATTCACATCCAACATCTCATTTGTCGGGTTCAACAGACTATAGCCAAGGTGGAAATTATGAGCCGATATATCAGAATCCTCAGCAGAAGACATACGACAGACCATCTTCAGAGGGACAATTTGGCAATAATGATAGGCCATCATCCCAGAAGCCTATTTGGAACGATGATGAAGATGTAGTAATTGATTGATAACAAAGCAGAATGACTTATGGGACTATTTGATTTTCTTTTCAAGAGCAAGGAAGAACGTGCGAAGGACAAAAGAGTGAAGGACGTTCTGAAGAAGACTGACGATTTCATTGAGCGAACAGAAAAGATGCTTGATGAGATGCAGAAGGATGATAGAAGATGGCGTAGTGGTTTATGAGTGCATCGGATTTCTTTAACAGCCCACTATTCAAGGCGTTCAACAAGCGTCCGACAATGGATGAATTTCTTGCTTTGAGCAGGAGATTCAGCCGTTTTGGACTGACACAAGATGACATCAGGGATGCCATTAAGTCGGCATGTGACTTCTTCAACATCCCACAACCACGAATGATTCAAGACCTCACCAATACGCCTGGTGGTCAGACAATGTTTGTGAATTGGGACAGAGGAAGCTATTATGACGATGTGCTATGCTTCAATATGCAACAGCTCATTGACATGAAAGTGGATTCCAAAAATGCCTTCAGTCTTGTGATGACCCATGAATGTGCGCATCGCGTACTTCAGAACACTCAGTTCTACGGTCCTAACAATGGTGCGTGGGAACAAGAGTTGTGTTGTGACTATTTTATGGGAGTAAGAGCTGGACTGTGGAACATGGACGTGTCGAAGGTGACAATGGGATTGATAACGACATCTGGAAGTCAGACCCATCCAGAAGGTACGCTGAGAGCATTGTTCATCAGATACGGCAAGTATCATGTCAAAGAAATGCAGCAACAGGGCATACCTTTGACTATACAGAATCTGATAACGGAGTTTGATAAATATCGACTTCAGATACTGCCTGACATACAGAGAGAGCAAAGAAAATATTTCAGATTCTAAAAGAAAACTGCAAGAAGGTATAGGACTGTCTTAACTTTGATGGCATGAACGTAATGGATGAACTAAAGAATATCGCAAATGCGGATGACCCGAAAACCGCATTTCATGAAGCTATGGAGAGAGACCCGCTGTTGTGGGTGAAGTTCCTAAGGCGACATGATGCGAATATCATCGATGCACTGTTCTTGGACAAGGACTACGACATCAAGGATGATGATATAAAGAATGCTGTTAAACAAGTGGCAGACTTTTTTGAGTTACCTGTGCCAATCATCAAAGAAAGGGCTGAAACGATAGCGGAAGTAATCACATCCGATAAAGCTGAGGAGTGCCAGTTATACTATGACTGGCAGGAGATGGAAAAGTCGGGGATTAACAACCGGGAAGCCCTGAAATTAGCCTGCCTGCATGAGTTAGCACACCAGTATCTTTATAAGACTCGCTTCTTGTTGTTTGAAAACGAACTGTGGATTCAAGAACTGGCAGCAGACCTATTGGTGGGAGGATTTTCTGTGTTGAATGGCGATGTTGCTACGGGTAAATATAAATTCGTGGTTTCAAGACAAAAGGCCACACTAACCCACCCTGACGGAGAACTTAGGGAAAAAGTAGTGGTATATGGTCGTAAATATGTGGAGCAGCTATTGCAGCAGAAACGCTATCAGGGAATCAAGGATATTCTGACAGGACTGCCCGCTTTCGTATATTCGCACTATAAGGAACTACAAGAGTCATGGGATAGAGTAAGTTTGGAGGATTCAGCCAAAGAGCATGAACCGCCAGCGGAGCGCAAACCGATTGACTATGAGTCGTTGCCAGACACGAATCTGCTGAAGCAATATTGGTTGAAACATAAAGATGATTAAAAGACGGAGGACGAGAAATGAATGTGATGGACAATAGCCCGATAGACGTGCCAGTGGTAGGGCGACTGGTGAAAGAGGAATATGCCGCAGGACAGTTGGCAGACTGCTGCCTGTATGCGTTGCCC
>Ga0247611_10001128_pt1 | contig 49171 bp, 45 predicted proteins | sample 177DNAGHGhighgp2_FD_192422 | JGI IMG/M metagenome (GOLD analysis project Ga0247611, IMG submission 192422) | Sheep rumen microbial communities from Palmerston North, Manawatu-Wanganui, New Zealand - 1770 DNA GHGhigh gp2 | ecosystem: Host-associated > Mammals > Digestive system > Stomach > Rumen... | reverse complement strand
TGGTATAACAATAAAAGACTAAAATTGAGGTTAAAAGGAATGAGCCCGGCACAATACCGAGCTCACTACTATAGAGAGTTAAATAATTAATGTTTAATTTAATGTCCAACTTTTCGGGGTCACATCAGCGCATCCTCATTCTTTTTATTTGACGGTTCCGGTGTAGAAGTCGGTAATCTGTATGACGGCTCGTGTGCAGACAGGACAGAAATCCTCAACCTCATTGACGTTCATTCGGCACAACTCAGCTGGACGATAAGCTCCACGAGCCATATAGCCAGCACCCTCGAACACTCCAACGCGCTTGGTTTTTGCATTCAGATCCTCACGTGTTCCTCCTTGCTGTGTATTGGTAGGACGTGAAGTCTGTTGATTATTGTTAGTGGTGGTAGGGATGGGTGTGCCTGGGGCGATGAGGTCTTTCCACTTCTTATTGAAATCCTTCAACGTCGTGATATTCGGTTCCCATGGTTCTGTATCAGCCGGATACCACTCTACATGGTTGTCACCATAGTTGTATTCATCAGCGAGGCCTGCATAAGAGTGTCCGAATTCGTGTACCAGCACCTGCTTGAAGGTAGCATGGTCGCTCGATGAGCACATCCACTGATTGTAGATACCTCCACCTCCATAACGAGATGTATTGATGAGAACGATGATATGTTCAAATGGTACTCCACTCAATAGGTCGAACAGCTTGTGGACAGCCGAAGTTGTCAGATAGCGGTCACTATAGAATGTGTCGTAGTGTGAACGAAGCACTGTGTCGTGCCAAATGCCCTTTCCTGGTTCAGATGGCCCGCTTTCGTTCGAAACACTTCCAACGGCTACTACATTGAAACGGTTCTTCATTGATTTGAACGGTTCGTGTGAGAAGATGGCATCAGCGGCTCGTTGACAGTCTTTGTAGAACTTATCCATTTCGTTGGCAGTATATCCTTCTGCTACGATGGCGAGATCGACGCATTGGCTGATGTCACCGCTGCGGACAATATACTTGAAAGGAATCCCGTTATCGCCTACAGGACGGATGAGAATGTCCTTTGGATCGACGCTGTGTGTCATGACGGCTGTCACCTTATTATGATTATCTGTAAGTGTCACCCGTATATTGATAGGACGCTTCGGGAATGGAATGTTGTAGCTGGCTTCGAAGGCGCGTTTCATTTTCGTAGCCTCTGTTTCGTTTAGCCACTCTTGGAACAGGGTGGAGAATGTGTGAACGTAAATGAGTTTTCCCGATGCTTGGTCGAACACGTTGATTTGTGCATTACCGAGAAGGAAGGTTTCTGCCAAACGTGCTCTGCGACCTGCCCATTTTGGTTGCTTGTAGAGTTGACAGAGTTGGATGTACTGTGATGCACTGTCGCCTCCGAAGATATAATCGAGGCGGAGTGTGTTGTCTTCAAAATAGTCGTCGAAGTTCTGAGCACTGGCCGATGTTGCCAGAGCAATTAAAAATGATAAGATAATTTGTTTCATATTGTTAATTGTTTTTTGAGGTTTTTGGGTGTTCTTGGCCTCTGGGCCCTATAAGTCTCATAAGTCCTATAGGTTTTATTATTCCTATGTCTTAGAGCTTGGAAGATAGGCTTTCAGGGCTTGGCCTGTATAGCTTTCGGGGCATTGCGCCACGATTTCTGGAGTACCAGCACAGACGAGGTAACCTCCTTCGGCTCCACCTTCTGGTCCTAAGTCAATGATATGGTCGGCACTTTTGATGATTTCCATGTTGTGCTCGATGATGAGGATGGAGTGTCCTCGTGTGATGAGCGATTGGAATGCAGCGAGCAATTTCTTGATATCGTGGAAATGAAGCCCTGTGGTGGGTTCGTCGAAGATGAACATTGTAGGCTTTGTCTTCTCCTGCGAGAGGTAGTAGGCGAGTTTTACACGCTGGTTTTCTCCTCCAGAAAGGGTAGAAGATGTCTGCCCGAGTTTAATGTATCCCAGCCCTACATCCTGCAGCGGTTTTAGCTTACTGACAATTTTCTTCTGCCCATGTTCACCGAAGAACTCGACGGCCATATTGACGGTGAGGTTGAGTATGTCGTGAATGTCCTTCCCATGAAATTTCACTTCGAGGATGTCATTCTTGAATCGTTTTCCGTGACACGACTCACATTCCAGTACCAAGTCATTCATGAACTGCATCTCGACCGTGACTGTTCCTTCGCCCTTACATTCTTCGCATCGGCCACCCTCGGTGTTGAACGAGAAGTATTGTGGGGTGTAGCCCATCTGTTTGGCGAGTTGTTGACTGGCCATCAACTTACGAATCTCATCGTAGGCTCCGATATAGGTCACAGGGTTGCTGCGTGTGGAAGTGCCAATAGGATTTTGGTCGACAAACTCAATGCTTTCAACCATACTGACATCTCCCTCAAGGGCTACAAACTGTCCAGGACGATCACAAACACGATCCATTTGGCGCATCATTGCACGATAGAAGATGTCGCGTACCAATGTGGATTTCCCACTTCCACTCACACCTGTAACAACCGTCATCACGTTAAGTGGAATCTTCACATCGATACCTTTGAGGTTGTTCTCGCGTGCACAGCGTATGAGGATGTAGTTGTTCCATGGTCGACGACTGAATGGAACTTCGATGGTTTCACGATGGGTGAGGAAGTCGATGGTGTGGGATGGGATATCCTTAATACTTTTAGTTGGCGAACTGCCAATCACGTCGCTTGCATTACCTTTCCATACAACCTGTCCCCCCAGACGTCCGGCATCGGGACCGATATCTATGATGTAGTCAGCAGCACGGATGATTTCCTCATCATGCTCAACAACCACAACCGTATTGCCGATATCGCGCAACTCCTTCAATACGGTGATGAGACGTTGTGTGTCGCGACTGTGAAGTCCAATGCTTGGTTCGTCGAGTATGTAAAGGCTACCGACCAAACTGCTGCCCAAACTGGTAGCAAGGTTGATACGTTGGCTTTCTCCACCCGAGAGTGTGTTGCTCAGACGATTGAGCGTCAGATAGGAGAGCCCTACATCCATTAGGAACTGCAGGCGGTTATTGATCTCAACTAGTAGCCGCTTAGCGATAGTATAGTCGTGCTCAGAGAGGTGGAGGTTTTTGAAAAAATCGTAGAGGTCTGCTATAGGCATATCTACCAATTCGGTGATGCTGCGTCCGCCGACCTTCACATAGTTTGCCTCGCGCTTCAAACGTGTTCCGTGGCAGGTCGGACATATCTCCTTTCCACGATAGCGGGAAAGCATCACACGATATTGAATCTTGTATTGGTTTTCGCGTAGCATGTCGAAGAATCGATCGATGCAAGGAATGTCGGCTATGGAATGCCCCATCGCATCAGTGACTCCATGCCACAAGAAGTCTTTCTGCTCTTGTGTGAGATTGTAATAAGGCTCAAAAATAGGGAAGTCGTATGAGGTGGCAATGCGGCAGAACTCAGTCTTCCAGGCGCTCATCTTTTCTCCTCGCCAGCAAAAAACAGCTCCTTCGTACACACTCATTTCCTGATTTGGAATCACGAGCGATTCATCGATTCCCATTATTTTCCCGAACCCCTCACATGTTGGACAAGCTCCGATAGGAGAGTTAAATGAGAACATGTGCTCGGTAGGTTCCTCAAATTTCATCCCATCGGCTTCGAATGCCAAGGAAAAGAAGTGAATGGTTTCCTTCCCATCGCAGAGGAACTTCAAAATACATTGTCCTTCTCCTTCGTAGATGGCGGTTTCGCATGAATCGACCAAGTGACTGATGTTTGCTTTGTCATCACGTACTGTCATACGTGAGATAATCAGACACGTTTTGCCATCAATCGTGTCAGTGAGCGAAAGACCTTGTTTGTCATACAGCGCAATTTGTTCTGCTTCTGACCTTCCGTTACGACATATCAATGGACAGAGCACCATGAACCGAGTGCCTTCTGGGTAGCAATTCATGCAGTTGATAATATCCTCTTGCGAATGTTTTTTTACTTCCTGTCCGCTGATAGGCGAGAACGTGTGTCCTGCTCTTGCAAAAAGCATGCGAAGATAGTCATAAATCTCTGTCGATGTGCCAACCGTACTTCGAGGATTACGACTGATTACCTTTTGCTCGATAGCGATAGCGGGAGGTATTCCCTCGATAAAATCGCATTCGGGTTTCCCCATCCTTCCCATGAACTGGCGTGCATACGTGCTGAGGCTCTCTACATATCTGCGTTGTCCTTCTGCATAGAGAGTGTCGAAAGCCAGGGAAGACTTTCCTGAACCACTCACACCTGTGATGACGACGAGTTGGTTGCGAGGAATCTCCACACTGATATTCTTCAAATTATTGACACGAGCACCCTTGATTTTGATTGAGTCCATAGTGATGGTCTTTTTAGCTTATTAGTCCTATTCGTCTCATTAGCCCCACGAGTCCCTTAGGTCCTATTCTTTTAATAGTGCTGCCATTTGCTGTTGCACTTCCTTTGCTTTCTCTGCAGCAACCTCAGCAAAACGCTCGGTGTTGTCGGCATAAATGATAGCACGTGATGAGTTGACGATGAGTCCGCAGTCCTTTGTCATCCCATACTTACACACCTCTTCCAAGCTTCCTCCTTGGGCACCAATACCTGGTACCAAAAGGAAATGGTTGGGAACCACTTTGCGGATGTCCTCGAACATCTTACCTTGTGTGGCACCCACAACATACATTATTCTGTCAGCATCAGCCCATTGCTGGCTCTTCTTTAGTACTATCTCAAACAGACGTTCGCCCTCAGAGTCCTTTGTGAGTTGGAAGTCCTGACTACCTTTGTTGCTTGTCAAAGCCAATACGATGACCCACTTACCAGGATATTCAAGGAATGGAGTCACACTATCTTCACCCATATATGGTGCAACAGTCAGAGCATCGACACCCATCTCTTCAAAGAAACAGCGTGCATACATCTTTGAGGTATTGCCGATATCTCCTCGTTTCGCATCAGCTATGATGAAATGGTGGGGGTAGTTTGTCTGTAGATAACGGATTGTTTTATCGAGGCTTTTCCATCCGTCGAGCCCTCCGCACTCATAGAATGCGAGATTGGGTTTGTAAGCGATACAATAGGGGGCGGTAGCATCGATGATGGCTTTGTTGAAAGTATAGACGGGGTCATCGCTGCTTAGCAGATGCTGAGGAATCTTCTTGATGTCTGTATCCAGTCCTACGCACAGAAATGAGCGTTTCTCTTTAATCTGTGAAATGAGTTCTTGTCTGTTCATGATTGAGCGTTAAAACATTTTGTTTGAATGATTGTGCAAAGTTACTAAAAAGTTTTTTCTTGACGTATGTCATGACTCTGTTTTTTGTCTGAATTCTATAAAAAAAGATTGCTTATCTCACGATAGGCAACCTCATACTAACCTTAAAATAAATCTAATACCATGAAAAACACGATGCAAAGTTACGATTAAATCTTTATAACTACAAAGAAAAAATAAGTAAAAATGCATGTTTTATGTTGTCAAACATAATTTGAGCTACTTTATTCTACATAAACTACCAGTCCTTTGAGATATTCCCCTTCTGGATGGAAGATGTTAATGGGATGATCGGCTGGTTGATGAAGTTGGTGCAGAATCCTGACATTACGTTTTGCTTGTGCAGCAGCGGTGAAGACTGCTGTGCGGAAATTGTCTTTCGTCACAACCTGCGAACAACTGAATGTAAAGAGAATGCCGCCTGATTGTATTTTTTCTAACGCTTTCTGGTTCAGACGTGAGTAGCCCTTAAGCGCATTACGCAGCGCGTCCTTATGTTTTGCAAATGCAGGAGGGTCAAGGATGATGAGGTCGTAGGGTGTCGACATGTTGTCGAGAAACTTAAATGCATCCTCAGCAAATGCTTTGTGACGTGGGTCGTTGGGATAGTTGAGTGCAACGTTGGCATTGGTCAGGTCGATTGCTTTCTGTGAAGAATCTACAGAATGGACAAGGTTTGCGCCTCCTCGCATTGCATAGAACGAGAAACCACCTGTGTAGCAGAACATGTTGAGCACATTGCGTCCTTTGGCATATTGCTCCAGCAGACTGCGATTCTCGCGTTGGTCAACGAAGAACCCGGTTTTCTGACCTTTGAGCCAATCTACATGGAACTTGAGTCCATTCTCGATTGCGATGTCTTCCGAACTGCCTCCAAACAGAAATCCGTTTTCCTGGCCTAAATCTGCCTTGAACGGTAGGGTGGTCTCTGATTTATAAAAGATATTCTCTATTGTTGTGCCCATCACAGTTTTCAATGCTTCAGCGATGGTTGTTCGGTCAACGTGCATACCAACAGAATGTGCCTGCATTACTGCTGTCTTCCCATAGATGTCGATGACAAGTCCAGGTAGATTATCACCCTCTCCATGTACCAGACGATAGGTGTTGTTGGAAGGACTTCCTACGACTCCGATACATTTCCTGACATCGTAGGCGGTAGTCAGACGTTTTTCATAAAAAAACTGATCGATGGGTTCCTGCTGGAATGAGAGTACACGAACCATGATGGAACCGATTTGGTAGTGGCCTGTGGCAATGAATTCTTTGTTGTTTGTGTACACTTCCACCACTTCGCCCTCTTCAGGTTCTTGGTCAAAATAACTGATTGCTCCTGAGAATACCCACGGATGGAATCGTTGTAGGGACTCTTCCTTTCCTCGTTTAAGATAGATTTTCTTCATGTTCTTCTTCGCTTGCGGCTGTATTGTCAGCCTGAGTTTCTGATTCGTTTTCGCTTTTCGTTATAATGAGATGATAATCCTTACTTGTTTCAAGTCGTTGGAGTTCTTCGTGAATGCGGATACACGCCCATGCATCCAAAGCTGCGTAAGCTTTTTGTGCATCGGTGAGGAAATCGGCTTCCCAGTTGCTAAGTTGCTGTTTTTTGCTAATCATCTTGCCAAATAAGTTTGCATAGATCTTTTGAAGGCTGCAATCTTTGATACCGATTTGTGTTATCTCATTCTGCACATCGATGAACGTACCAGGCTGGAACATACGACGTTGACGCAATCCGTGAATATCGTCTTTCCACGACAGGGCTATCTTGACAATGGTTTGGTCTTCTAATAGACGTACTAGCGAGGTGGGCAGTCCGATATGGTTGAGACGGAACAGGAAACAGGTATCGTAGGTTGCTACTTGTAGCAAGGCAACTTTATGGCTCACATAACGCTGAAAGACAGGGCGTGTCTCGGTATCGAATCCAAGGATGGCTTGGGTCATGAGGTAATTTACGGCCTTCTCTGCATCACGTTCTGTTATGATGGTGTAGATGCGTCCTGTGAACACTTCTTTTGGCAGCGTACTGATTCGCTGTTTGTCGTATTTGTCGTATATTGTCTTAGTCATCAATATTTGTAATAGTATACTTCACTTCGTGGATAGCACGAAGTACATTTACAAGTTTCTGTCCCCAATCGGTCCTGAAATTTTGGTTACACAGTTCAAGCGCACTCATCATCTCGTCCTCTACACCTTGTTTATATATATAGGCGAAGTTCTTGATGTCTTGGTAAATGTCTGCGAGGTTTTCGCTGATGGTCATCAGAATAGGCTCATCGCTGTATTTCATGTCATCGACAAACACATCGAGATAGTCGTCCTTGTCGGCCATGATGTAGGCAATGTTGTTACGAATGATGTCATAGTTCTCTTCTGTGACATAATCGGAAAGCATGTTGTCCGAATAAGTCTCATACTGAGGTAGTAGCGAGCCTTTCAAGTATAGTAGGGGTAGCAGTTTGCTCATCGTATCGACAAACTCTTCGCGGCTACGTCCTTCGGAATCTTCGAGGTAGGCACAGTATTGTACAGCTACTGTAACGAACTCTAATATGTCACGCTGATATAAGGGGTTGTCTTGAGTTTTCATTTGTTTTTATATGAAATTGATATCTGTAATAACGTATGCACCAACGGCTTCGTTCAATCGCTGAACCATTTCCGAACGATTCATCATCATGTCGTTTTTCAATGCAGCCGATTTGATTCTCACGTAGAGCGTTTGGTTTTTGATGAATAGCTCTCCTGTATAGTTGTTGATGGTTTTACCCATCACTTCCGGCCATAATTCTATGAGCCGATGCTGATTGAGGGGCGTTTCCAGTCCAACTTCACGCAGGTAGGCGTTCAGCAGGTTGGTTATCGATTCGGTCTTTCTACGTTCCATAAGTTTCTATTCGTTGATAACGCCTCCTTTGACATTAAAAATCTTGTAATCGCCTTGCGAGCGTTCAAGGATTCTGTCGAGATTCTCGCGATTGGTGTCTGTAATGAAGATTTGCCCGAATGCTTCGTCGGATGCGAGGTTGATGATTTGTTCCACACGATTCGCATCGAGTTTGTCGAAGATGTCATCGAGCAATAGCAACGGGGTTGTTTTACTGCCCGTCTGTTTCAGGAAGTTGAACTGTGCCAGCTTCAGACTGATGAGGTAAGTTTTGTTCTGACCCTGCGAACCTTCACGTTTGATGGGGTAGTCTCCCAGTGTCATTGTGAGGTCATCTTTATGAATGCCGTGCAGGCTGAATCCCACTGCGCGGTCTTTGGCTCTGTCACGTTGGATGACTTCCAGCAACGGGCCACGTTGGCAATGACTGGTATAGGTCAATCCAACCAGTTCGTGATTGCCTGAGATACGAGCATAGTAATTTTGAAACACGGGTATGAACTCCGTGATGAACTCATTGCGCATCTTGTATATGGGCTCTCCGCAGTTTGCCATCACTTCTTCGTATGCGCTCATGATTTCGGCGTCGGGTTCTTCTTCTTGTTTTAATAGTATATTACGCTGTTGAAGCGCAGCATTATATCGCATCAACAGGCTCATGTAAGTCGGGTTGTACTGAGAAATCACGATGTCCATGAAACGTCTGCGTTCATCGCTCCCTCCGAGAATCAGTTCATGGTCGTTAGGCGAAACAAGTATCAATGGAAGCAATCCGATATGTTCTGCCAGTTTCTTATAGGCTTTCTTGTTGCGTTTGAATTGTTTCTTTTGGTGCAGTTTCAGTCCACATGATACTTCTTCTGTATTTCCATTCAGATCGTACAGGCCCTGAATCATAAAGAATTCCTCACCGTGTCGCACGTTCTGCGAGTCAACGGCATTCGTGGCACTCTTGGTGAACGACAGGAAATAAATGGCATCGAGCACATTGGTCTTTCCTTCTCCGTTACTGCCTACAAAACAGTTGATGTTGGGCGAGAAGTCAAGTTCGGCTTCCTTGATATTCTTATAGTTGAGGATGGTGATGTGATTCAGTATCATGATGTTATTTGTATTGTACCGTGATTGATTTGATGCGTTCACCCGTATCTGCAACTGCAGCTTCGCGAGGGAAATAAACGGGCATATCTTTTTGAATTGGTAGGATGCGTAGCGTCAGGCGTTTGGTAGTTTCAGGCAGTCGCCATAGGGCATACTGGAATTCCCGCCCATTGTAGAAATTGTCATCTATGAGTTTTTCTCCGTCATACAGACGAGCACAATCGCCATAGTAGTGTATGCTTAACAGCCCCTGATGATCGGCTGGCAGTTCGATGGTGTAGGTTGCCGCTTTCTCGAAATCGGCATCTGTTGGCTCTTCTGCCACTTTATTTGCTCCAATTGTAATTGTTCTTGATGGTGTAGCCTCTTGTGTTTTCGTATATTTGAGAGTTTGTTGGGCCTTCTGCGTTTGGTGCTCGTCAAGGAACAATTTCCCAGCTGTGTCTGAGTCGAGGAGATAGATATTTTTATAGACGGGTTGTTGTGTACCTTTTGCTTTTAGGTTTCTAAGCACTTTTCCGTCTATGGCTAATTCTGTCGCGATACCCTCGATTTGTTCCATGTAGATCTTGCCATCACGTCTGGCAATTAGTTGTGCTGTTGCATAGCGGATACCGTCGATGTTGACGGGGAAGATGCAAACTGTGTTCGCGGGAATGGTGATGGGTTTCTCGGGAAACTTCACTCCGCTCACCTCGAATTGAACGCCGGTTTTGGCTTTCAGGTTTTGAAAGCGTTCGTAATTGTTGACGAAGACAAAAGCGGAACCGTTTTTCTCACGATACGACCAGCGCAGGAACGAGTCGTCACCTTGACGGATGGTCTGTGGATTGGGGTAAACGGTCTGCATCGGTGCCAGCTCGGTTGCGTAGTCATCGATGAACAGATGCAACTTTCGCAACAGATAGAAATGGGGATTGCGTTGCCCAAATTCATTGAGGGGGGCCTGAAAATCATAGGTCATCACAGGCAGGTCATTGTAATTGGTGGCGATGGTCTTCTGGGTTTCGTTCAGGTAAGTCAGTTTGCCCTCGGGATTGGTCCCTCCATGATACATGTAATAGCCCAGCAGGTTGCTGCCGCTGCCGAGTTTCACAACTGCCATCGAATAGGCATCTTCGGGGTAGAGATAGACGCGACGATGATATGAGGTCATCATGCCGCCTCCCAATTCACAGGTAAAATAGGGGTATTTCTGTGTCTGTTCCTGTTTTTCGTTCCCATCATATTTCAGCTGCTCGCTGGCGATTGCGGTCGAAGAGCGTCCTTCATGAAAGTTGAAGGCTTTGTAGTAGTCGCCAACGCCTTCCTGAATGCTGCGGTCCCAGAATCCATCGGCGTAGTCGCCATAGAGCGGAATCAACTCACCGAACGGAACGGGTGTAGCCAGTTCGGGCCATCCGGTTCTGGTGTAGAAAGGTAATTCGAATCCAATCGTTTTGGCAATGTCTTTCAGCGCCATGAGATAAGAGCCATGTCCACGATATTCGTTATCGAATTGGGCGGCGATGACAGGTCCTCCATCTTTCCACTGCAATCCTTGAACCTGTGTGAATATCTGTCGATAGTATTTCTCGGTGTAGCCAAGAAATATTTTGTCTTCACTTCGTGTTTTACACCCTTTTGCAAACACCCAGTCGGGAATGCCGCCGTTTCTTGCTTCTCCATGACAGAATGGACCTATACGTAGCACAACAGGCATTTGCTCCCCTTTGCATATTTCCAGAAATGTCCGCAGATTGCGTTGTCCGCTCCAGTCGTATTGGCCTTCGATTTCCTCAATATGGTTCCAAAAGACATAGCAGGCTATCATGGTGATGCCACCGGCTTTCATTTGCTTCACTTCTTGCTGCCATTCTTCTGCGGGGATGCGCGAATAGTGTATTTCACCCATAGCTGGAATCACACGCAGACCTCCGATCATCAGGCTGTGGGCATCCCATTTCACAGCTGCCCCCAACTTCTGGTCGTGCTTCAAAAGAGTTTTCAGGTAGCGCTCGTCAACCTTGAAGGCGGTACCGTGACGGATTCCTTGGGGGAAACTCACTTCGTCCGACACATCTTGCCAAGTGTGTCCATGGTCGGTCGAACGGACTGCCCCATATCGTTTGTTCCGATACATGTCAAAATATACATATAAGGTGTCTCCGACATAGAGTGGGGCTGGCCCTTCCGCCCAATAGTTGCCTGTGATTGGCGCCGACACCTCTACGGGGAATCCTTTCCTGATGTCATTTGTCCGTGTCACCCGAATGTTCTTCTCGGCAGGTGCCGAGTTTTCGTTTTTCACCACCATAATCAGTTCCTTCGTGACCGGATCTTTGGCTATTGCTGCATCGATGGCACTGAAGGTGGGGTTGAAAAACATTCGGGTCTTGGTGAACGTTTTGAAGTCCTTTGTGGTTGTACAATAGATGCGATGGTTCCATTGCTTCTCCGATTCACTTGTCGGTACATAGCTGTGTCGTCCCGGGATGGTGGTTGCCCAGAAGATATAGAATGTTTTCGACGGCTCGTCATAGAACAGTTCGGGAGCCCAGCTGTTCGTGGCAGTCGGTTCGTCTTTCATCACCGGAATTGCCACCTGCTCGCTCCAATTTATCAAGTCTTTCGATGATGCGTAGCCTATAATCTGGTCATACCAGCTCGACGTCCACACCATGTGGAACGTGCCGTCGGGTCCTTGTACAATGCTGGGGTCACGCATCAGACGGTCTTTGCCTACAGTGGGGACCATCAGCGGCTGATTGTCGTTGAGGGCTGTCCAGGTCTTGCCGTCGTAGCTGTAGGCGAGATGCAGACCGCTGCGTTCGCCCCTGAAATATGAAAAGAGGTACACATCTTTCGCTACGGTCGCCATTGTCGAGCCGAACATCATCAAGATGACAGAAATGAGTCTAATCGTTTGCTTGTTCATGTGCAGTTGATTAATTATTGGTGCAAAGTTACGAAAAAAAATGAAAAAATAAAGAAAAATAAAGAAAATGGTAATTGGTAAATGGTCAAATCGTAAATAATTATTATCTTTGCAGTCGAAAATCGCGGTAATAGCTCAGTTGGCAGAGCGTTGGCTTCCCAAGCCGAAGGTCGCGGGTTCGAGCCCCGTTTACCGCTCTACAATGCGGAGGCAACTTTACATTTTCTGTTTTCGAATGTAACTCACATTTATTTTTAATTTGTTAAAGCTATGCTCATTACCACTATTGTCATCGTCGCCATTGTTCTTTTCGGCTGTATCATGATGAGTTCCGTACAGATCAGCCACATCAACCGTGCTGCCGTCGCTATGTTTTGCGGTGTCAGCGCCTGGGTGGTGTATATGCTTCACGGTTCTGACTTCCTAAACCTGATGGGCTATCCCGATTATCAGTTGATTGGGCAGGTCGATGATTATATCGCCACGAACGTCATCGTCAAATACATCAACGAGGCGTGTCAGGTTATCTTGTTCCTGATTGCTACGAACACCATTGTGGAAATCATGAACAACAACGGAGTGTTTGACTCTCTCGTCAAGTGGTTGCGTACCCATAGCAGCCGATTGTTTCTGTGGGAGCTCTCGCTTCTCACATTTGTCATTTCCGCCAATGTCGATAACTTGACGACGGTGGTATTGATGATGACCATCATGGACCAGATAGTCAATTCAAGGCCGCAGAAAATCATCTATTCATGCGTCATTCTCATTTCAGCCATCCTCGGAGGTTCGTTCACGGTGATTGGCGACATGACTTCCCTCATGCTTTGGGTGCATGGGGTTGTGACGCCTTCTGCCTATGCTGCCGGACTTATCCTTCCTGTTCTTGCGAGTCTTTGCGTGTTCAATCTGCTCATCTCTCGCATGCTCGTCGGTCGTGTCCAGGTGTCTTCGTTCATCAACCGTTTCGACGGCGACGATTCACTGCTGCGGCCGTGGCAGAAAGTCCTGTTGCTCTTCATCGGAATAGCAGGGCTGTGGTCAATCCCTACGTTTCACAACGTGACGAAGCTGCCGCCATTCCTCGGGGCACTGTGCGTGTTGGCGCTGATATGGTTGTTGGAAAGCGCATTTACATTTAAGCGTAACGGCAATCGTCTTTTCATTCAGCACAAGTATATCCGCAATACTGAGTTCATCGGCATGCGTCTCATTCTCTATTTCCTGGGCGTTTCGCTTATGATCGGAGCTTTGGTTGAGTGTGGCGCGCTGAAATTCGTGGGCGATCTCATGGCCACACATCTTCACAATGTCTATATCTATGGCGGAGTGATTGGCATTATCTCCAGCCTGATTGACAATATACCGTTTGTGATGGTCGGTCTGCATCTTTTCGAGCAGGACCTGCCCGCATCGGCTTCAGATTTCGTCCAGAACGGCACTTATTGGCAACTACTTTCTTTCTGTTCGGCTCTCGGCGGCTCGCTGCTCTATGTTGGAACTCTGGCTGGGCATGCAGTGGCTGAAGTTTCGAAAATCAGTTTCACATGGTATGTGCGTAACATCTTTTGGCGCGTACTGATTGCTTGGCTCGTAGGCATGGCCGTTTTTTATGCTACACATTAATCTTCTTTCCCTCTGACGGGGGACAAACTATCGTGTTCTATGGAAAAAAACAGATGGGGTATCATATATGGATCGCATGTTGGATTGGCAACGTCGCCTAAGCGGTGGATGGCAATCCGAAACTACATGGAAAAACGGGCTGTGCAGTACGATTTCGTGCAGTCCGAAGGTTCAGGCTCGGTCGAGCGGCTGGCGAAGATGCTATGCGACAACAATTACCACACCATCGTGGTGGTTGGAAACGATTCGGCACTTAACGAGGCCCTGAATGGCATTTTTAAGTCCGAACAGCTGCCCGAAGACTTTGCGTTGGGACTGATTCCGAACGGTATCGGAAACGATTTCGCACGATTCTGGGGTGTCGGCGTCGATGATTACAAACACACTGTCGATCGCATCATCGAACGGCGTACGCGTGTCATCGACGTTGGGCTTTGTGTCTATACCGACGAGGACAATGTGCCGGTGAAACGCTATTTCCTCAACTGCGTCAACATCGGACTGGGTGCGCGACTTATCGACATCACCAGCAAAGCCACCCGTCTCATGGGCTCCCGACGTCTTTCCATCATTCCCGTCGCCATTGCGAATGTCTTCGAGCGTAAATCCTTCAATGTGCATATCAAGGCCGACACGGAGGATATCCAACATGAGGTGATGTCCATCTGCATCGGTAACAGCCTAGGATACGGACAGACGCCGAATAGTGTGCCATATAATTTCATGCTCGATGTCTCGGTTATAACCCGACCGAAATGGTGGCAGTTGCTCGAAGGGTTCTGGCTACTCGGAAAGGGAAAGTTCCTCAACTACAAAAATGTCCATCCATACCGAGTGCAACGCGTGGAGGTGATGGATGCGGGCAAGGCAAAGGTATCGCTCGACGGATGCATACTCGATGCAAAGAATCTAACCCCAATGCGAGTGGAAATCATACCCGAAGCCCTCAATTATATCGTATAAAAAACTGAAGCAGGCAACCCACGGTTCGCCTGCTTTAGTTTTCAATTCCGTTTCTTCCCATTTCCGACGGTTTCGCCCCCAGTGGGAAAGTTTTCTCCCCATTTCCGAGGGTTACGCCCCCAATGGGAAAGTTAAAGGCTTTCTATCAGTTTCCGCTATCGAAAGGCTCGTCGCCGCCCTCATCGCCGCCACCGGTTCCACCGCCACCTGGATTGTCGGGGTTGGTAGGATTGGTGGGATTAGTCGGATTGGTGGGATTCGTCGGATTATCGGGCGTGGTGGGGTCGCTAGGCTCACTCGGTTCGCCTGTGTCGCTGCCGGTTCCACCGCCTTGGCCCGGGCTGACGCTACCGCCTTTGCGGCTTTGAGCCAGTTGCTGTTCTATTTTGCGGTAATCTTCATTGTAGAATTGTGCTGCCTGCGAAATGCTTTCCTCCGGCTGCAATTCCTGCACGGCGTTCAGATAGGTAATCATCTGTCGATAGCCCTGCTCCAGTGCCTCTCGAGCCTGCTTTACGAGTCCCGTGGCCAGCGCTGAGTTCTCTTCGTTTCGCTGTTGCATCACCTGCTTTATTTCTGCCGTCTTTGCTGCGAAACGTTGGTTCAGTTCCGTCAGTCCCATCGCCGCCAGGTCGGCTGCCAGGGTCGTTTCGGCAAAACGCTGCTGCATGTTATCCACTTTGGCATTCTCAGCGACCAGTGCTTCGGTAATTCGGAAGTTATAGTCCTTGAAAACCTGCTGTACACGCCGACCGTGAATGTTCAGGTCTTCGTCGTCCAACTTTTCAGCCCAAAGCGCTGCCACGTGCTCCATGACATAGCCGTAGTTGTCGCGAATCTTGTCGAGTTCGCTTACGTTTTTGGTGGACATACTCTTTCTCGACTGCTGATAGGCGCTGTCGAAATTGGTGAACAACTGATGCTGCTGAGCACGCAGCTGAATGAGACGCTCTAATGATGATACCACTGCTCCGATTCGCGTGTCAAACGCCTGCATCGCACTGAAATAGTATGCCAGTGGGAAGTGCGACACGGATTTTTCTGTAAATTTAGTCATATTTTAATAAGTTTTAGTTGGTTGATTGGGTTTTCACGGCTGCAAATATAATATTTTTAAATGAAACGACAAAAGATATACCGAGAATTATGAAAAATCTTGCCGATTTTTCAAAAATGATACGCCTATTCGCATGTCTACCTTCTACGTCGCACCGAAAACGCATGCCATTGGTGAGTGCGCTACGGTTTTTTCGTTAAATTTTAATTTTTAAACTGCTATTTCCATCGGCTACGACCACTTTTAAATTTTAAAACGCCTATTTCCATCGGCTACGACCACTTTTAAATTTTAATACGGCTATTTCCATCGGCTACGACCACATTTAAATTTTAAAAGCGTCTATTTCCATCGGCTACGGCTACTTAAAATTTTCAAAGTGCCTATTTCCATCGGCAACAGCCACTTTTAAATTTTAATACGCCTATTTCCATCGGCTACAGCCACTTTTAATTTTTAAAACGGCTATTTCCATCGGCTACTGCCACTTTTCGTTTTCATTTCACCTTCTCAAGCACCGTTTCGACTGGGTTTTATTCCTTTTTTCCCTGCATAGATCATTTATTTCCTTGAAACGTCCAAACATTTTCGCATAAAATTTTTCATCTTTACCCCGAATTCCTCTCTCATTCCACCACTTGCCGCCCGAAAGGTACTAATTCGATAAATGAAACAAAGATGGCTCTAAGGTTTTAGGGCCATCTTTGCGATGATTCATATCCAGTTGCCGCGCTACGGCGCCAATCGGTTTAGTCCATGTGGAACATCTCGGGCAGCGGGATGGAAATGGGCGAGTTGTCGGGGTTGGTTTCCATGATATCGGCCATATATGCCCACCAACGCTTTACAACCTCCAGATTTCCCATGTCCTGACTTCCGCCTTCGCCTCGCGTCTTCTGAAATGCGAAGAGCGTGTTCGTGTCCTCGTCGAGATAAATGCTGTAATCGTAAACGCCACCGTCGTGCAGCAGCTGGCGCATCTCCGGCCACAGAGCTGCATGACGTTTCTTATACTCTTCCTTGAAGCCAGGCTTCAGGAACATTTTGAATGCTTCTCTTTTTTCCATTTTCTTCGTATTTAAGTTTTTGTTCTTCCTATTTCCGATAGTTTCGACCGCTTTTCGATTCTTCATTCCCACTTCTTCTCACAAATTCCTTGCGTTTACGACTGACGTTCATACCCGTTTGCCGGCGCAGAAGGACTTGGCCGTTGACGTTGTAGATGAATCCGTTGTTTTTAGACGGATCGGCGGTGAGGGTGGCGATGTCGCTGGCCTTGTCGGCGACAATCACTTCTTTCACGTCGTCGAAATGAATGACGGAATCCGTAAAGAGATCGATGTCGTATAGCACATGCAGGCGGAGTGTGTCGCTCATCCGGCTACTGATATAGACATAGTCGAGGTCGATGGTTTCGGTGGTGTGGGGGGCGATGTAAAGTCCGAATCGGGACAGTGACTGAAGGAGTTCGGTACCCGGATTGGCTTCCTGACACAGAAAGATTCGGCCGCAGTATTCGTCGTCGTTGGGGTTGGCAAGAGTGATGCTCACTTTCGTATATTCGCCGCGCGTTACGGTGTCGGCGCATTCCAGTTTCAGCAGCTCAAGATGTCCGGTAGCCCCTTTGGCTTCGCGCGGACGGATGTCGCCGCCCGTTTTGTCTATAAATATATAATAAGGAGTGCCGCACGAAGTCCGCGCATGCAGCCACTGACCATTGTCCTCGTACATGGGCATCAATCGGTAGGTATTGTCCGCGAGTTTCGCCACCTCATGCGCGATTTCAGCCCAAACGATGGTGTCGGTGTAGGTGGTATCTTCGAATTCCTCCAGCAGAAACTCGCGATTGTAGTCGTAGGCGATGGCTACAAGGTCATCGTTCTCGACATTCGTCACGCCAAGCACCACGCGACCGCTGTGAACATTCCATCCCGCGTTGCAGAGGTTGTGGACTACCAGTGCGGAATCGCGAATCAGCTCGATATGCGAGAATGCATACTCATGGGTTTCCGGAGTGGGGGTGGCGCTCGGGGGTTGAATGCCCAACACAAATCCTTGCAGGATGTTCAGCCCGTTTTCGATACGATCGCGATGATGATTCCACTCGGGTTGGTCGGGGTTCATGTAGTCGATGTTGTAATAGCCGTCGCACCATCCGCCCCAACCCCAATTGATGTGGTAAAGTCCGTCAGCGTCATAGCCGTCGATGACAAACGCATGTCCGCCCCCGTCGGGACCGTGTGCGCTACAGGTAACCGGATGTCCCGCTGCCAATTCGCGACGGATGAGGGTGTGAACCTCGTCACGATGGTAGAAGTCGCGATAAATCATACGCATACCACGGTCGTAACCGAAATAATTGTAGAGCGCGAAAGGCTGTTTGATGGTTTGCGCACCACTGGCGTCAATCCCGTAACGCATATCGACACTGATGCCGCAATCGCTCATGAGCAATGCTACGGCTTCTGCCTGACGGTTGCTATAATTGCTGCCCGCGTAGGCGTCGAGCATATAATCCCACTCATACGTATGAGCGGCGAAATCGGCAGTGAGCGTGTCTTTACACCCCTTGCCGTCGTAATAAGTATAAGTGCCGGTTCCTTTCGCAGGATAGCGATAGTAGTACATCACTTGCGCCATCGCATTGGCGACGCAACCGGTCTTGCAATGGACACTGTCAATCAGCGGGGTGAATAAATTATAGGGTTCGTCCTGAGTCCAATTGTCAGTACAGATGGGTTTGACCTCTTCGGGCAGATTGTCGGAATGGGTCATGGGCGCAGGCGCTCTGCGAGACACTTTTTCAAACGTGTTCATCACCTTGCCGAACAATGGATCGAGATGCATGGCACGGTCGAAATCGCCTGTCTCGGAATAGGCAAGAAGCACATCCTTGCCAGCAATCTCTTTCGTCACGACGAACCCTTGTTTCTGACGTTTCACACGAAGTCCATGCGGATTTTGTGCCATCAGAATGGAACAACATTGCAGCAACGTCAGGATGAATAATAATCTTACCATGAAACGATATCAAAAATTTGGATTTCTGTTCGCCGATACTCCCAATCGCTATTTCAGGCATTTCGCCAAAGGGCTTTTAATTTCCTTCAGCCCTTTCGCCACACTTTGCGCATTGAGCAAAGCTCCCTTTTTCGATGTGTGGGTGTGATCGTTGTTGTAGTATTCCTTCGCTCCCTCTTGCCCGATCTTATCGAGTGCGTCTGCAGTGATATTATGCACATCGACAAAGGCTACACCCGTCTCGGCAACGACTTCACGATACCATTTTCCATAGCTATCGTTACGGCGTTCGATTTTCCCGCCGGGCCACTCATTGCGAGGCGTAAGCGAAAGTAGGATAGGGGTGGCGCCCTTCTCGCGAACATCTTGAATGAATTTCTTCAGATACCATCCGAAGGAATAAATCACTTTGTATTGTCCGTTCGACTGCATGCGATAAACGTGACACGTATCGGCCGCCGAAGCAATCACGCCGCGCTCCTTGTCCCTGTCAATGCCGCCGATGTCGTTATGCCCAAACTGAATCAGCACATAATCGCCAGGTTCAAGCGAGTTGTAAACATTGTCCCAAAGCCCTTCGTAAAGGAAAGTGCGGGTACTGCGGCCTGCGCGACCCGCATTGACAACCGTACACTTCTTATCGCTGAAAATTGTATTCGCAACAGCTCCCCAACCCCACATGCCATTCTCGTCGTTGTCGTTATTCTTCATTGTGGAGTCACCTGTAGTGAACACTACGGGCTTACCCTTCTTCCGATTCTGGTCAATTCGTTTGGGGTGAACCATATCTTGGCGCAAAAAGGTCTTCAAAAGTGCCACGTCAGGATGTTTGCAAGCTTCAATGCCTTCAGCGCACGACGCTGCATTCATCTTCGCACCGAATTCGCTGGAGTGAATCTTGTCGCCAAAGAAAAAATAGTTTGTTTTCCATTTGCCATATTTCTCGAGCTTCGTAGCGCTGATATCATTCAGATCGACGAATGCGGTGTTAAGCTCTTCGCTCATTGCTTTGATCCACGGCGTGAAATCGTTAAGCTTACGCTGAATCTTGTTGGGGTCGTTTGGCTCGTAGTCATTGCGAGGCGTAAGTGTAAACAGCACGGGAATTGCCCCTTTAGCCCGAATCTGAGCCACATATTTCCGAATATATCCGCCAAAGGTATATACCATTTCCTGTCGGCCTGTTTCCTTAATAGTTACAAGCGTGGAATCTTGGCTCACCCCCTTGATGCAGGAACGAGCGCGACCCGAATCGAGAGGCCCGTTGTCGTTATGCCCGAGCTCCAGAAATACATAGTCGCCGGCCTTAACGCCGTTCAGTACAGCAGGCCATAAATCTCGATAGAAGGTGCGGGTGCTCATGCCACCCAAAGCGTGATTTTCAACGGTGATTTTGCGCTCGTCCCAATATAGATGCTCAAAATATCCCCAACCCCATTGGCCGTTGTTACCGTTACCGAGAGTTCCGTTACGCATGGTAGAATTCCCGACAAGGAAAATGACAGGATTATTGCCCTTGCGACTCGACCCGCTAACCGGACGCACTTGGTTGGCCTTCTCCAATGAGTCGGCTGTGTTGTCAATCACATTGTTCACATCGCGCATTCCTTGGAAGCGCGGACGATCTTGAGCATTGGCGGTTGCCAACACTCCCGTTATACTAAGTAATAAAAACAGTTTTTTCATTCCAAACTAAGAAATATTGAGTTTCAGAAATCGTTTCTTCATTCCAATCTAAGAAATATTGAGTTTCCGAAACAGTTTCTTCATTCTACTGTATGAAATAGTATGATTACCTAAGTGTTTCCCTGATTCTGACTTCGATACCGTCAGATTGAAGAGCTGCAGGTATTCCGCTCACATCGGTCTGACCATAATGATAAGGGAAAAGTATCTTAGGCCTGATGATTCGTGCCGCTTTGATAAGCTGTTCGGTTGTCATCGTGTAGGGTTGGTTACAAGGAAGAAACGCAATGTCGATATTCTTGATGTTAGACATCTCTTCAATATCTTCAGTGTCGCCTGCTACATAGATACGCAAACCGTCCATCGTGAAGATGTATCCGTTGTCGCGTCCTTTAGGGTGGAATTGTGTGTGTCCTTCTGTAATGTTGTATGCAGGTACGGCTTCGAGTGTGAACTGCTCATCGCCGAGTGATTCATCGCGTTTGTCTCCGTTTTTCATCACATCGCGGAGCGATTCATCGCGTTTGTCTCCGTTTTTCATCACATCGCGGAGCGATTCATCGCGTTTGTCTCCGTTTTTCATCACATCGCCGAGCGATTCATCGCGTTTGTCTCCGTTTTTCATCATGATACCCTTGCCCAGAATATCAACACATCTTTGATTGGTGATGAGCCGAGTGTTTGCATCCGATAATGTTTCTATGGCAGCCTTGTCGAGATGGTCGCCATGCTCATGAGTAACCACAATCCAATTGGCTTTCGGCATTTGGGCATAATCAGTAATTCGGTCGCCCATCTTTCCAACGGGGTCAATCTGAATTTCTTTGTCAGCATAGACGAAACGAAGGCTGGCATGTATAAGGGAATATATTTTGAGGGTTTTACCGTTCTTGGTGGTAAAAGCATCCCATTCCAACTTCTGCGTACTTACAGGCATCTGGGCATCTGTCCAAGCGTTGATGCCTCCTGTGAGGTTCACCACTTTGAATCCTTCCTTTGCTAACTGATTAGCCGCGTTTGCCGAACGTCTTCCGCTGCGGCAATAGACCGCAATCGTGAATTGTTTGTCTAAACGTTCTAATGCTTTCTTGATAAAATCATTGCCGTTTACATCAATGTTGACGGCATCGGCGATGTGGCTTTCTGCAAACTCAGAAGCGGTGCGCACATCCAGCAACAAAACGTTATTGCGCTTAATCAGTTCGCCGAACTCCTTTACATTTTGACTCTCATAGTTTTGCCCGCTACATGCTGAACCGAAGTTCAAACCCAGCAGCGTCAGGAAAAACGTTGCGATTTTCTTCATGGCTTTCTTGATATGGTTGAAATGTTAATAGAATGTCTATAAGCAGGATGGAACTGCTTTGTTTTTAAAAGAAATTAAAGAAAAAGAATACGGCAGCCTTTGCCTTTGGAACGTCTTTGGCATATCCGATGGTTGAGTTGTTGCCGTTACGAACCGTACCGTCCTTTTCAATCTTTCCGATGGCAGCGTTGTTTCCGTTACGCACCGTACCGTCGCTCTCAACTTTACCGATGGCAGAGTTGTTGCCGTTGCGGATCGTTCCGTCGCTCTCAATCTTTCCGATGGCAGCGTTGTTGCTGTTACGAATCGTACCGTCCTTTTCAATCTTTCCGATGGCAGCGTTGTTTCCGTTACGAACCGTACCGTCACTCTCAATCTTTCCGATGGTTGAGTTGTTACTGTTTTTCAAATCCTGAGCGCCTGCAGTCAAAGTGACAAGGCTCAAGAGAACTGCAAAAAGAATCAATTTCTTCATAATCGTTCTGTTTTTACTGTTTTTATTTGTTTTACGCTGCAAATTAACAAAAATTTCTTGAGATAAACAAATTTTTTTTCCTTTAATATGAGGGAATTCCCTAAATTGTGGAGAATATAAACCTCTATCTCAATTCTTTAGTTCTTCCTTTTCTTGACCTTCGTACGGGGGCTTACTACACGTGTAATTAATAAAATGTGAGAAATTTGTTAAAAATAATGGGATATTTTTTTGTAGTTCAAAAAATTTTCGTAACTTTGCACGCTGTTTAAAAATCCCGACAAGAAATATAGCAGAAAAATTAAAGAAATAAATATGTCAAAAGTTTGTCAAATTACAGGAAAGAAGTCAGTGATTGGTAACAATGTATCTCACTCACTTCGCAGAACAAAGAGACGTTTTAATGTCAACTTGTTCACTAAGAAATTCTACTATGTAGAAGAAGATTGTTGGATTGTATTGAAGGTCAGTGCAGCTGGTCTTCGCATTATTAACCGAATTGGTCTTGATGCAGCACTGAGACAGGCTGTAGTAAAAGGCTATTGCGAATGGAAAGATATCCAGGTAATCGCATAATCGGCCAGTGCTTGAATTGAAAAATCGAAAAACAGAAGAACAATGGCAAAGAAAGCTAAAGGTAACAGAGTGCAAGTAATCCTTGAATGCACAGAGATGAAGGAAAGCGGTCTTCCAGGAACATCACGTTACATCACAACAAAGAACCGTAAGAATACTCCAGACCGTTTGGAACTGAAGAAGTATAACCCAATCCTCAAGAAGATGACTCTTCACAAGGAAATCAAGTAAGGTTATCAGTTAAAGGTTATAGGTTAAAGATAAACGATTAATAGACTATGGCAAAGAAAGCGGTCGCTACTCTCCAATCAAAGGATGGTCGCGCATATACAAAGGTAATTAAGATGTGTAAGTCTCCAAAGACTGGCGCATATATGTTTGAAGAAAAGGTGCTTCTGAACGAAGACGCCAAGAAATACGCGAACAGCTAATTTAATTGTTTGCGCAATTGTTTCATAATCATTGTTGAATAAGTGTCCCTCGTGGACGCTTATTTTGTTTAATTATTTGCTCGTTTGATGAAAATTCATTAACTTTGCACTCATCTTCCATTTAACATTGTATTTTTCGTTTGACATTACACATTATATTTATATATCATGGGATTCTTTGATTTGTTTAGTAAGAAAAAGAAGGAAACGCTCGATAACGGATTGGCCAAGACCAAAGAAAGTGTATTCGGCAAGATAGCCCGTGCTGTAGCAGGGAAGTCGAAGGTTGACGACGAGGTGTTGGATAATCTCGAAGAAGTGTTGGTTACTTCGGATGTAGGTGTGGATACTACGTTGAAGATTATCGAGAAAATCGAAGCCAGAGTGGCTCGCGACAAGTATGTTGACACAGCCGAACTGAATGGCATTCTGCGTGAAGAGATAGCGAACCTTCTGACAGAGAATAACACAGAAGACATTGAAGGATTCCAATTGCCTTCCGATCATAAACCATACGTGATACTCGTCGTGGGAGTGAACGGAGTGGGTAAGACCACTACCATCGGTAAGTTGGCGTATCAGTTCAAGCAAGCCGGAAAGAAAGTCTATCTGGGTGCTGCCGATACTTTCCGAGCTGCAGCAGTGGAGCAGTTGTGTATCTGGGGCGAACGCGTGGGAGTACCTGTGGTGAAGCAGAAGATGGGTAGCGATCCTGCCTCCGTAGCTTACGATACTGTTAGCTCTGCAATTGCCAATGATGCCGATGTGGTGCTGATTGATACGGCAGGACGACTGCATAACAAAGTGGGTCTGATGAACGAGTTGACGAAAATACGCAATGTGGTGAAGAAACACATGGATACAGCTCCCGACGAAGTGTTGCTTGTGTTAGACGGCTCTACAGGACAGAATGCGTTCGAGCAGGCTCGTCAGTTTACGGCTGCAACCGAAGTGACTGCGATGGCTATCACCAAACTCGACGGAACCGCCAAGGGTGGAGTGGTTATCGGTATCTCCGACCAATTCAAGATACCTGTGAAGTACATCGGATTGGGTGAAGGTATGGAAGACCTGCAGGCGTTCAACCGCAGGGAATTTGTCGATTCATTGTTTGGAGAAGAGAAGCATTGAAAAAGAATACAGTTGACATCATCACATTGGGCTGTTCGAAGAATCTGGTGGATTCCGAACGCTTGATGGCCCGATTGAGAGCCTTGGGGTATCAGGTGACACACGACTCGCCTCATCCCCGAGGTGAGATAGCGATTATCAACACCTGTGGCTTCATTGGTGATGCAAAGGAAGAATCTGTCAACATGATTCTGGAGTTCTGTCAGGCAAAAGAAGAGGGTCGCTTGCGTCGGCTCTATGTCATGGGATGCCTTTCGGAACGCTATATGAAGGAACTCGGTAAGGAAATTCCGCAGGTCGATCGTTTCTATGGGAAGTTCGACTGGGACGGTATCATCTCTGAATTGTCTTCCTCCACTTCACAGGAGAGGATTTCGGGGTATGAACGCGTCCTTACTACCCCTCGCCATTATGCCTATGTGAAGATTTCTGAGGGTTGCGACCGCAAATGTGCCTATTGTGCCATACCGATTATCACAGGTCGCCATCAGAGTCGCCCTATGGAGGATATCATTGCCGAGGTAGAGTACTTGGTGGCTCAAGGGGTCAAGGAGTTTCAGGTAATCGCACAGGAGTTGACCTATTATGGCTTGGATATTTACAAAAAGCGGATGATTGCTCCTCTCATCGACCGTATGGCTCATGTGGAAGGGGTGAAGTGGATTCGTCTTCACTACGCTTATCCCCATCAGTTCCCGATGGAGTTGCTCGATGTGATGCGACTTAACCGTAATGTTTGTAAATACCTCGATATTGCCCTTCAGCACATCAGTACCAACGTATTGACCAACATGCGAAGGCATGTGAATAAGGAACAGACCTACGAGCTGATAACGCGTCTGCGTGAAGCTGTCCCAGGCATTCACCTACGTACCACACTCATGGTGGGATTTCCAGGTGAGGGCGAGCAGGAGTTCGAGGAGTTGAAGGAATTCACCCGTTGGGCACGATTCGAGCGTATGGGTGCCTTTGCCTATTCGGAGGAAGACGGTACCTATGCCGCACGTCACTTCAAGGACGAAGTGCCTGATGAGGTGAAGCAGGAGCGACTCAGTCAGTTGATGGCCATTCAGCAGGAAATCTCTTCTGAGGTACAGGCAGCCAAAGTGGGACAGACGCTCAAGGTGATTATCGATCGCAGGGAAGGGGAATACTATGTGGGCCGTACTGAGTTCGACTCACCCGAAGTTGATCCCGAAGTACTGATTCCTGTCTCTAATGGCATATTGCGTCGAGGGTGTTTTTACAATATCCGCATTATCGATTCCGACGATTTCGACCTGTACGGAGTGCGATTAAAGGTTTGAAGTCTTTAATCGTTTTCAGTTCAATCCGATGCAGAAAAAAGAAAAATTGTTTAAAAACGAGGGGAGAATACCTTCGTTTTTATTTTTTTTTTAATTTTTCGTATGTCGATTCGGAAGTTTTACCTATATTTGCAAAATTATTTATGTACGTGCGGGCGTGCGAATGAATAATAGGTGCAAGTAAGATTAGTGTCCTCTATCGTGCTACTACAGGTTCGCATGTGAGCATCTATAACCAGCAACAATACGGATCGGTTTATACCGAAACGATGAGTGATTATTTCCCGAAGTAGGGAAGTGTACCGAATTCGATTCGCTAGAAGTCGACATGTGTTGATTTCTATATGCGAAGGTATGTTGCTTAGAGATTGTTTCTCTCAGGTGATGATTACAGACACAGGCGATAAGGGCCTGTATGGATGAATTTAAAGAATAAAATAATGAACAATCTGGAATTTGTAAAAAACATCGTTCAGCATACTGGGTTGTCTTTGAAAGAGGCAGAAATGCTGACAGCAGACATGACTGGTATAATAGTTGATGAAATCAGTAAAGGTAATGCAATTGTGTTCCCCGATATGGGTACGTTGGAACTTAAGGTGAAGGCTGCGCGTAAAATGTATAGCCCTAACACCAAGTCCTATCACGAAGTGCCTGAAAGCAAGACAATTTCATTCAAACCGACCAATGATATGAAAGGGAAGGTAAGATCTACAAAAAAGAAGGAGGAACAGTAAGATGGGTACGAGGTTAACAAAGCAATCATTAGCTGACAGACTCATTCAGAATGGAACTTGGACAACAGAACAGGTAGAGGTGTTTGTGGATGCATTCTTCGCTGTGTTGCAGGAAGGTGTGACTAACGATGGAAGCGTAAAACTGAGAGGACTTGGAACGTTCAAGACCGTTCAGGTGGCCGATAGGGCAAGTGTCGATGTGAATACAGGCGAACGTATTGTGATACCGGGCCATAAGAAGCTGAAATTCGTTGAAGAGGAAAAGGTGAATCAGCTGCTTAATAACCCAGAGCAGGCATCAAGGCCTGTTCTTGAACCAACTACGGAGAAGAAATCTATTGAACCGACTACGGAGCAGGAATCAACGCGAGAGTCGGAACAGACTCCAAAGACTGATTCTGCCCCTAAGGGCGAACTGCCAGTTCAAGAGGAGAATCAGCTAGAGGAAACACCTCCGCAGTGCTCGTACGATTCCAAGTGGTGGATTTGGGGTGTGGTTGCATTTATTGCTGTGTTGGTAGTTGCCTCAATTATTTTTGCAGTTTGCAACAACGATTCTGATTTACAATCTGCTACACAAACAGAACAAAAGAGTGGGGTGGAGGCTGCAACAACCATACAGGAAAACCAACCTCAGTATAAGGTGCATGTGTTTCAAAAGGGAGAATCGCTGACCACCATCTCTATTCTCCATTATGCAACCATTGATTCCGTGAAACGTATCCAGGAACTGAATGGCTTGACCGATACCACAGACATCCAATTAGGGACAGAACTGAGATTGCCTTGATGCGTGGATAGATTGTTAGGTCATATCGTCGCTTTTCTGGTTGTAGCCGTTTGGGGTGTGACGTTTGTCTTCACTAAACTGCTACTGAACGAAGGCTTGACCGCAGCACAGATATTTGTGCTGCGTTTTATTGTTGCTTATGTGCTTCTGTTTGTTTATGCTTTCACACGCAAACCTTTTCGGCTGTTTGCTTCGTCGTGGAAGGATGAACTTCTGATGATAGGATTAGGTGTCACAGGTGGGTCGTTGTATTTCGTTACAGAGAATAGTGCTATGATTTACACCACAACGACCAACACCTCGCTGATTGTCTGTCTCTGTCCACTTTTTGCAGCCCTGTTGATTGCTCTGTTCTATCGTTCGGAGCGACTGCGAGGCATTCAGATTGCTGGATTGATTATTGCTGCTGTAGGAGCTGTAGTGGTGGTTCTCAACGGACAATTCGTGCTCCATCTGTCACCTTTGGGCGATACTCTTGCTTTTTCTGCCTGCCTCTGTTGGGCTTTCTACTCGCTTTTGATGGTTCCTGCCACCAAGCGCTACAGCACGCTATTCATCACTCGCAAGGTATTCTTCTATGGGTTGTTGTCGATGATTCCCTATTGGATGTTCTATCCTGATATGCCCTCGTTGAGTGTCGTTCTGCGACCAGCAATCCTTTGGAACTTGCTCTTCCTAGGTTGTGTGGCATCCATGCTCTGTTTTGTTGCCTGGAATTGGGCAATAAAGCGGTTGGGAGCTGTCGTAGCAACGAATTATGTGTACTTTAATCCTGTATTTACCGCCATCTTTGCCTGGTTGGTTCTTGATGAACAAATCACTGTCTTCTATATCATCGGAACCATTCTTATTCTTGCTGGAATGTTCCTTGTGTTGAAGAAACGCAAGCATGAAAACTAGGGTGATAGGTCGAATCTTTACCTCTTCTTGATTTCAAATCCGTTTTTCACTACCTTACCGTCTTTTCCCATCTTTATGCTGTCTACATAGCAGTCTGCCGTGAGTTCCCATGTGCCGTTTAGCTCTATTGTGGCACCCTTTGCCTTATTGTCGGCATTGATTGCTCCACGCCAGGTAACACCCTTATCGACTGCCACATTCACTACTCCTGTCTCGTCAGCTTTTACGTCGCCCTTATACTCCCATTTTTTCTCCGTAGCAAGCACCAGATTCCCGATACCTCCCTGTGTGCGCCATTGTGTGTTATAGTCCACATACATTAGTACGTTGCTCGGATTGACAATCTTTACGTCGTTAAGGGTCAAAGTGCCAGTCATACGAGTAGGCACCTCACAAAGTGGAGTAGTGGATTCTTTCACCGTCATCGTTCCCCGATTAATCGTAATTTTTCCGTTATATCCCTGAGCATCGCCTGATCCGCTTTGCAATATCATCATTGCCCGTTTCTTGCTGCCTGATGTGATGTCGCAGTCATTCAGCGTAATCGAGTTATTACCTTCGATCACACCGATCTCACCTTGTGTGCTCTCACCCCACACCTTATTCAATATAATATCGCCTGTAGAGTAAGCAACTGCCGAATGTACGCCCGAAGTCCAATACCTTCCTCCATTGACGGTAACGGTACCTCCACCACGATCCGTAGCAATGACCGAACAGCTTGTGCCATGTGTCATGATGTCCAGGTTCTCTGCATTGATTGTTCCACCACCCGTAGCGTGGATACCACGACTCATGTCCTGATTAGTACGAATCGTTACATTTTTTATGTTAATTGTTCCCCCGTAGGCAACAGCCGCATTTGCTCCTTTAGCATTTGTGGTAATTGTTCCTCCCGTCATATTGATTGTTCCTCCAGTATTGGTACACAAAGCCGAGTTTGTTCCGTAGAAGCTACTTCCATCACCTCCTTGTGTGTTTCCACCAGTCTTCTCCACCTTGCAGTCGGTCATCGTGTACGTTCCACCGGTCACCTGTACAACATTTTCCTCGTCTCCACTACCGCTGAGTGTTATTCCTGTGGCAGTCTCAACACCCTCTTTCTGACCATGTCCCGTTTGACTGACTCCTCCCAAACGTACTGCATTGCCACTTCCGCCACCAGGACGTCTGCGTTCACCACCAGGTCCTCGTTCACCACCAGGTCTGCGATTTCCTTCAGGTCTGTCGCCACGCTCTCCCATCTCTCTACGAGGTCTGTTACCTTGCTGATTGTCTTGAGCCAAGATATCCATATTTGCAGTCCAAGCTGCAAGCGATAAAAACATTATCCAAAATCTTTTCATATCACATTTTCTTTAGATTAGTTAGTCTATTAGTTACAGTATCATACCAATTCTTTGACGAACAACTCCCTCTTAAGTTTAATCGTAGGTCTCAAATAGAGTAAGAAACGTTCCTATTAATCCTTTTTTTTCTTCCCCCTAGAGGAAATCTCTGTTGCACGACCTGCAATCTCTGTTGCACGACCTGCAATCTCTGTTGCACGACCTGCAACTTACGTTGCACGACCTGCAACAGAAATTCCCCTTAAGGGAAAAAACATTTTCCCCTAGGGGCTGCAAAAAATCGGCCGAAGGATTGCGGAGGTAGCTGGTACTATCCGGAAAACCATACTTCGCCTCTTGTTGAGGCTTGTTCCTTCTTTGAAATTGTCTGTTTAATTATATGTAATAATTAAATACTCTTAAAAAGTGGACGAATTGTCCTAAAAAAGATTAACAGATTAGTGGTGTGTCAATAGAAAGTAGTACTTTTGCAGCCGAAAAAGAATTGAATACTAAATTATAATTGTATGGCAGAAATTGTAGATATTCGCGAATTGAACGAGCGAATAGAAAAACAAAGTGTATTTGTCACAAACCTGATGACAGGAATGGATCAGGCTATCATCGGTCAGAAACATTTGGTCGAGTCGTTGTTGATTGGCTTGTTGTCTGACGGTCATGTGTTGCTCGAGGGTGTTCCTGGTTTGGCAAAGACGAAGGCAATTCGTACATTGGCTTCGCTGATTGATGCTCAGTTCAGCCGCATTCAGTTTACTCCTGACTTGCTTCCAGCCGACGTAATCGGTACGATGATTTATAGCCAGAAGGATGGTCAGTTTATGGCCAAGAAGGGTCCTGTGTTTGCTAACTTCGTGTTGGCCGACGAAATCAACCGTGCTCCAGCTAAGGTACAGAGTGCTTTGCTCGAGGCGATGCAGGAGCGTCAGGTGACAATCAGCACACAGACGTATGAACTTCCAAAGCCTTTCTTGGTATTGGCTACCCAGAACCCAATTGAGCAGGAGGGTACTTATCCACTGCCTGAGGCTCAGGTGGACCGTTTCATGCTGAAGGTAGTGATTGACTATCCGAAATTGGACGAGGAGAAGAAGATTATCCGTCAGAACATTTCGGGCGAAGAAGTGAACATCAAACCAATCATGGGTACAGCTGACATCGAGGCTGCTCGCAAGGTGGTGCGCGACGTGTATCTGGACGAGAAGATTGAACAGTATATTGCAGACATTGTGTTTGCTACACGTTATCCTGAGAAGTATAAGTTGCAGGAACTGAAGGGCTTGATTTCGTTCGGAGGTTCGCCTCGTGCATCTATCAACCTAGCTTTGGCTTCGCGTGCATTTGCCTTTATCAAGCATCGTGGATATGTCATCCCAGAAGATGTGCGTGCGATTGCTCACGACGTGCTTCGCCATCGTATCGGACTGACTTATGAGGCAGAGGCAAGTAATGTAACCTCTGAGGAGATTGTCAGCAAGATATTGAATAAGGTGGAAGTACCGTAGTAATATACTATTTTACAATTTACAATTTACGATTGAAGAATTGAAAAGTTGATGGAAACTTCAGAACTGCTGAGTCAGGTACGCAAGATAGAGATTAAGACACGTGGACTCTCCAACAACATCTTTGCTGGTGAGTATCACTCTGCCTTTAAGGGTAGGGGTATGGCTTTCTCTGAAGTTCGCGAATATCAGTATGGTGATGATGTGCGAGATATCGACTGGAATGTGACAGCTCGTTTCGACAAACCTTTCGTGAAGGTGTTTGAAGAGGAGAGAGAGCTGACCGTGATTCTGCTGGTGGATGTGTCGGGTAGTCTTGATTTCGGAACCATCAGTCAGACCAAGCGTCAGATGGTGACTGAGATTGCTGCTACGCTGGCATTCTCGGCTATTCAGAACAACGATAAGATCGGCGTCATCTTCTTCTCGGACAAGGTGGAGAAGTTTATCCCACCGAAGAAGGGAAGGAAGCACATCCTGCTGATTATCCGTGAACTGCTGAACTACCAGCCCGAGAGTAATAAGACCGATATCGGTCAGGCTGTGGAGTTTATGACAAACGCCATCAAGAAGCATTGTACGGTATTCCTGCTTAGCGATTTCTATAATGCAAAGGATTTCCAGCAGGAGCTGACGATTGCTAACCGACGTCATGACGTAGTGGCCATTCAGGTGTATGATCAGCGAATGACGGAGTTGCCCAATGTGGGACTGATTCGGTTGGTTGATGCAGAGACAGGTGAGGAACTATGGGTTGATACCGCTTCATCGGCCGTACGACGCGCACATCGCGAGTGGTGGGTTCAGCATCAAGGCAAACTGAACACGATGTTGACGAAATCGAACGTGGATAGCATTTCTGTACGTACAGATGAGGACTATGTGAAATCGTTGATGAATTTGTTCAGAAGAAGGAGTTGAGGAGAGTTGACAAATTAAAAGGATTGAAACATTGAAAGGAATACGAATTATAGCATTGGTCGGTGCATTATTCAGTGTAGTTTCGCTAAGTGCACAGGTGACTGTTGATGCAAAGATAGACTCCACACGGATTTTTATCGGTCAGCAGGTGGGTATTGCTGTGGAGGTAAGTGCAGATGCCGGCAAGAGCGTGGAGTTTGCTCACTACGATTCCCTGCAGCAAATCATACCAGGAGTGGAAGTGGTGAAGATGTCGGAACCCGATACACAACTGTTGAATGATGGGAAGCGGATGGTGCTGACTCAGCGCTATCTGGTCACCTCGTTCGATTCGGCTCTCTATTACATTCCCCCGATGACGGTGAAGGTTGACGGAAAAGAGTACCAATCGAAGAATCTGGCGCTGAAAGTGTTGACGCTCAATGTCGATACGCTGCATGTGGATAGCATCTGTGGATTCAAGCCAGAGATGGCTCCTCCATTCAGCTGGGATGATTGGAAACCCGTCATCTGGCTGGGTCTGGCGCTGTTGCTGCTGATAGCCGTCTTGGTGTATGTGGTGATTCGACTGATAACGAATAAACCGATTATTCATCGTATCAAGTTGCGTCAGCATATAGCTCCACATAAGGTAGCAATGCAGAAGATTGCTCAGATCAAGGAGGATAAACTGGTGCAGAGCGAGGATTCGAAAGAGTATTATACTCAGCTGACAGATACATTGCGTCAATATATCTCCGAGCGTTTCAAGTTTAATGCGATGGAGATGACCTCAGCAGAAATCATCGAACATCTGCAGGCCGAGAACGATGAAGATGCTCTGAATGAGTTGAGAGAGCTGTTCCGTACAGCCGATTTGGTGAAGTTTGCAAAATATACAACGCTCATCAACGAGAACGACCGTAACTTGGTGACAGCCGTAGAGTATATCAATCAGACCAAGATAGAAGAGGAAGTGAAACCTCAACCAACGGAAATCGTTGTGGAGGAGAAGCGTTCGAAGATAGCAAAAGCAGTGCTTATCTCAAGTATAGCCATTGTGGCCATTGCCATTGTTGTGCTGCTGTGGTTCCTCGGCTATCGATTGTATTACTTGTTTATTTAAAAGAATGAAGCATCATGGTATTCAATAATCCATATTATTTCATCTTGCTCACAGTACTCATACCCTATATCGTTTGGTATGTATTACGAAATAAGAAGAGTAGGGCGACACTCAAAATGCCTGAGGCTGCTAAATACAAGGCGCTTCCGAAGTCGTTTCGACAGTACCTGATTCATGTGCCCTTCTTGTTAAGAGTGGTGTTGATAGGACTGGTGGTTTGCATCTTGGCACGTCCCCAAAGTAAACACTCATGGAGCGATACCGACGTTGAGGGAATCGACATCATGCTGGCAGTCGATGTGTCGACCAGTATGTTGGCACAAGATTTCAGACCTAACCGTGTAGAAGCCCTCCGTGAGATAGCTCAGCACTTTATCGAGAAGCGAATGAACGATAATATCGGCTTGACATTCTTTGCAGGAGAGGCTTACACACAATGCCCATTGACGACTGATCACGCTGCACTGATGAATCTGTATGCAAGTGCTGATACCCGTATGGCAGCTAACGGAACCATCGATGACGGAACAGCCATAGGTGACGGAATCATGAATGCGTTGCTGCGTCTGCGTGAAAGTAAGGCGAAGTCGAAAGTGATTATCCTGTTGACTGACGGTGTGAACAATGCGGGTAACATATCGCCTGTTACAGCAGCTGAGATAGCCAAGAAGCAGAAGGTTCGTATCTACACCATTGGTATCGGAACGACAGGAATGGCTCCTTATCCGCTTCCAACAGGAGGTACAATCAACTTGCCTGTAGAAATTGATGAGGCTACGATGACCAAGATATCGAAGGAGACGGGCGGACAGTATTTCCGTGCTCAGCGGAATGCCGAACTGGATGCCATCTATAACGATATAGACAAGATGGAGCGTACGAAGTTCAATGTGCGACAATACAGCAAGCGCAGCGAACTGTTCGAGCCGTTTGCTTTGGCTGCTTTGATTACGTTCATATTAGAATTGCTGATGAGAATGGTGGTATTGCGCCGCCTGCCATAAATACTGAAGACAATGTTTAGATTTGCACATCCAATATATCTGTATCTGTTGATTCTGATACCTGTGTTTACAGCTTTGTTTGTGTTCCTGAGGTATCGTCGTAAATGCAATCTGGCGAAATTTGGCGACAGCAGTTTGCTGGCGCATCTCATGCCCGATGTGTCAACAGTCCGTCCGATTGTGAAGTTCGTACTGATGATGATAGCTCTGGCACTCATCATATTCATTATGGCACGTCCCCAGTATGGAATGCGTAATGAGGAGGTGAAGCGTTCAGGCATTGAAGCCGTCATTGCTGTCGATGTGTCGAACTCGATGTTGTGTGAAGATATCTCTCCTAATCGACTCGGTAAATCGAAGATGATTGTCAGTAAGTTGATTGACCAGTTGGATGAGGACAAACTGGGTTTGGTTGCTTTTGCAGGAACATCTATCACTTTGTTGCCAATTACATCAGACTTCGTGTCGGCAAAGATGTTTCTTGACCAGCTCAACCCGAAGACCATTTCATTGCAAGGAACAGACTTGGGAGATGCTATCCAGAAGTCGTTATCGGGTTTCACACAAAATACGGCTACGGGTAAGGCATTGATTCTTATCACTGATGCAGAAGACAACGAACAAAATGCTGTAGAAGCTGCTAAGATGGCCAAAGAAATGGGTGTTCGCATCTTTGTACTTTCTGTAGGTACTCCGCAGGGTGGTCCGATTCCGTTAGGAAATAATCAGTTCAAGAAAGATATGGAAGGAAACGTGGTGACGACCAAACTAAACGAATCTGTCGGCAAGCAGATAGCTCAGGCAGGTAACGGAGTCTATATCCATGTTGACCGTACTGATGATGCTCAGTCGATGTTGGAAACCGAAATCGCCAAGATGCAGAAAGAGGATTTTACTACATCGATGTATTCCGAATATGACGAACAGTTTATCGCTGTAGCCATCCTGCTGTTCATTGTAATCTGTGTCGAACTCTGTATACTCGACAAGAAAAACAAGTTGTTCAGCCGATTTAAACTTTTTAATAAACAATAAGGTGTATCGTATGAAACTGTCAAGATATTTCTTTACAATCGTGTCGATGATGATAGGCATGCAACTCATGGCGCAGAGTAGCGATCGTGATTGTATTCGTATGGGAAACAAGCACTTCCGTGATGGAGAGTACAATAAGGCCGAAACGTATTATCGTAAGGCGCTCGACATGAACAAGTCGCTCGAGGCGTTTTACAATTTGGGTAATGCAATTACCCCTCAAGGTAAGGACTCAGTAGCTTTCGAGCAGTACAAGAAAGCACTTGAGCAGATGGCTGAGACACCAGAGAAAAAAGCCTATGTCTATCATAATATGGGAAACCTGACTTATCTCACAGGACGGAATCTGATGAAGGCCAATAGTCCTGATGCGATGAAGTCGTTTGAGCAAGCAGTCGAACTCTATAAGAGTGCGCTGCGTTGTAATCCTACCGACGATGAGACTCGCTATAATCTTGCAATGGCGCAATATATGCTGAAAAAGAACCAACAGAATCAGAACCAGAATCAGCAGAATCAAGATAAGAACCAAGATCAGAACAAAGATCAGGACAAGAAGGATCAGCAGAAAGACAAACAGGATCAAGGCGACAACAAGCAAGATCAGAATAAAGATCAAGACAAGAAGGATCAGCAAAACAAAGACCAGCAGAATCAGCAGAACCAGCAGAATAAAGATCAACAACAGGAAAAACAGCAACAGCAGCAACCTGCTGAGCCGCAGAAACCTCAGATGGACGATAAAACTGCAGAACAGTTGCTCAATTCTGCCCAGCAGGATGAGAAGGCTGTGCAACGTAAGGTACAGAAAGCAGAGAAAGCCCATCGTCAAGGACTGGAGAAAGACTGGTAATATGATGTAGAACAGATAATGCATACAAGATAGGACAATGAATAAGTTGTATTTTTCACTTCTGACAATCCTTTGGTCGCTGCCGACCATCGCTCTATTTGCCGATAATGTGTCGTTCAGGGCTTCAGCTCCTTCTATCGTGGAGGTGGGTGAGCGATTCCGTGTGCAATACACCGTCAACAGTCAGGATGTGTCGAACTTCAGCTATCCGAAATTTGAAGGCTTTGATGTGATGTATGGCCCAAGTACCTCACAGCAGAGTAGTTTCCAGTATATCAACGGACAGATGTCTCAGAGTTCCTCCTACACCTATACGTTTACGTTAATGGCAACCAAGGCGGGTACCTATACGATTCCTCCTGCAAGTGTTGTTGTTGGAGGACAAACCTATAAGTCGCAAGGGTTGAGTATACAAGTTGTGGCATCGAGTGGAGGTAACCGCCAAAACCAGCAGTATCAGCAACAAGGCGGACGACGTCAGCGTATGCAGGAGGAGAGCCCACGTTCGCAATCAACCTCGATTTCGAGTTCGGACCTCTTCATGACAGCTACAGCGAGCCGAACCAAAGTGTATGAGCAAGAGGCGATATTAGTGACCTACAAGGTTTATTCATTGGTCAACTTGACTCAACTCGATGGAAAGTTGCCTACTCTTGATGGGTTCCAGATTCAGGAAATACCTCTACCTAGAAACAAAGAGTTCACACCCGAGAATTATAATGGACGCCTGTACCACTCTGTTGTTTGGAGCCAGTATGTGCTCTTCCCTCAGAAGTCGGGTGAACTGGTTATCCCTTCAATCACTTACGAGGGTGTCGTTGTGCAGCAAAACCGTGCTATCGATCCGATTGAAGCGTTCTTTAACGGAACAGGTGGTTTGATTGAGGTAAAGAAGAAGATCACCACTCCGAAACTCACTATTCATGTAAGTCCGCTTCCCGACAAACCTGCAAACTTCTCAGGTGCTGTAGGATCGTTCTCTGCATCATCCTCTATCAGTTCGCAGAAAGTGAAAGCAAACGATGCGGTCACCTTGAAAATCAACATTAAGGGTACTGGTAATATGAAGTTGATTGCTGCTCCAGAAGTGGCATTCCCGAAGGATTTCGAGACTTATGATGCTAAGACTACTGATAATTTCTCCTTGAATCGCAACGGGTTGAGTGGTACGAAAGAGTTTGAATATCTCGCAGTTCCTCGCCATGCAGGTAAGTATACAATTCCTGCAACCGACTTTGTATTCTTCGACCCCTCGACGAATAGTTATAAGACTGTTACAACCGAACCTTATACCGTCGAAGTGGAGAAGGGAAGCGGTTCAAGCAGTTCTGTTGCAAGTTACACCAACAACCAACAGGACGTGAAGGAACTGAATAAGGATATTCGTTATATCAAGACAGGCGAAACCACCCTTCATCAGTCGGGTGACGATTTCTTCGGCTCTTGGAAGTTCTGGTTAGCATACCTTATTCCATTGTTGATTTTCATTTTGATTCTGGCTATCGGTCATAAGCAGATAAAAGATAATGCCAACATCGCCAAGATGAGGGGACGTAAGGCCAACAAGATAGCCAAGAAGCGTTTGAAAGTCGCTTCTAAACTACTGGCAGACAAGAACCAGAGTGAGTTCTATGATGAGGTCATGCGTGCGTTGTGGGGATATATCGCTGATAAACTCAACATGCCGCAGTCGAACCTCAATAAGGACAATATCAATGCGGCGCTCGCTCGACAGCAAGTCGATCCATTGCTTATTGATGAGTTCATCAAGACATTGAACGAATGTGAGTTTGCTCGCTATGCACCAGGTAATCCAAACGAGAATATGGAAACTGTATATAATAGTGCTGTCAGTGTGATCAGCAAGATTGAAGATAACTTCAAGAAAACTCCTCAGGTTAAGATTCCTTCAGCGATGTTTGTGATAGGAATGATACTGCTCTTATTTGCTACATCACTTGAAGCTGCTGCTCAGGATAAGCAGCAGGCAGACGACCTATATGCCAAGGAACACTATGCTGAGGCAGCGGAAATCTATCAATCGATTATTCGTGAACAAGGCGTTTCAAAGGACCTCTACTATAATCTCGGTAATTGCTACTACAAGTTGGATTCCGTAGCGTTGTCAATCCTCAACTACGAACGTGCCTTGGTGCTCGATCCAAGTGATAGCGATACGAAGGAGAACTTAGCGTTGGCACGAGGAAAGACTTCTGATAAGGTTACACCTCCATCAGAGATGTTCTTTGTCACTTGGTGGCGCAGTTTGACCAATTTGATGAGTATCAATAGCTGGCTTGTCATTGCTTTTGTTTCCTTTGTGTTGATGTTGGCATGCATTCTGCTCTATGCCTTCATGTCTAATGTATCATGGCGAAAGACGGGTTTCTATGGCTGTTTGTTGATGCTCTTTGTTACGATTGTCGCAAACCTCTGTGCCTTGTCGCAGCATCTAGCTACAGTCAATCGCCACTTTGCCATCATTATGTCGCCATCTGTTACTGTAAAGAGTTCGCCGAGCGATACAAGTACCGATCTCTTCATCATCCATGAAGGTTCAAAGGTCGAGTTACTCGACGAGTCGATGAAAGAGTGGTGTGAAGTGAAACTAGAGGAAGGTAAAGTTGGATGGGTGCCTGTCAGTGTGTTTGAGCAGATTTAGAGTCGCATAAAAAATATCGGAGTATCTTATATAAATAGAGGAACACGTCAAATACAGGCCTATGTTTCAGCAACTTGACCAATCCATCACGCTTGCACTTAATGGAAGTGACTCGCTCTTTTGGGATAATCTCATGATGTGTGTTACGAATACTTTCTCGTGGTCACTCATCATCATTATGTTGCTGGTAATCTTCTTCCGTAACAACTATGTGCGCGATGCTTTTATCATCCTCCTGACCATTGGTTTGATGATTTTTGTGGCTGATCGGCTTTGTTCAGGTTTTGTGAAACCGATGGTGGCTCGATGGCGACCTACACAAGATCCAGAAATCATGTATCTTATCGATATTGTTGACGGATACCGAGGTGGACGGTTCGGATTCTTTTCGGGTCATGCATGCAACACCTTCTGCATGGCTACATTCCTGTCTTTGTTGTTCCGCTATAAGGCTGTAACCTTCACATTGTACTTCTGGTCTGCCACCACTACATTTACTCGCTTGTATCTCGGAGTGCATTACTTCGGAGATGTCACTGTGGGGCTTATCGTTGGCTGCCTTATCGGATGGGGGTTCTATTATATATATGATAAGGTGATGCAGCGTCTTCAATCGTCTCGACTGACTTCTGATCAGTTTACTCCTACGGGTTATAAGAAACGTGACATGAACCTCTTTCTTGCTGTCGTTTATTTCAACTACATCTGTGTGTTGCTTGTCTCCATGATAAAAGGTGTTGGGTAGTGAAGGGGTTAGTGATTCTTTTACGGTTAAAATAATAATGGACAGGAATTGATTCCCGTCCATTTTTATTATGTTGTGATAAGCGATACTATTATTTAGCAAACTTGCTGTAGATGATTTCAAGCTTGACGGGATTAGTTCCGCCTACGAGTCGTGCACTTGTCATAGAGAAGTCGTGACAGAGCTTCACGAGGTTTTGGGTTGAGGCAGTTGATGAGTCGAATGTTGGTTCTACTGGTATCAGCAACACTTTGTTGTAGTTGGCTGTTGCAGTACCATTATGCAGTTCTCTCTTCATCGTACCAATCAAGTGCGAGATGTTGTTGAATGTATAGGTGTTGTTGGCCGAATTGAACATACAGAGGTAGGATGATTTTGCATCGGCGAGATGGTAGTTCTCAAAGAATCCTTTGTTGTAGTCATCAAGTCGTACCAAGAGCAGATATTTTGGGATGTCGAGACGGAATCCGCTATTGATGATGTCATTGTAGCGGGTCAGCACCAGTTTTGCCTGATTGATGGTATCGGTAGTGAGTATTTGATCAATTGGCAGGGTTGCCATCGTGAAGATGCCAGCAGGACTTTTGAGATAGGTGGAAGTGTTGTCTTTAAGCAGTTTCTCGAGGTTGTAGTTGGCGAAATGGGTTGCCTGAATGACTTCTTCGGTAGCTGCAAACTGACAAGAACCTGTGGTGTCTTTATCTTCATCCCACAGATGGTAACGATAGTTGATGTTGAATTGCACGATGTTGATATAGGCGAGTGCACCGTCACCGCTTTCGAGTTTGAAGTAGAATCCTTTGCTTCCAGGAAGTCCGCTGTTGATCCATGCTTCAGAGTCGTCGAAGTATTCTGGATTTGAATCCCATGCAGCACGAATCTGTTTTCCTACCGAGTTGGGTAGCGGAATGACAATTCTGTTTTTGTAGGTTGATTTATTGCGTTCCGAATCGCTGATGGTGCGGTCGGAGAGTGTGAACCATTTCTCTGCAATGGGAGCTACGCTTGTGTCGCAATACAGGGCTGGGTTGATGTTCGTGTAGTAGTCAGCATCTGGATTCATGATTTTCGTGAGTGGATAGACGCTGATTTTAAAGGTTGCTAACGAGTCGCCCACATATTTTGTGACATAGAGTTTCAAATCGGTTGACAAGATACTGTCGCCGACGATAGAGTCGGGGAAGGAGAAATCGTCGATGCAGTGAAACTGAGCTAGGAAGTCCGATTTGATGATAGTGCCGGTTTCTGGGTCGGTAAACTGTCCGAGGTAGGACCTGCTTGAACGTGCAAGTACAGAGTCGCCTGCTGAGTATGATTGTGTGTAGACGTCGTATGTGCGGCTTTCTTTCACAACGATGTCGCTTGAAGGCATCAAATCGCTTCCTAACGTATCAGTGTTGTCATCACAAGCAATGAATATGAGGAATGTAGTGAACAGCAATGCTGTTATGTAGAATGGCTTGAGGTTCATAATGAATTGTGAAAAAGCGTTTTGAGTGTTGTTTGTCGACTCGTCCGTGGGTGGTTAGTCGGCATCCATGAGTGAGTCATAGAAGGCGCTATAGGCCTCTGCGTAGTTTTCTTCGCCTTGATAGGCGAGAGTGGGTTTGCCAAGAGTTTTGGCGTATGTGGTTATCTCTGAAGGCATCCGCTTTGACTCAAATACAACTCCATCTGCGAACTTGATTGCTATCTTTGCGAGTTCTGTATATGTGCAGTTGCCTGTACATACGTCTGAGATGTCTTTGGTGGTTATGTCCCTGAATGGTACGCTACGCTGGAAACTGTCGCCTAAGTCGGTTTTGAATTCCGAGGCAGATACCGAAACCACTACTTTCGAGTCGCAGAACGATGGTTCGTCCTGATAGGCACGCTTGATGAGCAAGGGCGCTATGGCTGATGCCCAGCCTTGACAATGGATGATGTCTGGTATCCAACGTAGTTTCTTCATTGTTTCGAGTACGCCACGTACATAGAATATCGAACGTTCGCCATTGTCGTGATATTCCTTTCCTGTTTCGTCGGCTACGATTCCCTTGCGGGTGAAGTAGTCGTCGTTGTCGATGAAGTAGATCTGCATGCGTGCATTCTGTAGCGATGCTACTTTGATGAGCAACGGGTGATCTGTGTCATCGATGATGATGTTCATTCCAGAAAGGCGAATGACTTCATGGAGTTGGTTTCTGCGTTCGTTGATGATTCCCCAGTTCGGAGAGAACGTACGGATTTCGTGCCCCATCTCTTGAATGAGTTGCGGCAGTTGCTGACCCTTTATTGACAGAGGAGATTCTGCAACATAGGGAATCATTTCGGTTGTGATGAATAGTACCTTATTTGCTTTCATTAAACGTGGCTTTAGCTTTTCATTTGCAAAGTTACGAATTTTTTCGCAAAATTGCAAATCCTTGCTTTCTTTTTAATATTTTTTTTGATGTTCTGAGTGCCTGTTTTGTCGTTTTGTTGTACAAAAATGGGAATTCCATGTGCTTGTGATGTGTATCCGTTTCCCTCTTCTTATAAGTTGATGATAAGTACAAAACGTGCACCTTTGGTGTAGGTCTTGTCGAGTTTTACTTCGGCATTCAGTTTTTCTGCTACCGTACGGCAGATATTCAGACCTAATCCTGTTCCTTGAACTAAGATATCGTGTTTTGTGAATCGTTCGAAGATGTCGTCTTGCATGTCTTTTGGAATGCCTGTGCCTGTATCGGTGACTGAGAAGGTCATCTTACCTGGATTCTCCGACAGGGAACAATGGAGGACGATTTCACCTTCGTTGGTGTGTTTGCATGCATTGGTGAGGTAATTGATAAGTACTTGTTGTACTCTACGTCCATCGGTCATGATTGTGTAGTCATCGTCAACTTCGCTGGTGAAGCGGAGATTGACGTTTGGATTCACTCGATACTCAACAATGGTCATAGCGCTGCGGCAAATTGAGTTGCAAGGGGTTTCCGAAATCTCGATTTTGTAGCTTCCCTCTTCTCCCTCTGCAAGGTTCAGAATATCATCGACAAGCATCATGAGCATGTTGGTGCTGTTGTTGATATAGCTGGAGTATTCGCGTTTCTCTTCGTCGCTGATGGCTCCTTCTGGGAGCGACAGGAGTTGAGAGAATCCTATGATGGCATTGAGTGGTGTGCGTATATCGTGACTCATGTTTTGTACGAAAAGAGTCTTCGAGCGATCCGAATCCTCTGCCCGTTGCTTGGCTGCAGCCAGCTCTTTCCTGAATCGCCGTCCTCTGATGTATAGTATTAAAAGGAATACTACAATGATGGTGAGTATTGCGAATAAAGAGATAAGAATGGTTCGACGATTCTGCTCCCAGAACGTAGATGTGTCATTTGCCAATATTGCATTCTCTGGGATGAGATGTTCGTCCATGTTAAAGCGTCGGAGGTCTTTCACGTTAATGACAGGTGGCTGGGCGGGTATTACCTCGTGAGGAATGTCTCGAGGGGCTACGTTGTCGTCAATCACCTTCAATACGGTTGCACTCAACAATTTGTTGTACAGATTAAGATCGTAACTGACAAAACCGATAGCATCGTCAACATTGGTGTTCTCGAAGTAGGGGCTGAAATGTGGTGAAGCCTCTTCAACCATGTCTCTCACACCTGTTTTCAATAATTTATTGCGCGGTTTAGTGCGTGAAAGCCAATTCGTGTAAATAACTCCTGTTGTCGTGTGGTCAATCTGACTCAAAGCAAATTCAAGGTCGGTTGTCTGGTGATCTTGTGCCAAATAAGGGACGAATGTAAGATGACGGCTTTCAACCTCGTTCTTGAACAGCGCTGTCAGTTCCTTGCTTAACAATTCCTCTCCTCCAATAAAGAAGATTTTCTTAAGTTTAGGAATCATCTGACAGATGAGGTCTATCGTTTCCTTATAGTAGATAGGAGTCTGAATGAACGTCATGTTGAAGTCATCCTGCAATTCAGTCAGTTTTGTTCGTTTGGCATCTTTGTCCCAATAAGGAGTAAACAGATATTCCTTTTCGCAGATATAGTCAAACTCACCTACAAGGATGAACGGTACGTCTGGCCAGAATTCATTAAGCTGATAGATGGCTGGGTAGCACGCTGTTCCGAATACCAATACCAAGTCAGGATGCTTGTCTGGATACAAATCCTTGAGTTTGTTGATTTGATCTTCGTATTCAGCTACGGAGTTATAGGTCTTGTTCGACAATTCGTAGGTTTTTACCTCCAAGTCGTTTCGTTCATTCTGCAAATCATCGATTGCCGTTAAGTTGCCTGTCCACCATGCATTTTCTGCTGAGAGAGGAGCAATAATAAATATTTCTTTCCTATCAGCAGCAAATGTTGACAGAAAAACGGTAATCAAAAGTATAATGCAACTAACAAATCGCTTCATCCAAAAAACAGTGCACATTTTATTTATGGGTAAACCCAAACTTTTTCGGTTTCGAATTGCAAAGTTAGCTATTTTATGGGACATGACCAAATAAATGATGTAAAAAATGTTAAAAATATGCCTTTTTTGCCTATTTATAGCTCCTATTTGTTCGCGTGCAGAGCACAAATCTGCTCTCGTTGACAACCCTTCTTTCCTAGCTGACGCACTGATCAGTGCCTCTGTTTTATCTTCACCTTCAATATGTTTGGCTGAGAGGACGAATCGTGCGCTCAGCCGAAAATCCGCCCAATGGTTCATATGCGTGTATCGCCAGGACAGGCGTTTTGAGACGTACGAGGAGGTTCTGGAGCATATAGGACGATTTATCGACTTCTACAACGGCAAGCGCCCTCGCTACAGCGTTTCACCGTTTCAGCGTTTCAATGGTTAACTGGGGGTTACACACACCTCTTTATATATTATAACTAATTGATAATTAATAAGTTATATATTAGATAGGAGAAATGAAACCCCTCATACCCCCTACTGAAACGCTGAAACGCGAAACGCTAGGTAAGTATTAATTTCATCTAAAAAGCTGAATAACAATGAATTACGATATTACAAAAACCACAGCGCCCACAATACCAAACCTTGGTAGAGGCACAGAAAGCGTCAAAATCCTGCTATTTTGGCATCAAAAATCATGCACCCTCCCTGATTTCGATGCTTTTCCCTGTACTTGGTGCATAAATGAGCGATGTAGAATTTCAGCCTTTTTACCTCAATTGAGGGGAACCATGTGGCATAATGGCCAATTTGGTTGCAAAAAGTGGGGGTAATAAGGGTTAATTGTCACACTTGGTCGAAGCAATTTGACGCGATTTCCGTTAGCACGAGGAGGCAGAAACGAAACTATTAATGGAATGGCAGAAACTAGTGAAGACCAAGGGGACTTACACTCCCCGTTACTAACCTGCCCTTATTCGTCAATAATCCATGGTTATTTGGCAATAATGGCAGGGTATGATGCTATAAAATTATTTTCTCAAATAATGAAAAATAATTGCTAAAATATTCAACAGAATTTTTTGTAAATTTGCAGCCCCTAAGGGTAACAAAAATTCCCCTTAAGGGGAACAAAAATCAGGCCTAGAGGACGGAAGCCGGCAGCCAGAATCGAAACCTGAAAAACAACTTACCAAATCATTAACCAAAAATCTAAAAAACTATGGCAATTAAAATCAATGCTCGTGAAACCGAGCTGAAAATCGGAAAGAATCCAGGTTATTACTACGTGATGACTCCTGAGCTGTACCTGGCGCTCAATCAGAAGAAGGTAATTCGCGAAGCGATCTCTTTCGTGTCTCATAGGGTGCAAAAAGAGTAACGGTTGCGAGTTTCGCAACTAGCAACCGCTTGAGATAATTCTTACATTATTCTCACTTACCAAAAAGAAATTAAAATGTGCTTAAACTAAGCTGATTGAAAGTTTTTTGATGCTTCCTACTTGTCTTAGACAGCGGAAGTATGTTATTTTGCATAAAGCAACCATGCGTCGGGGTAGGTAGAGCGTAGTTTGTCGCGGCTTGCTACTGCGTCCGACTTGCTGCTTGATGATGTTGCAATGACACGATACATACCTGTAGCTGGATTCTGGGCAATGATGGCGCTGTAACCCTTGTTCTTCAAAGTGCTGCAAAGGTTGTTGGCGTTGTCCAGGCTCTTGAACGAACCGCAAACTACGTTGTATGCGTTGAGAGTTCCGCTAACAGCGGTAAGACTTTCGGTACGAAGGTCTGAGTTGTCTTCCGGCTGCTGTTGAGCAACGACAGGGGTAACTGTCTGAACAGGTGTAACGACTGGAGTTACCTGAACAGGTGCTGTTGCCTGCTGAGCTTGTTCCTGCTGTCTGGCTTTGTCGTATGCTTTCTTGTAACTGCTTTCGGTCGACTTACATGATACAAAGGCAAGTGCAGCGAGAATTGCCATGCCGAGAATTAGATTTCTTTTCATTTCGATTTTTCTTTTGTGAATTGTTAATACTGCTTTGATTGAATGATTTCTATTTATATTGTTCGCGAATGAACTTTGATTTTGTCATCGCTTTCTTTAGACTTACCGCTGAGCGGAAGTTGATGTTCTTGACTTTCACTGATTGTGCCCTGATGTCTGTCTTTTTCTCTACCACTTTCGACTCTGCTGACAGCGAGAAGGTTCCGATTCCTTCTATATTGACATTGTAGCCGTCGAGTAGGCACTCTGTCAGTTGCTGCGACAATGCAATGATGGCTGCAGTCATGTCTGCTGTTGAGAGTGCGCAACATGATGCGATCTGCTTGCACAATGTTTGGGTGTCAATCGTACCCTTTGTGACAACTTGAGCGTAATAGCCTTTCTTGGGCTTTCTGCTGATATTGTCCTTGACTTCGGTCAGTCGGTATCTGATACTCATCTTTCTTCAACTCATTCTCTTCACCTGTCCAGAATTGGTTGTTTAAGGTGATTAGGTCTACATATATTCTTTCTTCTCTCTACACCTTCTTTTTCATTATCTCTAGACTTAATTTTTATTTTTTCTACATCTAATTTTCAAAAGGTGTACGGCAAAGTTAATACATTTTTTATGACCAACCAAATGATTTTCGCAAAAAATGTGTTCCACAGCCAAAAAAAATGCATAATTGGGCGAAAAATATAATTTGGAGACGTGTTTTTCAAGAAAAATGCGTAACTTTGCACCATCAAACTCACTTTCAAAAAGACGGAATGGAACAACGGTATTCTTCGGAGTTGTTTGAGAGGGCTGTCGATGAGTTCTCGAAACTACCAGGAGTTGGTCGCAAGTCAGCTTTGCGACTAGTTCTTCACATGCTTCGGATGGATGTGGGTGCGGTTGATGGGTTTGCTGATGCGATGTATCAGTTGCGTCACAATGTGAATTATTGCAAGGTGTGCCACAATATCTCTGATACAGAGGTGTGCCAGATTTGCTCTTCTCCCTCGCGTGATGCTACTACGATTTGTGTGGTGGAGAATATTCGTGACGTGATGGCCATTGAGGCTACCAGCCAGTATCATGGGTTGTATCATGTGTTGGGTGGTGTCATCAGCCCGCTTGACGGTATTGGACCATCGGATTTGCAGATACAGAGCTTGGTGGACAGAGTGGGGCAGGGCGAGGTCAAGGAGGTGATTCTTGCGTTAAGCTCTACGATGGAAGGTGATACGACGAACTTTTACATCTCTCGTAAACTTTCGGATTACCCCAATGTTCGTCTGACGGTGTTGGCTCGAGGCCTGTCGGTGAATGATGAGTTGCAATATACGGACGAGGTGACGTTAGGACGGTCGATTGTGAATCGCGTTGATTTCGATGCTCGTTCTGCAACTTGATGCCGTTCTTTCGTTGGTAATAGTAAATGAATATGGATAGAATCATTAATACGCTGATGCGTAACCTGTATATCGAATTGGGTGCTACATGGGCAATTGTGGTCCTGACTTGTATTTTGGGAGAATTGGAAGTCATCCCAAATGGGGTATGGGTGCCTAAAGGTCATCAGTTTGAATTTTATGTGGAAGTGGTGAATGTGCTCGCTGTGATCGTGTGCGTCCCTCTTTCTTTGAAGTTGTTTTCCCTCAATACGCAGCGCTGTCTGCGACGGATGGATAAAGACGAGGCTTTGGCTTCGTATCACCTGTGGAGTATCGTCCGTCTGGCTTTGCTGCTGGTTTGTATGGAGATAGGTGTGCTGACTTATTATCTGTTGCTTGACGACAAAGGTTTGCTTTGTGCAGGAATCGCGCTGATAGCCACTTTCTTTTGCGTTCCCTCGACATCGAAGGTAAAGGCGTTTCTTGCCTCAAAGGAAGACGAGCAGTTGGAAGATATGTCGGCAGATGGGAAAGAATCGTAAATTCCTCCTATAATATAATAAGGTGTAGATGAAAGTTTCGGTCATCATAGTCAATTATAAGGTTAAGTTTTTCTTGGCACAGTGCCTGCATTCGGTTTTGAAGGCGATGGAAGGCATTGATGGTGAGGTAATTGTTGTTGATAACGACAGTCAGGATGATTCCATTGACTATGCCCGTGAGCTGTATGCGCAATATCCGCAGATAAGGTTTATAGAGAATAAGGAAAATCTGGGCTTTGCACGCGCCAACAATATTGCGATTAGGCAGTCGAAGGGAGAGTATGTGTTGTTGTTGAATCCTGATACTGTGGTGAACGAGCATCTCTTGGCAGATTGTGTTGCGTTGCTCGATTCGAATCCAGGCATTGGGGCGACCGGTGTGCGCATGCTGAATGAGAACGGAACGTTTGCACCAGAGTCGCGTCGGGGTATTCCCACTCCGTTCACGGCTTTTTGCAAGATGGTGGGTTTGGCGAAGCTGTTCCCTAAGAACCGTCTGTTTGGACGTTATTACATGAAATATCTTGATGAATATGCTGCTACGCCCATAGAAATCATTTCTGGGGCATGTATGTTCATCCGTAAATCAGTTCTTGATGAGTGCGGATTGCTCGATGAGGATTTCTTTATGTATGGCGAGGATATTGACCTATCGTATAGGATGCTCAAGACGGGGAAACAAAACTATTATGTGCCTACCCGAATCGTTCATTATAAGGGCGAGAGTACTCAAAAGAACACCTTTAGGTATGTATATGTGTTTTACGAAGCGATGTATATATTCTTCAGAAAACACTATGCCAGCTACAATTGGATTCTCTCTATTCCGATTCGTTCGGCTATCTATGCGAAGGGTGCAATGGAATTTGTGTCGCGTAGGTTGCGTGGTTGGTGTAAAAAGCCTCAAACGCAGCAGGAGTTCCTCCATTCTGCCCATTTCTTGCTGAAAGGCTCTAATCGTACGACGGAGGCAATGGCTGAGATCTGCGACCGTAACAAACTGAACTACGATGTGGTTGAGAACGCAACCATAAAGTATGACTACGTAGTGTTTGACGTTGAAGAGTATTCTTATAGCCAAATTCTTGAAGAGTTGGAGCGTCGGTCGAAAAGCAAGAAATCTGTTGTCTGCCTTGCAACTTATTCTCCCCGCATGGAGTGTATTCTCCTTTCCTGTTGCTGCTTGAAAAAGTAGTGTTTTCCCTTCATCGAACTGTGATTGGCTATCGGGCGAATTATGTGTGTTTTTGGTATGTGTTCGATTACATACATTGATTAAAATCAACAATTCGCATTATTTCTTACATTTTTATGTCATTTCTCTTGGTGGTTCTCTTAAGTTGCCGTACCTTTGCAGCGTCGAAACAGAACCGGTACTGACTGACGAGCATCAGAGGATGCCAAAAGAGAGAGAGTTAATGTAGGGTAGAACAAAATATGATAAAAAGAAAAAAATGATATAAGCATAAAAGGTAAAAAGATTGTTTAAATTGAGTTTTTAATCAGTGTTATTAGTTAGTCTAAGGAG
>Ga0247611_10001127_pt1 | contig 49187 bp, 39 predicted proteins | sample 177DNAGHGhighgp2_FD_192422 | JGI IMG/M metagenome (GOLD analysis project Ga0247611, IMG submission 192422) | Sheep rumen microbial communities from Palmerston North, Manawatu-Wanganui, New Zealand - 1770 DNA GHGhigh gp2 | ecosystem: Host-associated > Mammals > Digestive system > Stomach > Rumen... | reverse complement strand
GATAGGGATACCAGCGGATGAGCGAACTGCTGATGCGGGCGTCGGGGAAGTCCTGTTCGGGTTTGACATAGAAGGTGTCGGACTGGGCCAACATGGAGTCGGGCATGAAGATATACTTGTCGGTGACGGCGGTGGAGGTAAGATATTCGAGGGTGCCCTTGCCGCGCAGGCCGCCATAGCTGAGGGCGATGGTGTCGCGATAAATGCCTTTGCCGCCATAGGCGGGATAGCCGTCGCCCGAAGTCTTGTGGATGAAGCCCAGTGAGTAATCGCGCTGCACTTTAAGAGGCTGCTCTATGTCGGGGAATATGCCGGCAGAGGTGAGTTTGCCGACAAACTCCAGGCTGTCGGTCTTGAAGTCGGTAAGCTGCTTAATGACGAAGGGATAGAGTGAGTAGTAGAACCGCTGGCGGTCGTAGACACCGTTAAAAATAAACTTGCGGTCGTAGTAGACATAGCTGGGCTGCACGCTGTTGAAGATGGGGTAGTCTTTGTTTTTCTTCAGTCCGCAGTGATTGTCAGGCTTGTCCACCTGTATGTCGCCTACAAGGTTGTAGAGCGGTGTGCGCACCATACGCAGCTTACTGGTATCCTGGAAGTTGGTTACATAGAAACGAACCGAGTCAATCTGCGGCAGGTCGAAACGGAAATCGTCGTAGAAAAAGGTGGCACCGGTAACGTTCATTTCGAAACGACCTACATTGATGAAGCCGGAGAAGATGATGTCGCGGTTGCGCTTGACCACAATGTCGCCTCCGTATGGCTTGACCACCACGAGTTGGCTATCACTGACAACGAATTTATCAATTCCGTGGACGTTCAAGTCAAGCGTCTTAAGGTCTAGCTCGGCGTTGTTGGTCTTGGTTTCGGACTGTAGCGTAAGGGCATCGTAATCATGCCCTTGCTGTTTGACAATGGCCTTGTAGAAGCCCAGCAACTTGTCGTGGACATGGATGCGGTTGGTGCCCTCGTCGAAGGCCACGAGACCCTGTTTGGAAAGGCCGTGGATCATCAGTTTGGTTTGACCCTCGTCCATGTGCAGGAAGTTCTGGAAAGAGACCAGCGAGAAGTCTTGCTTCATGCCGTGCTCTTTCATGTAGCGATACATACGCACCACGGGGCTAACGTTATCTATTCCTTGAACCTCCATGCTCTTTGCCAGCGAGTAGAACCGGTTGGACTCGAAGGTGACGAAGGTTTGGGTGTTGTTTTGCGCCACCATGTTGAACTCCACCACATCCTTGGCTATGTACCAATTGATGTTTTCACAGAAGATATCCAGCTGGTGATAGCTGTCCTTGTAGGGGCTATAGTAGTTGCGCTTGGTGCTGTTAATCATGTTCACGCGCTGGTCCTCAGTAGTGTAGCGTACCAGCACACCGGCATTGGAAATGGAGTCGTCGCCGATGTACATCTTGACCGAGCCTCGCTCGGTAGTGAGCATGTGGGGCAGGACTGAGAACTTGGTGGAGCTGACCACTAGGAAGCGTTTGCCGTCGCGGTAGAAAATCATCGAGGCGGGGTTCTTTTCGTCGTTGGTGACGAAGCGGGCGCCGTACATCATAAAGTTGCCCTCAAAGTCGACCCCCGGCAGCACATCCTTGATTTGGAAATCCTTCTGATAGGAGCGGAACTTGGGAAAGGTGTATTTCTCAGGGTCGGTCTTATAGCTCAGAGCTTCCTCGACAGTACCTTTAATCGGGGTCTTGAAGTAATTGGTATTGATGAAAGTCACCGAGTCGGCGGTAAACTTAGGCAGCTTCGTAGGCGCGGAATAGTCCTGTAGGTCGGCATAGCATGCAGACTCGGCCACGCCACACCGCTCCCATGTCAAACGGCCGCCACGTCCTTCCCATGTTTCGGTTAGATAGTAGTAGTCGCCAGTGGTATTGTGGATGGTATTCTCGTCGGCATTCTTGCCAGTGCCGGAAGTGTAGGTCAACTCCACTTTGCCTTTAAAGCGGGTGCGGACGTCGTTTTTGAGCACTTCGAAGGCGAATTTCGACCCCTCCTGGGTGCGCCAAATGGAGGACTTCGACTTAAAGAGGGTACGGCTCTCCAAGAGGTTGGAAGTGTAGTCGATAAATCCGACAATCTCTTTCTTCTTGTTGGTCATCTGCAAGATGGCCGACATGGCGCTCAACCATTCGTCGAAGATGGTGGCCGACACCGTGGCGTTGTTGTAGGCGATGAGGGTCCGCGTCAGGTTGACATAGTCGGGCGAAGGTTCCATCTTTGTCTTGCGGGCGGCGTTATAAAGGTCCACCACCTGCTGCTGATACCTGTCGTCCAAACCATTGAAGACCGTCTCAAAACTGCCCACCAAAGCCTGGTTTTCAGCCAGTTTTTCCTCCACCTTGCTGTTTCCGTTGAGGTAGCGAAGCAACTGGACACTCATCGAGTCGACCTCAAAGGCCACCTTAGTTTTCTTAGGGCGCGCCTGCGCCTGGGTCACCTGCCCCTGAATTAGAAAAATCGTCAGGGCTATGAAAAACAAAAAGAATCTTTTCATATCTAACACGTATAATTACAAAATGCAAAAATAGTATTTTTCACTGATATGGATAACGGACTTTCTGATTATTTATTACTGAACGATTGTTAATAACCTGAAATGGGATTTCCGCTAGGGAGGGCATATTTGATGCATTTTCTGGCAAACAAAAATAAAAAAGAAAAAATGGCGTTATATAAATTAAAAGTACTCAGAAATAGAACACCGCCCAACAATGCACCTTTTTCTAACAGAAGACACCACTGGACCTTACGCCCAACTGAGCGCCGAAGAGTCGAAACACTGTGTACGCGTACTGCGCATGGGGGTTGGCGACGAGCTGTGGGTCACCTCTGGCAATGGCATCCTCTGCCGCGCCCGCGTCTGCAACCCCGACGATCGAGCCTGCGAAGTGGAGATACTGGAGCGTATGCCCGACCCCCAGCGGCGCCCCTTCCGTTTGCACATCGCCGTGGCACCTACCAAGAATAGCGCACGATTAGAATGGTTTGTGGAAAAGGCAGTTGAGATTGGCGTAGACCGCATCACGCCAGTCATCTGCGACCATTCCGAACGCGGCAGCCAAAGAACCGACCGCTTGCAGAAACTGGCTCTCAGCGCTATGAAACAATCGCTTAAAGCCACTAGTCCCGTTATAGACCAGCCAATGAAACTAACAGACTTCCTCAAAGCCCTCGACTCCATTCCCGCCGGAAACCAGTGTCGCCTGGTCTGCTATTGTTTCGGCGACGAACGACACTTACTGCACGAGCTCTACGCCCCTGGCCGCGATGCAGTGGTGCTGATTGGTCCCGAAGGGGATTTCTCTGAGCGCGAAATTCAATCGGCACTCGCCAAAGGTTTCCTTCCCGTCACCCTGGGCAACAGCCGCCTCCGCACCGAGACAGCTGCCCTCTATGCGGTCACCGCACTCAATTTTATGAATGAACAATACCCACCCACCCCATGAAACGCACACTCCTCTTCCTTTTGTTCTTGGCCACCTCTGCCCTCTCCTCTTGGAGCCAGACCCCTATAGCCCTACTCAAATATGGCGGTGGCGGCGACTGGTACGCCAATCCCACCTCCCTCACCAACCTCATCGCTTTCTGCAATGCCGACGCCAAGATGAACTTAGCCAAAGACTACGCCGTGGTGGACGTAGGCAGCGCCGAACTCTTCAACTATCCTTTCGTGCACATGACGGGACACGGCAACGTGGTCTTCAGTAGCCAGGAGGCACAGAACCTACGCAATTACCTCATGGCTGGCGGGTTCCTCCATATTGACGATAACTACGGACTTAAGGACTACATCATCCCCGCCATGAAAAAAGTCTTTCCGGAACTGGACTTCGTGGAACTGCCCTTCTCACACCCCATTTACCACCAGAGATACCATTTCCCCAACGGATTGCCCAAAATACACGAACACGACAATCTCCCACCCCGTGGCTATGGCCTCATCTGGGAAGGACGGCTCGTGTGCTTTTTCAGCTGGGAGTGCGACCTCGGCGACGGCTGGGAAGACTCCGACGTGCACAACGACAGCCAGGCCACACGTCAGAAAGCCTTCCAGATGGGCGAGAACATCCTGCAATTCGTCTTCACAAATTGAATACTTGAATATGTAAATGCCTGAATGTGTGAACGTGCAAATGTGTTAGTCCTTTGATTAACGAATTAACACATTAACGTATTTACATATTAAAGTGTGAATGTGTTAGTCTTTTTGATTAACGAATTAACACATTAACGAATAAACGTATAAAGGCCGTCACCATCGGCATACCGCTCAAAGAGGTTTACCTCCTAGTTCTTACTTCTACCCCTTCAGAAGCGGCCGGAAACACCCCTCACCGACCCCCATGATAATTAGCCATTTATATTCTATGTATTTTCTATTTACTATCTATATATCTTCTATAGTTTTTCTGAATAACAAAACAAAAACGGTAAAAGAACAATAGAGCATCAGTATAATAATAGAAAAGAAAAAAAAGTTACATATAACCCACTAAGGACACATCCATTCCAGCCAACATCGTTTCTTTGTATAAAAAAATGTTGTATGTTGGAGCCACGGGCATCAACGCCACAGGCAGTACTGGCTGGAACAGCAATAACTACACCCTCGCCCAGTGGACTGAGATGGAGGCTGCAGGAGCGGTGTTCCTGCCTGCGGCAAGCAACCGCTGGGGCACGGTTATTGACAATGTGGGCAACGGCTACTAATGGTCGTCCTCGCCCTACTATGTGAGCTACGCTTCCAGCGTGTACTTCAGCAGCGACGACTTCGGCACTGCGAGCGGTCGCTATCGCAACAACGGGTTCTCTGTGCGTCCTGTCTGGGATAACGACTAATATAAAATGGACAATCTTGGCATTACAGATTTGCAATAGCAAGCTACCGAACTATTTTAATCTATAAACATTGTTGTTCGACCACAACTGGTCAAAGGAAGCTCCTACTTGTATGGCAGGGGCTTTCTTTTTTGGCATAGCAAGAGGTTGAATCTATAAGTACCTTTTTGATAAGTGTTGCACAATATTTCGACTTGTTGCACGTTATATTTTGCATGATTATCTACCATGGAAGCGATAGGAGGATTGATGCACCAAAGATATTGGAGCCCAATCGTGCATTGGATTTTGGCAAGGGGTTCTATACCACCTTGAACGAGGTTCAGGCAGTTGGATTTGCCAATAAGGTGAAAGACCGTCTTCATTCGACAGAGGGTGTGGTTAATGTGTATGAGGTAGATATTGAACGGATGAAGACAGGTTTACAATATGTCTGGTTTGATGCCCCTGACGAGGCGTGGCTTGAGTATGTAAGCAACAACCGCAATGGGATAACAACCCCAGAGCATGACTTTGCATTTGGACCTGTTGCCAATGATGATGTGTTCCGTACTTTTGCGGCTTATCAGGCTGGAGTATTAAGCAAAGAAGAGACCCTGGCTCGCCTAAAGGTGAAGAAACTATACAACCAACTGACTTTTAAGTCAGAGAAAGCTTTGTCATACATTATCTTTATTACCGACTATAAGATATGACGCAACAGGAACAAAGGCAGTTCACAGCCACGATGCAGATGATTGTGCCGCAGGTGATAGACCGTATGGTAAAGGAGTATGGCATGGAGGCAGGCGATGCCATGAAGGAGCTGTATATCTCACAGCTGTATGCCGATTTGGAGCGTGAGAGCAGCAAGCTGTGGCATCTCAGCCCGCTGGCATTGGCAGAGCTGTGGCATAGCGAGAAAACTACTGGACATATCCCCTATCCCGAAGAGGCATGAGCATAGAACTGGAATATCTAATCTATTGTATTGAAGAATACAAACGGAGGCATGGCATAAGTGGCAAGGAAACCTACCTGCTGTTTGAACGGTCGGGTTCGAGCCAATACATCTTAGACCATTATGATGCCCTGCACACGGCAGGCATTGAGTACACCCTTGACGATATTGAGGGAATGTTACAGACTATTGGGGCAAGAACCATGGACTAAGAAGATAGGCGACAGCCACTTTTCACCTTTCAATTCGCAATCTGCCCAGCGGCGACAACGAGGTGGGCATCGTTGTCGTAGATGGTGGCATACTGTCCTGCGGCAATGCCCTGTATGCGGGTGTCGGAGACAATGCGGTAGCCTTCCTGCGTTTTACATAGGTGACCTTGGGCAAACTCGGGCGTGTGACGAATCTTAAACTTCACATCCACCGTTTCGCCTGCATCTAGACGTGATCCCCAAATGTCCTTGCTCAGGAAATAGAATCCCAGCAGGTCGATTATGTTGCCATACTGCGCCGCAGGGTCGTACCCTTGAGAGACATAAAGCACATTCTCATCTATGTCCTTCTTCACTACAAACCAAGGGCCACCGCTCAGAAAGAGTCCTTTCCGCTGACCGATAGTGTGGAACCAATACCCCCTGTGCGTGCCCAGTACCCTGCCTGTCTCCAACTCCACAATCTTGCCCTCTTTCTCGCCCAGGTAGCGACGAATAAAGTCGTTGTAATTAATCTTGCCTAAAAAACAGATACCCTGCGAGTCCTTACGGTCAGCACTGGGCAGTTTGGCCCGATGGGCAATGTCGCGCACCTCACTCTTCATCAGATGGCCGATAGGAAACATCAACTTGCTTATCTGAACTGAACTCAACTGCGATAGGAAATCAGTCTGGTCCTTGACCGGATCCTTAGCAGTGGCTAGAAACTTTATGCCATCTACCACATCCGTCGTGGCGTAATGGCCCGTAGCAATGCGGTCGAAATCCTTGCCTCTGCGCTGCTCGAAAGCCCCGAATTTGATAAGTTTGTTGCACATGATGTCGGGATTGGGGGTCAAGCCCTTGCGTACCGATTCGATGGTATAGGACACCACTTTGTCCCAATACTCCTTGTGAAGATTGACCTCCTCAAAACGGCAGCCATATTTGCGGGCGATGTACGAGGTGATTTCAATGTCCTCTTCGGCCGGACAGTCAATATAGCCTTCCTCGTCCTCCATGCCTATACGTATATAGAAGAGGGTGGGGTCGTAGCCCTGCTCCTTGAGCAGATGTACCACCACCGAGCTGTCTACGCCCCCTGATACTAGCGCAGCAATGTTCATAGCTATTATTTTTTAGTATTCACTTGTTTAACCATACGCCTGGCGGGAACCACTACAATCAGTGTGACGGCCACTAGGATGAGCAAGATTCCTACCGCCAAAGTAAATGTGAAATGCTCGCCAAAGACGAAGATACCGATGAGCACCGCCGTGAGAGGCTCCAAGGCGCCCAGAATGGCCGTGGTGGTTGAACCCACCAACTTAGCGGCATAGACCATCAACGTCAGCGCCATGATGGCAGGTACCACAGCCAACCAACCCACGTAGAACCAGCTGATGCCATTCTGCGGCAGCATAAGCGGCTCGCCAGCAATAAATGAGTACAACAACATGCCTATGGCGCAGTAGAAGAGCACATAAAAGTTGATTTTGAACGACGACATCTTCAGCTGGCTGCGGTTGACCACGATGATATAGACCGCATAGGTTAGCGCAGAAATCAGCACCAACACCACCCCTCCAAGGGGCAATGTGGACGTCCCGTCTCCCCAATAGAGCAATGCGACGCCGATAAACGATAGTACAATGGAGGTGACTGTGACCCAATCCACCCCCTCATGAAAGAAAACAGCCATGATGACAGCCGTCATGACTGGATAGGTAAACAGGATGGTCGAAGCCACGCCTGCATCCATCATGTGGAAACTCAGATAAAGTGTCAGTGAAGAGAAGATAAACAGCACCCCTAATGCCGACAGCACACTAAACTCTTTGGTCGTAACCCTGACCGACTCTCTGCACTTACCCTTGCGTGGAAAGGCACGTACCAACATCACCAAAGCTAGAATCAGCCATGCCAACCCAAAGCGATAGAAAAGCACACTGCTTGTAGGCATTCCCTGTGCATACAGCTTCAGCGCACCCAGCGGATTAGTGCCATAGCAAACAGCCGCCAAAATGCCACACACAGTGCCAAAAACCTTCGCAGATTTCTTCATGTCGCATCGGAATAACTTCGTTTTCTGAGACCTAAGAGGTTGCCACCTATCCCCCTTAGAACTCAGAAATCAGAACTCGATTAGTCCGGCAATTCGTAAATGGAGTGATTCTCACTAACTGATCCGTCTGCACCCATCACCGAGCGGTTCACCTCAGACTGGCTCGAATGAGAGGCCTCATATAGCCTCTCTCCTGTAATCTCGGTGGGATTCATATTCTCGATAATCTGGGGACCATTGACATTATTACGCAATAAATCGTGCATTGCCTTGATACGCTCGGCGCGTCTACGAGCCTCCGAATCCAAAGGATTGTTCTCAGCCGTTGGTCTGACCATTTCTGTCGTGGACTCCACAACCTGCGGTGGCGTTTCCACCTGCTGCGAGACTGTCGTCGAGGCACTGGGAGCTGCTGCCTCTCCATGACCCTTCAGAACGATGCCATCCTCTGCGGAAGGCTGCGGAGCTGGACGGCTCGAAGTAAGAACATCCTGCTCATCATCTAGCGGGATCACCTTTCGATGCGATGATTCCTGTGCCGGCTGCGGCTTTCGTCCATATTTGGCAAATGGATTCTCCTCCGTGGAATCTGACATCGGTGTCGGCTCTGAAACTCTTTCAACATCAGGTTTCGAAACAAACTGATCCAGCGGAATCGTCTTAGGTTCGGTCTCCCTCTTAGGAGCAGACATCAACGTGGGCTCGGTGATATTCTCTGTCCCAACTGGCTTAGTTTCTTCGGGCTTTTCTGGAGGCAGCACATGCACCTCAGGATCTTTTTTTTCCTTTGTCTCAAAACCCGTGGCAATCAGCGTAATCTTCACCTTTCCGCCCAAAGAGTCGTCAAAACCAGTACCCCAAATCACATTAGTATCTTGGCTACCCGTCTTCATGGTGATGTAATCCGTCACCTCGCCCATTTCGTCCATCGTAATCTCGTTGTCTGGGCCATAGGAGAAATACAGCAGGACATTCTTTGCTCCTGCAATATCATTGTCGTTCAGCAGCACTGACGTTGTGGCCTGTTCAACCGCTTGACGGGCACGGTTCTCGCCCTCGCCTTCGCCAATGCCCATCAGAGCCGTACCGCTATTCTCCATTACCGTATTTACATCGCGAAAATCGATATTCACGTAAGCGTTCAGCGTGATAATCTCAGCAATGCCCTTCACCGCTGTGAGCAGGACATCGTTGGCCATAGAGAAAGCATCGGACATCACCAAATTACCATACGAACGAAGTTTCTCGTTATTGATAACCAAGATCGAGTCGACATATTTTCGCAACTCCTCCACCCCATCATTAGCCTGTTGGATGCGACGGTTGCCCTCAAAAAGGAACGGCGTGGTCACCACTGCCACCACCAGGATTTTACCCGGGTCGTCCTCTTCCTCCACCTCAAGTTTAATCTCTTTGGCAAACTTAGCTATCACCGGAGCAGCGCCGGTTCCAGTGCCACCGCCCATACCGGCGGTGATGAAAATCATCTTCGTATTATGTTCGAAAAGTTCCTTTATCTCTTTTTCCTTCTCCTCAGCGGCTTTGCGTGCGCGAATGGGACGACCGCCCACACCCAAGCCTTCATGTCCCAAGACCAACTTATTGGGCACCGGACTGCCGTTAAGGGCCTTCATGTCGGTGTTGGTCACAATAAAGTCTACGCCGGTGATACCCCTGCGGAACATATGATTGACAGCGTTGTTCCCGCCACCCCCAACACCAATAACCTTGATGTAAGAAGACTGATTCAAAGGTGAATCAAAATCAAAAAGTTTCGTGTCGTCCATAGGTGCTTATCTTGTTAAATAATTAATATTTTTATATTTATGAAAAATCAATAGAACATTTTGAGAATGTAAAATTACAACTTTATTTGCAAATTCCGCCAAAAACCGTCTCTTGTTTTTTAACAAGTTATAAACAGCTATTCGCCAAGGTCGGGTTCGGTGAATTTGTCTGTAAGCCAGTCTTTGATGGAGTCGGCGAAACCCTTCTTGCTTTCATCTTTAACTAACTTCTTATCTCTCTTCTTTTTGTGCTTATGCTTCTCTTCTGTTTCCTCCTCTTCCACTTCATGTACCGGTTCTGGCTCTACTACAGGTTCCGGACCTTCAGCTGTTTTTTCTTCCATTTGGTCGCGCTGTTGCTGTTCGGACTCAAGCAAACCATAGATGACCAAGCCGATGCCAGTTGCATACATGGGATGGCCAAGGTCTTCAAACGTAATACTGCCCTGCTGGTCCAGATGCTCGTCTGGGGTTCCTATACGAGAATCTATTCCAATAGTCACTTCGGAAAATTCCTTAATATTTTTCAGTTTTGCACCACCACCCGTCAACACCACTCCTGCAATCAACTGATGCTCGAATCCTGAGAGTTGGATTTCGTATTGAACCTGCTCAAGGATAAGTTGCATACGTGCCTTAATGATACCTGCCAATGTCTTTACGCTAATTTCGCGAGGAGGTTGATTTCTGATACCAGGTATGGCTATAATATCATCCTGATTAACTAAGTTGGGCACACAGGAACCAAATTTCGTCTTAAGGCTCTCGGCTTGATGCTTCAAGATTTTACAACTTTCACGAATGTCGTTAGTAATCACATTGCCTGCCAAGGGCAAAACAGAGGTATGCCGGATAATACCATCTTGGAAGATGGCAATATCTGTGGTGCCGCCACCGATATCAACCAATGCCACTCCGGCATTTTTGTCGCGTTCGTCAAGAACTGCATATGCCGATGCAATGGGTTCCAACACCACTCCTTTAATTTTCAGCCCCGCTTCTTCCACTGCATCACGGATATTACGCACGTTGACGGCATTACCTGTCACAATGTGGAAATTTGCCATCAAACACTTTCCTGCCACTCCCACAGGATTGATTTCGGGTTCCAGCTTATCATTATCAACCGTGAAACTTTGAGGAAAGACATGAATGATTTCTTCCCCTGGTTCAAGCATCACACGATACTGGTCGTCAATAAGTCTGTCAACATCTGATTTCTCTATCTGACGATGTTCATCGGGAATCATTATGCTTCCAGTATTGGAACGGCTCTTTATATGTTGTCCAGCTATACCCACATACACCTCCTCGACATCATATTTGGCCATCTCTGATGCCTCTGAAACGGCGCGTCGGATGGATTCGGAAGTGTCGCGGATATTTCTCACTACGCCACGCTCCACTCCTACTGACTCTGTCTTGCCAAAACCGAGTATGCGGATTTTACCATTTTGCGAACGTTCGCCAATGAAACAAGCTATCTTTGTTGTTCCGATGTCTAGTCCTACGATGTATTTATTCATGATGTATTTGTGTTTAGTTATTATTTCTTCTTGTACAAACTACTTGTCCGCGATACTTTACGCTGACCTGCTTATATGTTTCCCAACCCGCTTGTGGCAGACCACGTGTATACAGTGCTATAAGGTTGTCAAATTTCTCTTCCAAATTCTCTGCCGATCCCACCTGGACCACGTGGCTGCCCAGTTTAGGTGTGACATACAAATCGCCCGAAGCATCACGATAAATCTGATCAAAAAGTGGCGATACCTCAGGATGTTGGTCGAAAAAAAGAGCCATTTTCCACACATCTCTCAGACCCTTGCCTTTTGTCGGAATGTTGCCACTTGCTACCACCACATCGCAAGAGCCCGTGCTAGAAACAGGCACTCGATAGCCTCTATCATCAAGATAATACTCAGCGCCATTAGCACATACACGCACAATCGGACGACGTTGCACAGCGTACACAACCACTGAACCTCCGATGGATGTACCCGCCTCGCAGTCACACAAGTAAGGTGATTTTCCTGCTGCCTTCTCCACCTCTTTCAAATCCACTTCTCGCAGCATCTTGGACATAAGGGTCGGTATCTCGTGCTTGACCAGTTCGGCCACCTCCAGTCCTGTCGCCAATGTGTCAGCTCCGCGATAGTCAATTTCCACGCGCACATCGCGCACTTGAGACTGTCGACGCCAAATATTGGCCATAATCACCAGCACTGCCAGCAACACAACCAATAGGATGGATATTATCTTCGTCTTCTTTGTCATGTCCTAATCACTATTATTGCTTCTATGCCTCCTTGGCAAGCACTTCCTCAAGGCGGGGAACCAACCTGTCGATATCTCCTGCGCCCATCGTCACCACTACGTCAGGATAGAGTGCGGGTACCAATTCCAGCACCTGTTCTGCTGAACAGAGATATTTTGACAGCCCCTTTACCTTGTGCAGAACCATACTCGACGAGACCCCCGGAATGCGTTGCTCTCGTGCAGGGTAAATTGGCATCATTATCAATTCATCGACCGACGAGAGCACCTTGGCAAACTCGTCTGCGAAGTCACGTGTACGCGAATAAAGATGAGGCTGAAAGACAACCACCAGTCGTTTGCCCGGATATAGGTATCGCACACTCTCCAAACAAGCGGCTATCTCCTGAGGGTGGTGGGCATAGTCATCAATCATCACAAGATTCTTAGTCTTTATGTGATAGTCGAAACGCCTACGCACTCCTGCGTAGGTTCTCAAGCCCTCACGCAACTCCGTATCGCTCACACCCAAACTCAGCACTGCGGCTGCCGCCGCCACTGCATTCTCAACAGAATAAAGTGCAGTATTGGGCAGTTCCAAGTCGTATAGTACTCTTTGGGGTGTCCTCAAATCGAAATAAATGTTGCCATTGTAATTTCTCACGTTCTGAGAGTAATAGTCGGCTTCCAGCCCATGTGCCGTATAGGTATGTATGGCGGCCTCAACGTTCTCGAGATGGATCTCGTGGTGCTCATGTCCGTCATGATGCTCATGTTCTTCGCACATGGAAATGCCTTCTTTCAGAATCAACGTCCCGCCAGGCTCTGTCTGAGAAGCATATTGACGGAAAGCTTCCAACATCTGCTCATATGTGCCGTAAACATCTAAATGATCTGGGTCTGTGGCAGTTATTACCGAACAATAAGGATGCAGTTGCAGAAACGAACGGTCATACTCGTCTGCTTCAACCACCACATATTCACTCTTATTGTCCACTATCATGTTCGAATCAAAATTTTTGGCAATTCCGCCCAGGAAGGCGCTGCAACCTAATTTGGTTCTACTGAGGATATGTGCAATCATGCTTGAGGTAGAGGTCTTTCCATGCGTGCCGGCCACGGCCACACACTTCTTGCCACGGGTTAACTCGCCTAACACCTGTGACCGTTTTTCCATCGGCACCCCCTTTTGTAGAAGGCACTGAAACTCGGCAGTATCCTTCGGTACAGCAGGAGTATAGACTACCAAATCAATTTTATCAGGTATTAGTGCAGGATTATCTTCATAATGCACTGCGATGCCTTCCTGCACCAATTGACGTGTCAATGGTGACTCCGTGCGATCATAACCACTCACGGTGTCGCCGCGCTGATGGAAAAATCGTGCGATAGCACTCATTCCGATTCCGCCTATGCCGAGGAAATAGTAATTCATACTAGAGTATCCTTATTTCTTTAATAACTTATCAATTTGGTCAACTATTTTATCAGCTGCTTTAGGTGCAGCCATTGAGCGAATGGCCTGACTCATTTGCTCACACCGAGTTCCGTCGTTCAACAACTCCAGCGCCATTGGAAGGCATTGTGTGGCACAGTCGGCATCCTTCACCATGAGCGCTGCACCTTTGTTCACCAAAGCCATGGCATTTTTAGTCTGGTGATCCTCTGCCACATTGGGCGATGGTATCAAGATAACCGGCTTGCCAACCAGGCACAATTCAGAAATGGCAATAGCCCCGGCGCGTGAGATAACCATATCGGCAGCAGCGTATGCCATGTCCATGCGACTGATAAACTGGTGCACTTTTATCCATCTATCCAGACCTGCGTTTTTCACTGCTTCAGCAGCCTCTTCATACATCCACTTTCCTGTCTGCCATACAATCTGAATATCGTTATCCTTAAAGAAGTTCAAATTTTTTATAATCATCTGATTGATACTTCGGGCACCCAAACTGCCACCCACCGAAAGCATCACTCGCCGTCCCATTTCTAAACCAAAATAGGCACATCCTTCCTCACGGGTGCAGCGCATCTGTTCTATATCTGACCGTACCGGATTACCCGTATAAACTATTTTCTCTTTTGGAAAGAAACGCTCCATTCCTTCGTATGCCACACAGATGACCGAAGCCGACTTGGCTAGGGTTTTGTTAGTCAGTCCCGCGTAAGAGTTCTGTTCCTGCAACAAAGTGGTGTACCCCATGCGGGCGGCGACCTTCAGCGTGGGTTCACTTGCAAAACCGCCCACTCCTACCACTATGTCAGGGTCGAAATCACGAATAATACTGCGTACCAAACGCTGACTTCGAACCACTTTAAAGAGCAGTTGCAAGTTCTTAATGAGGTTCGAAAAAGTCAACTGCCGTTGCAGTCCGGCAATGGGAAGGCCCTTAATCTCATAACCTGCAGCTGGAACTTTCTCCATTTCCATACGGCCTTCAGCCCCCACAAAAAGAATCTGAGCCTCTGGATAACGAGTCTTTATTGCATTGGCGATTGCCACGGCAGGGAAAATATGGCCTCCACTGCCACCTCCACTAATAATTGCTTTCATATCGTATTGTTTTCAAGGTTCAACATTTCGTTAGAAGCCGATGAGCCATGGTCATCACTGCCGGAATTTGATGCAGCTTGCTGTAGTGCCTGCTGCCTCTGTTTTTTATTATCAATAGCCACCGACTGGATAATAGCCACACCCGCTGCCAAAAAGATATAGGATGAGCCTCCGTAACTGATAAACGGCAACGTCTGCCCTGTCACCGGCAACACTCCCACGGCCACCGACATGTGAATGATGGCCTGAAGGAAAATCACCGTTCCGATACCTGCTACCGAGAGACTTCCAAAAAGTCCCTTGCAACCATTGGCTATACGTATGCAGCGGAAATAAAATAAAGCATAAAGCAAGAAAATGGCAATCGCAGCCAACGTACCTGCCTCTTCTATTATAATAGCAAAAATAAAGTCGTTATGTGCTTGCGTCATCAACCGACCATGAATCGTAGTGCCAATGCCGTTGCCCGTGAAGCCGCCACGCGCCACCGCCATCCGCGCCATATTCTCTTGCGTGAGCTCGTCTGGATCAGGATTCATCCATGCCTGCAGACGGTGTCCCCAAGTAGAGGTCCTGAAAAGATCCATCTGGTCGCCAAAGAAATATATAATCACCACTCCAACAGCTGCCAAAGCCGCTACGACCAGAAAACCCCGCCACCACATTTGACGGTTCACCCCTCCAAAGAAGAGCAGTAGGTATCCTGCTATGAATATCAAAACTGCCGTGCTCAGATTCTCCTCAACCACCAATCCACATACCAACACCACCGAACCCAGCAACATCCAATAGACTGTATTTTCATCCAATCGATCTCGATTGACTGCTATATTCCGTGCCAGAAAGACCATCAATACTATTTTTGCAAATTCCGAAGGCTGGAAAGCCATCACGCCTGGTATCCTCAGCCATCGGGTCTGCAAGATCAACACCACCAGCAACAATCCCAGCGCTAATACATACCCCCAAACCGATAGTTTTGCATAAACACGGTAATTGATGCGCGACAGCATAATGATGACTATGAAGCTGACCACTACGAACCCCAAGTGTTTAAAGAACATATTCATGGGGGTCGTGTGTGAGTCAATGATGGCCGTATAGCCAATGGTGCTGTATACCGCCACCAGTGAGACGACACTCATCAAAATGAATATCACCCACAGTGCCGTGTCTCCGGCCAGAATATTTATTTTTCGTTTCATCTAGCGGCTATAGTTCATTGACCTCATGGCAGAAGAGGCGGCCCGCAGTTTCAACGGACAGCCCATGTGGGGTGGCAGGCGAGAAGAGCACAGCAGCGTGGTCCAACAAGCTGTAGCAGGCACAATGGACGGCGGCGGCTATGGTATCAGTGTCTCTGATTTCAGGCACTACGCCCCGAAAGGTATCATGGAGGTGCTGGGTGTCGTTGCCGACGCATAGGAGCATGTGTACTTTGCGCAGGGCGAGGGGACGGAGCCGGGCGTAGTCGGCTTGGTTGTCACCGCCAAAGGCTATCCAAATGATGTTGTCCTCAGTGTTCTGTAGGGCGTACCATGTGGCGTTGATGCTGCGGGCAGCAGCATCGTTAATAAATTGTTTGCCGTGTATGCGGGCGACTAGTTCCATGCGATAGCGGGTTTCTTCGAGCCGGGTGAAGCAGCTGCGCAACGAGGCGTTACGCATCTGGCGCAAGCGGGCGGTGTCAACGGCGGCCAAGCCGCCGTGGACACGGTCGCGCCCTTGGGTTGCAAGTTGTTGGATGCTCATGTTTTTTCTAAGGTTGTTTTACTTGTGTGTGCTTTAAAAAGATGTGTTTGACGGATACGTGTGTGTAGGGGTAGGATGGCAGTGCTGGGTGCTTACTATTTGTGCTTGCTTAGAGGGGGTGTGTTTGACGGGAATAGGAAAAGGATTAGCGCAGTTTGAGTGTTACGATACTGACGATGGCAAGGAGTATTCCGATGATGGTGAAGCGCTGCACGATTTTAGGTTCGGGAATACCTTTCTTTTGGTAGTGGTGGTGGATGGGGGTCATGAGGAATGGGCGCTCCTCAACAGGTACGGGCTGGCCGGCGGGCAGACGGTGCTTGCGGCGGTAGCGTTTGCAGCCCCATGTCTGCCAGATGACAGAGAAGTCTTCGACAACGTAGATGCCGCAGAGGACGGGGAGGAGGAGTTCCTTGCGTATGAGGAGGGCAAAGACAGCGATAATTCCGCCCAAGGCGAGCGATCCGGTATCGCCCATAAAGACTTCGGCGGGGTAGGTGTTGAACCAGAGGAAACCGAGAGTGGCGCCAACGAAGGCGGTGATGAAGACGGTGAGTTCACCAATGTTGGTAAGGTATACAATGTTGAGGTAGTTGGCCATGATGATGTTGCCAGTGAGCCAAGCGAGGATAGCCAAGGCACCGCCGATGATGCCGGCAGTGCTGGTGGCCAAACCATCGATACCATCGGTGAGGTTGCAGGCGTTGGACACGGCGGTGACGACGAGGATGGCGACGATAACGTATACAACCCATACCCAGTTTTGTGTCCAGTCACCCATCCAGCTGATAAGCCATGCGTAGTCAAACTCGTTGCCTTTGACGAAGGGGATGGTGGTTTTGGTAGAGGCGATGGCAGGGTGGAAGGATAACAGAAGGCCCACTCCGAGACCCAGCGCTACCTGGCCGAAGACTTTGAATTTGCCGGGAAGGCCCTGCTTATCTTTTTTGAAGACTTTGATATAGTCGTCGACGAAACCAATAAGGCCGAGCCAAAGTGTGGTGGCCAGCATGGTGACGACGTAGATATTGTCGAGCTTGGCAAAGAGAAGGGTAGGGACAATAATGGCAGAGAGAATAAGTAGGCCGCCCATAGTGGGGGTGCCTTCTTTCTCTTTCTGGCCTTCAAGGCCTAGGTTACGCACGGTTTCGCCTATGGACTTTCGGCGGATGAAGCCGATGAATTTCTTGCCAAACGTGAGCATGATGAGCAGCGACGTTATAGCCGACATGGCGGCTCTGAACGAGATGTATTGGAAAACTCCCGCTCCAGGAAAATCAAAAGCCCTGTCTAACCAGTCAAAAAGATAATATAACATATTACTACTTATTTACACTTCTTAATTATTCAACAATTTTTCCAATTCCTCCACATCGTCGAAATGGTGTTTGGTTCCGTTTATTTCCTGGTACTTCTCGTGGCCTTTGCCTGCAAGCAGGATAATGTCGCCTTCGCGAGCCATCATCACGGCAGTCTTAATGGCCGAACGCCTGTCGACAATCCTTACCACCATTCCTTTCTCCTCGTCGGTCAGCCCTGCCTCCATGTCGTCCAGAATTTTTTCTGGATCCTCGGTACGGGGGTTGTCGGAGGTGAGTATTAAGCGGTCGCTCTTAGTGAGGGCTATGTGGGCCATCTCTGGACGTTTGGTGGTGTCGCGGTCGCCACCGCAGCCTACTACGGTGTAGAGCATCTGCCTTGGCAGGCGTATCTGGTTAATTGTATCAAGTACGTTTTCAAGGGCGTCGGGGGTGTGGGCATAGTCCACAATGGCCGTGAGCCCTTTCCCCGAGACGTACTGGAAGCGCCCCTCGGCGGGCGACAGGGTGCTGAGGAGCCGCAGAGCCTCGTGGGGCTCGATGCCGCAGAGAACGGCGGCACCATAAATGGCGGTGAGGTTGTAGGCGTTAAACCTGCCCACCAAACGGGTCCACACTTCCTGTCCGTTGATACTCAGCTGCAAGCCCTGAAAGGTGTTTTCAAGTACCTTGCAGGTGAAGTCGGCCACGCGGGTAAGGCTGTACGTCTTTACCGTTGCTTTGGTATTCTGCACCATGACCATCCCGTTGCGGTCGTCACAATTGGTGAGGGCGAAGGCAGCGGCGGGCAGGTTGTCGAAGAACTGCTTCTTGGCAGCGATGTAGTTGGCCATGGTCTTGTGAAAATCCAGATGGTCGTGCGTGATATTGCTGAAAATTCCACCAAAGAAAGTAAGCCCGGCAATGCGATGCTGCACGACAGCATGGCTGCTCACCTCCATAAATGCATACTGGCAACCGGCCTCTACCATCTGGCTCATCAGGCGGTTCAACTCGATTGCGTCGGGAGTGGTATGGCTGGTAGGTATTTCTGTTTCGTCAATCTTATTCACAATGGTGGAAATAAGTCCAACGTGGCAGCCATGCTCGCGAAACATACGGTGGAGGAGCGTCACAGTGGTGGTCTTGCCATTGGTGCCGGTGATGCCCACCAGCCTCATCTTGCTCGAGGGGTGGTCGAAATAGTTATCGGCCATAACGCCCAGTGCCCAGTCGCTATTTTCAACCAACACGTATGCCACCCCTTCTTGCAACTTCTCAGGCATGCGTTGACAAACGATGGCCACAGCGCCCGCCTTGACGGCAGCGCCGATAAAGTCGTGTCCGTCCACCTGGGTGCCAACCTGGGCCACAAAGCAGCTTCCCTTACCCACTTTGCGCGAGTCGAAGCAGATGTCCTTCACCTCGGGGTTGACCGACACCGCGGATAACAGATGCACTCCTTTTAATATATCTGACAGTTTCATCTTCTGATTTTTTTCAAGGTTTAAGTTCTAACATGACAGTCGAACCCCTGACAATCTGAGTGCGGGGTTTTGGATTCTGATTTGCAACCTTGCCCTGGCCGGTGAAGCGCACCTTCAGGCCTTGGCTGCGCAGCAGCTTCATGGCGTCGCGAATAGTCATACCATGGCAATTGGGCACCACCCCCGTGGGCGGCAGATAATGCCTATAGCACTCTTGGGAATTGTCAAAGACAGCCCATCCGGTAGCCGGCTGAAGGGTGTCGATGACGCTAAACGGCAATCCCAGCAACTGATATGCCTGCGCCAGCTGTTGCTCGCTACCCTTGGCAATGACGGGGTTGACCACCCGACCGGAATCCTGCAGCCGTACACTGCCCAACTCGCTGTCAAAAGCCACCACACAGTCGGCAATCTGCTTAAACACAGGTGCGGCCGAATGGCGTCCGGCTATGCTGGTGCGCTCCACCAGCACCAAACAGGTGTAGCGGGGATTGTCGGCGGGGAAGAATCCCACGAACGACGAATTCTTTATACTTTTGTCACTGATGCCCTGCGTAGTGCCCGTCTTGCCACCGATGCCATAAACTGCATTGCGGATAATGTCGCCCGTGCCGTGTTCCACCACGCCTACCAGCATCTCGCGCATCTGCTTTGCCGTTTCGGCGCTGCAGATATGCTCGTTCAGCACCACGGGCTTTATCTCCGAGCGGCGGCGGCCGTCCATCACCTCCCGGCAGAAAAGGGGCTTCATCATGCGTCCCCCGTTGGCAATGCCGTTGTAGAAGGTAATGAGCTGCAACGGGGTGACGGTGGCCGAATAGCCATAGCTGAGATTGAGAAAGTCGCGGTCGGAGTTGAGTTTCACCACGCGGGTGTTCGTTTCCAAGGCCTCCACGTCGGGGCTCAATTTGCCAAAGGGGAAAATAGCCTGAATGCCTTTGCGCAGGTCTTCCCTACGATTACGATAGTATTGCCATGCCAGCTCGCACATACCCACATTCGACGACTTTGCCAGCACTCCGGCCAGGTTGGCCGTGTCGGTGGCATAACCGTGTCCGTCGTTGATTTCGCCACTGGAGGAGCTGTAACGTTTCACTCCGCCCGCACGAACCCTCTTAGTGGTATCAAGGTCAATCTTCTTATCGTTCAGCATGGCAGTCATGGCCACGGTTTTGAACGTAGAGCCGGGCTCATAGTGGTCGCTCACTGCCACATTGCTCCACAGGTTCTCCGAAAGTACGCCATTTGTGTCACGCGTGAGGCTGCTGCAGGCAAGGACATATCCCGTCGACACCTCCATCAGTATTGCGCAGCCGCGCATACCTCCATACTGATTCATCGACTTCCGCAGGGCGCTCTCAGCTATATCCTGATAGCGAGTATCTAGAGTGGAAATGATGCTTTTGCCGTCCACACGGCGCTGCACGAGGGTAGAGTCGAGGTCGAGCCGGTACTCTTCCACATCCTCCTCAGGCAGCCAGATGCCACGGGTGAGGCGGCGGCAGCGGTAGATGCCGTCCTGCCCGCGCAGCACAGTGTCGTAGAATCCCTCCAGGCCTGTGTATCCCTCCTGCTTAGGCGTCTTATAATGCAACCCGATGGTGTTTTCGCCCAAATTGCCGTAGATGTGGGCGCGGACATAGCTCGTGACGCTCCCGTCGGCAGTCTTGGTAACCACACAGCGCGACCACCCTTCCAGATTACGAATGGCCGTCCACTGCGAGTAAGGAACTCGGCGCTCGACATACAGGCAACGGCTGGGGCGCTGTTTGAGGTACTCTTTTTCAATACGGTTGCGGTAGTAGGCGACCGACTTTTTAGGAAACTGCTCATGCAAGATGCGGCAGACCTCACCCAAATTGGCCATGAAGGCGCTGTCGTCGGTGATGCAGCTTTCCATCACCACTCGTCCGTCTTTCATTATGGGAGCTCCCTTGCTGTCCTTCTTAGGCCACCGGCCCAAGTCCAGACAAAGGTCGCACACCGGCACCGTGGTGGCAAGCACCTTGCCGTCGGAAGAGAATATCGTTCCGCGACGGGCGGGCTCTATTCGGTCGGTAAACTCACGGTTTCTTGCCTTCTCGCGCCACATGTCGCCATCTATCACCTGTGTCCTTATGGTCGACCACAGCATGGCGCCTCCGCCCACCACTACCAGTAGCAGCCAAAGCACCAGCATCTTGACGAACAAGCTCTTGTTACTATGTTGTTTCTCTTCCAATTTCTTACTGTTTCGGTATTCTATAACATGTTTTTTTCAGCCAGTTTACCACCAACATCTCAAATCTCAAACGGCGGGCCGGCAGTAATGCCCACCCCGGTGGAATCCAGCATCTCAGCTATCTTCGAAATTTTGATAGTCTCCTGATAGCGCTTCTGCAACTCGATGCGGCTCTCGCGCAAGAAGTCGATGCGGTCCTTGGCCTCTATCCGGGCCTTGGTGAGGTCCTCCACCCGGTAGCGGTTGTACACCAACAGCAGGCCGAAGGCACACAACAGCAATATCAGCCACTTCTGGCGCAGCACAAACTGACTCTGCAGCACCTCTCCGCCAAAAATGCTCGACACCCAGTTGCGTTTTTTCTTCGCCGCCGGCTTCTTCGGGGTCGTCGGCTCCTGCTGAGGCTGCTGCCCCTGCTGAGTATTTTTCTGTTCCTCCATAGTCAACTATCAATCCTTTCTGCCACACGCAGTTTGGCACTGCGAGAGCGATTATTTCTCTGCAACTCTTCCTCACCGGCGGTGATGGGTTTGCGGGTCACCAACTTCAGCGGCACGATGGGATTGCCGTAGAAATCCTTCTCCAACTTGCCCTCAAAATTGCCCGTCTTGAAAAAATTCTTTACCAGGCGGTCTTCCAGCGAATGATACGACATCACCACCAACCGGCCTCCGGGATTGAGAATCTCTACGGCCTGCTGCAGGAGTGCCTGCAAGGCATCCAACTCACCGTTCACCTCAATACGCAGCGCCTGAAACAGCATGGCCAAGTACTTATTTTCCATCCCTCGGGGCAACTGCCTCCCCACGGCCTCTCTCAGGTCGAAGGTAGTCTCAATCGTTTTCTCCGCCCGCGCTTTGCAAATAGCCTTCGCCATCTGATAGGCATTCGGCAACTCGCCGTAAAGGCGCAGCAGCCGGGTCAGTTCCTGCTCATCGGCGGTGTTCACCAACTCTTTTGCGGTCAACTCCTGTCGGCGGTCCATGCGGAGATCCAGCTCACCGTCAAAACGGGTGGAGAAACCGCGGTCGGCCACATCAAACTGATGCGACGACACCCCCAGGTCTGCCAAAAGGCCGTCAATCCTGCGCACCCCGTGCAACCTCAAGTAATTCTTGAGATAACGAAAATTCTCATGAATCAGCAAGAAATTGGGCACCTTCAAGGCATTTGCCAAAGCATCCTCGTCCTGGTCGAACCCTATCAGCCGCCCCTCGGGGCCCAGCCGCTCCATGATGGCACGTGAATGGCCGCCGCCACCAAAAGTGGCGTCGACATAGGTCCCATCAGGACGCAAATTCAATCCCTCGATGCATTCATTCAGCATCACCGGCAGGTGGTAGGTCATAGAGGTCTCCAAGTCTTTCATTGACCAACGACTCAAGGTCGATGGCCTCATCGTTCATCTTATCATAGGCCGAACGTTCCCAGATTTCGATGTACTTGCCAGTACTCTGCAACACTATCTCCTTGGCATTGCCCAGGATAGGCTTGAACTCCTGTGGAATAAACAGGCGGTCGTTGCTGTCCAGTTCCAACGGATTGACCCGCAGCAGCATACGCTTCAAGAACCGGTCCTTCTTGTTGTACTCGCTGAGATGCTTCCTGAGCAGCTCGGCTTCATTCTGGAAACTTTCAAATGTCCATAGCTCCAAACACTCGGGAGTGAGACCGCGACGGATAAAAAAACGGTTATCGTCAGTCGCCAATTGCTTTTTGAACGCAATTGGGAACTTGAATCGACCGTTCGAATCCATCTTACAGTATTCAGTACCAAGTATTAAAGCCATTTTTATATATTATTTTTCAGAATGTAAAGATACAACATTTTTTCCAATAAATGCCAATTTCTTCCAAAAAAAGTTACAAAATCCCATTTTTTTCTTTCTGTTATACGCAGAACCGGGAAAAAAGTTTCACCCAATTGAAAAAAGTTTTGTGGCTGAGTGGGTTGGAAAGAGACCACTTTTCGACAACCAAATGTTGAAAACCGACACCACAATTCACATCCAAAAGTTAACAACCTCCAACCTCTTCTGCCCCACACAAAAGGCCGATTTTTCCAATCCAAAATACAATTTCTTTCTAATTGAAAAAAAAGTTGTACCTTTGCACTCGCAAAAAATGTATTTTAATAATAAAAACATAATATAATATCAATAGCATGAAAAGATTTATTCTTTCTTTAGCACTGGCCTGCATGCTCCTGGCTCCCACTGCCAGCCGAGCCGACGAAGGCATGTGGCTCCTTTCGCTCATTGGCAAGAACTACGCCGACATGCAGAAAGCCGGCCTGAAACTCACCCCCGACGACATCTACAGCATCAATCAGAGCTGCCTCAAGGACGCCGTCGTGGGCCTTGGCAACGAAGGCCGCCCGTTCAGCCATTTCTGCACTGGCGAAATCATTAGCAACAAAGGCCTTATGACCACCAACTACCACTGTGGCTACGGCCAACTACAGGAGCACTCCACCGTAGAACACGACTACCTGCGCGACGGTTTCTGGGCCTACAATATGGCGCAGGAACTCCCCAACCCCGGCCTTACCGCCTCCGTGCTGGTACGTATGGAAGACGTCACCTCACGCGTGCTTGAATGCCTCAGCGACGACATGAGCGAGACCGACCGCTCCAAAGCCGTCCGCAACGTGGGCATCCGCATCATCAAAGAAGCCGTGGGCGACAACGAGGATGTAGAAGGCGTGGTGCAGTCCATGTTCGAAGGCAACCAATATTTCCTCTTCATCTACACCATCTACAAGGACGTCCGCCTCGTGGGCGCACCCCCCTCGTCCATGGGAAAATTTGGCGGCGACACCGACAACTGGTCTTGGCCCCGCCACACATGCGACTTCTCCATGTTCCGCATCTATACCTCCCCCGACGGCAAACCCGCCGCTTACGCTAAGGAGAACATCCCCCTCAAGCCCAAGCACCACTTCCCCGTCAGCTCCCGCCAACTGAAGGCCGGCGACTATGCCATGACCCTCGGCTTCCCGGGCTCCACCGACCGCTTCCTCACCTCCTACGGCCTGGAAGAAACCATGCAGGTCGACAACCCCATCCGCTACAACATCCGCACCGTCAAAATCAACATCCTGCGCGAAATGATGAATGCCGACCAGGCCGTTCGAATCAAATACGCCTCCAAGTACGCCAGCTGCTCCAACTACTGGAAATACAGCAACGAGCAGAACAAAGCACTCTACACCCTCAACACCATGCAGGTAAAGAAGGACATCGAGCAGGAATACCACGACTGGGCTCTCGACAAAGACCCCAAATACCGCCAGGCCCTGCCCCTGCTCCGTCAGAGCTACGCCAACCGCCGCGACATCCACCAAGCCATCCTCTACATCGAAGAAGGCCTACTCGAAGGCCCTGAACTGCTCTACCAGGCCACCGAATTCGGCGACGACATCAAAGCCATGCTTGCCGAGGAAAACCCCAACCAGCGCGAAGCCAAACTGGCCGCCCTCCAAGAAGCAGCTGCCAAGTTCTACAAAGACTACGACGAACAGGTCGAGAAAGCCGTAATGGCCGCCATGATGGAATATACCTACCAACACATCGACATCAAGTACATACCCGACTGCCTCAAGACAGCCGACCGCCGCTACAAAGGCGACTTCACCGCCCTGGTGAACCACCTCTTCGCACACTCATTCATGGCCAACGAAGAATCCTTCAACAAGTTCCTCAAGGACCCCAACCTCAAAACCCTCGAGCGCGACGAAATGTACAAGTACGGCACCGAAATCCTTGCCAAAGGACGCGAAATCTACCAGTCGCTCCCGGCCGAAAACCGCTACAACATGACCAAGGGCAAACGCGACTTTGTGGACGGCCTGCTGCAAATCAACTCCGGCCGCAAGCTGATGTGCCCCGACGCCAACAGCTCCATCCGCCTGAGCTACGGCAATGTGAAAGAATACGACCCCCGCGACGGCGTCACCTACCACTACTACACCACCCTCGACGGCGTCATGCAGAAGGAAGACACCCTGAGCACTGAATTCCAAGTGCCCGGCCACCTCAAAGACCTCTACGAAGCCCGCAACTTCGGCACCTATGCCGACGCCAACGGCAAACTGCCCACCTGCTTCATCACCACCAACGACATCACCGGCGGCAACAGCGGCTCGCCCGTCCTCGACGCCTACGGCAACCTCATCGGCCTGGCCTTCGACGGCAACGGCGAGTCCATGTCTGGCGACATCGACTTCGAGGAGAACCTCCAACGCTGCATCTGCCTCGACACGCGCTACATGCTCTTCGTAATCGACAAGTATGCCAACGCCCAGAACCTCATCTCCGAACTCGACATCGTAAGATAATCCGTTCCATATAATACAACTGCAGCCCCGCCCAACGTGTGCCCAGCACACCGCAGCGGGGCTGCTTTTTATTCCCACCGCCACATCCACCTCCACCCATCGGCGCCGCTGCCCGCCCGCCGTTTCGGGAGGGTAAGATAGGTCCACCTCCGTCACATCTTCTATATGTCCTCGTCAGTTGGCCTATCGTTCCTTGTTTGTGCTATCGAAGAACTGTAGGCCGCCAAACGAATACCGACAGGCCGTGCCCCACCCTACGGGAAAAGCTACGGAGGCGGAGGGAGGAACGGGGAAATGGGAAAAAAAAAGCCGCGGCTGAACGCCACGGCCTGAGAAGAAAATGTCTTAAAGTCTTATCTAATTAGATGAGGCCTTTGCCTGCTCTAAACTTAGCGGATTTCTTGGCAGCAATCTTGATCTTAGCACCAGTGCGGGGATTACGACCAGTGCGGGCAGGACGGCTGACAACATCAAAGGTGCCAAAACCAATCAGGGTGACTTTTTCGCCTTTTTTGAGCTGATCTTTAACGACATCTACATAAGCATTCAACGCTTTAGCGGCATCAACTTTTGTGAGGCCGGCTTTTTCGGCCATAGCGGCAACCAATTCGGCTTTGTTCATAACAAACGTTTTTATAGGGTTACTATTATTAATTTTCGGTTGCAAATATATGCTTTTTTTTATAATCAGTGGGTTTTTGTTGAAAAATAATTTGTTAAAAAAAAAGGAGTTGGATTAATACACTAGTTTCCAGTTGATTATATTATAACCGCGTAAAAATTCTTCAACAGAAATGCGCCTTTTACCGCTGAGTTGGAGGCTCAAAATGTGGACAAAACCATCTTTTACTCCTATTTTTTGGAATGTTTTTTGGTCTGTTACTACCTGTCCCACAATGCTGTCCGATGCGGGGTGGAAGGAGGCCTGGTACACTTTGAAGGAGAACTGGCGGCCTTGCTCGTCTTCCATGGCCATGGTGGCAGCCGGATAGGGCGAGAGGCCGCGGATGAAGTCGACCACGCGCTGCCCTGGCTGATTCCAGTTGATGGCACAGTCGGCCTTGAAGATTTTGGGTGCCGGCGACAGCGGCCCGGAAGCCTGCTGCGGCTGCGGCCTGAGGGTGCCCTGTTCCAGTCCGCGCAGGGTTTCTACCACCATGCCGCTGCCCATGGAGGCCAGCCGGTCGTGGAGGCTCTCGGCATCGTCGTCGGCAGTAATGGGGGTGGTGCGCTGGAGGAGTATGCCGCCCTCGTCGATGCGTTCGTTGAGCATGAAGGTGGTGACACCTGTCTCTTTCTCGCCGTTGATGATAGCCCAGTTGATGGGGGCGGCACCGCGGTACTGCGGCAGCAGGGAGGCGTGGAGGTTGAAGGTGCCCATGGGGGGCATGGCCCAGACCGTCTGGGGGAGCATGCGGAAGGCCACCACGACGAAGATGTCGGCATTCCAGGCGCGGAGGTCGGCCTGGAACTGGGGGTCGCGCAGTTTCTCGGGCTGCAGGAGGGGCAGATGGTGCTGGAGGGCATAGTTTTTGACCGGAGAGCAGGTGACTTTGAGCCCTCGGCCGGTCTGTCGGTCGGGCACGGTGACCACGCCTGCCACTTCGTATCCCGCCTGGACGATTGCGTCTAACGAGGCGACGGCGAAGTCGGGAGTTCCCATAAATACTACTTTCATGATATTGCTGGTTTTATTATTCTTATTCGATTAAGGGCGTTGGCCGGAAAAATCAAGGGGAGAAGAGACGGGGAGGGCTGTTGTCAAGGCCTGCTGCGGGGCACCAGACGTGGTGCGGCACTGGAGGCTGGCGCCGACTACCGAACCCATAAACGATTATGCTACCTCACCCGCAGACGGGTGCCGGACTTGAATTTGCGTTCGCCGGGGTTGAGGTCTTTTACCTTTTCGGAGGTGGTGAAATTGCGCTTGGCAAAAGCATCGAGGTCTTCGCCCTTTTTGATGGTGGCATAGAGGGGGTTGTTGGATTTGGGCTTGGGCAGCTCCTCGGGCACGATGCTTTGTCGGCCTTGTAGGCCAGGTCTTCGCCCGAACGGGGCTTGCGGATGCCGAAGTAGGTTTTGTCGAGATAGAGGCGGCGGGTGCGGAGCGAGTAGTCGGAGAAATCGAGAATCCATTCGGGGTCGAAGGCTTCGTATTGGAACCGGACTTCGAAATGGAGGTGGGGGCCGGTGGAGCGTCCGGTGCTACCGCCCAGGCCCAGCACTTGGCCGGCCGTGACCACCTGGAGGGGTTTGACTTTGATTTTGGAGAGATGGCCATAGACGGTTTCCAGGCCGTTGTAGTGCCGCACTACTACCAGGTTGCCGTAGGCTCCCATGGGGCGGGCAATGCGCACCACGCCGTTGAAGGCGCAGTGCACCGGGTCGCCCATGTTGAGCCGTATGTCGACCCCCCTGTGGGGACGGTTCCACCGCCACCCGTAGGGGGAGGTTTTGATGTTCTTTACGGGGAAACAAAATTTTTCGTTGTCTTTGAGCAGCTGAATGGAGATTTCGTCGGGAAGGGAGTCCATGGGTATGGTGGCCATGCGCACATGGGCACCGGAGAGGCTGCGCCCGTACCACAGCTGCGAGGGGGCGGGAAGGGAGGCGTCGTACATGACGTCGATGAGTTCGTCGCCGAGGGCCAAGGCGGTGTCGATGGCGGTGGGATCGGGTTCGGGTTCATGGATTTCGAGGGCACCCCGGTTGGGGGCGTTGACGCCCTTGGGGTTGCGGTTTTTCCCTTTGGCGGCGCCGTTGTCGGCATTGACGGTGCGGGACTTGATTTGCCCCTCGCGGATGCGGGCGTTGATGAGGGAGTCGAAATAGCTCTCCTGTCGGGGTTGCTGGGCGAAGGCAGAGCCGGAGAGGGCAAGCATCATCAGGAGGGCAATCACTTTTAACTGGCGACGGAGGCGGCAGACGGGAATGCCCAACATCTCGCGATACTTGGCCACCGTGCGGCGGGCCACGGGGAAACCCTGCTCCTTGAGAAGCTGCGAGAGGGCTTCGTCGGAGAGCGGGTTTTTCTTGTCCTCGGCATCGATGGCGGCCTGCAGTACCTGGCGGACCGATTCGGTGGCCACGGCCTGGCCGTCGCCCCCTGTAATGGCCTGGGAGAAGCACTCTTTGAGAAGGAAGGTGCCGAACTCGGTCTGGACATATTTGCTGTTGACCACACGGGAGATGGTGGAGATGTCGTAGCCGGTCTTTTCGGCCACATCTTTCTGCAGCAAGGGCCGCAGGTCGGCGCTGTCGCCGGTGATGAAGAAAGTGCGCTGACAGCGGAGGATGGCCTGCATGACGCGGAGCATGGTGACGTGGCGTTGGCCGAGGGTGTCGATGAGCATGTTGGCGCTGTCGCTGTTGTTGCGAAGGAAGTCAAAGGCCTCTTTCTCGCCAGGCGAGAGCTGCTTCTTGGAGGAGTACTCCTGCAGCATTTCTTGGTAATAGTCGTTGAGCTGGAGCTGTGGCAGATGGCCGTCGTTGAGCATGAGGTTGAGCTGGCCGTCTTGGTTGGTGACGATGAAGTCGGGGATGACGTAATGGGCATGGGAGGTTTCGCTCTCGCCTGCGCCGGGCTTGGGATTGAGGCGGCGGATGCGGTTGGTGGCGGCATCCAGCTGGTCTTCGGTGAGTGAGAGGGTTTCCATGATGTGGTCGTAGTTGTGCTTGACGAAATAATCGAAGCACTGGTCGACGACTAAGATTGCCCAACGGGTGGCGTCGTCCTGTTCTTCGGAACGGTGGAGCTGAATGGATAGGCACTCTCTGAGGTTGCGGGCGGCAATGCCTGGGGGGTCGAGTTTTTGCACTTCGAGAAGCACCTCTTCGACCTCCTGGGGCGAGACCTCGATGCCTTGGGTGAAGGCGAGGTCGTTGGCGATGAGGTCGATGTCGCGGCCCACATAGCCTGCATCGTCGAGGCTTCCGATTAATTCTTGGGCTATATCTTCCTGACGCGGAGTGAGATTGCGCATGGAGAGCTGTTCCATGAGATGGTCGCCAAAAGTGGCTTCGGAGACGAAGACCGGCTCGTGGACATCCTGATTCTTGTCACGTTCCTGCCGCTCGCGGTAGCTGTAGTCGTCGTCTTCGGTGTCGATTCCTTCATCGGCACCAGAGTTTTCGATACTGCTTTGGGGAAGCGACTCCACCATATTGCTGGGTTCGGTGGACACTTCGAGCATGGGGTTCTTTTCCACCTCTTCTTTGAGGCGCTGCTCTAGGTCGGTGACTGGGAGTTGCAGCAGCCTCATGAGCAGAAGTTGTTGGGGGGAGAGCTTCTGCTGCATCTTCATTTTCTGGAGTTGACCGTTTTTCATGGGTTCGGAGTTTTAAAAGAGCCTAGTGGACCTCTGCGCTGTGAGAGGTCCAGTTATGGAGTATAACTAAATTTTACTATAATTATTATTCCTCGGCGAAAAAATTGTCGCGGAAATTTAGCAGATAGACTTTGCGGGTGGCCCGGGTGACGGCGGTGTAGAGCCAGCGGAGGTATTCGCAGTCGATCATTTCGTCGGTCAGGTAGCCTTGGTCGATGATGACGGTGTCCCACTGGCCGCCCTGGGTCTTATGGCAGGTGAGGGCATAGGAGAATTTGACCTGGAGGGCGTTGTAGTAGGGGTCGTTTTTCACGGCCTTGAGGCGGTCGGCCTTGTGGGGAATGTCGGCATAGTCCTCCATGACGGCATAGAAGAGGCGCTGCGACTCGTCGTGGGTGAGGGAGGGGGAGTCGCTATGGAGCGTTTCGAGCAGGAGTTTGCAGTCTTGGTGTGGGGCTTCGGGGTAATCGACAAAACGGAGGGTGGCGTCGACGAAATGGAAGCCGTAGAGTTCCTGATGGTTTCGGATGCTTTGGACCTCGACAATGTCGCCGTTGGCAATGAAGCCGATGCCGCTGTCGGCATCGAGCCAGAAATAGTTGTTTTTGACTACCATGAGGTAGTCGCCGGCGTTGACTTCTTGTTCGCGGAAGAGTACCCGGTTGCGGATTTCCTGGTTGAAGAGGTTGGCGCGCTTGTTGCTGCGGGTGACGATGGCCACCTGGTCGAGACGGTCGCCGGAGTATTCTTGGTTGAGCACCTCTTCGAGGTCGGCGCCACTGAGGCGCACTATGTCCTGACAGTCGGCGAGGTCGAAAAGAGGAAGCTGGGGGGAATCAGACTGGTTGAGGCGGGCGATCTGTGTGCGCAGCATGGTGGCGTTCAGGAGGATGCCCGAAAAATGCTGTTGGCGGACGACTTCGGTGAGTTCGTAGTGGTAGACCTTGAGTTGCGACACGGCACGGAGGTACTCCAGGTCGAGCGCGGGGCTTTCGTCGGAACCCACTGGGGGCAGCTGGGCGGTGTCGCCGATGAGCATGAGACGGCAATGGCTGCCTTCGACCACGTAGTCGATAAGGTCTTCCAAAAGGCTGCGACGGCCCATGCCTGACTCGTCGGAAAGGCCTATCATGGATGCCTCGTCGACAATGAAGAGGGTGTAGGTGTGCTTGTTGAGCGCCCGGGCCATGCGCATGATGCCGTTGGCGTCGGTGATGGTTTGGTAGATTTTCTTGTGGATGGTGTAGGCAGGCCGTCCGGCATAGCCAGAGAGCACTTTGGCTGCACGGCCCGTGGGGGCAAGCAGGACGGTTTTGATGCGCAGGGCCGGGGCCGACTTGATGAGGGCGCTGACGAGAGAGGTTTTGCCGGTGCCGGCATAGCCCTTGAGCACAAAGGATGCCAGAGGGTCGGGGTCGTATAGGAATTCGACCAGTCTGCCACAAGCCGCCAACTGTCCGGCAGTAGGCTGGTGGGGAAAATGGGACAGGATGAAGTTTACGACGCGTTCCACTGTTTGGGTGCAAAAAAGGAGGTTCACCCGGAAGGGGCGAATCTCCTCGTATTTGCTTGTCTGGATTAATTATTCAGCCTCGGGAGCAGGAGCCTCAACGGGAGCAGTGGCGGGCACAGTGGCAGCGGGAACTGCATTGACGTTGGTGGCGTTGGGGTCAACCTGGGTTTCGATAACAGACTCGTTGCTGTGACGGGGAATAGAGATGGTGGCGAAAAGAGAAAGTACCACCAAAGCGATGGCCAAACCCCAAGTGATTTTCTCAATGGTCTCGGTAGTCTTGCGAACACCCATAATCTGGTTGGGGGCACTGAAGTTGGCAGCAAGTCCGCCACCTTTGGAGTTCTGTATCAAAACAACCACGGCCAGAAACAGGCATACAAGCAGGATAAGGATAACAATAACGGTGTACATTGTAATTAAAATTAATTATTTATTCATTTTATTTCTTCATTCAGCCGTTCTTTCAGAGCGGAAATTCGAACTGCAAAAGTACTACTTTTTTCGGGATTATTGACCATTAATTTTTCATACATGGCCAAAGCTTGAGCCAATTTGCCTTGTTTTTCGAGCACAAGTGCAAGTGTTTCAGACTCTAACGAATCGTTGGCTCGGATACTTTTTTTGGCAAGTTCTTGAACGGGAACATCCTCAAATCCGTCGTCGGAGAGCTTGATTCCGCCGTCTTTTTCCAAAAAATTGGTAAGAATTACGCTCTTGGGCGCTGTCTTGAAAGAGACCTCTTGATAGGAATTGATGGCTTGGAGGATGTCGAACGGCCCCTCGTCGACTTCGGGAGTGGGGGCGGGAGCAGGCTGGGCCAGAGGGGGAGCGGTGGGTTGAGCGATGGCAGCTGCAGGCGGGGCGATGGGCTCGGCAGGAACCTGGACCGCAGGACGGACCGACGGGCGCGAGACTGCCTCCAACTGCTCGTTGAGACGTTGTATGTCACGAAAATAGAGCGACACCCGGGGAAGCGACTGTTTTTCCCACAACGCCACTCCATTGGTCTTGTCGGCCAAAAGCGAAAGCACCTGCAGTGGGGCACTGAAGGGATAGCGGTCACGCTCTTGCCGCAACTCCTCCCACTGTTCGGGACTGACGACCCCAGGGTGGTCCATGAGCTTGCTAAAGGTATTTTTATCCATTATACAAACGTATTTCACTGCGCAATTTGCGCCTGCAAAGGTACAGATTTTTTTCGAACTGATAAAAAAACAATTGCCGCTTTTACGCATCTGTTTATAAATCATTACTTTACGTTATAACGCTAATAAAAGAGTGTTTTTTTTCTTGCCAATTGAAAAAAAGTTCGTACTTTTGCAACTCCAAAAATTGAGAAAAAATGAAGAGAACATTTCAACCATCACGCAGAAAGAGAGTCAATAAGCACGGTTTTCGCCAGAGAATGTCTACCGCTAACGGAAGAAAAGTTTTGGCCGCACGCCGCAAAAAAGGCAGAAAAAAACTGAGCGTGTCCGACGAGCGATAATTAAATCCTCGGATTCAATTTTTATAGACTCTTTGCAAAGAGAAAAGAAGTATTGTAGTGCAGTACTTCTTTTTTGTTTACATGAAAACTAAAAACAGATGAAAATGCGCAAAACGAAGGAACAGCCCATCCTGGAAGACGTGCTCATTACCGACATAGGCGCCGAAGGCAAGGCCATAGCCCGCATTGAGGGGATGGTGCTGTTTGTTCCCTTTGTCGTTCCGGGCGACATAGCCGATGTGAAGGTCATTAAGAAGAAGAAAAACTATGCCGAAGGCCGCGTGGTTAAGATAAAGCACTACTCTGAAAAACGCGCAGAGCTGCAATGCCCACACTTTGGGACCTGCGGGGGATGCCGGTGGCAGAACCTGAATTACCCGGACCAGCTGGCGGCCAAGCAGCAGCAGGTGAAGGACAATTTGGAACGGCTGGGGCACGTCGACTGCTCGCAAATGCGGCCTATCTGTGGCTCGGAGAAGATTTTCCACTATCGAAACAAGTTGGAGTATACTTTTTCCACCAAGGCGTGGCACGAGCAGCCTCCTTCACCCGACGCTCCACCTGAACCGGGGGCTCTTGGATTCCACATTCCTACCCTTTTCGACAAGGTGCTGAACATTGAGCACTGCGCCCTACAGGAAGAATTGAGCAATGAGATACGGCTGGCCACTCGCGACTATGCCATAGCACACGAGATTCCCTTCTACGATATACGCAACCACACCGGTTGCCTGCGCAACCTTATCATTCGCAATACTAGCACAGGGCAGTGGATGGTGGTGGTGGTGATTGCCGAGAGGCATCCTGGTTGGGAAGGACTGATGGAACACCTGCGCGATAGGTTCCCGCAAATCACTTCGCTTCAGTACATCTTGAACGACAAGATGAATGACTCATACGCCGACCTTCCGTCGATGACCTTTGCCGGGCTGGATCATGTGGAGGAGGCGATGGAGGGTTTCGAGGGGGCTGCGCCACTGCATTTCACCATCCGCCCCCAGACTTTCTACCAGACCAACTCGCCCCAGGCACAAAGGCTCTATAGCTTTGCGGCAGAGTTTGCCGACCTGACTCCGAACGACTTAGTGTACGATCTCTACACAGGCACGGGCACCATAGCTCTCTTCCTGGCCAGAAGGTGCAAACGAGTAGTGGGCATTGAATACGTTGAAGATTCTATCATTGCAGCCCGGCAGAACGCCCAGCAGAACCAGATTGACAATACGGAATTCTTTGCAGGCGACATGGCGAAGGTGCTCACAGCCGAATTTGTTGCACAACACGGCAAACCCGACGTGGTAATTACCGACCCACCACGCGCAGGAATGCATGAAAAAGTGGTGGAGCAACTGTTGGCCATGGCTCCGCGAAAGATTGTCTATGTGAGCTGTAACCCAGCCACTCAGGCCCGCGACTTGGAACTTCTTTCGACAAAGTACCGCGTGGGGCGAATCCAGCCGGTGGACATGTTCCCACACACACAGCACGTGGAAAATATTGCCGAATTGGTGCTGAACTAACTACCGAAATAGCTTAAATTGCCCATTTTCAAAAAAAAATGTGGTGATTTCAAAAAAAAGTACTATCTTTGCACGTTGTAGTATTGCAATATATATTACTCATGCTTTTTAATAATATATTGATAATAAATAAATAAAAGATAAACTAATTAATTTTCACAAGATGAAAAAAGCATTATTAAGTTTGCTATTGGTCGCTGCTTTCATGCCTTTGGCCTTAGCCCAGGACAACACTCAGCGCACCATGAATTACACTGACACCGCCGCATGCCGGACTTTCACCTGGCCTGTCAACAATCAGACCTACACCTCGGATACCGTTGTGACCTACATCGATTCCACCGACGACATTATCTATGTCCTCAACCTTACCGTGAACCACCCCTTCATCAGCAATGAGACCTACAATGGCACTCGCTGCAGCTACACCTGGCGCGGTACTGAATATCAGTTCTCCAGCGACTACAGCGACACCGTTGTTGCTGCCTCTGGTTCCGGCTTATGCGACAGCATCTTCAACCTCCATCTCATCCTCGCCAACACCGAGACCGACTACGACACTGTCCACACTTGCGGTCAGTACATCTGGTTTGGCGACACCCTTTCCGAGTCTGGCGATTACACTGACTCCATCTATAACCCCTCCATCGGCTGCATGCACTACGACAGACTGAATCTCAGCATCGTAACCACCATCAATGCCAGCCATCAGGTGGCAAACTGCGGCGACTACCACTGGTTTGACACCGTCCTCACCACCTCCGGCACCTACACCCACTTCTACCAGGACACCCTCTCTGGCTGCGACACTATCCACACCCTCACCCTTACCATTCTGGTGGATACCGCCAGAGTGACAAAAGATTCAGCCTGCGCCACCAGAACCTGGAGAGGCCAAACTTTCAACGCCACAGGTTATTACTATGTTATGGACACCAACGCCACCACACACTGCGTGACCGCCCATCCTCTCGACCTGACTATTAAGACACCTCGCGCCAACACTGCCGACACTGCTCTGACTGGCTGCAACGGCGTCCTCTTCACCGTTAGTTCTAGAGCCGGTACCACTAATATGACTTTCAGAGAAAGCACCGTGTGGGACACCCTTTTCTTCGACCACTCCTGGGCAAGATGTTACGACAGCACGATCCACCTGAACGTAACTATTAACAAGTCTGGCTACGACACCACGACTGTTCACAGCTGCGATAGTTTCTACTGGGCCATGAACGAAAGAACCTACTACACCACCCCCGCTACTGCTCCTCGTTTCACCTCAGGCTCCGACAGCAATGGCTGCGACAGTGTCCATATTCTTTCGCTCACTATCAATAAATCCCCTGAAATCACCGCTATCAACGGCGACTGGTATCTCAATGCTGGCGAAACTGCTGTCCTCTATCCCACCTGCACCGAAGGCGCTACCTACAAATGGACCTATGGTAACCAGACCTCCACAGCCGACACGCTCCGCATTCCGAATGTCCAGGGCAATATTGACGTTTCGCTCCAGGCCACCATCACCTATCCCGCTAATGGCATCAGCTGCTCCGACACCAGTTGGATTACCATCGTTACCTTCGTTGGCATTGATGGTGTGGAAGGCACCAATGTCACCCTCTACCCCAACCCCACCGCTGGCCAGCTGAATATCCAGAGCCAAGAGGCCGTGCGCGAAGTGGTCATCTTCAACGCCCTTGGTCAGCAGGTCGCCTCTCAGCAGAACCTTGGCAACCAGAGTGTGATGAACCTTTCCAACCTGAGCAAAGGCAGCTACACCATGCGTCTCACCCTTGAGAATGGCCAGACCCTCAACCGCAAATTCATCATCACTAAATAAGTCGCCTATCCTGGGTGACTTCCACTCAAAAAAGCGTTCGGCACACAAGTGTCGGACGCTTTTTAGTAAACAATATAAATGAAACAATCTTCCCACATCTTTTTTTTGGCGCTACTGCTCCTCACCGCTTGTGGCCATCGGAGCGACGAACCCATTCGGCTGCAGGGCGAAACGCAGGGCACCTACTATAGCATTATCTACTACGATGCACAAGGGCGCAACTTTCAGCCCCAAGTAGACTCACTGCTTCACGATTTCGACCTCACTGCCAACCTATGGGTAGATAGCTCTATCATTCGGCGAGTCAATCGCAACGAAGACTCCCTCGTGAGCGAAATGTTCCGCGACATACTGCTGAAATCACTAGAGATAAACCGCTATACACAGGGCGCATTCAATTGCAAGATTGGTACCTTGGTCAATCTGTATGGCTTCGGATTTAAGAACCGCCAAGATGTTTCCGACCGCGAAATCGACAGTATCCTTTCGTTCATACGGAAGGATAGCACCATCATCTCCCCTACCCCACAGCAAGGGGTCTATGCTTTGCGAAAACTGCCGCAAATAGAGTACGACTTCAATGCCATCGCCCAAGGCTACACCTCCGACCTTATCGCCCAATTATTCGACCGATTAGGTCTGAAAAGCTATCTAATCGACGTAGGCGGTGAAGTAATAGCCAAAGGCAAAAAAAGCAATGGCGATCTATGGACTGTGGGCATAGAGCGCCCCGCCGAAACAAAATATAGCCAGAAACAGATCGAAACCGCCATTCACCTCGACAACAAGTCCGTAGTAACCTCTGGAAACTACCGCAAATACTATGAAAAAGAAGGGGTGCGCTACTCCCACACCATCGACCCCGCCACCGGACACCCCGTAAGCCACTCGCTGCTTAGCGTCTCGGTAGTCAGCAAAGAATCGTGGTATGCCGACGCCATGGCCACCTCCTTCATGGTAATGGGACTGGAAAAATCGTTACAATTCATTCAAGACCACCCTGACAACCCTGACATCCAAGCCGTATTTTTCATCTACGACGACCACGGCGAGTACAAAACCCTCGCCACCCCTAAATTTAAAGAAATCATCAAAGAAATAAAATAAAGCGAAAAATGAAATCAATGACTGGCTTTGCCAAAAAGCAATGCACCGTTAGCGAACGAAAACTAAACATCGAAATAAAAACCCTCAATAGCAAAGCCCTCGACCTAATAGTCAAGGTCCCCTCAGTCCTCCATGCCCACGAGATGGAAATCCGTAGCATGCTGGGCCAGCTGGAGCGGGGAAAGGTAGAAGTGCTCATCACCGAAGAAAGCGACACCGTATGTGCCAACCGAATTAACAAAACGCTGGTCTCCCAACGCTATCAGGAGCTATCGCAACTAGCCGACACCCTCAACTGCTCCGATAAACATATTTTCGAGACCCTCATCGGAATGACCGACGTATGGGACTCCCAGAGTACCAACGAACTGAGCGACGAAGACTGGGCCACCGTTGCCCAGACCCTTCAGGAAACCATTTCTGAGGTGGAACAAACCCGCATCCACGAAGGCAGCATCCTGCAGAAGGATTTCGTAAAACATATCGACCTAATAGAAGCGAAGCTCGGCCAAATCCCTCAATATGAAAACGAACGAATCGAAACTGCCAAAGAGCGAATACATAAATATTTTGCCGAAGCCGCAATTAAGGAAATAGACCAAAACCGATTCGAGCAGGAACTAATCTACTATCTCGAAAAATTAGACATCACCGAGGAGAAAATCCGCCTGCAGAAACACATCGACTACTTCCGCCAGACCATGGATACCGAAGAAGGCAGCGGCAAAAAGCTTGGCTTCATCGCCCAGGAGATGGGGCGCGAAATCAACACCACCGGCTCCAAAGCCAACCATGTGGAAATTCAGAAAATCGTAGTGCAAATGAAAGACGAACTGGAGAAGATAAAAGAGCAGCTAGGCAACATCCTATAAACCTAACCTCTCCTAAGCACAATCCCCAATAAGGAAAACCTCCAGCCCTCCATGACATAAAACAAGAAAGCACAAGGTGCATCTGCATCTTGTGCTTTCTTATAAAATTTGCGCTAAAACTTAGCGAACAATCAGCTTTTCAACTTTGCTGAACTTGTCATTAGTGATACGGACAAAGTAAGCTCCCTTGGCCAGATTGCTCACATCGATACTCTGAGCCGTGGCCGCATCGAAAGTGCGGTCGTAAACCACGCGGCCGCTCATGTCAATCAGCTTACAGCTCACATTCCCCTCGACCCCTTCAATATTCAGCTTAACCCTATCCGTAGCGGGGTTGGGCTGGAGATTGAGTCGGACATTAGCGGCAACGGGGTCGACCGACAAACGCTCTGCAAAAACAATCTTGACGGAATGGTCCGTCTGGATATTCTCAAAGGTGTAACGGCCGGTCCACACTGCCGAATCCGGGTCGTAACCGAGGCGGTAATTCCGGTCGCCTGTCCCCGCATTCTCGTCCCATGGCTGCACATCCACGCTGTCCACAAAGACATGCGCAATGCCCGTCCCTGTCTCCATATCGACAGTGGCCGAGCCACCTTGGGCGGGCGTGATTGTAGTGCCGCAAACCTCCTCGCCGTTAAAGAGCACACGGCCGAACGTCCCGTTTTCGCACTCCACCGACACATTCTGACGTGTGATGGGGCGGCTGGGACCAACAACCAAACGAATCATAGGGTGGTCGTATCTATACCAGCTGGCGAAAGTAGCGCCAGTGCCTAATCCACCGAAAGAAGGATCCTTCACGAAGACCTCGTACTGATTTGTGGCGAAATAGTGTGCCCACTTTGCAGTGGAACTATTGTTGCGAAAATAAATAATGGTGTCATAGCCTTCACGTGTGGGGGAAGCCAAACGGTAATTCCCTTGCGCCTCCTGAGCCGGAAGGAAATATGCAGTATCCTCCAAGGCATAACCCACGCGGAACGAAGTGTTCGGAGTGAGGGCGGGCTGCTCGGGGAAGGGAATAAAGACAGTGTTATACTCCCCTTGTTGCAGGTAGCCATTGCTGTTTCGGCCTATCACGGTGCTGTCGTTGACATCTGCATCGGTGACCGTCTTCACATTGGCGCCGGTATAGACAGACCTGAAATCAACTAGGTTCCCATTATAAGAATCCACCGTGAGCACTGCGGATATTTTAGCACCCGTGCTGTGGAATCCGTCCACGGGCGAAGCAACAATCTCCATTCCGTGGATAACCCAATCCTCGGGCACCACCTGGTCGGTAGTATAGCGGGAAGTGACCGAATAGCCTGGCATATAAAATTTCACATCCTCCTCATACTCACTTAAATACCAGTTTCCATCTTCATTGGTATAGCCAAATACATAATAATTATCCGGAGAGTAAACCAGCACCCCGTTGTCATGAGCCCAGCGGTACTCATTATTACTATTCGGAGCCGTCACCTGGTAATACATCGTATCATAATTAACCGAAATGCTGTCCGTAACCACCTGGGCAAACATATAATGATCGCCAAGCTCAGCGGTGGGTAGCGGTGAGCCCTGGCCATGCGGCGTGTGGTCGATGTAACCATACCAGCCACGGTAGTCGAGCGAATCAGTGAACAGCCAACCGTTGAGGTCTGCGATGACGGCCATTGAAGAACCCACGGGCAGGGAGCCATTGTCGTAGCTGGCAAAGACTTCCGCATTATCAGATGCATCCATGTGGAAGAGATTCGTCCGCACATTGGTCTGGCCAACTAAGCCGGTATTAAGAATGGTGCTGTACCAGGCAGGGTTGATAGTCATACCCTGCGGAACCATGGCATAGTCGCCCTCCACATATTCCTGTGGGTGGGTGGAGATTCGATTAAGAGGAATCGGTTTAATACTAACATCATCGATGCACCAAAAATAACCATATACCGGGTTGCTCGAATCTGACGACTGATAGCGAATGCGTACAGACAAGTTACCGATAGTATCAGAAGGAAGCAAAAAATGACACACAACGCTACGATCATAGCCAGACATCCACCATTGAATAATGTTTACTTCCGCCTCAGTCCAGACATTACCGCCGTCAACGGAATAGCCCACATAGCAGTGGTCATGACCCCCGCGAAAACACTGGAAAAAAGAAACCGCCAAACCTCGAACACCGGTAGCGTCAATGCTGTCAAAGAGGATATAGGCATTGAAATTACCCGAATTGGGGGTCTGCTGTTCAAACGGCACAATCATCATAAAGCCGTTGTTAGACGAACACATTGCAGTGTCGAGACGATTTCTCATAGCGGTAGCAAACCGAGTGGGACCGCCGAAATCCTGGGTAAGAGCAGGATAGGTATCGGAAGCAGCGACGAGGGTTGAGTCTTCAAGATTAGGCCAGCGTTGCCAAACGGCGAAGTCGTAATTCTGTCCGTGGGCATCGGGGCCGCTGGTGACAACCCCGGTAGAATAGCCTACGTTAGGGGTAGAGAAATCAACCAAACGAAGGAGGGCTGCATCCTTAGTGAAGAGCGAAGAGCCACAGTCTCTCTCTTGGGGAACGGCACGTGAGGGAACCATCAACGCCTTGTGGTGAGGGGTGGCCGACTGTGCAAAAACCAGTGTTGCACACAAGGCAAAAGCGAGGAATAAAAATGTCTTTTTCATAATTACAACAATTTTAATTCATAATAGCGGCGGCTGGACAAAAAAATGCAGGACACTGAATAGCTGCAAATTGCAGTGAGAAAAAACAACATCATCCCAACCATAACCACACTGCAAATATAACAATAAAAAATGAAATAGCCAAACGGAATAAAAAAAAAGCACAAGATGCGGTGCACCTTGTGCTTTCTTATAAATTATGCGCTAAAACTTAGCGAACAATCAGCTTTTCAACTTTGCTGAACTTGTCATTGGTGATACGGACAAAGTAAGCACCCTTGGCAAGATTGCTCACGTTGATAGTCTGTTCAGAAGCAGCGTTGAGGTTCTGGTTGTAAACAACGCGGCCGCTCATGTCAATGAGCATGCAGTTGACCATACCTTCAACACCCTCGATGTTCAGCTTAACCTGAGAAGTAGCGGGGTTGGGCTGGAGGTTCATGCGAACGTTAGCAGCAACGGGGTCAATAGACTGAGCCTCTTCGAAGACGAACTTGATAGTGTGGTCCTCAGTAATGTTCGGGAAGGTGTAGTTAGCAACCCAAACACTGACGCCGCCAGTAGTGTCGTGGCTGAGAGTGAAGTTAGGATCGCCAGTCTCGGTCTCCTCATTATAAGGCTCTACTACTTCACCGTCAACAATAACCTGGGAAACGATAGCACCCTCGGCAGAAGTACCAGTCACCTGAGCGGAAGAACCCTCAGCAGGAGTGATGGTGGTACCGCAAACTTCCTGGCCAGCATAAGCAGCCTCACCGTATTCAGTATTCTCGCACTCAACCTTAATGTTGCGACGAGCAACTTCACGAGCGGGTCCGACGACAAGGCGAATCATAGGACAGTAAGTCTCAACATACCAGCTGGCGAAAGTAGAGCCATTGCCTGTTCCACCGTATGAAGGATCGTGCATGAAGACCTGATACTGGTTGGGGAGGAAGTTATGAGCCCATTTTGCGGTAGCGTCGCTGTTACCGAAATAGATAATGGTGTCATAGCCATCACGGGTGGGGCTAGCCATACGGTAGCTGCCCTGAGCTTCCTGAGCAACTGCGAAATAGCCGTCTTCTTCCATTACGTAACCAACGCGGTAAGAAGTGTTAGGTTCGAGAGCGGGCTGCTCGGGGAAGGGGATAAAGACAGTGTTGTACTGGCCCATCTCGCGATAGCCATTGCTCAGACGACCAATAACGGTGCTGTCGTTAACATCGGCATCGGTGATGGTCTTCACGTTAGCGCCAGTGTTGACGGACTGGAATTGGACAGAACCACCGTTATAAGCATCCTTAAAGAGAATCGGAGAAATCTTAGCACCAGTGGAGTGGAAGCCGTTTGCGGGAGAGGCTACGAGTTCGGCACCGAGGATTGCCCAACCTTCGGGAACAACGGCGTCAGTAGTGTAACGGTTGTTGAGGTAGTAACCAGCATCGTAGAAATGAACATCCTGAGGATCTTCAGTAACATACCAGTTACCGTCTTCACCCTGGACATAGCCGAACAGGTAGTGGTTGGAGGGGCTGTAGGTCAGCACACCGTTATCGTGACCCCAACGATATTCGTTAGCGGCGTTGGCGGTGGTAACCTGGTAGTACATAGTGTCGTAGGTGTAGCTTATGCTGTCGTTGGAAATTTTAGCATACATATAGTTGTCGCCAGCAGTGGCAGTGGGCAGAGCCGTACCGGAACCGTGAGCAACGAAGGGGCTGTACTCGTACCAACCACGATATCCAAGAGAATCGGGGAGCAGCCAACCTCTAAGGTCAGCAATCACTTCTTTTCTGGTGTTGAGGGGGAGAGTACCGTTATTGTAGCTGCAGATGATGGAGGACTGGTCGAAAGCATCAATGTGGTAGAGGTCAACGGTAAGGTTGGTCTGGTCGTAAGCACCATTGTTCAGCACCTGGGAATACCAAGCGGGGTTGATAGTCATGTTCTGGGGGACCAAAGCATAGTTACCCTCGACAAATTCCTGAGCGTAAGCCTTGACACGGTTGGCTTCGCAGGCGTAGACGCTTACATCATCAAGCATCCACCAATAGCCGTAAGAAGCACGGCTGGCGTCAAGAGCTTTGTAACGGATACGGATAGAAATAGTATGACCGACAGCAGAAGTGGGCAGGGTGTATCTTACCATGCCACGGCTAATGTCGTTGATACCCATGTCAACGCCATTGACGTTGATTTCCACCTCGTTCCAGCTTGTACCATTATTGATGGAGTAGTCGATATAGCAGTTATCATAGTATTTATAATAGAACTGATAAAACTCAACATCAAGAACCTCAGCATCGCTAGCATCAATGTTGTCAATACGGATGAAAGCATTGAAGTTGCCGGAGTAGGGAGTACGCTGGTCATAGAGAGACATCATCATGAAGCCGTTTTCGGCAGAAGAGACAGTAGTGTCGAGACGACTTCTCATACCGGCAGCCCACTGAGTGGGACCGCCGAAAGCCTGGGTAAGAGCAGGATAGGTCTGAGAAGCATCGACGAGGGTGGAGTCTTCCACGTTAGCCCAACGGTGCCAAGTGGCAAAACCGTAGCTCTCAGCATGGCCTTCCAAACCGCCGGTGACAACACCAGTGGAATAGCCACTGTTCTCAGCAGAGAAGTCAACATAAACGATAGGGGCAGCATCTTTCGTGAAGATGGATCTGCTGTAGTCGTTCTGGACTTGGGCTGCCTTGGTGGGAGCTTTAATCTCCTTCATTTTAGGAGTAGCCGTCTGAGCGAAAACAAACGTTGCGCACAGAGCGAAAGTTAGAACCATTAATGTTTTTTTCATTTTGTTTGTAATTTTGATGAATAATTAATTTTCAATTTATAGAGTTCAAAACTCTCGACCACAAATCCTTGCGTCATTGCTTAGAGGGTTCTTTCACTTTCATTTAATCGTTGCAAATATATAGCATTTTTTTGACATAAAAAATTTTTTTTGCTTTTTTTGATTTTTTTTAAACTTCCACATTTCTCTCTGCCACAACTCAGCCCATCCTGCCACTACCAGCCCAAGACACGCCATCCTTTTACCCCCGCCCGGCATTCCCTTTCGCACAGGGGCTTGGCGCAGTCTCTATACCCACCCTGTCCGCCGTCCTTCTCCGTGCATGAAAACGAATTAATTGCCCCTCTGCGCAATAAAAAAGGAAAAAAATAGTTAGTGAGAAAGAAAATAATAAGTCGATGAAAAAGATTATATACATCTTACTCATATTATTAATAACTGCATCCTGCTCCACTTCCCGCAAGGCAACCCCCGTCACCGACACGCGCTTTCAGCGCAAGCCCCTCGTCGAGGTAACCGAAGAGCAGTTGAAGACCGAGGCACAGCAAATCGATGCCACCACCCAAATGCTGATCGGCAAACCCCAAGAGGCTGTCGAAGGCTACCAAAAGATACTGCAATCCAACCCCGCTTACGCACCCGCCCACTTTGAGTTGGGCAAGATCTATCTAACCGTTGGCTGGCTGGACAGTGCCCTCTACCACACCCTCCAAGCCTTCCGAGCCCAAAGCGACAACCTCTGGTACGAACTCCAGCTGGCCCGCATCTACGAACGCCGGCAAGACGCCAAAAACCTCACCGCCACCTGGGAAGACATCGTCAAACGCAATCCCGACCGTCCTGACCTCTACTACGACCTGTCCAATGCCTACCTTATGACCAACAACGTCACCGCAAGCATCGATGCGCTGGACCGCGTAGAGAAAAAGTTTGGCGTCACCGAATCCGTCTCATTGCAAAAGCAAAAGCTCTGGTCTGCCATTGGCAAAACCGAGAAAGCGCGGAAAGAGCTGGAAAAACTCTCCGAAGCCATGCCCAACGAAAGCCGTTACAACGCCATTCTGGCCGAGAGCTACATGAGCGAGAAAAACTACGAAAAGGCGCTACAATACTACCACCGCATCCTCGAGAGCGACCCCGACGACGAAAACATCCACATCTCCATGGCTTCGTGCTACCTGGCCATGGGCAACCTGCTCCAAACCTACCGCCATGTGCGGCTCGGTGTCCTCAATCCCGAAGTCAGCTGCTCCGACCGGCTGACCTACCTCGTCGAATTCCTCCACAACAAAAACTTCTTTACCGCCTACAGCAAACCCTGCATGCTCCTAGCCGACACCGTGGCCCTGCAATGTGCCGGCTCCAGCCAGCATGCATTCCTCTATGGCCAACTGCTGGCCGCACAGGAACGTTATGACGAAGCCGCCACCCAATTCGCCCTGAAACTAACGGAAGACAAGAGCCACTATGAGGTGTGGGAAGCCCTGCTGCTATGCGAAAGCATGGCCGGCGCCGCCAACCCCACCCTGCTCGAGCATGCCCGGCAGGCCGCCGAACTCTTCCCCCTGCACCTGCTCCCCTACCTCGTTCTAGCCCAGGGCTACGCCGAATTGGGCGACTGCGAGCAAGCCCGGCAAAATATCGACCGCTGCCTAATGGTATCTCCCGGCGACAACCGGGTAAAAGAACTTAACCAAACCATCCAAGAGAAATGTCAGTAAACCGCCTCCTCCTCCCCCTTCTGGCCTTAGCGTTGCTTGTCGCTTCCGGCTGCCGCAGCCATAAAGAAGCCTCCCGTCCCGCCGTCCCCGCCCCCGGCACGGCGCCCGCCGACAGCGCTCCCTCCGTCGTAGTCGACGAAACCGTGCCCACCTACATCCCACACTACTACACTGCCAACTTCAGTGGCTCGGCACAAGGCTATACCGCCAATGGGCAAATCCGCATCCAGTCCGACAGCATCATCTGGATTAGCGGCTCCAAAGTCGTCGAACTGGCACGGGCGCAATTCACCCCCGACTCCGCCATCATCTATGCCAAAATACTGAACCGCTGCTTCAAAGGCACCTACCTCGACCTCTACCGGCGCTTCCATTACCGCACCTCCTTCGACGAGCTCTACCGTATGCTCCTGTCCGACGATGCCGATGCCCAACTCTCTGCCATCATAAGCCAGTTCGGTCTTGAAGCCACCCTCCATATCGACCCCTTGAAAGAAGTCGACAGACTCAACTTCCCCATGTCGGTTCCGGCCAAAGTCAATCCACTATAAATCAATATAGCAGTATAACAAATCACACCATTAGCCATGAAAAAGACACTCCTCATACTACTCTTTGCAGGCTTGTTTTCCGCCCTCCAGGCGCAGACTCCGGAGAACCCGCATCCCACTGCAAGCGATTCCCTCCTTGCCGCCCGCATCATCGACAACTACAACCAACTGACCAACTTCGAGCCCATCCTCAAAGACAGCATCCTCTGCGTGGTCACCTACATGGTCTACCGCGACCGTCCCCTCGACACGATGTGGGTCTACCACTGGTACGGAAGCAACCGACGCCTCCGCATCGAGATGTGGCAAAACGGCAAAATCCAAGAGGGCTACTACTCCGACGGCTCACTCATTTTCCGCAAGTTCCAGGCCGCCACTCGCAGCTGGACCGACATACCCCAAGACCGTTTTTACGACTTCAGCATCCCGCACGACGTGAGAGGCGCCCTCTACGACTGGCGTTCCAAAGGGGGCGAAGCCTGGTATGCGGGGCAGTACACTTTCGAAGGTAAGAAAGTCAACCGCGTCTTTATGTCCATGCCCAAAGCTTTCGACCGCTACTATTTCTTCGAGGCCGAGACCGGACTCCTCTTCATGGTGACCGAAAACGACCACATTTTTGGCGACTGGAAGAAGGGCGAGCGCTCCCGCCGTATCGACTGGCGCGCCTGGCACGAGTTCACCCCTTTCCGCGGCTACTTCCTTCCCACCATCGAATCCTATCAGTACGACCAGTCACAGATAATCATCATACACCGCCAATACCATTTCGAGGCCTTCCAACCCAAACTATTCTCCGAGGACTACCACAAAAGGTAATCCCACCTCCCAAGCCCTTATGTCCATCTTCGACAATCCCGACGAGTACTACATGCAGCAAGCCCTGCGCGAAGCCAAGGCTGCTTTCGACGAGGAGGAAATCCCCGTGGGTGCCGTCATCGTCAGCGGCGACCGCATCATCGCCCGTGCCCACAACAACACCGAGCGGCTGCACGACGTCACGGCCCATGCCGAAATGCTGGCCTTCACCGCTGCCACCAACCACCTCGATGCCAAATACCTCACCGGCTGCACCCTCTACGTCACCCTCGAACCCTGTGTCATGTGTGCCGGGGCGGCGGGATGGACCCAAATCAGCCGCATCGTCTACGGTGCCAGCGACCCCAAACGGGGCTTCGAGCGCCTCGGCCGCGCCATGCTCCACCCCAAAACCACCGTGCAAAGCGGCCTGCTCAAAGAAGAGTGCGAGCAGCTGCTCAAAGCCTTCTTCCTGCAGCACCGAAAATAGTACCACCCAAAAAAGAGAACATAAACGAATATTTTTAACACCCTATAATATGAAACCCACATTATTAGTTCTAGCTGCCGGCATGGGCAGCCGCTACGGCGGACTCAAACAGATGGACGGCGTCGGTCCCAACGGCGAAATCATCATGGACTACTCCGTCAACGACGCCATCCGCGCCGGCTTTGGCAAAGTCGTCTTCGTCATCCGCCACAGTTTTGCCGAAGAGTTCCAAAAGAAAATCAACGCCGAGCATTTCGGCAACCGCATTGCGGTGGAATACGTCTATCAGGAGCTCGACAACCTGCCCGCCGGATTCAAAGTCCCCGAAGGACGCGAGAAGCCTTGGGGCACCAACCACGCCATCCTCATGGCCAAAGAGGTCATCCATGAACCCTTTGCCATCATCAATGCCGACGATTTCTACGGGCGCGACGGCTTCATGGTCATCGGCGAGCACCTCCGCACCCTCGAAAACGCCAAGGGACAGTACTGCATGGTCGGCTACCGGCTCGAGAACACCCTCAGCGAGAACGGCACCGTCTCGCGCGGCGTGTGCAACATCGACGCCGAAGGCCACCTCGTCGGCATGACCGAGCGCACCAGCATCGGCCGCAACGCACAGGGCATCATCGAATACAAAGACACCGACGGCAGCCTGCATCCCCTGGCCCCCGACACCACCGTCTCCATGAACCTCTTCGGCTTCACCCCCGACTATCTGACCGAGAGTGAAAAACTCTTCGTGCAGTGGCTGCAGGAGCACGGCAACGAAATGAAGTCGGAATACTACATTCCCTTTGCCGTCAACACCTTCATCAACAGCGGCTATGCCACCATGAAGGTACTGAAGACCACCGCCCAGTGGTTCGGCGTCACCTATAAGGAAGACCGCCCCATGGTGGTCGAACGCCTCAAGAAGCTGCACGAAGAGGGCATCTATTAATGGACTCCCTCTCGGAAATCATTGCCTTCGCCCAGCACCACCACGACGACGAGCCGTTGAAACTATTGCTCCAGCAGCAACGGTTCCCCACGGTAGACCTCCGACTGGTGGCCCAGCAACTGGAAGGCCAGCGGCAAGCGTCGGCCAAATGGCCGACGTTTGCCCGTTGTGCCGACTATTTCTATCCGCCACGGCTCAACCGCGAGCAAAGCTCCTCCGAAGCCACCGCCCTGTATAAGGCACAACTATTCCGCTCACTCGGCTGCCACACCTTCGCCGACCTCACCGGCGGCATGGGGGTGGATGCCTTCTTTCTCTCGCAGCAGGCCCTCCAGGGCGACTATTTCGAACTCCATGCCGACCTCTTTGCCCTCACGCAGCGCAACCTGCAACTCCTCGGAGCCTCCAACATTGCCTGCCACCAGTGCGATTCGCTGGCCTACCTGCAGTCCCACCCCGCCTGCTACGACCTCATTTTTATCGACCCCGCCCGGCGCAACAGCCAGGGGCGCAAAGTGGCAGCCTTCGAGGACTGCACCCCCAACCTTCTGGACAACCTGCCCCTCCTGCGCTCCCACTGCCGACACCTGCTCGTGAAAGCCTCTCCCATGATAGCCCTCCAGCAAGCCCTCCTGCAGTTGGGCAGCGTCGACGGGGTGCATATCGTGGCCCTCAACAACGAGTGCAAGGAGGTCCTCTTCCTCCTGCCCGGCACCCACCCTGCGCCCACCCCCCTACCCGACCCCACCATCCACTGCATCCACCTCGGCACCAACGCCCCCGCCGACTTCTGCTTCCGTCCCCAGGAAG
>Ga0247611_10001126_pt1 | contig 49190 bp, 33 predicted proteins | sample 177DNAGHGhighgp2_FD_192422 | JGI IMG/M metagenome (GOLD analysis project Ga0247611, IMG submission 192422) | Sheep rumen microbial communities from Palmerston North, Manawatu-Wanganui, New Zealand - 1770 DNA GHGhigh gp2 | ecosystem: Host-associated > Mammals > Digestive system > Stomach > Rumen... | reverse complement strand
ACAAAGATGAAGAACTATATACCCTTATTGTTGTTTGTATTACTGCTGCCATGTGCCGGTCAGTCACAGCGCATGCAAAGGCTCTCGCTGCCCAACCGCGAACAGCTGTCGGCTGAGCGGATTCTGCACGTGATGCAGGATTCGGAAGGATTCCTATGGTACGCTACCGAGGGCGGCGGACTCTGTCGCGACGATGGGCGGCAGGTGCTGGTGTTCCGCAGCGACGCTGACCATCCCGACCTGCTGGGCGGTAATGATGTAGACTGCATGGCCGAGGCGGGCCAGCGAATCATCATCGGCTCTTTTCATGGGGCTTATATCCTGGACAAGCGGGACTACAGCATCAGCCGGCTGGCTGAGGTCGACGACAAGCGGGTCGACGACATCGTCGTGGCTTCCGATGGGCACTGGTGGCTGACGGCCAACAAAAAAATCTATGAATACGACGGCGACGGACGGTTGCTGAAAACGCATGCCTGCGGCGACAAATATATAAATAGGTTGCATGAGGACTGCCATCAACAAATGTGGGCCTCGCAGTGGAATGGGGGGCTGCTCAAGTTCGACGGCGGCAAGTTTGTCGATGCACCATGGCCAGTAGATGCAGCGCCGACCGACATCAGCGACGACGGCTCGGGCGGAGCCCTGCTCATCGGCACCATTGGCAGGGGCGTGGTACGCTATCAGCCTGCCGACGGCACCATCGAACAAACCGTGCCCAGCGACAGCATCTGCATGAGCCGTGTCAGCACCGACCTGCAGGGCCGCTTGCTGGTGGCCGACGGACTGGGCAACTGCTATGCACTTTGCCACTCCAAGCCGCAAGCCTGGTATAAGGGAGCCGTACTCACGAGGGCTGTTGCCGACTCCGTAAGCGCAGCTTATCATCTTTCAGCACGACCGACGGCATTGGCCGTCAGCCAGTCAGGCGACCTCTGGTTCAGCACCGGCAGAGACATCCGGCACATGAATCAGGGCAGCGAAGAGGTGGCACTGGCCGACACGAAGGACGTCTCGGCAATGGCTTTCACCGCCGACGGCACCTTGTGGCTCGCCACCATCTTCGGCACCCTGATGACCTATAAGGACGGACAGCTGGCAACCGACGAGTACGCCTCGAACGAATTTGGCGACGGAGTCACTCAGCTCGGCGTCGACAGTCTTGGGCGCCTTCTGCTAGTCAGCGACCGCTACATCCGCCTCTACGACCCCGTGCGCCGCACACTGAGGCAACAGAGCCGCGAGGAGGACGGCGTCTACAGCATCGAGCTCGAGGAGACACAGCCCGGCAGCCGCTGGAGCCAGCCCGAGGCTGAGGTGGTGGAGCGCATGCCGCTGTGGGTATGGTGTCTGCTGGGTGTGCTCATGCTGGTTCTTACTGCTCTCGTAGCATACATCTGGCAGCTGCACCGCCAGCGCGAGCGGTTCCTTGCATCAATGAAGAGCCTCTCCCCCGCCCCATCTCGCATGGAGAGGAGAGTGGACGGTCCTGCCGCAGAAAGCTCTGAGAGCAACGGAAGCGACACGCCTCTGCCTGAGAGCGAGACCCCGTGGCTGCAGCAAGCCATTGCGCAGGTTGAAGCCCATCTCGGCGACGACGGCTACAGCGTTGAACAACTGGCCAGCGACCTCTGCATGAGCCGCATGACTTTCTACCGGAAGATACAGTCGGCCACTGGCCAGAAACCTACCGAGTTCATCCGCACCATCCGTCTGCGCCGGGCCGCTGAGCTGCTGCGCGAGGGTTGCATGACCGTCACCGAGGTGAGTTATGCCACGGGCTTCTCGTCTGTCAGCTATTTCAGCCGCTGTTTCCGGGCTATGTTCGGCGCGGCGCCCACCAATTTCAGCAAGACGGCGTAAGAATACTCAAAATTTTAAAAAAGTCGGGCTCTTCAGAAAGTGAGATGGTTACTACGGAAGTTCCTTTTACAAAGGAGAGTGGTGTTTGTAAGGTGAAATTCGACATCAATGGCTTGCCCTTGCACTTTGTTTTCGACACTGGTCCCAGCGACGTGACCATTTCGATGGTAGAGGCAACGTTTATAATAAAAACGGCTACTTGAATGCAAATGACGTGGTGGGTAGTCTGAGGTATATGGATGCCAACGGGGATATGAGTGTCGGTACAATCATCAACTTGAAGAACGTAAATTTCGGTGGGTTAGACTTGAATAATGTGCGGGCATCTGTCGTGCGCAACCAGAAAGCGCCTCTCCTTCTTGGGCAGAACGTATTAGGCAGGCTTGGTAGAATAGAAATTGACAACAGCAAAAACATTTTGATAGTCACTCATAACAAATTGTATCACGCCAAAAATACGTCAATTTGGGATATAAAAGAAACCCAAACTATTGACTTCCAATAGCTTGGGTTTTCTTTTGGTCGGGAATATCAGAACTTCGGCATTTTATATTCCCTATAGTTGAGCCAAAAGATGAGAGCAGTACCGCCACAGATAAGAACGAGGAAAAGGAATGGTACCCACAGACGCTCCCATAGCTGATCCCAAAGGCAATGCCCTGCGGCTGCATAGGTGGCATAGGATGTACTGGCACTCTAATTTCAGACCATTTACGAACAAGTCCAATCGACTTGTTGAACATATGGGCGAATCGTTCTGATTCGCTCATTTTTCTTGTGTTCCAACGATACATTGGGTCAACTGCTATGTTATTGCCTTTATCAATTGGTGGCAATTCGTTTTGTGATGGGTGTCTATCTTCATTATTATTCATTGTTTCTTTCAATTTAGTTAGTTTCTTATTCATATTTATATTTCTTTTATATTGTTTATTTTCTGTCAAATTGATTCTTATCGTTTTGTCTTCAGGGCATCCACCTTGATAGATGTTACTCAAAATGGATATTAATGATTCAAGTTTCGCATTCGCTCGACCTCTGGTCGCTTGCAAGGCAAGAACTCCTTCTAACTCCTTTTAACTCCTGAAGTTGAGCGAATGCGAAACTTGAATTCATAACGCATGGATGCGTGTTATATGTGGTCGTATGAAAAGTGATTATAGATATTCAAGTACACTCGTCTATAACAACTTCCCTTGGCCTAACCCCACAGACGAGCAGAAAGCGAAGATTGAGCAGACTGCACAGGCAATCCTCGATGCCCGTTCCCTCTATCCTGATTCCTCGTTGGCTGACCTTTATGATGAGGTCGCTATGCCTGTAGAGCTTCGTCGCGCCCATCAGCAGAACGACCGCGCTGTAATGGAAGCTTACGGTTTCCCCGTGAAGTCTTCATTTACAGAGAGCCAGTGTGTGGCAGAATTGTTCAAAATATATCAAGAACTGATAAGCAAATAAAAATATGGCAAAAGACAAATTCAGTAGAACGAAAGCCTGCGCTACCAAGACGCTATATGCGGTGATGAAAGAGATAAGCCGTCGAGGTGGCAGTATGCCGGCGAAGGAACTCTATCCGTTTGTGAATGAGAACGTGGAACTGACGGAGTGGGAGAAGGAGCCAGCAGGCAAGATGAAGTATATCCGCTGGACTAATAGTTTCCAGTTCTATTCTATCGACTATCAGAAAGCAGGATTCATCGTGAAGAAGAATGGTAACTGGTATTTGACACCCGAAGGCGAGGCTGTGCTGAAAAAGACACCAGAGGAGGTGATGACTATTGCCAATGATGCCTATCATGAGTGGCGTAGACTGAACCCAAAGGATGAAACACCAGAAGAAGAACCCAACGACGAGACCGCTGAAAAGGATAATGCCATGAATCTTGACCTGCTGGAATCAGATGCTCGCGAAGGCATCAGGAAGTTCATTGTCTCTAAGAGTCCCTATGAATTCCAGGATATGGTAGCGGCTTTGCTACGGGCCATGGGTTATCACACACCGTTTATAGCACCAAAGGGTAAAGACGGCGGCATTGATATTACGGCTTACTTAGATCCGTTGGGCGCTCAGACTCCACGAATAAAAGTACAGGTGAAACACAAGCCAGAAACGGCCATTGCCGCGAAGTATGGCGTGACAGAGGAATGGATGGGTAGGGTGAAAGCTACGATTATCAGCCACCTGAAAGCCTTGGTATATAACCTAATGATTATTGGCGAGGCCGCCAATCTGCTTACGAAGGAGTTCCGTAGCGAGCATCCGGAAGTGCCTTGGCGCGTAATAGTGGATATGCGCAACCTGTTAAACGGATAACTGCTGTTTGTCAAGCAAGAGACAAACAGCAGTTGTTGTTTGATAGTGACCTTATCATTTTGCCATATATCCTCCGTCCACCACAAGATTCTGTCCTGTTATCCATCGTGAGGCATCACTTATTAGATATATACAGGCATTAGAGATGTCAGTTGTATGACCTAACCCTAAAAGATGTTTTGCCTCCAATACTGCACGAGCTTCAGGATTCTTCATATGAGGTAAATCCTGATTGATGGGTGTGAGGATGGCACCTGGAGAAATGCAATTGAACCGAATGTTACGGCGAGCATACTCACAGGAAAGGGAACGAGCAGCAGATAGCAATGCTCCTTTTGTCATAGAATATAGTGATTTTCCGTTTTCGCCTGCTAATGCCATGATAGATGAAAGAAACACAAAGCTTGCTCCACTTTTGTTAACATTCCCCATCTGGCAGAAGTGTCGCGTCAATTCAATGGCAGAGAACACATTGGAATGAAAGAACTCGTCCATTTTCTCTGCATTCATCAACTTCAAAGGCAGCGTGGTTGATATTCCGGCGCAATTTACAAGTCCGTCTATCGGGCCAACCCTTTCGACAATGCTCTTGACGAATCCTTTCAACTCACCGAAGTTTGTTAAGTCGAAGGCTACAGATAAATGTCCCTCACCTTTCAACGAAGATTGCGTTTCTGAGAGTCGTTGCTCATTTCTTCCAATTAGTACCACCTTTGCGCCCATCTTACTACAATCGATGGCACATTGTTGACCTATACCCGATGAAGCACCAGTTATTACGACTGTTTTTTCTTCAAGTGAAAACGGATTGAAACTCATACCTCTTCTATTTCACTTATTTTACAGTCCACGAAAGGAACAATACCCGTAGCCCATGACATCCCTACTCCAAAGGCACTCAACAGCAATGTCTTTTCTCCCTGCAATTTGTCTCGCAACTCGCTGACGATTGTAAGAGGAACAGATACCGATGACGTGTTACCATACTTTGCAATCGTGGATGGTATCTTATCCGTGTCGAGTTTCATCTTCTTGGCGATATACGAGTTGATGAAGTTATTTGCCTGATGGAATACGATATAGTCGAAATCTTCCTTCGTCTTGCCTGAAGCCTCTATCGTCTTTTTAATATCGCGAGGAATTTCACGGATAACAAAGTTAAACACGTCGCCTCCTCTCATATAGCCTTGCTCGTCGCTGCGGATATTTCCGTATTCGTCAACGACTTTCTCTGTCAGCGTCTCTATGCTGCTGGGATGGCGATAGCCACCGCCCTTTATCATGATGAAGTCACCACACGAACCGTCGCTGTTCAGAGAGAACCAACTGCACCCAAATTTTTCGTCGCATTCTATAAGAGCTGCAACTCCTGCATCACCAAAGATAAATGCACTCCTCCTATCTTTAGGAGAATATACCTTTGAGCGCGTTTCTCCATCCAGCAACAATGCCTTGCGGATGTTTCCACTTTGCATCATTCCATAGACAACAGAAAGACCATAACAGAATGCAGCACAGCCAAGATTTATGTCGAAGGCAACGCACGACTTGGGAAGTCCGAGACGATGCTGCAGCAATATCGATGTTGCTGGCATTCTGTAATCTGGTGTCTGTGAGATAAATACCAACAGGTCTATTTCGCTCTTATCAATGTTGTTGTCTGCCAACAGTTTTTCGGCAGCGGCATAACACAAGTCAGAAGAGCAAGTATCTGCATTGGCAAAACGACGTTCGTAAATACCCACTTTGTCCACCACTTCCTTTACTTGGTCTGCAGGAAAGAACTCAGTGTACTCATAGTTTTTTATGACGGTGTGGGGCACAGCCGCAGCCATTGCCGTTATGCCCACGCCATCGTACTGTAGCATTGCCATACGTTTTTATTCAGTTGCTAGATTATAAAGATCGCCAATGGTCTTACACTTTGCAATTTCGGTATCACCAATCTGCTTATCAAACTCATCATCGTAAAGAGCAATAAGTTCCATCACAGATAGCGAACTCCATTCTTCCAGTTCACGGAAAAAAGTATCACGATTCAAAGAATCTGCATTCTCGATTTCCAACTGTTCAACAATCTTGTTGATAAAAACATCCATTTCCATTTTTTCTTCTTGTATTTTAGATTTATCCTTTTATTCGTTTTGCAGGAATACCAATAACAGTTGTTTCGCTTTTAACATTTGTCATTGCTACTGAGCCTGCACCAATTACAGCTCCCATTGCCATTTTCTTATGAGGTATTAGCGTACCTCTAGTATGGATTATCGCCATGTCTTCCATACTACTATAACCTCCCATAAAGGCATAGGTATTCAAATGACAGTAATTGCCAACGACCGCATCATGACCAATAACTGCGAAAGGTTGGATATAGGTATAGTCTCCAATATTTACATCACATGAAATCATTACATAATCACGAATAATACATCCATTACCAATTTTTGCGTTTCTGCCTATTCTGGCAGTTTTATCTATTAGTGTAATGAATTTACCACCTTTATTTAGAATAATATCAGTATAATGCTTGCGCCATTTTGGATCGCCAAGCGCACAAACGAACACATCATCTTCTTCTACTTGGTAACTCTCTACAGGAGAAAGTATGGGTGGATAACCAGGAAGTCCATCAAGTGCATCTGTCTTTCCATCAAGAAATCCTTTTATATCAAATTCATGACCATAACCAAAGGATTTTGTAGCAGTTAGGAAAGTTTCCCTGCCAGCTCCTCTTGCTCCAATAATAATCAGATGTTTCATCCGAGTTTTCTAGTTTTGTGTCCGTCAAATACCCAAACATCGGACTTGTTTGTTGTTATGGTAACCACATAAAGAAAGCGGGGCATCTCACCTCTGCTCGTCGTCTCATTAGGTCCTAGGAAAACCTCACAAATAACAAACAGACTTTGACACCCACGCCGTTGGTATATATTCTGCTCCCAAAAGGTGTGCATAGACGACATTGTTAGCCGTCGGCACACCACCGGGAGAGCATATCTATACCTACCCGTAGTATCTACTTCTGCAATGTCTTTGATTTGGGTTATTGAGTTTCCTAGGTTCAATGAGACCAAATAACAAAGCGTTAGTAAACACTTCACAATATGTAGTGCTCCCTCCTTGCAGCCGCTCCAACCTCTTGCGAAGTCGGCTCGGCGTGAGTTAGCGTTGCAAAGGTACTCTTTTTTTTCCGAATAGCATTCATATTTCTATGAATTCTGCAATTTTTCGATAAAAATTGGTAAAATATGAAATGACCAGCCATATTCCTGGTTACTCACCTTCGCTTGTTTCTTTTCAACACAGAGAAAGCAGAGATCACAGAGAGAGCACATAGCTTTTGTCCGGTCAGCGTAGTGGGGTTGCCGTCCGTCGCGACGCTCGTCAAAACAAATTTTGGCCATTATTTTTAAAATTTTGGCCAAAATTTTAAAAATAATGGCCAAAATTCTTTTCAATGCCTACGTTGTTACATGAAAGTCTCTTTAGTTCTTCTCCAAAAAAGCTTTCAAATCAAAATACATGGGAACAGTGTCAGCATCGGCAGGGATTTCCTTCTCGTTAATGAGCAGACGGAAGCCGTTGCCCTCGTAGAACGGGCGCTTGGCGGTGATGGCATCGACGGTGATGAAACGACAGGCTCCAATGGAGGCACGGCGCAATAGCATTTCGCGGATGGAACGGATGAGCATGGAGCCGATGTGCTCTCCCTGATGCCCCTGAGCAACGGCCAGACGGCCAATCTTTACGGCAGGATAGCTGTTGAAATGCTTCTCGTGGGGGAACTCGTGGCGAAGCTTGCGCCAGATGTTCTTGGGAACGGTGGTGTTCGACACCTTGTCGTTCAGCAGGCTGAAATAGGCGATGGTCTCGTTGTCATCCTCCAAAACAAAAGTGTTGGCAATGAACTCGTCGTAGAAATAACGGGCATCGTCAACAAGAAAGCTGTTCAACGTAGCGTCGCCACAGTCAAAAGGCTTTACGGCCTCCATGTCTTCTATTCGCAGGAATCGTCTCATTGCTTAGGGCATGGGGAATGTGGCTATGCTACGCAGGTATTCGTAGTCATCGACCTGGGCCTGACGCTCGGCTGCCGACACGCTGACGGGATTCTCTATCTCCATCTCAAAGCGTACGGCATCGTCGCCGAAGAGTATCGGCGTTTCCTTGAAGGGGTACGGTTTTACTGTTGCCATATTCGTCTTGATTAGCAATTATCGGGTGCAAAGGTACGCATTTTTTCTAAATAAAATGCATGCGCCCGGAAAAATCTTCAAGTTTTAACGCCCCCCCCGCCATGATCACAGCTTTCTATTTTAGGGAATGCTCAGTCGGCGGTGACGATCCAGGGATAGGTGGCGGCATCGTCGTCGGGGTTCGCCTTGACGGAGTAGCCCGAGGGAACGGTGACCCATGAGAAATTATCTGGGTTATTTTTGAACTTGCCACCATAGACCGTGATGGGACCCTTTGCACGCGGCGGCTCATTAGTAGCCCTAAAAGTGTTGAAGTATCCACCATAGATGGTCACGGTGCCAACAGACGTGTCGTTTGGCTTATAGTTGCAGATGCCGCCGCCGTAGGTGCCGCTCATAATGATGCAGTTATGGCCATCCACATAGATATTGCTGGTGCTCGTCATGTTTTCTAAAATCAGGGTTCCGACGAAGCCGTCGGCCCACCCGCCTGCTCCGTCAATATTGTTCAGCGTACCGTTGCGCAGGGTCAATGTGCTGCCCGCCACATTGTTTTGTACATAGATATTTTTATCTGATGTGGTCTGATAGTTGAAGTCTATCACCCCGTCGGCCCGCGTGACAATTATGCGACTTTCGGAGAAATTAGCGTTCAGGACGAGCACCGGATTCGTTTCAGATGCAGCGTTCCAAGCCACAGGGTCGGTATAGACATTTTTCGTCTTCGTCATCTTCACGTTGACGGCGTAGTACTGGCTGTTGGTGAAGGTAATGCCCGCTTTCTCGAAACCAAAGACACCCGAAAGGGAGGTGGCGTTCAGGCTGACGGTCTGGCCGCTGAAGCCTGGCATGGCGACGTAGAGGTCGTTGGTGGCTGCAGCGGGATTGACGCTATAGGTGTTGATGCCGTCGCTGACGGTGAGGTTCGTGGCGTTGACGGGCGTGGTGCCGTCGGCAGCGTCGAGGAGGGTGAAGCGGACGATGGCCTGCTGGTTGGTGAAGGTGGCGGCGTTGGCGGCCACCATGCCATTTGCGCTCACGGCGCGGACTGTGGCCGTGGCCGTGGCGTAGTCGTAGTTGGCGGCTATGTCGGCCAGCGTGCCCTTCTGGCCGGAGTAGTCGGGCGTGCCGCTCTTGGGGAACTGGAGGGTGAGCACGTCGCCGGCGGCGATGGTGACGCCCGTGAGCGAGCCTTTCAGCGTAGTCGTGGATTGCAAATCCCCGACAGCAGCGTACTGCGGCTGCAGCGAGCCGGTGGCCCAGGTGCCGCCCTTCTGCACATAGACGCGGTCGGTGGTGGCCCACGAGGCGGCGAGCGTAGAGCCGCTCTGAGTCAGGGCGCGGGTCGTGGATTGCAAATCCCCGACAACAGCGCCGATGCCCTTGGCGGTCTCTACGGAGAGGGTGTACTCCTTTTCGAGGGGGAAACCCTCGATGGCGACAAGCAGGTCGTCGTCGCCCGAACAGGCGGCAAGAGCGGCTACGAGCAGGGCCGCCATTGCGGGTATTGTCAGCTTCATTGTCTTCATATCGGATAAATTATGATGGTTTCACACGTACTCCTCAGAACGCGAGGATAGGACGTACAATTAAGTCACTCTGCTTATTGATACTATGCAAGAGTATGCCAGTAGCATAGCCATTGAACCCCAAGTACACTCCATTCCAATTGTCTTCCTCAGAACTTGTCCAATAGAGGTTTTCTGCTCCCGTGCTAAATCCTGCAACACCTTTACTACTGAGAGATGTATTCAGGTCGTCAATGTCTGTACTATTGGCCGATGAGCCACCCCATCCAACTTTGTCGCCTAAACCGCATGAGTTGAAGAACAGCCACCATTGTCCTGCAGAGGGCAAGAACCATCCGCTGGTGCCATTGGGAGCAGCGGGCTTGTAGTTTGCCGCCACAGTGGCCGCCCGATTGTGACCAGACTCAATAGACAGTGACTTCATGATTTCATGATGGGCTATGCCTGCGATATCGGCTTTTGCTGCATTTAAGCTTTCAATATTGGTGAAGGCCGACTGGTCGGTTCCAACAACGCTCCATTGTCCCCTGTCTGTTGCATCTGTGAGAGCAATGGCCAGACCGTGTTTGTATTTGCTGTTTGTCTCTCCTGCATTGCCCACGTAGAACACCATGGCAACAGTTGTCTTGCCAGCTGCTGTAGCCGCACTTGTCGAAGCATAAAGACTGCCATCGCAGCAAAGTATCTTACCGACGTCGTCAGTCGTCATGGATTCGTACCATGGTCCCCACTTTATCGTGCCTCCATTGCCATAGTCGGCGCGGGCGGCCTCGATGCCGCTGTCGCTGACGGTGAGGGTGAGCACGGTGCTGCTGCCGGCGGTGAGGGTGATGGCGGGCAGGGTGCCGCTGATGGTCTCGCCAGTGGCGGTGGTGATGGTGACGACGTTGGCCGAGGAGAGGGCCTGGGCGGGCAGAACGATGGCATACTCGGTGGAGCCTATCACGGCATCGGCGTTGTCGTAGTAGAAGGCGAGGTCGGCATCGGCGATGGTGACGGTCGTGGCGTCGCTGCCGGTGGTGACGGTGCCGTCGGTCATGTTGAGCGTGGCCTCGGTGGCGACGCTGCCGATGGTGAGCGTGGAGGCGGAGAGACAGTCGGCGCTGATGGCAGACGTGGTGCCTGCGTGAGTGCCCTGCTTCAGGCGGACGACGAGACGCGCCATGAGGTGGCGGAAGGTGAGGTTGACGGCGTTGTCAGTCTTCGGATAGCGGGAGTGGTCGGTGACGGGCGTAGCCATCATCACGTCGCTGGCGCGGTAGGCTGCGGCGGTGCTCTGGTCGGTGCCGACGGTCACGTCGAGGCTGGTGGCCGCGCGGTCGGCGACGCTTGCGAACCGGCTGTAGGGATAGAAGGCATAGACATCGACATTCGATGCTGCGTCTGTGGGGAAGTAAAGCATCGAGGGGGTGTTGGCGTCGCTATAGTAGGTCAGCTCGTTCTGGCCTGCGACGGCAGCGGCAGCGCGGTAGCGGTATGGCGTGGCGGTATATGTACCAACAGCATTGTCGCAGTCCACTATATAGACGGCCACGTCCTCGCCCTCGGCGAACTCCGTGTTCTGTAGTCCGTCGGTGCTGGCTGCGCGGGTATGGCCTGGTGCCGCCGTCCCTTCCGGCAGCGCGGGCGACTCGCCCGCATTCGCCGTCAGGCAGATGGGCAGCAGCTCGCATGGCTGTGTGTCCGGCTCCCAGTCAGCGGAGCAGGATACCAACAGCGCGGCGGCTATCCAGGTGGTTATGAATTTCTTTCTTTTCATGTCGTTTTCCTATTTTGTTCTTGTGCCGCCGACCGCCAGCGAAGCGGTCAGCCTACACCTTGTAGGACTCCGGGCGATGACGCTCTACGATGCCCGGCAGCGGCTGTTTTTTAGTCCCCTAAGATTACTGCAGGGTAGCTGTTCCGTCAGACTCACCACCGTCGGCCCAAGCTGTAATGGTCGTTGCCGTCAGCAGCAGACCGGTCTTGTTCACGGTCAGGTTGTAGGTGTAAAGCGTCTGACTGTTGAAGAATTTGTCGGCAGTCAGTGCGTAGTAGTAATCACCACCACCGATGGTGATCTTGATGAAGTTTGCTGCCATAACCGTCTGGGGCACGATGATAGCCGATGTGCTGACACCTGTACCGGCAACAATGTTCGTAGCATCGCCCGAACCCTCGGTCACTGCTGTTCCTTGTACGCCAAAGGTGGTAGTAGGCTTAATACCGAGGATGGTTACAGCAGCATTGGCCATCTCTGCCTGCGTAAAACCGTCACCTGCGGTCAGGTTGACGTTAATCTTGGTGAGCAGGTGGGTGAACGTCATGGGCACTTCCGAGGTGGTGCGGGCCACTGGATTTCCATTCGTGGGCGCACCCATCATCAGATCGCTGGCCTTATAACCGGCATCGGTCGACTGGTCAGCAGCTACGCTGAAGGGAATGCCGGTGCCATTGTAGGCCGTTGACGATGTGACGGCTGAGGCGGGATAGATGCCAAAGATGAAAAGACCGTTGCCGTCCTGTGGCCAGTACTGGGCCGTGGCGGGATTGAGAGCACCTATAGCGCCTGTCGTATAGGCCAGCGGATTGCCGTAAGTCGTCACATTGGTGCCGCTGGGGGTCTGGGTGCCGTTGACATCTTCTACGAGGAAGATGCTTACGTTCTCATCAGCGTCAAACTGCGTGAGCTGGATACTCTGTCCGGCACGGGTCATGCTCGTCAAGGATTGGGTACTCAGGCGGATGGCGCTTTTTTCGGCAACCTTCACTTCTTCGTTGTCACTGCTGCAAGCGGCAAGCATCATCGATGCGGCGGCTGCGAAGAAAAATAACTTTTTCATAATTGGAAAGGGTTTAAATTGTTAATTAATAAATGAATAATAAAATTTGATTTCTTATTTATGTAATTTACCACGAATTACACGAATTGTTCTAAAGCGAGCTTCCTCCCTCGACGACGGCTCCGGCCACCCAGTCGTCGATGCTGACGGCTCCGAGGTCTATGCTTTCGCGGCCCACGAAGAGGTTGAGGGTGGCGAACTTGCCAGCCGTGAGCGGTATGTCGCTGTTATGGGTGTAGGTTAAGGGCATTCCGTTGACGGTGATGGTCAGCGAGCGGAACTTCTGGGGCACCATGATGCTCCGATAGCTCAGGGCATAGCCCTCGGCGGTCTCGGTGGCTGGCAGGGCGATGTCGGTCTGCGCACCCACGTTGTAGGTCTCTGCCAGGTAGTCGATGGTGCAGCTGTTGGCGGCCTTGACGGTGACGCTGCCTACGGTGGGCACTGTGGCCCAATGGTTGCGGAACTGCAGGTTAATGTCAAGGCGCGACATAGCGTGGCCGAAGAGCAGGGGCACAGGGTTGTCGGAAGGCTTCAGCCCCGTCAGGTTGCGGGCCACGAGCAGGTCGGAGCCTCGCTGGTCGGACGGGTTGAGCGTGTAGGGGTCGGCTGTGAAGCTGCTGACGCGGTGGGCGGGAGAGAAAGCTATGAAATAATGTGGGGTGTCGGTGCCGCTCCAGACCATCGGGCTGCTGGCCGTCCATTTGTTGTCGCTGCCGTAGGTACACTCCACGCCGTCGACCACGATATTGGCCGAAGCTGCGTCGGCACTGCCCGTCCAGGCGTAGAGTGTCATCTTGTCGCCAGTGGTAAACGTGGCGCTGGCTGGGCTGATACTGCCGATGGCGGCATCGATGTTGATGTACTTGGCGGCATCGTGCTCGTCGCCACTGCAACAGAAGAAGAAGAGGACGAGGGACAACAGGCCCGCGCGAAGCATCTTCTTGGTAGAGGCGAGGGCTACGGTAAGGATGAGATTCACTTCTGACATAATTTGTTTTCTTTTTAATGAGGTCAAGGCTATGTTGGTTGCCATGCTGTTTATGGTTTGGCGTTTCTTATGTTTATTTCTTTTTCTAATTGCCCTATCCGTTGCTCCATCTTCCAGTTTTTATCGATAAACTCGGTGATGCCCGACATCAGTTCGGTGGTGCGCCAGCGATAGTATGCCAGTGCCACAACCAGAGCGATGAAGATAAGCATGAGGACTGTGGCAAGTGCTACTGCGATGATGAATGATAGTTCCATATAGGTTTGTCGGTTTGAGTTCTAAATTTTTTGCAAAGGTAGAGATTATGGCTGGAATGTGTGTTCTCATGGCGCACGACTTTGTACTCATGGCGCACAAATGGCATTTTGAGACAAATAAGAAACGAATATGAAACATTCTGATATGGTTTTCGGAAAAAATGCGTACCTTTGTGCCGACAAATTAACAAAGGAGTCAACTTATGAAGAATCTGCTTTATGTGTTCTTGATGGTGGCCGCCATGGCCATCAGTTGCACAAACGGTAATAGTAACGGCAGCGGCAACGTGGCTGGTGCCGACAGTTTATACCAATGGGAGAATGTGCGCAAGTATCTGGTGGAAGAACCTGAACGTGCGCTCAGGATGCTTGATACCGCCGAGATGCGCGGAGTGATGGACGTGAACGAGACCAACCATTGGCGGGCTTGCATCTACTACAGCAGTCAAGAGAACCAAGACCTCGACAAGGCCAAAGACTATTGCATGATGGTGCTCAGCAACACCAAGCCCGCTTGCGACAGTGCGCAGTATCTCAAAACACTCAGTCAGTTGGTTGGTATTCTCCAGATGAATCGAGATTCCTATCCAGAGGCCATCCGCTATGCCATGGAAGGGGCACAGCGGGCACACAATGCTGGTGACGTGAAATCGGAGGCTGCTTTCTATTACAACATGGGCCTGATGATGGAGCATACGCAATATGGTAGCGGCATGAAATACATGGACCGTTGTCTCGACATACTCCGAGAAGCCTCACACGATGACGTGAACGTATTGCCCGTTTTGGAAAGTAATCTGGGCAATGCCGCCCGCAGGCTGGCCCATCAGGGTAATAACGCCCGTGCCATAGAACTGCTGGAGGAGAAACTGAAGGTGTTAGACCGTATTGACAGGCAAATACCCACCGCTCCCAAAGGCTTCTGCGATGAGAGGAGGGCTTTGACCTATAGCGTTCTGGCCTACTGCCAGTGGGCTGTGGGCCATCTGGCCGAAGCCAGGAAGACAGCCGAGGCATTTGAAAGGATTAAAGACAAAGTGAGTCCCAACTACCAGATGGACATGATGAACTATTATGCCTTCTCTGGCGACGGCTCCCATATACAGCAATACTATGACCGTCTGGAACCCATCATACACGAGCGATTCGATACCATCTCATCCAATTACACGGACTTACTGAGCATCTATGCCATCGGCCTTCACCGTTCCGGCCGCTACAGGGAGGCATACGAGACGCTCGACCGCCACAACACGCTCAACGACAGCCTGACGCAACGGGAGCGTCAGCAGGAAACGCTGAAGTATGCCCAGCAGATGAAGACGCAGGAGAAGGAACTGGAGCTGAAGGACAAGGAGGCCGAGGCCCGCATACACCTTATTATAATTATTGCACTCGTGGCGTTCCTGGTGGGCGGCATCCTGTTCCTCTGGCGCATCACCCTGGCCCATCGCCGACTGATGGAGAAGAACCGCCAACTATTCGACACCGTGCAGCAGTTGATGCGCGAGGCTGACGAGCGGCAGCAGGCTCTGAGCCGCCAGCCGGAGGAGACGCTCAGCCCGTCGCAGCAACTCTACAACCGCGTCTGCCAACTGATGCGCGAACAGCAGCCCTACACCGACAGCGACTTGAACCGCGACAGCCTCGCCCAAATGCTTGCCACGAACTATAATGCCGTGGCCGCCGCCATCCGCGAGTGTGCCGATGGCCAGACTATCGGCGACTTTCTCGACGACTGGCGCATCCGCCATGCCGCCCAGTTAGTTGCCAACAGCAACGATCCCGTCGGTCTCATTGCAGAGCAGAGCGGTTTCAGCAGTCGCAGCCATTTCAACACCCTTTTCCGCGAGAAGTTCAAGATGACTCCCTCGGAGTACCGCAACATCGCCAAGGAGAAGGCTCGTTAATCTCTCGGTTTCTCGGTAGCGGGGGCTGTCTTGTCTTTTGTCTTGATGACGTAGCGCTGATAGTAGGTCAGCAGCAGGGTGGTCATGGGCAGGGCGATGACCATGCCCAGGATGCCTAAGAGGGAGCCCCAGATGGAGAGCGACAACAGAATGATGGCCGAGTTGAGGCCCATGACCTTGCCCATGATCTTCGGCGTCAGTATGGTGTCCTGGATAATCTGCACCACGCCGAAGACAATCAGTGCCAAGAGCATGATACCCCAGAAGTTCTGCCCGGTATCGGCCGACTTGACAATGGCCAGCAGGATGGTGGGGATGAAGCCCAGCAGCTGCAGATAGGGAACCATGTTCAGCAGGCCGATGAACATGCCAAGCCCCACGGCCATGGGAAAGCCTATGATGGTGAAGCCTATGCTGAACAGTACGCCTACGCAGAAAGCCACGGCAGCCTGTCCGCGGAAGTATTTGTTCATGCCCTGCTCAACATCGCTCACCAACTGCGTGGCAAAACCGCGCCAGCGGCGGGGCAGCAACTTGGGCCAGCCCGTGGTGAACTGCTCGTAGTCGAGCAGGATGAACAGCGTGTAGATGACAATCATGGTCACAGACAGCAGGCTGGAGATGACGCTGAACGACTGGACGACCACTTCCCAAATCTTGGGCACGGCCTGCCGCACGCTGTCGATGAATCCTTCGTGGGTCACGATGGCCTTGATCTGCTCGGTGCTCAGGTTGCGGTCCAGATAGTCCTGCAGCTGCTGCGGAATGGCGCTGATATGGGCATCGCTCTTCATATATTCGAAGAGCAGGTCCTTCACGCGCATGCCCTCGTCGACCATGGGGGGCACTATCAGCAGGAAGGCCAGCCAGAGCACCAATGCCGTGACCAGAAAGGCACACAGGATGCCCACGATACGGAACCGCAGACGGCAGCGGTACTGGAAGAACTTCACCATGGGGAACAGAAGGTAGGCTATAAGCCACGCCACGAAGAACGGCGTGAGCACACTGCTCAGCCGATTGAGCAGCCACAGGATACCTACGGCAAGGGCCACGCCCATGGCGCCGCGGATGAAAGTGTCAAATGTTATCTGCTTGCGTTCTGCCATCATGCTGTTTGTCTATTGCCTGATTCGATTTTTGCTGCAAATATAGAAAGAAAAATCGGAAAAGGAGCACGCAGCGGTCACATTTTTTTTGAAATTACTTGCTTAAATGGAAAAAAATGTGTTACTTTGCAACAAATATGTCATACATTTTAATTAAAACAAGAAGAATGATGAAGAAGTTTTTCCTTTCCATCGTAGCAGCACTGATAGCAGTGCCTACGTTTGCACAGTACAGTAGCGGGGGCTTCACGCTCTCTGAGAGCAGCGTCTACTATGGTGTTCGCCTGGGTGTCACCTTCGCAGGCATCAGCGGCGAGTCGGCTACCATTGCCGGTGTAGCCCTCAACAACGACTACAGTTCACTGAATACGGGCATGACCCTGGCCGGCGTTGCCGGACTGCGCCTGTCGGAGTCCACGCCGATCTTCATGGAGAGCGGCCTGTACTACACCGAGCGCGGCGGCAAGAAGGACAATACCACCGTGAATCTGAACTACCTGGAGGTGCCCCTGCTCATCAAGTACGGCATCCAGGTTACTCCCGACATTGCCATTCTGCCCTTCATCGGTCCCTACTTCTCCTGGGGCATGGGCGGCAAGACCAAGACCAAGGGCGTGATTGATCCCACGAACCCAGGCAGCACCTACACCGCCAAGCACAGTTCCTACAACGACAACTGCTTCACCCACGGCGACATGGGCTTCAAGGTGGGTTGCGGTGCAGAGTACAACATGCTCTATCTGGAACTGGCCTACCAGGCTGGCGTAGCCAACATCTCCAAGGCCGACGACCTCACAGCCCACGGCCATGCCATCACGCTGAACTTCGGTGTAAACTTCTAATTTGGTACATTCGGCAAGCCCCTTACTTACGGCTGGCACAACGCCTTGCATACGCGATCCTGGAAGTCACGTCCAGGATCGCTTTGCATAATGCCCTGATTGATGATGGCGAAGCAAAGCTCATGGCCATTGGCCGCCGTGCAATAGCCCGCCAGCGAGACAATGCCCGTGAGCGTGCCCGTCTTGGCCCGCACGTTGCCTTCGGTAAAGGGCGTCTGCATGCGCTTCTTCAGCGTGCCGTCGACTCCCGCTATGGGCAGCGAGGGCAACAAGAGGTCGTAGACCTGCCTGTTGCGCCAGGCATAGCGCAGCAGCAGCACCTCGAGCTCGGCCGACAGGTAGTTGTAGAGTGAAAGACCGCTGCCATCGGCCAGCCGGTAGTGCTTCGGCGTGAGCCCCAGGCGGTTGATGAGCTGTTTCATCACGCCGCAGGCCTGTTTCGCCGTGGCCGGTCGGTTGCCCGTAGAAGCGGCAATCTGGTAGAACATGCTCTCGGCATAGAGGTTGTCGCTCTCCTTCATCATGCGCCCCAGCACCTGGTCGATGCTGTGCGACCGCGTACACACCAGGCGCTCCACGCTCCTGCCCGGCACGCCGGCCGGCGCAGCCAGCACGACGCCCTCGTCCTGCAGTTCCCGTTCGAAACGCTCCACGAAATTGGCCTTCTTCGAAACCAGTAGCGGCGACAGCGTGGGGTTGTCGTCGTCCCAGCACCAGCCTTCGCCCCACTTCAGCGTATCCTTCATGGAGCAGTCGGCCACAATCTGCCCGCGTATGGTGTCAACGCCAAGGCGTCTGACACTCTCGACGAAGGCTGCCATGTCGTCGCCATTGAAGCGGGGGTCCATGCCACCCACACACACCAGGTTGCCCCACAGCGTGCGGTCGCGCACCACTCCCTTATAATATAAAGAGGTGTGGAACTGGTAGCTGCCCCCCAGGCGGTCTATGGCCGTAATGGCCGTCAACAGCTTCATGGTCGAGGCCGGACGCAACAGCAAGCGGTGCTGGTGGCAGTACAGGGCCGAGTCGGCAGTAAGGTCATAGACCATCAGCCCCACGGTCGACGTCTGGAACATGGGATGACGGAGCAGCGAGTCCAGGCAAGCCTGCACGTTGCGCGGCCACGGCAAGGTGTCGGCAGCAACGCTGTCAGTTGTGCTCACTTGCGCCCTGACAGCCCCCAAAGGGAGCAACAGGAGCATTAAAAAAAGCGTTTTCTTCATAAATTTCATGCAAAGTTACGAAATAAATGACAAACAGCAAATGATAAATGATATTTATTTTGTACTTTTGCAGCGGAAAAGAATAAAAGCACTATGGTCTACAAGTACGACTTCCTCATCATCGGTGCCGGCGTGGCCGGTATGAGCTACGCCCTGAAGGTGGCTCGCGAGAAGAAAGGATCGGTATGCATGATATGCAAGACCTCGCTCGACGAGGCCAACACCTCCTTTGCACAGGGGGGCGTGGCCAGCGTGACCAACCTGGCCGTAGACAATTTCGAGAAGCACATCGAGGACACGATGATTGCGGGCGACTACATCAGCGATCGTGCGGCCGTGGAGCAGGTGGTGCGCAACGCACCCGAGCAGATCAAGGAGCTGGTGCAGTGGGGCGTGAACTTCGACCGCAAGGACGACGGCACCTTCGACCTGCACCGTGAGGGCGGACACTCCGAGTTCCGCATCCTGCACCATGCCGACGACACAGGCGCCGAGATACAGCGCGGACTGATTGCCGCCGTACAGGCCTGCCCCGACATTACCGTGAAGGAGCACCATTTCGCAGTAGAGATCATCACCCAGCACCACATGGGCGTGCGCGTCACCCGCCGCTCGCCCCACATCAAGTGCTACGGAGCATACGTGCTGTCGCCATCAGGGGCCGTCGACACCTACCTGGCCAAGGTCACCCTGCTATGTACGGGCGGCTGCGGCGCTGTCTACATGACCACGTCGAACCCCGTCATTGCCACCGGCGACGGCATTGCCATGGCCTACCGGGCCAAGGCCACCGTGGCCGACATGGAGTTTGTGCAGTTCCACCCCACGGTGCTCCACAACCCGAAGGAGACCCATCCCGCCTACCTCATCACCGAGGCCATGCGCGGCTACGGCGGCATCCTGAAGCTGCCCAACGGACAGACGTTCATGGAGAAGTACGACGAGCGGCTGTCACTGGCCCCGCGCGACATCGTGGCACGAGCCATCGACAAGGAGATGAAGATACACGGACTGGACCACGTATGTCTCGACGTGACCCACAAGGACGCGGCCGAAACACGCCACCACTTCCCCAACATCTACCAGAAGTGCCTCAGCATGGGCATCGACATCACGCAGGACTACATCCCCGTGCGGCCCGCAGCCCACTACATGTGCGGCGGCATCAAGGTCGACCTCTGCGGACAGACCTCCATAGACCGCCTCTATGCCATCGGCGAATGCTCGTGCACCGGACTGCACGGCGGCAACCGCCTGGCATCGAACTCGCTCATCGAGGCCGTGGTCTATGCCGACGCCGCTGCCCGCCACTCGCTGGAGCACGTGGATCTCTACGACTGGAACGACCGAATCCCCGAATGGAACGACGAGGGGACAATGACCAACGAGGAGCAGGTGCTCATCACGCAGAGCATCAAGGAGGTGAACCAGATCATGTCCAACTACGTGGGCATCGTGCGCAGCGACCTGCGCCTGCACCGCGCCTGGGACCGCCTGGACATGCTCTACGAAGAGACCGAGAACCTGTTCAAGCGCGTGAAGGCCTCGCGCGACATCTGCGAGCTGCGCAACATGATTAACGTGGGCTACCTCATCACACGCTTCGCTCTGGAGCGCAAGGAAAGCCGCGGACTGCACTACACCGTGGACTACGCTGTGCACGCCTACGACAAGTAAAGGACAACCGATAAGGAAGATTCCCTATTCATACATTTGCACCCGACATTTCAACAACAACTAAAAAAAAATTATGGACGATTACCCGGCGGAAACATTTAAACGTTAGGCCTGGGGAGAGTGGCAAGGCCGCTAATCCCCTTGCCGCCTTAATTGTGACTTATGCATGGTGAATGATGCATTAAAACAAGGATTAGTACAATGAAGACTTACTGGAACACAACCGGTGGGCTCAGCCAGCTCACAGAGTGGCAGCCCAACTGCTGGATACAGGTCACCTGCCCCACAGAGGAAGACCAGCACCAGCTTGAAGAACAGTTCAGCATTCCCGACTACTTCGTCAGCGACATCAGCGATACCGACGAGCGAGCACGCTATGAGTACGACGACGGATGGATGCTCATCATCCTGCGAATACCCTACGTCAAGGAGATTCGCTCGCGCACACCCTACACCACCGTGCCCTTGGGCATCATACACAAGCGCGACGTCACCATCACCGTGTGCTACTACGAGACCAACATGATGATCGACTTCGTCTCGTTCCAGCAGAAACGGGGCGAAGGCTTCACCGACTATGTCGACATGGTGTTCCGACTGTTCCTCAGCAGCGCCGTCTGGTACCTGAAGCGACTCAAGCAGATTAACTCCCTCATCGAGAAGGCCAAGCGCAACCTGGACAAGGACGTGAACAACGAAAGCCTCATCGGACTGAGCCGGCTGCAAGACTCGCTCACCTACTTCCAGACCTCCATCCGCGGCAACGAGACCCTGCTCTCCAAGCTGAAGTTCAAGCTGCAGATCGACGAGCTCGACGCCGACCTCATCGAGGACGTGAACATCGAGATGACACAGGCACGCGAAACCACCGCCATCTACAGCGACATCCTCGAGAGCACCATGGACACCTACTCCAGCATCATCAACAACAACATGAACACCGTGATGAAAACGCTCACCACCGTGTCCATTCTCATGATGTTCCCCACACTCATCGCCTCCATCTTCGGCATGAACCTCATCAACGGCATGGAGAACAACGTCGTCGGATTCCCCATCGCACTGGTGCTCTCCGTGGCCGTCTCGGCCTTCGCCTGGTGGATGCTGCACAGACAGAAGCTGGTCTGAAACACCATGCGAAAAATGAAGAAAATGCTGCTGCACGGCTGGAAAATACAGAAAAAAAGCCGTACAGCAGCATTTTTTTTACATTTCGCTCTTCACTTTTCAATTTTTTTCGTACCTTTGACCCCAAATTTTGTATTGAACTAACCAAGTCAGTAACTAAACACAGTTAAATGATGGACTCTCAAGACAATGCCCTCGAAATGGGCCTACAAGAAGAGGTGAAGGCAGAAGAGACGCTGCAAGTAACAGAACCGGCAACAGAGACACCCGCTGACGGCGAGACCGAAAGCGCCGAGCCCGAACGCAAGATCTACCAGACCAAGCAGGAAGTGCTCGACAGAGTGAAGGAGATTGCACACGGCGAGGAAGCACCCAAGAAGGACGAGGTGGAATATCTCAAGACGGCCTTCTACAAACTGCACATTGCCGAGCGCGAGGCACAGCAGAAAGAGTATCTGGAAGCTGGCGGCGACCCTGAAGCCTACCAGGTGACACCCGACGAGGACGAGGAAGTTTTCAAGGCCGAAATGAGCATCATCAAGGAGCGCAGGCAGCAGCAGTTCCGTGAGCAGGAAGCCGAAAAGGAAGAAAACATGAAGAAGAAGCTCGACATCATCGAGCGCATCAAAGCCATGCTCACCACTCCCGAAGAAGCCAACCGCGCCTATCAGGACTTCAAGGCCCTGCAGCAGGAATGGAAGGAAATCAAAAACGTTCCCGCCGAGCATGCCAATGAGTTGTGGCGCAACTACCAGCTCTACGTAGAGCAGTTCTACGACCTGCTCAAGCTGAACAGCGAAGCCCGCGAATACGACTTCAAGAAAAACCTCGAAGCCAAGACACGCCTGTGCGAGGCCGCTGAGAAACTGGCCGACGAGACCGACATCATCAGCGCCTTCCACCAATTGCAGAAGCTCCATCAGGAATATCGTGAGACGGGACCCGTCTCCAAGGAACTGCGCGAAGACATCTGGCAGCGCTTCAAGGCAGCCAGCACCGTCATCAACAAGCGCCACCAGCAGCACTTCGAAGACCTTCGGGCACGCGAGGAAGCCAACCTGGCCCGCAAGACCGAGCTCTGCGAAAAGGTCGAAGCCATCTGCGCCGAGGAGAACAAGGGCAGTGCTGACTGGGAGCGACACACACAGGAAATCATCGCCCTGCAGCAGGAGTGGAAGACCATAGGCTTCGCACCGCAGAAGATGAACGTGAAGATCTTCGAGCGCTTCCGCGCCGCCTGCGACGACTTCTTCGCCCGCAAGGCCGAGCACTTCAAGAACCTGAAGGACTCCTTCAAGGAGAATGCCGAAAAGAAGCGCGCACTCATCGAGAAGGCCAAGGCCCTGCAGGACTCCACCGACTGGCGCTCGACCAGCGACAAGCTCATCGCCCTGCAGAAGGAATGGAAGACCATCGGCATGGTGCCCAAGAAACTGGGCGACCAGCTCTGGGAGGAATTCCTCGGAGCCTGCAACAAGTTCTTCGAGGCCCGCAACCAGCAGACCGCCGGACAGCGCAACGAGGAGCGCGAGAACCTGGAGAAGAAGCGCGACATCATTGCCCAGCTCAAGCAACTGGCCGAAGAGGCCGGCGAAGGCCTGCAGGAGAAGGTGCAGCAGCTCGTCAGCGACTATCAGCAGGTGGGCCACGTGCCCTTCCGCGAGAAGGACAAGCTCTACGAGGAATATCACGCCGTGCTCGACAAGCTCTACAAGGAGCTCAACGTCTCTGTGGCACGCCGCCGTCTGAACAACTTCAAGCAGAACCTGCGCCAGGTGGCCGAGCGCGGTGAGCAGGCACTCGACAACGAGCGCACACGGCTCATGCGCCAGTACGACGCCATCAAGCAGGAGGTGCAGACCTACGAGAACAACCTGGGCTTCCTCAGCGTCAGCTCGAAGAAGGGCAACTCGCTCATCGACGAGATGAACCGCAAGGTGCAGAAGCTCAAGGACGACCTGCAGCTCGTCAAGGAGAAAATCAAGGCCATCGACCAGCAGAACCGCGCCCAGGAGGGCGAGTAGTCCCCCTACCCCACATCAGCTGGGGCAAGCATCCCCCTATCCCCGCCGGCCTTTCTGCCGGCCCAACACCCTGCGAATGGCACGAACGTCACCACGTCCGTGCCATTCGCCTTTTTTCATCAGTATTTCCCCGTCCTCCATTTTGCCGCAAAGTGCCCCTCCATTTTGCGGCAAAACAGCCCCCTATTTTGCGGCAAATCAGTTTGCGTTTTGCCGCATAATGCATTGCTTTTTGCGGCAAAATGTAATGCATTATGCGGAAAAATGGAGGACAAAAGCAGCCTCTTGACCAAAAAGCAAGCGCTATAAAGCCGAATCCCCCCGCCGCTTCACAGCGCCGGGGGGATTCTTTAGGCATTTTCTTGATTAGTTTTGATGTTAGTCCTGTCAGTAGTTGATTCGTTTTTGAGAATCGATCAATCCATATTCATTCATTATTCATTATTCTTTATTACCTTAAAAGCAGTTCGATACATAATACCCTACCTCGGCAGGTTGAAGGCACGGGTCATTTCCTTCATCTGCTCGTCGCTCATGCCCTCGGGCTCGAAGCCCATGCAACGGGCGTTGATGTAGATCTTGGCTGACTTCGAGAGCACGTCGATTTGGTCGAAGGCATCCATCACGTCGGTTCCCTTGGCAAAGACGCCGTGCTTCTCCCACATCACCACGTCGTACTCCTCCAGCTCCTTCAGCGTGGCGGCGGCCAGCTCGTTCGAACCGGGCAGGGTGTAGGGCACGATGCCCAAGCCTAACGGGCAGAAAGCCTTCGTCTCGGGAATCATGGACCAGAGGATGCGGGTGAGCACGTCCTTGCCGAGGAAGGCGCGGTTGTGACTCATGGCCACCAGCTCGATGGGATGGGTGTGGACCGTGGCCTTATAGCCGCTGCCAGTCTCTATCTGACGGGCATGGACAGTGAGGTGGCTGGGCAGCTCGCTCGTGGGCATAACGGGGTTGTCGGCAATGATGACGTATGAGGCGCAGTCGTCCAGGATGCGTATCACCGAGCCGTTGTCCATGGGCCAGCGGGCCAGGTCGCGCATGCGCTTGCCCGTTCCCTTGCAGTAGAAATAGCAGCCTTTCAGGGCTGGCAGCGTGACACCAATCTGCTTCACGTCGCTGATGGCGGGCAAATGGCGAATCTCGTCGTCAACCAAGTCGGTCACATTCACGGTAATATTGCCTCCGTTTCGCTCGGCCCAACCGTTCTGCCACAGGTAGCCAGCCACTTCGGCAATCTTCTCTATTTCGGCTTTCAGGGCGGCTCTGCCCTCCAAAATACTTTTCATTTTGTCTATTTTGTTTTAATTTTGGTTGCAAAGGTATACCTAATTCTTGGTAAGAAGCCCTTATTTTTGATTTTTTCACCACGAATTATGATTCAATCGTTGATTTATGTCAATTTCATTATTAAATGAAAAAATATTTCTTCATATCGGAAAAATAATGTACCTTTGCAGTATGGAACAAAGCAACTGGAGCGAAAACATCATCATTGTCGATGCCGACTACGTGGATCAGGTGGCATTCAACCTGATTGTGAACTTTGAGCGCATGCTGGAGCGGCGCATCCCGCAGGCCGACCTGGCCAAATGGCTGGTGTGTGTGGCCCTGGACGGCGGCATGCGCCCGCCCCAAGCGAGCGGAAATGAGGAGCAGGCATCTTCAACCCACGTCATCCTGATTCACGAAAAGGCAAATATGGCCCTGCGCAACTTCACGCCGGGACACTTCAAGAACGAGCTCAACGCGAAGGCCTTCAACGACCAGTTGGGCGAGTTTTCCATCAGTGCCGTTCCCGTGGAACCCATCACGACGAAGGAAGAACTGCTGACCGAGACTTTGCAGTTCGTCTGCTCGCAGAAGGATGTGAAGCGAGTGATGGTCGTGCCCGATGCCGGGCAGTATGGCTCCGTGAAGCGCGTGCTCGACCAAATAGGTAGCGACGAGAAAAGGATCACCGTCTTTGCCATGGAGCCCATGCCCAGCGGGCGCTGGCACCGGCAGGAAATACTGGGCTACTCGCTCATGGCTGCCCTGGGCATCAGAGGAGAAGAGTTAAGCACCGCGAACAATGAACTCTGACCATAGCCATACCCTGAATAATGAACTATACACAAAATAACTATGATTGAAAAAATCCTCTCACCCGAAACCTACTCGCTGTTAGTAGAATGGGCACTGAGCTTCTGCAAGAACCTCATCGTGGCCATCGTGGTCTATTTCATTGGCAGTTTCCTCATCAAGTGGGGCATTCGCCTCATCACGAAGATGCTGGAAAAGAGCAAGGTAGACCGTTCGCTCTACACCTTCCTGACCAGCATCGTGAACGTTGTTGCCTGGTTCCTGCTGCTCATCGTCATCGTGTCCATCCTGGGCATCGAGACCTCGTCGTTCATCGCCCTGTTTGCATCGGCCGGCGTTGCCATCGGCATGGCACTGAGCGGCACCCTGCAGAACTTTGCAGGCGGCGTGATGATACTGCTGTTCAAACCGTTCAAGGTGGGCGACTTCATTGAGGCGCAGGGCTATGCCGGCGTGGTGAAGGAAATCCAGATTTTCAACACGGTCATCCGCACCGGCGACGCCCAGATCATCATCATCCCCAACGGCGGTCTTTCCACGGGAACGATGAAGAACTCGACGGCCGAGCCTTACCGCCGCGTGGACCTGGACTTCCAGTTTGCCTACGGGGCCGACTACGAGGAAGTGAAGCAGGCCATCGGCGACATCATCCTTGCCAACCCGCTCATACTGAAAGGCCCGGTGGGCGATTCCGAGATCGTGGCAGAACCCTGGATGGGCCTGGGCAGCCTGGGCGACAGCGGCGTGGTCATCAAAACCCGCTCGTGGTGCAAGGGCAGCGACTACTGGACGGTGTATTTCGGCCTGAACGAGACCATCTACCAGATGCTGAAGGACCGCGGATTCATGTTCCCCTTCAACCGCATGGACGTGAACATCCTGAACAAATAGAGCCAGGAGGGAGAGAGTATGGGAAAGATCTTCAGACTCGACAGGGACTTCGAATCTACCGTGGGCGACCGCAAGACGGCAGAGCAGAACGACATGATGGCCGACTTCTGGTATGCAGCAAAACATATTAATAAACAACAAAACATACAAGAGGAGAGACGTAAAATGAGCAGAATACTGATGATTGGCGCCGGTGGCGTCGCAACGGTAGCGGCATTCAAGATTGTGCAGAATGCCGACGTTTTCACTGAGTTTATGATTGCCAGCCGGCGCAAGGCCAAGTGCGACGCACTGGTGGAAGCCATCCACAAGAAGGGCTACACCATGGACATCAAGACCGCACAGGTCGATGCCGACGACGTGGAGCAGCTGAAGGCATTGTTCGCTGACTACAAGCCCGAGCTGGTCATCAACCTGGCCCTGCCCTATCAGGACCTGACCATCATGGATGCCTGTCTGGCCTGCGGCTGCAACTATCTGGACACAGCCAACTACGAGCCTAAGGACGAGGCCCACTTTGAGTACAGCTGGCAGTGGGCCTACCGCGACCGCTTCCGCGAAGCCGGTCTGACGGCCATCCTGGGCTGCGGCTTCGACCCGGGCGTCACGAGCATCTTCACCGCCTACGCTGCCAAGCACTACTTCAAGGAGATTCACTATCTGGACATCGTGGACTGCAATGCCGGCGACCACCACAAGGCCTTCGCCACGAACTTCAACCCGGAGATCAACATCCGCGAAATTACGCAGAAGGGACTCTACTGGGAGAACGGCCAGTGGGTGGAGACCGAACCATTAGAGATTCACAAGGACCTGACCTATCCGGGCATAGGGCCGCGCGACAGCTATCTGCTGCACCATGAGGAGATTGAGTCGCTGGTCATCAACTATCCCACCATCAAGCGTGCCCGCTTCTGGATGACCTTCGGCCAGCAATACCTGAAACACTTAGAGGTGATACAGAACATCGGCATGAGCCGCATCGACGAGGTGGAGTATGAAGCCCCGCTGGCCGACGGCACTGGCACGGCACGGGTGAAGATTGTGCCCCTGCAGTTCCTCAAGGCCGTGCTGCCCAACCCGCAGGATCTGGGCGAGAACTACGAAGGCGAGACCTCCATTGGCTGCCGCATCCGCGGCATAGGCCAAGACGGCAAGGAGCACACCTATTATATATATAACAACTGCTCGCATCGCGCCGCCTACGAAGAGACGGGCATGCAGGGCGTGAGCTACACCACGGGCGTGCCCGCCATGATTGGTGCTATGATGTTCTGCAAGGGGCTGTGGCGCAAGCCCGGCGTCTTCAACGTAGAGGAGTTCGATCCCGATCCCTTCCTGGAGCAACTGAACAAGCAAGGTCTGCCTTGGCACGAGATACATGATGGCGACCTGGAGCTGTAATTCATAAGACCCATAGCAACAATTAGACCTATAAGTCCCCCTGAAGACCTAATAACCCCAAACCCCAATAGCAAAAACAATGGCAAAGAAAGAGACTGAGGGCGAGGCCCTCAACACCCAAGAGGAAAAACTGAAAGCCCTACAGGCAGCCATGTCGAAGATTGAAAAAGACTTCGGAAAAGGTTCCATCATGCGCATGGGCGATGAAAAGATAGGACCTGTCGACGTAATACCCACCGGTTCTATCGGTCTGAACGCCGCCCTCGGCGTGGGCGGCTATCCCCGTGGCCGCATCATCGAGATCTACGGCCCGGAGTCGAGCGGCAAGACCACACTGGCCATCCACGCCATCGCCGAGGCACAGAAGGCCGGCGGCATAGCTGCCTTCATCGACGCAGAGCATGCCTTCGACCGCTTCTATGCAGCCAAGTTAGGCGTCGACATTAAAAACCTGTACATCTCACAGCCCGACAACGGCGAGCAGGCCCTCGAGATTGCCGAACAGCTCATCCGCTCCAGCGCCATCGACATCATCGTAATTGACTCGGTGGCCGCCCTGACCCCGAAGAAAGAAATCGAGGGCGACATGGGCGACTCGGCCGTAGGCCTGCAGGCACGTCTGATGAGCCAGGCACTGCGCAAGGTGACGTCGACCATCTCGAAGACCAAAACCACCTGCATCTTCATCAACCAGCTGCGCGAGAAAATCGGTGTGATGTTCGGCAACCCCGAAACCACCACCGGCGGAAACGCCCTGAAATTCTACGCCTCGGTGCGCTTAGACATCCGCAAGTCCACACCTATCAAGGATGGCGAAGAGGTGCTGGGCAACCTGACCAAGGTGAAGGTGGTGAAGAACAAGGTGGCGCCTCCCTTCCGTCGCGCCGAGTTCGAGATTCTCTTCGGCGAGGGCATCTCGAAAATTGGCGAGATTGTAGACCTGGGCGTGGAATACGGCATCATCAAGAAGAGCGGCTCGTGGTTCTCCTATCAGGACGCCAAGCTGGCCCAGGGCCGCGACGCTACGAAGCAATTGCTCAAGGACAATCCCGAGCTGTGCGACGAGCTTGAAGCAAAGATCATCCAAGCCCTGTCGCAGCAAGGAGCATAGACATTCATTTTTCACTGACATTTGACAAAGGGACCCATCCTCGCGGATAGGTCCCTTTCTCCTGAATGACAATCTTTATATCCGTAAAAAGTTCCTTATTACCTGCGCAGTACCTTGCGGGTGGTGCCATCGGCATTGCGGACAATGCGCACACCCCTGCCAAGATCGGTACTGGCCACCCTGCGTCCTTGCAGGTCGTAGACTAAGCGTATGCCTTCATGATTGCCTTGGACACCGGCAATGGCATCAAGCGTCTCCACAATGTTCAGACGACAATCCAAGAGCAGGTACTCTTCGTAGCCATTGGCATTGGTCTCGTTGGTGAAGCTGATGACGTAATTACCCGGCTGGTTGACCGTAAACTCCAGCACATGTTCCTGAGCGCTCGCCAGATTAGCCGCCTCGTTTCCATTGGCATTGGGCGCAGCCTGCCAGACCTCAGAGGTGGCTATCGCGTTGCCCGAGACCGCATCGACCACCGACACCTTGTAGCGAGGCGATTGCTTCCATGCAGCCGTGGCATAGGTCAGCGTGTATTTTCCTGCTTCCAGCTTCAGCGGATAGGCGCTCTGACGTCCATACTCGGCACAGCCCTCACGCCAATACAAGGCTTTTCCCTGATAGCCGCCGAATCCGGCAAAGGTGCGTGCTCCATTATCGTACTTGTTGGGATATTCGTGCACGGTATTGTTCTCTTGCACACAACGCCAGCCCGGAGGCACGGTGCCAGCAAGCACGTTGGAGAAGTCGAGCTTGTAGACGGCTGTCTTGTCAACAAACAGCGGCACCAGCGTGACATTGTCATCGGGCATGGTGAAGGTTACGGTCTCATCGTCGGTGACGGCAATGGTCTGCTCCAGGGTGTAGTAGACCGAGTTCACCACGCGCAGTTCCTTCAGCCTGTAGTTCTGATCGGGTGCCACGCTCAGCGTGACGGTCTCGCCCTCGGCGGCCTCATCCACATTGGCGGTCACCTTGCCGTGCTCGGCATCGCGAATCGTCACCAGGAACTTCTCGGCGGGAGTGCCTGCCGGCGTGTAGATAATCTGGTCGATATACATGTTCAGGCCGCCGGTATTGGTGATGATCAGCGTGTTCTTGCCAGCCTTGAGCGTGGTGCTGAACGTGGCTTTGCGCCATTCGTTCGTACCCGTCTTCTCGCAGGGAACGTCTTGTTTCTTGCCGTTGACAGTAGCCACGATCTTGCCGGCCTTCTGGGTCGAGGTGTAGCGCACGGCAATGTCGTAATCGCCGGCCTCGTCCAGTTCCAGCTGATGCTTCAGTGCTCCCGCCGTATTCGTTCCCATGTCGGCAAAGCCGTTGCCGGCATGTCCGCGCACGCTGGGATACCACCCGTATGGATCGGTCACGCAGCTCTTGATGCTCTTGTAGTCCATGTCCTCGGCTTCGATGATGATGGGGCCCACATACTTCTCCGGCTGCTTGGGTTCCGGCAGGTGGGTTGCCTCAGCAGCCACGCCAGTGCGCTGGGCAGCGCCTGCACAATTGATAGTGAGATCGACGGGGCCCAGGTGCTTCACGCTCAGGGTATAGATGCCGGTTGCCGCATCCCAACTGGGCGTAGCCGTGCTCTTGGCGTCGGCCCGTTTCTTCATCGTATAGGAAGGCTCGGCGGTCACGCCGGTAATTACGATGTGGTCAATGCGCTGGGCCGTTGAGTCGGTGCGGTAGTTGTTCAGGTAGAAGTCAATGTGATCGGCATATTCCCTGACGAGTCCGCTCGACAGCTTGTTGAACGACAGGTAAAGCGAGTCACAGGTGTTGTATTTCAAGGGGATGCCGGCATCGGCCGTCGTCTTCGAGTTCAAATAGGTGTAGGGCGTGTAGGCGACCATCTGGTTGGCAGTGCGGGCCACGAACAGGTCGCCACTCGACACCTCCGGATACTGTTCGTTGAATTCCTTGACCTTCTTTGCCTGCGTACTCCAGCGCGAGTTGCGTGCCGACTTCTTCACCTGCACGGGAATGCTCTTGGCCAGGTCATCGTAGAGGCCAATGACCAGCGGTATGGTAGCATAACGCCCAGTCTTCTTCAGGTAGCAGAAGTTGTCCATCCACTGTCCGTTGCCCCGGTTGAAGGGGTCGTCCTGCTTATACAGCCCGTCGTAGAGATTGCCCCAGGCGGCATACTTCTCCTCGTCGGCATTGTTGGCGCTCGACGAGTTCACGTCGTTGATGACCACAATCTTCGTCCGGTCGATCACCTCCTGGCGCGTGGGAATGTGCAGGGTGCCGTCGATCACCTTGCCGAACATGTCCAACCAGATATTCTTAAACCCTGGGAAGACACCCCAGTTGCGACGTGTATAGCCGCTAATGTTCGTATCAGATAGGTTCTGGAAGTCCTCGGTCCAGATGAGTTCCGGCCCGTCCCACACAGCACCGCCATTGATGGCGGTCTGCTCCATCACTGTTCCGATGCCGGCAGCCACAGGATATTTCTTGCCGTGGTTCTCGCCGTATAGGGCATTCATAGCTCCATTCCATCCGCAATTGTCGTAGCGCACGCCATAGTTCTTGGCCAAACCCGAGACAAAGGGACCGAAGGTCACACTCTCGTTATTATAGAAACAGCTTGAAGTGGTGTACTTATAGAGCCAGAGGATGGCCTCGGGATAGTCTTTACAGGCATTCAGCAGGTCCTTGTTGCGCTTCATCATGCCCATGGGGTTGAGCGGATGGCTCCAGATGTTGCCACAGAACGAGATGGTGAGCACGCCGCCATACTTGTGGTGCATGGGCACAAGCTTGGCAAAGAGTGCGATGCGCGAAGCCTGCTTGCTGGAACTCTTGTCGCCCGCCTCGTCAAATCCCCAGAACTGCTCGGCATAGTTCCATCCCAGGAAGTTCGGATAGCGCTTGAAGAAATATTCAAACGTCTCCAGGTCATCGTCCTGGATGTGCGTATGTCCACCACTGGCAGGCTGACAGGTGAACCAGAGCCCGTTCTTCTGGCACACAGTGGCCCAGGACTTGTAGGTTCTCACTGCCTGCTGCGGCATCTTGTAGACGTTCTTGTTCGTGTCATACTGGCACGAAAGCGACAGGTTCATACACACGTATGGCTTGATTTCAGCAGGAATCAGGTCGATGATTTTCTGCGGGTCGGCCTTGTTCCACACATCTATGTGAACCAGCCACAGGGGATGTTCGTTGTCAATGGGTCGGCGCTGTTGTGCCAACATGCTCTGCACCGTCATCAGAAGCAGTGCAAGAATAAAACTTTTTGTCTTCATAGGATATAGTCAATATATTGATTAATTTCTCAGTCTTTTCTCAGTCTTCTACAGTAGAACGATGCGGTTTCTACTTCCGGATTACTATCTTTGTCTTCCCGTCGGCTGTGCGCATGATGTTCAGTCCTTGTCTGAGCGAAGGCAGCCTGCGTCCTTGCAGGTCGAAGACGGCAGCGTCGGCGGCCCGTTCCATCCTTGCCCCCTCCATGCCGGTAGCCTGATAGCTGTTGGCTGTCAGGGCCAGATAGCCCAGGATGCAGTCGGCCCATCCCTCGTCGGCGGTATAGACGGCAATGGCATAGTCGTCCTGTTCCGTGACGTCGAACTCGAAGGTCTGTAGTTGCAGGCTGCTGAAGCTGTTCGATGCCACATTGCCAATGTTGACAGTCGGCGTATAGTTCTGCTTAGCAACGCTCTCGCTGCCCGTGCGTTTCTCAATGTTCAGCTCCACAGGCGAGAACTCCGGCCTGTTCCAGCTGCAGATCTTGTATTTCAAGGTGTAGTGGCCAGGTGCCAGCGAGAGCGTGGTGCCGCCACCGCTGAGTCCGTATTTAGCCCAGCCCTCATGCGTTTTTCCATCTATGTTGCGGATGTAGAGACCATAGTCCAGCCCACGGGGCGACCCTGTGAACTGCAGCACCCTGCATCCCTGCGAGTAGCCATTGCTGTAGCCCGTTCGCTGCTCCTTGCCGTCGTAGGTAGTCCAGCCTGCAGGCAGCGCGCCCCCCTCTTTGAAGTCCGACGAAAAGGTGAGCGATGTCGGAGCCTGCAGCGTCAGCTCGACGGTGGCGGTGCTCGTCTCGCCGTCGTTGTCGGTAGCCACTGCCTTCAGCGTGTGCTTGCCCGCCGTGGCTCCCGTGAGCACAGCCTTATAGGGCTGGGCCGTACAGGTGGCAATGAGCTTCGTGCCGTCGTAGAACTCCACCTTCTCCACAGTGCCGTTCGAGTCATCGGCCGTGGCCGTAATGGTGATATCGGGAAAGAGTGCCCCACCGGCCGGAGCGAAGCTGATGTGTTTGAGTCCGCTCTTCGGCGACGTGATGCTGACACTGGGAGCAGTCCTGTTCAGCGAGTAGATTCTGCAGAAGTTCCACATCTCCTTGCCCGTATAGACCTGCGGTTCCTTGCACACCCAGTGTCCCTTGTTCGGCAGCTCCAGCATCTTCACATAGACGCCGTCGTTGCCAGGTCCCCAGCTGTGCATCTTGGCACCGCTGAAGCCGTTGTAGTTGTTCTTGACCTTGTCGGTCGTGGGGCATCCGTTATGGTTAATCCACACGTTCAGCGCGGGTTGCACGCCGCTGAAGGAGCACACTTCGTCGGCCGTGCCGTGGATATGCAGGATGGGCAGCGGGCGCACGTTGGCATTGGCCGTGGTGCCATACATGGGATAGCCGCTCACGGGCACGAAGGCGGCAATGAGGTCGGGAATCTTGTTCATGGCATGGTAGGTGAGCATGCCTCCCATGGAGAATCCGCCTAAATAGACACGGTTACGGTCAATCTTGTACTGCGTCACCATCTTGTCGATGAGCGCCTTGATCAGATTGATGTCGCGGTTGCCGCTGATGTCCCACTGGTTGTTGATGCCATTGGGGAAGAGGATGACGAACTTGGCGGTGTCGCACACGTTCTCGATGCTGATTTTCCGTTCCGGGTTCTGCGTGTCCCTGAACTGCGTGTTCAGCATGTAGTTGGCGTCCTGCCCCGAACCGTGACAGAAGATGAACAGGGGCCGGTTCTCGCCCAGGTTCTTCGGTGCATAGACAATATACGAGCGGTTAGTGCCGTCGACGGTGATGTTGTCGGCCTTGGCAGGCATCATCCCCGCCACAAGCAAGAGAAGCAGAAGAATAGCGTGTTTCATGATGGCAGTCCCTCCCCTATTATTGGTTCTCGTTACGCTGATACTTGAAGCAGTCCACGTCGACGTAGCCTCCAGCCTTCTTCGTGGCATAGTTGAAGATGGCGAACTTCGAGCCCATGAAGAAGCGGCGGTAGTCGAACTGCATGCGGTAGTTCTGCGTGCCTATCTGCTCCCATTGCTCGCCATCCATGCTGAAGTAGAAGTTGGCGGCATCGTTATGTCCGGGCTGGAAGTCGCCGTCGATGCGCAGCCAGATGGTTTTGTTCTTGGGATAGAGCTTGCTGACGGCAACACTTTTGACGATTTTCTCATCGACGCTGGTGACGGCTTTTTCCCTTTCAGTCAGGCTCACCTTCTGTTCGCTCATCTCGAGGAAGACGCTCTTTCCCTTTTTCTTGAGCGTGAGCACGCCGCTGTCGCCGTTGAAGGCACTGAATCCAGCGCAGTCGCCGTCCTTCATGTGCGAGAAGTCCAAACAGACCATGCCTGTGCATGTGGGTCCTTCCATGCGCTGCGTCAGCGTGTTGGGGGCCAGATACAGGTTGGGCACCACGCGGTTGGTCTTCAGGCGCAGGTAGCCGGGACGCTCGGACAGGCTCCAAGCCTGATCCACGGGGTTGTGGTTCCACTGCCAGTGCAGTCCGAGTTCGGACGCAGAGAAGTCGTCGGGGCAGACGATGGCGGTCTTAGGCTGTCCGCTCCTGTAGGGGCGCATGGTGTCGGGCACGCGTCCGTTCTCGTCGCCCAGCATGGGCCATCCGTCGATCCAACGCACAGGCGAAAGCGTGAGCACGCGGCCCACGCCACCGCGGTCCTGGAACATGATGCCGTACCAGTCGCCCTCCTCGGTGTCGACGATGGTGCCCTGTGCCAGGTAGGAGAATCCGCCGAAGTCGCTCTCCAGGATGGTGTTCTTCTCCCACTTGCCGTTCAGGTCCTTGGTGCGGTAGCACACCTCGCGGCGATGGCGTCCCGGTGCGAACACATGGCTGATGAGCAGGGCGTAGTAGGTGCCGCGATGCTTGATGACGCGCGTGCCCTCGAGCAGTCCGCGCTCGTCGTCCTCACGCTGGAAGTAATGGCGCAGCGAGCCTTCGACCACTCCCTTCAGGTCGGGCGTGAGCTGGCACATCTCGCCTGTGCCGAAGAACACGTAGGGCGTTCCGTCATCGTCGAAGAACAGGGTGGCGTCGTGGAAATGGCGCAGACGTGCGTGGATGGTCCAAGGACCTTCGGCCTTCGGGGCGGTAAAGATGTAGGTCTGACCCATGTCGCCGGCCTCGTTGGGAGCCAGCAGTGCCCAGAACTTTCCGTCGTGATACTTCAGCGACGTGGCCCACTGTCCGCGGCCGTAGACGGTTCCCTCCTGCAGGTCGTACTTGGGCGAGTCGGTCAGACGGTTGAAGATGTAGCCCACGGTCTGCCAGTTCTCCAGGTCCTTCGAGGCCATGACGGGTGCGCCGGGCATGAGGTGCATGGTGGTAGACACGAGATAGAAGGTATCGCCCACACGAATAACGTCGGGATCGGGCACGTCGGCCCAGAGCATTGGGTTCTTCACTGTCGCGTTGGCATGGATGACCAGTGCGAGCAGCATGCATGCAGCGAGTAGTAGTCTTTTCATTGTCTTTGGGGTTGTTATTGATTTACTTGGTGCAAAATTACGAAAAAAAAGCGAAAACAACCCCACGAAGGTGTTTCGCTTTCATTCCTTTTTGTTGCAAGATAGGAAAGCGGGCAAACATGCTCGTCGCATATTTGCCCGCCAAATGTTTATGAGGTGATTAGATTATTTCTTGAGCACCTTCTCCGTGCGCACGGTGCCGTCGCTCATGTGCTTCTTCACGATGGCAACGCCACTGCGTACACTGGTGATGCGGCGTCCGTTCAGGTCGAACAGCTCGATGGCACGCACCTTGGCAGTCTGGTTGTCCAGGGTCTCGATGCCGTCGGCGAAGGCCTTGCTGTAGTCGTAGCCAGCAACAGGAGCCGTCAGCAGGATCGTAACATCATTGATGAAGGCCTGCGACTCAGCGCCGTAGGAGAAGCCGACAGTCAGCTTACCGTCAACAACCTCGATGCCCTCAATGTCGCCACTGCAATGGACATAGCCTGCGAAATGCTGGTCGGGATCAAACTCTTCAACCTCTTCGAAATCAGGAGTGCTTGAAGTCTTTACGTATCCATAAGTACCCTCAGACACTTCGCTGTTGTTGTCGCTACCGTCGATCTTGATGGTGTAGATACCGGCAGGCAGGTTCTCGATGGTCTGCTCAACCATGGGCAGATTACCGGGATGCCAACCAGCATGGAGCTGGCAGTCCTCAGCATACGGAGTAGAGGTGCCATGTTCTGCGCCCCAACCCGGGAATACCGTTGCATTACCTCTTACGCTGGTCCAACCAGGAACCTCGGTAGAGTTAGCAGGCGAATAAATGTTCGGGTTCTTCATGTAAACGCTCAGGTCGTAGGTAGGAACATCCACATCTTCCTCACCAGGAATGAAGATCTGGGGATCGTTGCTGGCAAGGTCGCCCAGGATCATTCTGGAGGCACGAGTCATAATGGCCTCGGCAATCTGGTCGTTATCGCCAAGCTCGGCATTGGCCAGCTTAATCTCAAGATCATTCTCGTCGGCGCCCAGGCTCTTCAGCAACTCAACGCCACGACGGAGACGCTCGTGCAGGGCTGCATAACCAGTGGTGCGGTCACCGCCACCATACCAGTTGTGAGACTTACCTTCAGTGAACATCTTCTTGGTCATCTCAATCACATCAGACAGCTCCTTCTTGGCAGCTTCCAGCTCGGCATCCTGATAGAACAGCGTGAACGACTCGAGAACCTCGATAGCCTCTTCGCCCTCACCCTCGACATTAATCTTACAATACTTGTTGACTGCGGTCTTCAGGCTTGTAAACAGCTCGGTAGCACTGAACTTCGTAGCCTTGAAGTCAGAGTAGAGGTTAAATGCCTGCTCAGGCAGTGCATCGTAGTCGTCGCAGAGTGTGCGGTGGTCGGTCATGGCCTTAACGGCGGCGTTGAGCTCTTCCACAGCCTTGTTGAAGGCCGAGGGAGCGGTCATGGTCTTGCCGTCGTACTGCTTGATGACAGCGTCGAGTGCGTTGAAGGCCTCACCGGCATAGCGTGCGTCGCTGTTGTTGGCCAGCGTAGTCTTGGCATTCTCCAAAGCGGCTGCCAGGTTCTGAGTCTCTTCAGCGCCGAGCACAGAGGGCACATACTTCACCTGCGGGTTAGCCAGCAGATCCTCATGATAGCCATTGGAATTCCAACGAATCACATAGTTGCCCGTCTCCTCGGGAACGAAGGTGTACTTGGCAGCGAAAGAACCGTTGACCTTGAAGTTTCCGTTGCCGTCGCCATTGACGTTGCAGGCAGGAACCAGGTTCTCGCTGTACACTGGGGTCTCGGGATCGTCCTCACTGGCAATGGTGAAGATCATCTCAGTGCCGTTGGCCTTCCACTGTGCGGCATTGAAGGTGAAGTTGTAATGCTTACCAGCCTCGAGCTGCAGGGCATAGCCCTCGCTGCTACCATACTCTACATAACCCTCACGGAAGTAAAGACCCTTGGCAAATTCGCCTTCCGGGCTGAAGTTGAACATACGAGGACCGCCGCCAAGACCGGTGGTACCACCCTCGCGCTCTTCACCATTGAAGTTCACCAGGAATCCGGTGGGAATGCCATTAGCTTCACAGTCAGCAAAGAGTGCGGGATCGATGAGGTCCTTAGGCTGGTCGTTCGGGTCGATGACCAAGGGACCGAAGCTGTAGGTCAGCTCATATTCTGCGGGCACGTCCAGGATGCGCTCGCCCTGTACATTAGAGAGTGTCAGTGTGTACTCGCCCTTCAGCTCGTTGCTGCCGGTGCGGGTCAGGGTGATGTCGTAGCTGAAACCGGTAGCGGGAGCCACAGTCAGGTTCTCCTTGTTCAGCTTGGCCGTCAGAGCGTCGCACTTCACGGGGTGATCGAAGGTGAACTTGAACTCCTTCAATGTGCCGTCCAGATTGAACGAGCCATTCTCGGGCTCAGCCGTTACGATGGCAGGATTGTCGAGCAGGTAAGAGTAGTAGTTATCTTCCAGGCCTTCCTCCAGCGTAGCAATCACGTCAACAAAGTCGGGGCAGTCCTGGCCGGCGAACTTGCCGTCGGTGATGGTCAGGTGCAGGGCCTTGTCGGCAGGATTGGTGAAGCTTACAGACACCACGTCATCCTCGCCTTCGGCATAGTTCTCGTCAACGAAGATGTAGAGGTATCCATCGGGGCGACCCTCGACCGACATCAGCGTAGAGGGCTGGCCATTGACAGACAGCTTGACACAATCGTTCGGGAAGACCACACGCTCGCCACCGGCTGCGGCCACGAGATCCTTCATGTTGGTGGGATTGCCGAAGTCGACACGCACCACGTCCTTGCTGAATGCGGCCTTAACGAGCGCAGCGGGGGTAGCAGCACCTAGGTCAACACCAAACTCGATATTGTCGAAGTAGAAGCCGCAACTGCCATTACCAGGCAGCCAGCCACCGTTATCGTTACGCTCGTCACCATTGTTCAGGTCGAAAGCGATGCTTTGGAAATCGTCTACGTCGATAACGCCATTCCAGGTGTATTCCTTCCACTCAGTGCCAACAGCGAATTCACTGATAAAGCCACCCTTATAAGCACGGGGTTTTGCCTGTGCAGAAGTCGTAATCTTGGTGTCGTGATCAGCCTTGACCGACATCTTGAGTGCCCACTTCGTACCCTTGGGCAGCACCTCGTCAGACTTAATATAGAACTGAGTGTGCCAGGTCTCCGTAGGATCGGGGAAAGAAACCACCTTGAAGCACTTGCTGCCATCCACGCCTTCGCCTGCAACAATCTCGGGCAGGTCGTTGGCCGTGTCATTATTGTTCGGGCCATCGTAAGACACGGGGAAGCTGTTCAGGTCATCACCCTCAGCATCACCATTGTCAATCATGGAAAGAATACCCGTGAGGGGCTTTACGGCACCCACAAGCTCCAGCTTGCGGATGGTGCCCTTGGGGCTTCCCCAGCCGGCCTTAATGGCGTTCAGGTGAACATACTCATAACCGGAAAGATCGACCACGGCCTTGCCGTTGTCGTCAAGGGTGACGTTGATCTCGGTGGTCTTGCCGCCGTGAGCATCGGTACCGCCCTCCTCAGGCTCGGGACGGTTGATGAGCACGCGCAGCTGCAAGCCCTTGGTACCCTCGATGGTCAGGGTCTTGGTGCCGGTGATGTCGGCATACCAGAGATAGTACACGTTGGTGTTACCATAGATCATGGCACCGGCACCGATCTCCTTGTAGAGATTGTACGTGCATTCAAACTTTGCATTGCCGTCATCGATAGCTTCAGGCTCGGCAACGACATTAGCGCCGGGCAGGTAACCGTCCCATGCCTTGAACATGGAGGGGTCGAGATCTGCCGTGTAGGACTTGGCGCTTGCACTCACGACGCCTGCCATCAGGAGCAGCAGGGTCATCATCAATTGAGTAGCTTTTCTCATGTTTGTTGTTGTTTAGTTGTTAATTAATAAGATATGTAAGAATGAATCTTTCAGCCTTCAATGCCCCCTTTCGGAAACATGGGTGCAAAGATAAAGCCCTTCGCTGGGAAGGGCTTTATCATTTGTTTCATTGTGTTTCGTTTTCGTCAATTGTCTCATGGTGCATCATTTTACCATGACTTTCTTGCCATTTACGATATACAATCCCTTTACGGGCTGAGCCACGCGGCGACCCATCAGGTCGTAGATGCCCTGCTTGGCCTGGGTGGTCTTCAGCTCCTGAATACCGGTAGCCACGGTGTTGGCATCCTTGTCGGTCAGGGTCACCGTCACCTTGTTGAACTGGGTGTTGCCGGCAATGTAGAGCATGATGCCGTCGGTGTTGCCTTCCCACTCGCCCGTTGCAGCAGCCACCTCGTTGATGGTGTTATCAGCATTCCACTTGGCGTTGTCGAACACGACCTTCGTGATGGCCTTGCCCTCGGGAGCGACGATGCTCATCAGACCGCTATACATGCGCAGCTGCGGGCCCTTGGCGGTGCCCCAGAAGCGGTTGGGTGTCTTGTTGTCGGGATCGGCAGGAGTAATAATCATGGTCACACCGTTCTCAACGATGGTCTTGCTCTCGACGATTTCGCCATCGTTACTATCGTTAGTAGAAGTAGGCACGTCCATGGCGTTGAAGTCGAAGGTGGCCTCGGCGGCAACAGGAGCGGCAGCCGACTTCACGAGCAGCAGGTCGGTAATCAGCACATTGCCGCCCTGGCCCTTGATGCTGTGCAGACGGGCAAAGGTGTAGTCGGCAACGATGGCCTTCAGGTCGATGGTGAAGATGTTGTTCTCGATGGTCTCGTATTTCTCCGTAGACCATGTGTTTCCGTTGTTGGGGTTGATGTCAAGCATTTTCGACTCTTCCTGGGTGGCAGCCTGCTGGCCGTCTTTCACCAGACGGTTCATGCAAAGGCGGGGCTTCACGTCGCCCACAGTGGCAATGATGAGCTTGTCATAGCCTGTGAGGTCGGCCCAGTTCAGCTCGCCAACGCTGGCATCGCCATAAGGCAGGCCCGAAGCCTTGTAGAGCTCATAAGAGCAACCTGTGGCCTGAGGCTCACCCGGCTCATTCACGCTGGCATATTTCTTGAACATGTCGGCGGTCAGGTTCTCGTAGCCTTCCTGCAGGGTAAGTGCGTTGAAAGCAGCCTCGATAGCCTCCTTGGCATCGGTAAGGCTCTGCTGGGTGGCATTACTTGCATTGAGAGCGGTCTCACCGGCAGAGATGGCATTGGTCAGCGCGGCAAAGCTGTCCTCGGTCTTAGCAATGGGATTGGCCAGCTTGCCCATGTCGATGGCTTTCTTCAGGTTTTCCTTGTACGACTCCAGCGGATCGGCAGCCTTGTAAAGCACCATGTCGGAGATGGTGACATTGGAATAGTTGGCACCCTTGATGGCATTCAGGTGAGCATAGTCCCACTGGGAAAGGTCGATTTCCACCTTGCCGTCGACGGCTGCATCAGTGAGCTGAACATAGCCACCGCCATTGCTGTCGCCTCCGCCAACACCTACAGCCTGACGGTTCAGCATGACACGCGGGGTGCCCTCCTTTACAAGAAGGATGAGTTTGTCGTAGGCCGAAATATCGGCAAACTTCAGATATTGCACGCTACCGTCACCGTATGGCTGACCGGTGGACTTGCAAAGCTCGTATGCACAACCCGTTGCTGTTCCGGAAGTGGGAGCAAGGTTGTTGTCCCACTGCTTGTACATGTCGGCAGTCAGTTTGGTATATCCATCGATGTAGACAAATCCGTTCACGGCATCCTCAATGGCCTTCTTGGCAGCAGCCAGGCTCTCAGCCGTTGCATCACCGGCATCGACGGCCGTTTCTGCGCTGGAAATGGCAGCCGTAAGGACTGCGAAACTGGCATCGGTCTTGGCAAAGGGATCCTGCAGCTTGGCAGCGGCGATGGCATCACGGAGCTCCTGACGCGGAGCTGCGAGAGGATCGTCGGGAGTTATCTCGTAAATGGCAACCTTCTGCACCTCGATAGTGCCGACAAACTTGCCCGACTGAAAGACAACGTGTGCATTGTTCTGAGTGGCCTCGACCGTGGATTGTGCTATCGTTGCGGTGTACTTCACGAAATCGTCAGAGGCAGTGAACTGGATGCCTGCATTGTCGGCAGTGCCCCAGATACCCACACTGAGATTGGCACTGCCTTCCTTACTTGCTTTCAAGTAAATCTCAATCCTATACTCGTACTGTTTCTTCATGTTGAACCAGTCAAGGACGAAGGGCTGCAAATCATAGTTGTTGGTTTGCTCCTGATTATTCACAATTTTCAGGGCACCATTCACAACCTCCACGGTAGCAGTGCCACCACAGAAATTCGGGAAAACAGGATTGTTGTCACTTCTGTCGCCCATCCACCAATAAGGATAAGTTTCGGTAGGATTGCCGTCGGAACCGGTCATGTTGCCGTAGTCCTGCAACTTGAGAAGCGTCTCACCGGCATTGGCCACTCCTGCCACACAGAGCAGCACAAGTGCCAGAAACAATTTGGTAAAAGTTTTCATTTGCTTTTGGTTTTAGTTTATAAAAGAATTAGAATGAAATTGGGCGCAAAATTACTCGTCCTTTGCGAGAGGGACTTCCCTTTTCGTTTCTAAGGCTTTCACTTATGTTTCAACTGACGTTTTACTGCTGATAAAAGATGGTTTGCGGCAAAACAAGACACAAACAGCGGCGACTTCCACACGACAAAAACATCCTTTTGTCCGGTCAGCATAGGGGGATTGCCGCCCAATGTGACGCTCATGAAAACAAATTCTGGCCATTATTTTAAAAATTCTGGCCATTATTTTGAAAATAATGGCCAGAATTTATTTCAACACCTACGCTTTTAGTATGCCAAGATGCTGTATACGGACTTTTAAAATCACTCCTTGGCTGCATACTCCGACGGTGCCACGCCGAAGTGCTTGCGGAAGATGGTGGAGAAGTGGGCCAGATTGGAGAAGCCCACGGTGTAGGCCACCTGGGTGACGTTGATTTTCTGCTCCTTGAGCAGACGTGCAGCCTGCTCCAGACGGATGTTGCGGATGAACTCGCTGGTGGAGAGGCCGGTGAGCTCCTTCATCTTGCGGTGGAGCTGGGCACGGCTGATGCCAACCTCCTGGGTGAGCATCTCGACGTTGAAGTCGCTGTCGGAAAGGTTCTTGTTCACAGCCTTCATGATGCGCTCCATGAGCTGCTCGTCGTTGCCCTTGACCTCTGGCATCTCGAGCTTGTCGGCCTGCTGCTGGGCACCGGAGTACTTGCCGCGCAGGCGCTGGCGGGTCTGCAGCAGGTTCTCGATGACCATGTGCAGCTCCTCCATGTTGAAGGGCTTGGCCAGGAAGGCATCGGCACCATTCTCCAAGCCTTCGAGACGGTTGCCCACGTCGGCCTTGGAGGTGAGCATGATGACGGGGATATCGCTGATGTTGAGGTTGGTCTTGATCATGCGCAGCATGGTGAAGCCGTCCATCTCGGGCATCATCACGTCGCTGATGACCACGTCGTAGTCGCCACCGGTGAGCAGTTCTTGCAGGCCCTCCTTGCCGTTGCCGCGAAGGGTGAACTTGTAGTAGCGGCCGAGCTCGGTGGAAATGTAGCGGCCTATCTCGACGTCGTCGTCGACGACGAGCACACGAACGCGCGAATTGCCGGATGCTGCCGATGCCGACTTTGCCACCACGGGACGAACAGTTTCCTGCGGGGTGACCATCTCCTCGGGAGTGAGGTGCTCGGTGCCCAAGGGCAGGCGCACGGTGAAGACGGCGCCACGAGTGTCGGTGCGGTTCTGCACGTCGATGGTGCCATGGTGCATGTCGACGATCATCTTACAGAGGTTCAGTCCTATGCCGGTGCCGTTGACGTGCATGCGGTAGCTGTTGCTGCCCTGATAGAAGCGCTCGAAGATGTGCTTCAGGCTGTCGCTGTCGAGACCGGTACCGTTGTCGATGACCTGGAGCTGGACGTGGCCTTCGCTCTCGGCGAGGCGCACCTGCACCTCGCCATCGTCGGCAGTGTACTTGAAGGCATTTGACAGCAGGTTGGTGACCACCTTGTCGAACTGTCCGGGGTCGACCCAGGCCTCCAGGCGGTCAAGGCCGTCGTGCTGGAAGGAGAAGCGGATGTTTCGCTCGCCGGCATTGAACTGGAACATCTTGCAGATGCCGCTGACAAAGGTGACGAGCTCGGTGGGCTGACAGTGCAGCTGCATCTGCTGCTTGTCGATCTTGCGCACGTCGAGAATCTGATTGACAAGGTTCAGTATGCGCTTGGCATTGTGCTCGATGGTGTCAACTGAGGGCTTGAGCACCGACGACTGGAACGACTGGAAGTCATCGGCAGAGAGGAAACGGTCGGAACGGGCGTTCTTCAGCTTCTCTAACGGCCCCATGATGAGCGTGAGCGGCGAACGGATGTCGTGGGTGGCATTGATGAGGAACTTCATCTTCTCCTCGTTGAGCTGGCGGTTGGCACGGCGGCGCACGGTGAGCAGCATATAGATGCCCAGGGCCGAGAGAAGGAGGAAATAGATGAAGTAGGCAGTGAGCGAACGGTACCAGGGCGAGCGAATGGTGACGACGACCACCTTTGAAGGCGTGTAGTCGCTGCCCACGAGGGCACGCACCTCGATGCGGTAGGTGCCGGGCTGCAGATGGCCCAGGGTGAAGTCGTTCTTACCCGGAGTAACACTGATCCACTGTCCGCCGTTGACGCTATACTCGAAACTGAGGTTGGAGGGGTTGTCGAAGCTGAACTGCGAGAAGGCCAGGGTAATGGTGTGGTCGAGATAGCTCAGGGTGAAATAGCTGCTCTGGTCGATGGCACGGTCGGTGACCTCGACACCGTTGATGCGGGTGTGGGCACTGACGGGCTGGCTGCCCACATAGAAGGACACGAGGCGCAGCGAGTCGAGCAGCGGGTGGCTCTCCTTCACGTCGGCGGGCGAGAACACGGTGAGCCCGTCGGTGTGGCCGAAGAAGATGCGGTCGGCATCGGTGTGGAGACCCACACCGTAGATGTACTCCTTGCGGTCAAGGCCGTTGCCGCTGACATGACCTATGAGTTGCTGGCTCTTCAACGAATACTGCCACATGCCGGCCGACGTGGAGCACCAGATGTCGCCATCGTTGGACTGGACAATATAGCTCACAGCCTTGTCCGAGAGCTGCTCACAGCCGGGGAAGGGATCGGCACGGCGCTTGGCGCGGTCGTAGAGATAGAGCCCCTGCTCGGTGGCAATGGCTATGCTGCCTGCCAGCTGACGCCCGTCGGCAAGACTGCCGCTGTGCAGTTCGCACACGTCGAAGCAGACGATGCCCGGCAGCAACGAGTGCCAGCCCTCGGAGCGGAAGCTGCCTGTAGACGGATCGAAGCACGACACACCGGCAGAGGTGGCCATCCAGATGCGGCCACGGCCATCGGCCGACATGCCCATGATCCAGTTGTTGCAGAGACGGCCGCGAAGGGTGTCGGTCGACTCCATGTTGTAGTTGCGCAGGGTGCGCGACTGGGGATTGTAGACGCAGAAGCCACGCGAGAAGGTGGAGATATAGATGTTGCCCTGCGAGTCGCTGGTCATGTCGTTGAACTTGTCGCACTCGAACGACACCTGGAGCTGCGACTGGCCAGTAAGGGGGTCGTAGGCAAAGAGACCATGGTCGGTGCCCACCCAGTAACGGCGCTGACGGTCGCGGAAGATGAACTCTACGGCATCGGGAGCCTGCGGATGGGCCACTAAGCGCCCGTCGGCATTGAAGCCATAGACACCCACGCCCTGGACGGTACACCAGATGGTGCCGTCGTCGCCCTCGCACACCGACGAGATGTTTGAACCGAGACGATAGCCCTGGGCGGCGAAGCTCCAACTGGCGTATGGTGCGGGACGCTGCGGCACGAAGAGTACACCCTTGTTGAAACAGCCTAACCAGAGATTGTCGCGGTGGTCGAACATGAGGGTGGTGACCTTCGACGTGCGCAGGTCTATTTCGGGCACGTTGACATCGACATACTCCAAGTGACGCGGACGGCTCTCGGATATGCGATAGACTCCACGTCCGCGCGTACCTATATATATTATATGGTTGGAACTGACACCCATGCGGTTGAACATGACATCCTTACCACCCAGTACGCCCAGGTCAATGTCGGAGAGCGACATGCGCCCGTTGCGATAGGACATGATGCCGTGGTTGCAGACGATGAGCAGCTCGTCGTCGATCTCGGCGAAGCCCACGGGGTTGCCCACATCGGAACGGAAGTTGGACACGTGCTGGCCGTCGCGCATGGTGATGACTTCGTCGAAGCCGCTCTTCCACAAACGGCCGCGGGAGTCCTCGAACACGCGGCTGAAGAACATGTTGGCTTCGGGCAGGGTATACTGGCGCAGCTGGCCATTGACATCGAGCACATAGGCACCATAGCCGGCGGTGCCAAAGAGCAGCGTGCCGTCGCGGCGCTGTAGTATGGTGCTGACACGCGGGCTGACACCGCCTGGAAAGCGGTAATGGACAAACGACTGGGTAGCGGGCTCGAAACGGTCGAGGCCACGGTTGGTTCCTACCCACAGACGGCCCTCACGATCGCAGAACAGACTGACCACTACATTGGCACCCAGCGTGGTGGTGTCGGCATCATTATGGAAGAATGGCAGGAAGGAATAGCCGTCGAAACGGTTCAGACCATAGTCGGTGGCTATCCACACGTACCCCTGTCGGTCCTGACAGAGGTCGGAAATAAGGCTGCTGGAAAATTTGTCGGAAGAGAAGAAATGTCCTGTCTGCGCACAAAGCACGGCACACAGCATGAGACAAAGGGAAAACAAAGACAGTCTTTTCATTATGGTAAAACGCTATTGTTCTTTTTCAGGTAATACGTTATTGGGATCTTTTATAATGTGCAAAGGTACAATTTATTCTACAAACAAAAGGCTTTTGATATGTCTTTTTTTGTTTTTTTTATGTCTCAACGCCCTTCTACCGAAAAAAAGGACAAAAAAAATGCGGCTACCGATATTCTCATACAGGTCGCCGCAATCATTAGTTTTACCATAACTAATATTTGAAAAAATCAACTACTAACTACTAACTATGAAAAAAATCTTTTGTCTCTTTTATATGTACTATACTAACCTACAATAATAAAATCGCTTTTTGCTTTTGCTGATGCAAAGTTACGCATTTTCCCGGTAACCGACTATTGCGCTTGTCTCGTTTACTTCTACGTATGTTTTTTATTGACAAAAAAACACTTAATGCAACCTTTTGACAACAGAACAGCACTTTTTTTGCAAGTGCAGCTGCAACCGAAATGCCCCGCCCTGCACATGACGGGCAGGACGGGGCAAAGAAATTCAGTAACGGCTACGGCTGCTACTTCACGGGCAGATACCACTTGGTCTTGTCCATGAGCAGCGCGCGGAGGGTCTCGTCGGCCTCGCCTGTGCGGAGCGACAGGGGCACGGCCAGGTAGGCAGGATCGCCACGGCGCAGGGCCACGCGCATGAGGTCGTAGTAGCGCAAGCCCTCGAAGGCCTCTTCCAGAGCCATCTCGTCAATAATCATGTCTTCGAGCAACGGCTGCTGATAGGCCACGGTGTCGGCACGGGTAGCCAAGGCCACGGAAGGCTGGGGCAGCTGATAGAGTGTGTCGCACTCGGCATTGCCACATCCACGCGAATGGACGCCCTGGGTGTTTTCGACGGTGAAGAGGTCGTTGTCGAAGTAGATGAGATTGTCGGCCGCCACGCGCTCAAGGCTGTCAATCTGCTTGGCCACGGCATCGCTGTAGAGTCCATACTTCAGGATGGCAAAGGCCGACTGAGGATAGCCAGCACGGTTGAGAGCCTCGGCATAGCGCAGATAGACCACATTGGTGCGATAGAGGGTCACGCCGTCTCTGTTGAGCTTGTCGATGGTCTGAATCTCGTTGTTCACACGAGAGAAACGCGACTGTGAGGTGACACGATTCTTATAGATGGTGCCAAAGCGCAGGTCGCCCACATACTCGCTACGCTCCAGATTGTCCTTTGGAGCATAGAGCGTGTCGATGGACTCGTCGATCTTCACGTTGGTGTAGCAGTAGTCGGGCTGAGCCGACAGCTGGCGCAGGCGCCGTGTGGGCATGACCTTGGCATACTGCTGGTTGATGCTCGTGGAGTTGAAAATGTCGTTGAGATTGCTCTTCAGGCCGTAGAACTCGCTGCTCTCCATGGGAATGTAGCACAGGCACTCGTTGTTGCTGGCATTGAAGGAGAAGGTGTTCGAGGCATTGCGGAACTCCTTCGTGCGGGAGTCAGTCCAGTAGGCATGGGCCAGGCCCGTGCGCACGGGGGCAGTGCGCAGCGACAGGTAGTCGTGATAGTACTGTGCAGCCTCCTGGTAGCGACCTGCCCAGAGGCAGAGGTCGCCCAGCAGGGCGCGCACGGGGATGAAGAACTTCTGTGGGTCCTGGTTGTTGATGTTGCCGTAACGGGGCAGCTTCGTGTCGACGTAGGGCTTGATGTCGTCGATGAAATAGTTGCAGATGGCAGTAATGTCCTGCGGCGTCTGCTGCATGGCAGCCTGCGAGGCCTCCTCGGTGAGCAGCGGCTCGGTGACTAAGGGCACCTGACCATAGATCAGTACCATCTGCAGGTAGGTCCAGGCACGGAAAGCCTTGACTACGGCATACTCGCTCTCGAACACCTTGCGGTCGTGTTTCACCAGGTCCTTGTTGATGTTGGCAAGGAAATAGTTGCAGTTGTTGATGACGGCATAGTAGTCGCTGATGCGGTTGTAGGCATTGTCAGTGCCGATGTCGAATCGCACGATGTCCTTCAGGTCCTTGCTGGCCGAGGCCGTGGTAGTGGTGAGGTCGCCACGCAGTTCGCCCAGGAGCACGGTGCGGTCGGCGATGGCCTGCAGCTTGTAGACGATGCCCATGACACTGTAGACACTGTCGGTGGGCGACTGCAGGCGGTTGTCCTCCTGGAACTCCACCAGCTCGGAGTCGGTGTCCATGAGGTCGGAACATGAAGTGAGAGCCCACCCAAGCCCTCCCAAGGGGAGGGATGTCAAGGCACAAAAAAGCCACTTGCGAGCCGTTCCTTTTATGTTTCTA
>Ga0247611_10001125_pt1 | contig 49213 bp, 51 predicted proteins | sample 177DNAGHGhighgp2_FD_192422 | JGI IMG/M metagenome (GOLD analysis project Ga0247611, IMG submission 192422) | Sheep rumen microbial communities from Palmerston North, Manawatu-Wanganui, New Zealand - 1770 DNA GHGhigh gp2 | ecosystem: Host-associated > Mammals > Digestive system > Stomach > Rumen... | reverse complement strand
TACAGGCCTGTCCAACAACGCCCAACGAGTACCATTAATATAAATAACATCACTGTCTTGACCAGTCGCATAAGCAACGGTCGTTAATAACAGAAATTGAATACATATTAAGATCTTTTTCATAACGCTAAATTCAGATTTTTCTGAGTGGATGCAACGTTCCAGCTAGCTAAGTTCATCTTTTCTGCCTATTAATTTGCTCATATATAATAAAGTGGATGTTGGTGATTTGTGTTTGCAAATATATTGATTTTTATCTTCAAAACAAAGAATATGACAGCAAATTTCCCCAAAACCACAGGTTTTTACTGTATTCTGGGGTAATCTGAGGATTTAAATTTTCCCCAAAACTATACATTCTTGCCATATTTTGGGGAAATCTTAAAACTGAAATATCTTCAAAAACTCTGTTTTTGCGATTATTTACATTTTTATCAACCATGAATTGTAAAAAAAGAATTCAAGAATTGTTTGTATTTTTGTTTCACCATCTGTTTTATGGTGGTTCACACATAAAACCATACAGTTCAGACAAAAACAATTTAAAAGTCTTGACAATTTAAATATTTAACATAATTTTGCAATTATAAAATTGTTTGACACAAAACTATCGACCTTACACCCAAACCTAATAAAATCTGAATTTTGATAATCTGAAAAATACGTTAATCTGTGAAGAATTTGAATTTATGTCATATTTTTCTTACATTTTTTTAATACTTATTACAACTATGAAAAAAAACTTTAAATTTTCAATTTTGGCGGTTTTTACAATTTTGACTTGTTTCTCTTGTACAAAGGATGATTCGTTTGTAAATGATCAAAAAAGCGTTGATAACAATGTAGTTACGTTTCGTCCATTATTTTCTGATGGCATCAATGGTTCGCGAAGAGCCCCTTCTAAAATAAAAGAAACGTCATTTGAGTCGGGTGATGTGATAGGCGTGTTTGCTGTGGATGCATCAACCGGTTCGAATGAGCTGAAATCTTCGAATTATCGCGACAACGTTCGCTATCGTTTTAATGGAAGTAGCTTCACTGCTGTTGACGATGCCATCACTATCAGCGATGCCAATACCAAAGGACTGGCTTACTATGCTGTATATCCTTATATCTCCAATGCCGGTCCTACAACCACATTTACATTAAAGAGCAATCAGCAAAGCCATTCCGACTATTCCTTGAGTGACCTCTGCACGGCCTACGTGGGTCCTACAACCAGTCAGCAGGTAGATCTCCTGTTCAACCATCGTCTTTGCAATGTGATTGTGGAGCTTCAAGGCGACAATCTGGCAAGCAAGTCGGTATCGGTGAAAGCCACAAACGTTCAGCGGACAGTTCAGATGAACCTCAATGCCAACACATTTGTGGCTCAGGGCAACAAGGGAGATATTCAGATGAACTCTGCATATACTAATGCATACCAGTGTATCATAGCCCCACAGGATATAGCCAGCGGTACCCAGATATTCGTAGCTATTATTGACGGCAAGGAAATGCCGTTGACACTTTCTTCTAACTTTACATTCAAGTCGGGATGTCAATACTTATATAAGTTAAAGGTTGAAGGCGACAAGCTGGTGGTGATTTCCGGAAATATCAACCCTTGGAATTCTGATGACCCGGGTACTGGTGGCGGCGACGAACAGGCGGAGAAGATGGAGTCCGACCCTGCTCTTGAAGTGTATGTGACCGCTGCTGAGCGCATAGGCAATAACCTGATTATCGACTACACCGTAAAGAATGTGTCGGGACAGGATTTGAACAAATTAGAATTCACTACATACGGTGGAGCGTTGGATGAGTTAAGTCATACGTATTCTTTTGAAAGCGCTTTTGGAGCGGGAGAATATAAGAAAGCTAGCACAAGCGCAAAATTACGTAACGGTAATACAACTGAGTGTCATCTGAAAATATTAAACTACGACCCGACCAACAAGGCAAAAACCGTTTCTTGTGATGTGGAAATCAGAGCTGACGACTATACATTTACCAAGAGCAAAATATCATTCTATGTGGATTACATCAAGGACAATCGTCTGCTTGTTAACGGCATTCAAACATGTAACCGCAACTTGAAATTTTCATATACTAAATGCAAGTTGGACTCTGAAGGCAATGCCATTGTGGATTTCACCATTCAGAATCTGATGTCGGATGCTATTACCGGATTCAAGTTTGGGACATACTCCTCAGGCAAAGATGACCTCAACACATCATGTGCAATTTACTCTTCTCTAAACGGATCGGAATACTCTCGAATTGTGGAGAACGTTGTTATACCGGCAAACGGTACAATTACGGGTTCCGTAAAATTGATAAAGCCGGGTGAGGGCGCCAAGAATGTGAGCTTTTACATTGAATGCTCCTCATCAAACCTTGTGATGGAAGATTATTGCGTCCGCTTCATAACCATCCCAATCCAATAACATTTCTTGGATTATGAAAAAGATAACATATATACTGCTTTCATCTATTCTTATTGCAGGTGTATCCTGCAGTAAGAAGGATGGGGGTGAGCCCAAAAAGGGTTCAGAGGTGAGTTTCTCTCATACACTGACTTCATTCAACAATTCTACTGAGGCTTTTGACAAGTCCTTTGAGACTGGTGACGAAGTAAGCGTGTTCGCTCTTCAAAAGCAAAAGGGCCAACTTTACGACAGTGGCAACTATGCCGACAACGTGAGGTATGTATGCCTTTTGGGCAGGTTGGTGGCTCAGAACACTCCGATATATCTGCCTTCGGGCAAAAGTGGGTTGGAATACTACGGAGTATATCCTTATAGCTCTGATGTGCGTAATTATATGAAGTTCAATGTGAAAGAAGACCAGTCGTCAGAGAAAAACTATAAACTCAGTGATTTGCGCACCGCCTATACAAGCGAAACTAATAGTTCAAGCCCTCGTTTGAATTTTTACCATAGTTTGAGCCAAGTATGTGTGAATGTAGATAATAGAAATGTTCACAACAAGAATTTTGTGTTCTACCTCTATGTTCGTAATACTGCCAATGTGGATGTGACGGCTGACACATACCAGGCAACCGGTTCGAGAAATCAGGTGAAGATGATGTATGACTCGGCTACTAACCTACATTATGCCATCATCCCTCCTCAGTCATTTGAAAAAGGTGATATATTCATCTATTTCGATTACGACGGAATAAATTACGAAACAGAATTCTTTAACAAAGTGGACTTCTTATCAGGTTCGCAGACCTATTTGAATATTAGTTTTGAGAAAACCGATGACGGCAAGTATAGAGCCATATTGCTTGACGGACAAATCAGACCATGGGAGGATGTTGATGTGACCTCTGTAAAGTAATAAGTATGTTTGTAGCAAGATGATATGACAAGAAGACTTATAAATAATTTAATAATAACCATAAATATATTATTACTATGAAAAAAATAATATTCACAATGCTTCTATTATGGAGCGCGGTATCAGCCAACGTGTTGGCAGACGGAGGTGTGCAACTGAGAGGCATAACGATAGATAACGTTAGTTTGGGAGGAAGAATGATGCGTTTTACCAATAATGGTGGACTTTTTATAGATGATGCCGGAATATGTCTGGAAGGCGATGTGTCTCTTCGTGTGACTGGGCATAACGGAAAGCGGTTGTTTTGCATTTTGGCGCCTCTCGACGCTGAAGGGTATATGCTTGAAGATAACTTAGGTCCGGCATTGAATATTACCGCATTTAAGGTAAACAACGCTCAGGGCAACAAAGTTCGTGTAAGGATACCATACGCATGGCTTGATATGGAAAACACGCGTGCAAATGTATCATTTTATGTATCTATTGTTGATGCCGACTTGAAGGATATAGGAAAAGGGACAGTTAATCTTAGTCAAGATAAGATAAAGATCGACCCCAACACCATGCCAGAGAGGATGCTGGGACAGGTTTTGAGCGGAAACGACAGTTTTGGGCTGGGCGATTTATTTATGGGAATGTTGGGCGCTAATACTGCATCGATTAAGAATAAATGTATTTCATGTGATGGATATGGACTCTGTCCTTATTGTGACGGTGAAGGATTCTTCAAGCCATCGGTTTGTAGTCGTTGTAGCACCGATCCTGGAATATGCCGTCGTTGTAAGGGAGCAAGGGAGGAAACTACTAGATTCTCTTACTAATTATATAAAAATGTATTTATCAATAATATGAAAAATAATATCTTAAATAAACTATTATGAGAAAAAAATTATTATTTATTGTCATAATGATGGCGATAATGTGTTCTTCAACTGCGTTTGCACATAGAAACCAGGGTGTCCACAAACAGGAAAAAATACTAACGCAAGACAAACCCAAATTAGAAGTACATCCTATACAATTACTCCTCCTATACTAGTGGAGACTATTCCGGAAAAGGCTGATAATTGTTTTGCCGTATATGAATTCAAGAATTACAGATATGAACTTGGTGAAGATAAGATGTATGTAATTAATTCACCAGAAGATAATGCAGTTTATTCCATAGACTACAACACAGGTAAAGTGAATTTGGAAATTGAAGGAATAGCAAACGTTTATGAAGGCGCACGACCGAAAATCATACAAATGAAATCATGTGGTGGTAAACTTCTTCTTTCAATCAGGAAGAATTCAAAGACTGGTGTGTATGTTTATGATGGTAAGTCTATATCAACATCACAAAAATTTGAGAATTCACTCTATGTGCTAGCATCAAATGACAATTATGCTGTAATTGTAAACGGTCCAAAGCGGGATGAAGAGACTGATGTTGATTTGTGGGATATCAAGGAGATGAAGAATCTTGGTGGTTTCTATTTGAATGGGGATGGTTTTTTTGGCTTTTTGAATTTCAAACAGAGCTTAGATGTGGATGCGTTTAGCAATGGAATTTCTTACAAAGTCATTGGCGATAATGCTATATGGAAAATAGGAAGTAATTATAATGGATGTTTTGACATACTACCATTAAAGGCAGAACCATTCGAAAGCCCGTCATTAATAAATCAGGAATATGTGGCTTCGTATATTGAGGAAAATGGCAGTAGTTGTCCAACTTTTATGTATGGTCACAGTTCTTTAAACTCATACTACTGTATATTAAGGGGTAATTACATGTATGTTGCCTATAAGCGGAGAATATACCGATTGAACACAAAAACTCTCGAGTGGGAAGAATTCCTAAAAATGCCTTTAACCATTAAAAATGAATTTGACAAGTTCTGTATAGCTCCTGACGGCACAGTTTATTCCCAAGGAACAGAAGGAATACAAATCTACTATCCTGGAAAATACGATAAACCAGTTGAATTAGAAAAAGATTTGGAAATACCTTTCACTAGATTTCCTTTTAAAGTCTTCCCGTCTCGTTACCATGAAATCAAAACAGACCCAAAAGGAAATTTTGTCATAATGACCGGAGAGGGTATATATGTATATAATCCAAAAGGAATTGTGGGCTATAATAATGCTGTAGGGAGAAAAGTTGTAGTACAGTAATTATATTAATAAAAACGGACATAACGGAAAGAGGTTCTTCTGCCTGTTGGCACCACTTACAGAAGATGGAGAGATGCTTGAAAAAGGTTATGGTATGGAGATGAATATAAATATAAATGTATTCAAGACGAATAGCGCACAAGGTAATATACTTTTTTCAAAATGGTTCGTTATTATTGAATGTCATCGTAAATTCAATATTTCATCTATGAAAAAATCATTTTTGACAATAGCTGTTATCGCTATCTGTAGCATGATGAATGCACAGACAACGCTGAAAGTGAAAACCATTAAGGAGGAAGCGTCTTTACCTCAGTCGTATATATCATGTACCATAAAGGTGGATTACCCGGTTTCGTCAAGTGCCACCCTTAACAGTCGTATCAGAAAATTCATCTTTGGCGTGATGGATGTAGATAAAACTTTGGGCTGGGCTGCGGGAGCATCCAAACCGCAGATTCAGTTGAAGGACATGACCTCGTTCCGTAAATACATGAAAGCATATACCAAAAATATCGTTAATTACGGAAAGAAAGAGTTGGGAGAAAACGGTGATTGCGATATTTACATCGAATTCATAGGACAGGGAACGAAATTCGTTTGTTACAAGTGTGACTGCAGCCAGGTGATACTTTCAAGTAATCATATCACAATGGATTATTATATCGTAAGCAAAGCCACCGGTAAGCTGGTCAAAAGCATTTTCAAGGATAATGCCGAAGACAAACTGTTTGCTCTTGCAAGAAATCATCTGAAGAACGATGAGGAACGTAAAACCCTCGAAGAGGAAAAAGACAGGTGTGTTCCTCATTATTGGATGGAAGACTCCCGTTTTGTGCATTTCGAATACGTCAATCCTGCAGGCAATTATATAGGAGCAATCGGTAAAATCCCCGTAAGAGAAGCCAAGGCCTATATGACCAACGAGATGAAGGCGCTACTGTAAATTATTCTGTTTTCATTTCTATATATTCAAAAATCCCCAAAACTACATGAAAAATGCGGTTTTGGGGATTTTGGGATGTTTGCCACATCTCAACCATAATAACTATAATGCAAGTCGCAGTCCTATGTCCTTGAATTTATAATCAGGAAGCAGGTCTCTTCGCACAGAAACGCGGCAAACCCAGTCGAAAGTGAATGTGCTTCCTCCCCGAAGTATATGATCAGTTCCGGATTCCGGTCCATGAGGATTTGTTTGAGGTTCTTCGCTGTATTCTCCAAACCAGTCTTCCACAAATTCCCATACGTTGCCGCTCATGTCGTAGATTCCCAATTCGTTCATCTGCTTGCCGCCTACATATTGAGTGACTTTGCTGGCGTTCTTGTTATACCATCCTACATTGTTTAGAATGCTGTCGCCAGAGAATTGGAAGCCCTTGGATCTCTGCCCACCTCTCGCGGCATATTCCCATTCTGCTTCGGTGGGAAGGCGGAATGGCAGACCGGTCAGTTCCTTCAGCTTATTTGTGAATTGATGACATTCATCCCACGTCACTTTCTCCACCGGTAGTTTGTCGCCTACATATTCAGACGGGTTGTATTCCATCACTGCTTCCCAAAGGTCCTGTGTCACTTCGGTCTGCCCTATGTAGTAGTCGTCGAGCGTGACGGTGTGAACGGGTCTTTCCTTGTCCTGTACATTTAAAACGTGTTCTTCTGTGGCCCCCATGGAGAAAGTGCCTCCTTTGACATGTATCATATTGAACTTGACGCCCCTGATATTGATAGTCAAAACCGTATTTTCCTTTGCATCAACTTTGTTTTGGATGATGTTCTTCAATTGGTTTAAGTCAGTCTTATATTTTCTGGCATTGACAGGTCGGAGCACGTATGTTCTGTTCCTTTCTTTGTTGTTGCAGATAATGGCTTCGGGCAGGAGAATAAAAAATCTTTTTTCATAACTCATCTCAAAGATTGGTGTGACACCCTCTTTAAATGAGAGACCAAGTTTGTCGTCTTTATCTACTAATACCTCTTTGATTTCCTCTTTGAAAACAACACCTGCGGAGTCTTTGAGAGTCAGTATTTTTGATTCCCAGTTTATTTGCACCTCAAAATTCTTGCCCTGCTCATTCATTTCCAAATAATAAGTTTGAGCCACAATGGTGTTTGTGGCTGTAAGGAATAAGCAAAGTAGGAAAATGATGCGTTTCATAATGTCTTCATTATTTCAGCAAATTGTTTATTTCGTGTTGACGCAGCACTTCTTCTGCTTCCTCGCGTCGCTGGCTCTCTTCGGCATTCACTTTATTGTTGTCGGCAGGAGTTTTCATAGCAACATTGTCTTCCTTGGTGGAGTAGACGTCGTTTGTGGACGATTCTACAGATGTGACGTGGGATTTTTTGCTGATGTCTTGTGGTTCTTGAGATTTGTCTTTGTCCTTATTTCCGCTCTTCTGTTTGTCGGCCTTTGCAGGTGAAGTAAGCTTTTCGTTCTTGTTGCTTTCCTGCTTTATTGTCATATCAGATGGCATGTTTGCTTGATGAGTCTCTGCTTGGGTTTGAACTGATGGTTCATCAATAACTTTCGAATTGGTTGACAATGAATCATTTTTAACATCTGGTGCCACTTCTGTGCTGTCGGAACTTGTCTCTACAATTAAGTTGTTTTGATTTGTTGTATCGTCTTTCTTCTCCTTGCTGTTAGTCCATAATAGAACACATGCCAATGCAATGACGACGATGGATGTTGCAAATATAATGATTTTTTTCTTGTGGTTGCTTCTCTTGTCGTATTTTTTTCTGTTTTCAAACACGCTGGTGTCTTTTTTCAGTGTCGTATTATCGTCGATTTGAGAATCAGCAACATTCATTAGAGCTGCCCTGAATGCTCTAGCTGTCTGTGTACGAGAATCGCTGTCGGGATTCATTGCCTTCAATATGGCATTGCGTGTGTTAATACTTGTTTTTGACCCTAATTCTTTAATGATGTCCTGTGGCTTTATGTCGAATGCTGATTTGGGATTGTTTCCGGTAAGTATGAAAAGTAGTGTTCCCGCCAGTGAATACACGTCGATAGCCGGATTGAAGTGTGTTATGTCGGCATATTGTTCTTTAGGCGCATAGCAGTCGGTGGCACCTTTTGGAATGACCGAAGTGTATGGTTTTCCATTTGTGTCGAATTGTTTTGCAAGTCCGAAATCCACGAGTGTGGGGTACACCTTGTTGTCTTCGGGATTATGCTTCAGCATTATGTTCGACGGCTTGATGTCGAGATGAAGCAGGTTGTTGCTATGTATAAACTCCACTGCATCACACACTTTATTTATCATGTTGAGTGCTGCATTCTCGTCTAATGGACCGTTGGCAGTTACCCATTCTTCCAGATTTCCCCCTTCGATATACTCCATCACGTAGTATGCCGTTCCAAAGCATTCAAACACTTCGTTCACGTGAATTATGTTTTTTGACAGATGGCTTAGGCTGTGCAGAAGCTGAGCTTCATTAAAAAAGGCTTTCAGATTGGCTTTGAATTCAGATTCCAATGATTCGGGGCACAACACAGTGCATCCATCCTCTGCGCGATAGCATCCTTTGAGGAATAATTCTTTCACTGCAAAACTGACAGTGGTTAGTATGTTTTCAATTGATAATGCAACAGACACCTTGTATGTTATGCCGAAACTTCCGGAACTGAGTATGTCTGTTATCTTATAGTCGTATTTGCCGTTTTTAAGTACAGTGCCAACGGCTAATGAATATTTTTTGTATTCCATCAGTTATCCTTTATGCTTCCTTTCTCTATTGCTTTCAATTCAAATACTGTGTTGCCCATTGAAATCTTATTTCCTATGTTTAATCTCACACGCTCACCTGCGTGAATGTTTTTTCCGTCTACCATAACCTGATTTGTGGAACGCTGAAGCACAAACGAACAGGTGTGTTTATTGTCGAGTTCGTTGACTTCGATATATGCCGACCTTCTGCTCATATACTCATCGTCCACCATCACGTCGGACAATATCTCCCAGTCAGTACGCCCTATCCAGTTCTGACCGGTATGTAGAGAATATGACTCGTCGCCCCATACCAATTGTAACTTTGCTTTTAGTATGCTCTGACTGTTTGGTGTTGTTTTCTTTCCTGTTACAGACACTTTGTGGTTTCTTTTCAACATTTCTGTTTGAAGGAACTTGAGGTTCGATTTAGACATTTCAATTTCAAGTGTCCATTCCAATCCATCAGAAAGAATGAGTTTTTGCTGAATAATTATGATTTTGTGTACGTAGTCTTGGTTTATTATAAAACTGCGTCCTACTCTTATAAATCGTCCATTCACCTTTCCCGGCTCTTCCAGCATTTTCATCACCTTCGACAGTGTTTGGGTAAGGACCATCTCCTTGCCAGTAATGAGTTTGATAGATGAATAATTACCGCTTGCTTTACAATAGGCTATGAGTTGGCCGTCGATACAAATCATTTCATCTCGTGTGTTGAAAAAAATTTTGGACATTGCAATTGTAATTTTAATAAACGACAGAAAATGTGGAAAAACATTCGCTCAATGAATATAGTGGTTCGTCATGACTTGTTAGTTTGTTTAAAAAATAAAAACCTATATTCATACAAAATGAGTTTGCCTAATCATCTTTTTATTATTCAAATATAGTGATTTTTTGTTGTTTACACAAATAATTCATTTAAAATGTTTTGGCATTATCTTGCAATAAATTTTACTTTCTGATTTAATTAATGCGCTATATGTTATTTAGAATGACGAAAAGAACCTTTCCGGAAATGTGAGTTATCAACAGTTTTTTGCCAAATTTGCCAAATTTTATAATGGTTGTTGATAATTAAATGTTAAAAAAACTTAAATCTTTTATTAAAATGGGCTGTTTTGCTTTTGTGACACATAAATAATAATGCTAATTCAAGTATTTTTTGTACCTTTGCACCGCTTTTTGGACTTTTACGCATTGAAACCAGCCAAGTGAGGCGGTTTTCTGGCGCCCGGAGAATAATGCGGTGTATATATAATAATGTGTGCGACTCACATAAGATATAGCAAAGCAGTAAGCTGCCAAGAGCACGACTGAAGATTCTCCATTACGAATGAAATAAAAAATAAATAAATAATTAATAATCAAAAACAAAAAAGAAAATGCCTACTATTCAGCAATTAGTAAGAAAAGGAAGAAAAGTGCTGGTAGACAAGAGCAAATCACCTGCTCTGGACTCATGTCCACAGCGTCGCGGAATTTGCCGTCGTGTTTACACCACTACTCCTAAAAAGCCTAATTCGGCAATGAGAAAGGTAGCACGTGTGCTGCTAACAAACAAGAAAGAAGTGAATTCATATATCCCAGGCGAGGGACACAACCTTCAGGAGCACTCAGTGGTGCTTGTACGCGGTGGTCGTGTGAAGGACCTTCCAGGTGTACGCTATCACATTATTCGTGGTGCACTCGATACAGCCGGTGTGGCAAGCCGTACTCAGCGTCGTTCTAAGTATGGTGCAAAGCGCCCTAAGGCAAAGAAGTAAACACAAACCTTACTTTACAATCCGTTTTCTTACACAAAAAGCAAAGTTTTATTAACATTTAGTTTGTTGGAAAGCTAACTTTAAAAAGATGGTTGAGTAAATGTTCCGGAGGGGACGTTGAAGAACGCTGAAAGCAACCAGACAGACTGAACAAAACAAAACAAACAAATGAGAAAAGCTAAACCAAAGAAGCGTGTCATCCTTCCAGATCCAGTGTATGGAGACACCAAGGTTACAAAGTTTGTGAATAACCTTATGTACGACGGCAAGAAGAGCGTGGCTTATTCGATATTCTACAACGCTCTGGCCAATGTAGAGAAAAAAGCAAAGGAAGAGGACAAGTCTTCACTCGAGATATGGAAGAAGGCCCTCGACAACATTACTCCTCAGGTGGAGGTGAAGAGCCGCCGTATCGGTGGTGCCACATTCCAGGTTCCTACAGAAATACGTCCTGACCGCAAGGAAGCCATTTCGATGAAGAACATGATTGCGTTCGCACGCAAGCGTTCTGGCAAGAGCATGGCTGACAAGCTGTCTGCAGAGATATTGGACGCCTACAACGAACAGGGCGGTGCATTCAAACGTAAGGAAGACATGCACCGTATGGCAGAAGCAAACCGTGCGTTCGCACACTTCAGATTCTAATCGTGCCATCTGTTTTCAAATAAACATTTCAGCTTGACCCGCTCAAGCACAAACCAATAAGTATTCAAATTTTAGGAAAAAAGATTTAATTTTTAAAAAAAATAGGACGAAAACATGGCAAAACGAGATTTGCATCTGACGCGCAACATAGGTATCATGGCTCATATCGACGCCGGTAAGACAACTACATCTGAACGTATCCTGTTCTACACGGGTAAGACCCACAAGATCGGTGAGGTTCACGATGGCGCTGCCACTATGGACTGGATGGCACAGGAGCAGGAGCGTGGTATTACTATCACCTCTGCTGCTACAACATGCTTCTGGAACCATAACGGCGAACAATTCCAGATTAACCTGATTGACACTCCGGGACACGTGGACTTCACCGCTGAGGTGGAACGTTCGCTTCGCGTGCTCGACGGTGCCGTAGCTACATACTGTGCCGTAGGTGGCGTGCAGCCACAGTCGGAAACTGTATGGCGTCAGGCAGATAAATACAATGTGCCACGCATCGGTTATGTCAACAAGATGGACCGTAGCGGAGCAGACTTCTACGAAGTGGTTCGCCAGATGAAGGAAATTCTGGGTGCCAACGCAGTGCCGGTGGTAATACCAATCGGTGCTGAAGAGAATTTCAAGGGCGTGGTCGACCTCATTAAGATGAAGGCCATCCTATGGCACGACGAGACTATGGGTGCTGACTACGACGTGGAAGAGATTCCAGCCGACATGGTAGGCGAGGCAGAAGAATGGAGAGGCAAACTCCTCGAATCAGTTGCCGAGTATGACGATGCTCTGATGGAGAAATTCTTCGACGACCCATCCACAATCACAGAAGAGGAAATCCTGCGCGCTATCCGCCAGGCTACTGTGTCGATGGCATGTACTCCGATGCTCTGTGGTTCTTCTTTCAAGAACAAGGGTGTTCAGACATTGCTCGACTACGTGTGTGCATTCCTCCCTTCACCGCTCGACACACCAAACGTGGTGGGAACCAACCCTGCAAACGGTGAAGAGGAAGACCGTACTCCAGATCCGGAAGACAAGACCTCAGCTCTTGCATTCAAGATTGCTACCGACCCATACGTGGGACGTCTCACATTCATCCGCGTTTATTCTGGAAAGGTGGTGTCCGGCTCTTACGTCTACAACCCACGTTCGGGCAAGAAAGAGCGTATCAGCCGCTTGTTCCAGATGCACAGCAACCACCAGAACCCAGTTGAAGAAATCGCTGCCGGCGACATAGGTGCTGTAGTTGGACTGAAGGATATTCACACTGGTGATACCCTTTGCGACGAGAACGCACCAATCGTTCTGGAATCGATGGACTTCCCAGATCCTGTTATCGGTATCGCCGTGGAGCCAAAGACACAGAAAGACCTTGAGAAGCTGTCGCTCGGACTTGCCAAGCTGGCAGAGGAAGACCCTACATTCACCGTACGTACCGACGAGCAGAGCGGACAGACCGTTATCTCGGGTATGGGTGAGCTTCACCTCGACATCATTATCGACCGTCTGAAGCGTGAGTTCCACGTGGAATGCAACCAGGGACGTCCTCAGGTGAACTACAAGGAGGCAATTTCATCCACTGTCAACCTGCGTGAGGTTTACAAGAAGCAGTCGGGTGGTCGTGGTAAGTTTGCCGACATTATCGTGAACGTAGGCCCAGTTGACCCGGATTACAAGGAAGGCGGTCTGCAGTTTATCGATCAGGTGAAGGGTGGTAACATCCCTAAGGAATTTATCCCATCTGTACAGAAGGGCTTCACCAATGCCATGAAGAATGGTGTGCTCGGCGGCTACCCAATGGACAGTCTGAAGGTAGAACTGCTCGATGGTTCGTTCCATCCAGTAGACTCCGACCAGCTGTCGTTCGAAATAGCAGCAATGCAGGCCTACAAGAATGCATGTGCCAAGGCAAAGCCAGTATTGATGGAGCCTATCATGAAGCTTGAGGTGGTGACACCAGAAGAGAACATGGGTGACGTGATTGGCGACTTGAACAAACGCCGCGGACAGATTGAGGGCATGGAGAACTCGCGTTCAGGTGCCCGCGTGGTGAAAGCCATGGTTCCGCTGGCAGAGATGTTCGGATATGTGACCACTCTGCGTACCATCACATCAGGACGTGCCACCAGCTCTATGCAGTATGACCACCACGAGGCAGTAAGCACCAGCATTGCCAAGGCAGTGCTCGAAGAGCAGGGTGGACGCCTCGACCTCTTAAAGTAAAAAAGAACGATGTGGGAGCGGTGAGTTAGCAAATGACTCTTAACCCTCGCCCCTGCATCCATTAGTAACACATAAAAACAAAAACAAGACAATGAGTCAAAGAATTCGTATCAAGCTGAAATCCTACGACCACAACTTGGTTGACAAGTCAGCAGAGAAGATCGTGAAGACAGTGAAGAGCACTGATGCAACCGTGAGCGGACCAATTCCACTCCCAACCCACAAGCGCATCTTTACCGTCAACCGCAGTACCTTCGTTAACAAGAAGAGCCGCGAACAGTTTGAGTTGAGCACCTACAAACGTCTTATCGACATTTACAATGCCACTCCAAAGACTGTTGACAGCCTCATGAAGCTTGAATTGCCAAGCGGTGTTGAAGTAGAGATTAAAGTTTAATTTTTGAGAATTTATTAAAATCAATTTGAAATGCCAGGATTAATTGGAAAGAAAATCGGAATGACATCCGTTTTCAGTGCCGAGGGCCAGAATTTGCCATGCACTGTTATCGAAGTAGGTCCTTGTGTTGTAACCCAGGTGAAGACTGTCGACAACGACGGTTATGCAGCAGTTCAGCTTGGCTTCGAAGAGGCTAAGGAAAAGAACACCAGCAAGCCAATGAAGGGACACTTTGCCAAGGCAGGAACAACACCAAAGAGACACTTGGCCGAGTTCACATTTGATGAGGAGTATAATCTGGGCGACCAGATCACCGTAGAACTCTTCAGCGATGCCCCATACGTTGACGTAGTGGGCACATCGAAGGGTAAGGGTTTTGCCGGCGTTGTGAAGCGTCACGGTTTCGGTGGTGTTGGCCAGGCAACACACGGTCAGGACGACCGTCAGCGTAAGCCAGGTTCAATAGGTGCTTGTGCCACTCCTTCACGTGTTTACAAAAACCTCCCTATGGCTGGCCAAATGGGAAATGTACAGGTTACAACTCACAACCTGCAAGTGATTAAGATTATTCCGGAGCACAACCTCATGCTCGTGAAGGGTTCGGTTCCAGGAAGTAAAGGTTCAATCGTAATAATTAAGAAGTAATGGAAGTTTCAGTTTTTAACATTAAAGGTGAAGATACTGGAAAGAAGGTTGAATTGAGCGACTCTATCTTCGGAATTGAACCTAATGACCACGTTATCTATCTCGCAGTAAAGCAGTTTTTGGCTGACCAGCGTCAGGGAACCGCAAAGTCAAAGGAAAGAAGTGAAATATCCGGTTCAACTCGCAAGTTGATCCGTCAGAAGGGTAGTGGTGGCGCCCGTCGTGGTGACATCAAGTCGCCTCTTCTCCGTGGTGGTGGCCGCGTGTTCGGTCCACGTCCTCGCAACTATAGCTTCAAGCTGAACAAGAAGGTTAAGGATCTGGCTCGCAAGAGCGCCCTTTCCTACAAGGCTCAGCAGGATGCCATCATTGTAGTTGAAGACTTCGATTTCGAGGCACCAAAAACTAAAGAATTCAAAAATTTGCAAAAGAATCTTAAAATCGACGGTAAGAAGCTTTTGCTGGTTTTGCCAAATGTTAATAAAAACGTATATTTGTCGGCTCGTAACATACAGCGTGTCAATGTCATGACAGCCAATGAACTCAACACCTACAGGGTGATGAATGCCAATGTGCTCGTCGTGACTGAAAATGCGTTGTCTCTGGTTGACTCTACGTGGAATAAATAAGGAGGAAACAATATGGGATATATAATCAAACCGCTGGTTACTGAGAAGATGACCGCACTGACCGAAAAGTCCTCTGAAGACAAGCAGATGACATCCGGCAGCAAAAGAACAGTCGACACTCACGGCGCAACAGAAGAAACCAAGTCGTACACAGTAAAGCGCAAGAACGGCGACACTGTAAATGTAAAGAAGAGCAAGACAGTGTACAAGTACACAAAGCAGGCTCGTCCGCAGTATGGTTTCATCGTAAAGCCAGAGGCCAATAAGATTGAAATACAAAAAGAAGTAGAACAGAAATTTAACGTTAATGTAGTTTCGGTAAACACAATCAGATATAACGGCAAGTCAAAACGCCGCTATACACGTTCTGGTGTAATTAAGGGCCGCACCAATGCTTTCAAGAAGGCAATCGTGACTCTGCGTGAAGGCGAAACTATTGATTTCTATAGTAACATTTAAACAAAATGGGTATTCGTAAATTCAGACCTACAACTCCAGGTCAAAGACACAAGGCTATTGGTACTTTCGATGATGTTACTACATCAGTACCAGAGAAATCTCTTGTCTATGGAAAAACCAGCACTGGCGGCCGTAACAACAATGGCCGTATGACAGTTCGCTACAGAGGTGGTGGCCACAAGCGTCTCTACCGTATCATAGACTTCAAGAGAAACAAAGATGGAATACCAGCAGTAGTAAAGACAATCGAATACGATCCGAACCGTTCGGCACGTATCGCATTGCTATTCTATGCTGATGGTGAGAAACGTTATATCGTTGCTCCAAACGGACTGCAAGTAGGTGAAACCCTCATGTCGGGAGACACAGCATCTCCAGACCTGGGCAACAGCCTTCCTCTCAAGAACATACCTGTAGGTACAGTGATCCACAACATTGAGTTGCGCCCAGGACAGGGTGCCAAGATGGTACGCTCGGCAGGTAATTTTGCTCAGTTGACTTCTCGCGAAGGCGACTACTGTGTAATCAAACTCCCTTCAGGCGAAATCCGCAAGATATTGTCAGTATGCCGCGCCACCATCGGTAGCGTAAGCAACTCCGACCACGCTCTCGAATCATCGGGTAAGGCAGGTCGTTCACGCTGGCTTGGACGTCGCCCTCACAACCGTGGTGTTGTGATGAACCCACACGACCATCCAATGGGTGGTGGTGAAGGCCGTCAGACCGGTGGTCACCCACGTTCACGCAACGGTTTGTATGCAAAGGGCTTGAAGACACGTTCGCCTAAGAAACACTCAAGCAAGTATATAATCGAAAGACGTAAAAAGTAACCAGTTAACAAAGTAAAATTATGAGTCGTTCATTAAAAAAAGGTCCATATATCAATGTGAAGCTGGAAAAGAAAGTGCTTGCCATGAATGAGAGTGGAAAGAAAACTGTCGTTAAGACATGGGCACGCGCTTCAATGATATCTCCGGACTTCGTTGGACACACTATTGCAGTTCATAACGGTAATAAATTCATCCCTGTTTACATCACTGAAAACATGGTAGGCCACAAGCTGGGTGAGTTCTCTCAGACCCGCACATTCCGCGGCCACGCCGGTAACAAGAAAAAGTAATTAAGGGAACCAAAACAGTAATTAATAATGGGAGCAAGAAAAAGAAAGATGGCCGAAGCAATTAAAGAGGCCAAGAAAACTACATACTTCGCTACTCTTCGCGATATCCCTAGTTCGCCACGTAAGATGAGATATGTTGTTGACCTTGTACGCGGAATGGAAGTGAACAAGGCATTCGCAACATTGAAATTCGTCACAAAGCATGCAGCTAAGGACGTTGAAAAGGTATTGCGTTCGGCAGTTTCCAACTGGGAGCAGAAGAACGAACGTAAGGCAGAGAGCGGTGAACTCTTTATCTCCAAGATCTACTGCAACGAAGGTGCAACGCTCAAGCGCATGCGCCCGGCTCCGCAGGGTAGGGGTTACAGAATTCGCAAACGTTCTAATCATGTGACAATATTCGTGGACGCTATAACTAAAGAAGAAAATTAATTATGGGACAGAAATGTAATCCAATAAGCAATCGTCTCGGCATTGTAAAAGGTTGGGACTCGAATTGGTTCGGTGGCAAGAACTTCGGCGACAACATACTTGAAGACAGCAAGATCAGAAAGTATTTGAACGCACGTCTGTCGAACGCCAGCATCTCAAAGATTGTGATTGAGCGCACCCTTAAGATGGTGACGATCACAGTATGCACAGCGCGTCCGGGAATCATCATCGGTAAAGGCGGCGAGGAAGTGAACAAGCTTAAGGAAGAGCTTAAGAAAATCACCGACAAGGACATTCAGATTAACATCTATGAGATTAAGCGTCCTGACTTGGATGCAGTGATTGTTGCCAACAACATAGCACGTCAGATTGAGGGCAAGGTGGCTTATCGCCGCGCTATCAAGACAGCTATCGCCAACACCATGCGTTCAGGTGCAGAAGGAATCAAGGTTCAGATATCAGGCCGTTTGAACGGTGCGGAAATGTCTCGTTCAGAGATGTATAAAGAGGGTCGTACACCTCTCCACACTCTGCGTGCCGACATCGACTACTGTTTGGCAGAGGCTCTGACAAAGGTAGGCCTGCTTGGTATCAAGGTATGGATTTGCCGTGGTGAGATTTTTGGCAAGAAAGACTTGTCACCAAATTTCAGCCAGCAGAAGGACGGCGGTCGTCAGAATGCTGGAGGCAAGAGATTCAGAAACAAAAAAAACAACAACCGCTAATCATAAGTTGAATTATGTTACAGCCAAAAAGACAAAAATATAGAAGACCCCAAAAAGGTCGTGGACGTTGGAGAGGTGTATCCCACCGCGGTACTGAGCTGGCGTTCGGCTCGTTCGGTATCAAGGCTCTCCAAGAGCGTTGGATCAGCGCAGCCCAGATAGAGGCAGCCCGTGTGGCCATCACACGCTACATGCAACGTCAGGGTCAGGTGTGGATTAGAATCTTCCCTGACAAACCAATTACAAAGAAGCCAGCAGACGTACGTATGGGTAAAGGTAAGGGAGATCCATACAAATATGTGTTCCCAGCCAAACCAGGACGTATCCTCTTTGAAGTTGAAGGCGTACCGTTTGAAGTAGCAAAAGAGGCATTGCGTCTCGGTGCTCAGAAGCTGCCGACAACCACTAAGTTTATTGTAAGACGTGACTACGACCAAAACGCTTGATCATTATGAAAATATCAGAAATAAGAGAACTGACGACAGCCGAGCTGACTGAGCGTCTTGATACAGAAGTGGCTAACTATGAGTCAATGAAGTTCAATCATACTATATCTCCGTTAGAGGATCATTCGCAGATCAAGAAATTGCGTCGTGACATAGCCCGTATGAAGTGCGAACTTCGTAGTAGAGAATTTAACAAATAAAACGCTACATGGAAGCAAGAAATCTAAGAAAACAGAGAACGGGTGTCGTTACAAGCAACAAGATGGACAAGACAATCGTCGTTGCATCTAAGTTCAAGGAAAAGCACCCTATTTATGGTAAGTTCGTCAGCAAGACGAAGAAATACCATGCTCACGACGAGAAAAACGAATGCAACATAGGTGATACCGTGCTTATCATGGAAACTCGCCCGTTGAGCAAAACCAAGAGATGGAGATTAGTAAAAATCGTTGAAAGAGCTAAGTAATTATGATACAGACAGAATCCAGATTAACAGTTGCCGACAACAGTGGTGCAAGAGAAGTTCTCTGCATCAGAGTGTTGGGCGGTACGAAACGCAGATATGCGTCTGTGGGTGATGTAATCGTTGTAACTGTTAAGAGCGCCATCCCTACAAGCGACATAAAGAAGGGAACCGTTTCTAAGGCTCTTATCGTACGCACAAAGAAAGAAATCCGCCGCGCAGATGGTTCATACATCCGTTTCGACGACAATGCCTGTGTTCTTCTGAACCCGGCAGGTGAAATGAGAGGCACACGTATCTTCGGCCCTGTAGCACGTGAACTTCGTGCAGTAGACTTGAAGGTTGTGTCCTTGGCTACTGAAGTACTTTAATTTTTTAAAGAACGAATTAATGAGTAAATTACATATCAAAAAAGGCGACATGGTGATAGTAAACGCCGGCAACAGCAAGGGTCAGAAGGGCAAGGTCCTGAAGGTGCTTGTTAAGGAGCAGCGTGCCATCGTCGAGGGTGTGAACATGGTGTCGAAGAGCACAAAGCCAAGCGCCCAGCACCCACAGGGAGGTATCATCAAGCAAGAGGCTCCGATTCATATTTCCAATTTGAATGTAGTTGACCCTAAGCTGGGAGTAGCTACACGCATAGGAAGAAAAATCGGTTCCAACGGCAAATTAGTACGTTATGCAATTAAATCAGGAGAGGAATTATAATGGCAAATACAGCAAATCTTAAGAATGTCTATACAGAGCAGATTGCTCCGGCATTGATGAAAGAGTTCAACTATTCTTCTCCTATGCAGATACCCGCACTGAAGAAGATAGTTGTGAACCAGGGCCTCGGTTCTGCCACAGCCGACAAGAAACTAATCGAGGTGGCAGTGAAGGAAGTGGCTCAGATCACAGGTCAAAAACCAGTTGTTACATTATCCAAGAAGGATATTTCTAACTTCAGGTTGCGTAAGAAAATGCCAATCGGCGTGATGGTTACACTCCGTCGTAACCGTATGTATGAATTCCTTGAGCGTCTCGTTCGCGTGTCATTGCCACGTATCCGCGACTTCAAGGGCATCGAATCGAAGTTTGACGGCAGAGGCAACTACACACTGGGCATCCAGGAACAAATCATATTCCCTGAAATCAATATCGACCAGGTAGAGAAGATTCAGGGTATGAACATCACTTTTGTTACATCAGCGAAGACCGACGAAGAGGGTTATGCTCTTCTCAAGGCGTTCGGCCTTCCATTTAAGGACGCAAAAAAATAAAGAGATATGGCAAAAGAATCAATGAAAGCCCGTGAGGTTAAGCGTGCGAAGCTTGCAGCTAAATATGCTGCAAAACGTGCAGAACTGAAGAAGATCATCGCTACCGGTGAGCCAGAAGAGGCTTACGAGGCAGCTCGCAAACTTCAGAGTCTACCACCAAACGCGAACCCAATACGTCTCCACAACCGTTGCAAGATCACCGGACGTCCACGCGGATACATCCGCCAGTTCGGAATTTCACGTATCCAATTCCGTGAGATGGCTTCTCAAGGGTTGATTCCTGGAGTTAAGAAGGCAAGCTGGTAAAAACAGAACTACTTTTTTATTAACATTTTAAATATTGTCGGGAACGCCCCGATTAATTTAATCAATTATGACAGATCCAATAGCAGATTATTTGACGAGATTGAGAAACGCAATCATGGCAAAGCACAAGATTGTGGAAGTTCCTGCGTCAAACTTGAAAAAGGACATCACAAAGATCCTTTTCGACAAAGGCTATGTACTGAACTACAAGTTCGTGGATGATGGTCCTCAGGGTTCCATCAAGATTGCGTTGAAGTACGACGCCAAAACAAAGGAAAGCGCTATAAAGTGCTTGAAGAGAGTGTCTCGCCCTGGTCTACGCAAGTATACCGGTTACAAAGACATGCCGAGAGTTATTAACGGGCTGGGTATAGCTATTATATCCACATCCCAAGGTGTAATGACGGACAAAGAAGCTTCGGAGCTTAAGATAGGCGGCGAAGTGCTTTGCTACGTATATTAATTAAAGGAGGAACCAGTATGTCTAGAATTGGTAAATTACCTATTAATATTCCTGCAGGTGTAACAATCACTCATAAGGATGACATCGTTACGGTAAAAGGTCCTAAAGGCGAATTGTCGCAGTATGTAAACCCAGCTATCAAGCTGAATATCGAAGACGGCAAGCTCACTCTCGCTGAGAATGAAGAAATGATGAGCGACAACCAGAAGCAGCGTCATGCATTCCACGGCCTCTATCGTTCACTCGTGAACAACATGGTTGTAGGTGTGTCGGAAGGCTACAAGAAGACCCTTCAGTTGGTTGGCGTTGGTTATCGTGTAGAAAACCAAGGCAATATTCTCACCTTCCAGCTTGGCTATTCCCACGCCATCGTGTTCGAAGTGCCAAAGGAAGTGAAGGTTGAGACAAAATCTGAGAGAAACCAAGATCCTCTGATTATGCTGGAGTCTTGCGACAAGCAGTTGCTTGGTCAGGTATGTGCGAAGATCCGTTCATTCCGCAAGCCAGAGCCATACAAGGGCAAGGGTATCCGCTTCCAGGGTGAGGTTATAAGAAGAAAGTCTGGTAAATCAGCAAGTGCTAAATAATTAAAACCTAAGAATTATGATTACAAAGATAGAAAGACGTATCAAGATTAAACACAGAGTACGCAACAAGATTTCTGGTACTGCTGAACGTCCACGTATGTCTGTCTTCAGAAGCAACAAGCAGATTTACGTACAGATAATCGACGACGAGGCTTCCAAGACTTTGGTAGCAGCCAGTTCTCTCGGTCTTGAGACAATGCCTAAGAAAGAGCAGGCTACCAAAGTTGGTGAACTCATAGCAGCAAAGGCAATCGAAGCAGGCATCACCACAGTGGTGTTCGACCGCAACGGTTACCTATATCATGGTAGAATTAAGGAGGTGGCTGATGCTGCCCGTAAGGCTGGACTTAAATTTTAATATATATTATGGTTAATAGAGTAAAGATTGGAAACGATATCGAACTGAAAGATCGATTAGTTGCTATTAATCGTGTTACCAAGGTTACCAAGGGTGGTAGAACGTTCACATTCGCTGCTATAGTAGTAGTAGGCGATGGCAACGGTGTTATCGGTTATGGTCTTGGTAAGGCTGGTGAAGTTACCGCAGCAATTGAGAAGGGCGTAGAATCTGCCAAGAAGAACTTGGTTAAGATTCCAGTTCTCAACGGCACAGTCCCTCATGAGGCATTCGGCAAATACGGCGGTGCCAAGGTGTTGATCATGCCAGCAGCTCCTGGTACGGGAGTAGTGGCCGGCGGTGCAATGCGTGCGGTATTTGAGAGTATAGGAATCACTGACGTTCTCGCTAAGTCTAAGGGTTCTTCCAACCCTCACAACTTGGTAAAGGCTACAATCGAGACGCTCGCCAACATGCGCGACCCAAAGACAGTGGCACAGAATCGTGGTGTAAGTTTGACAAAAGTATTCAAAGGATAAGGAGTCTGACAATGGCAACAATAAAAATCAAGCAAGTAAAGAGCCGCAACAATCGTCCAATCGATCAGAAGCGGACATTAGACTCACTGGGTCTGACACGAATCAACAAGGTTGTTGAACATGAGGACAGTCCTTCTTTGCGTGGCATGATACGCAAGGTTCAGCACTTGGTTGAAATTGTCGACTAATAAATAATGAATTAAATAACGCGTAAATTTCTTACAAATGGAATTATATAACTTAAAACCGGCCGAAGGCTCCACTCACAACAGCAAGCGTGTAGGACGTGGCTATGGCTCTGGCAAGGGCCGCACTTCCACTCGTGGTCATAAGGGTGCAAAAGCTCGTTCGGGCTACAAGCGCAAGATTGGTTTTGAAGGTGGTCAGATGCCACTTCAGCGCCGCGTGCCTAAGTTTGGCTTCAAGAACATCAACCGTGTTGAATACAAAGCCATCAACTTGAGCACTCTGCAGACATTAGCAGACAACAAAAATCTTGAGACAATCACGATTGCAGATCTTATCGAAGCCGGATTCATCAACAAGCGCCAGCTGGTGAAGGTTCTTGGAAACGGTGAGCTTACATCAAAGCTTGAAGTTCAGGCTCATGCATTCTCCAAGACTGCCGAAGCAGCAATAACAGAAAAAGGTGGAACCGCTGTAAAACTGTAATAAAATCATGAAAAAGTTCAGTGATTTAAAATTAGTAAAAACCATAAAGAATATATGGCATATAGATGACTTGCGCAGCCGTCTGCTGATAACGATAGGATTCGTCACTGTCTACCTGTTCGGAACACAGATTGTGCTGCCAGGTATCGACCACAGCCACCTCAAGGGTCTGCAGGATCAGACCAGCGAGGGCTTGATGTCGCTTCTCAACATGTTCACCGGTGGTGCATTCGAGAAAGCGTCAATCTTCGGACTGGGTATCATGCCTTATATCTCTGCTTCCATCGTGATGCAGCTGTTGGGGATAGCAGTGCCTTATTTCCAGAAGATGCAGCGTGAAGGCGAGAGCGGACGTCGCAAGATGAACCAGTACACTCGCTATCTCACTATCTTCATCCTCTTGATTCAGGGGCCAGCCTACCTCGTGAACCTCAACGTTCAGACACAGGGTCAGGCTCTCTACGAAGGCATCAGCTGGTCGACATTCTCGATCACTTCTACCATCATCATGGCAGCAGGAAGCATGTTCGTGCTATGGCTTGGTGAGCGTATCACCGACAAGGGTATCGGCAATGGTGTGTCAATCATCATCATGATCGGTATTATTGCCGACCTTCCTCAGGCATTCACACAGGAACTCGTCACCCGACTGAGCTCTCCTGGCCAGGGTGGTCTCGTGGTATTCCTCATTGAGATAATAGCATTGTTCGCTGTCATCTCTGCAGCCATCCTCCTCGTTCAGGGTGTGCGCCGCGTGCCGGTGCAGTATGCCAAGAGGGTTGTGGGCAACCGTTCCTACGGTGGTGCTCGCCAATATATCCCTCTCAAGCCTTACGCAGCCAACGTGATGCCTATCATCTTCGCACAGGCCATCATGTTCATACCGGCAGCCATCGGCGGTGTCGTAGGCGACAAGCAGAGCGCATGGGTAATGCAGCTGAGCGACCATACAAGCTGGCTGTATAACCTCATCTTTGCCGCATTGATTATTCTGTTTACTTACCTTTATACCGCCATCACCATCAACCCAACACAGATGGCTGAGGACATGAAGCGTAACAACGGATTCATACCAGGCGTGAAGCCAGGAAAGAACACAGCAGAATTCCTCGACAAGATCATGTCGAGAATCACTCTGCCTGGTTCCCTCTTCCTCGCATTCATCGCCATCCTGCCAGCATTTGCCGGACTATTCGGAGTGCAGCAGGGCTTCGCACGCTTCTTCGGAGGTACGTCGCTTCTGATTCTCGTGGGTGTTGTGCTCGACACACTCCAGCAGATCGAGAGCCACCTCCTCATGCGTCACTACGACGGTATACTTGAAACAGGCCACATCAGGGGCTCACACTAAGTTTCATACTGTAAGAGAGGATGATTTATCTAAAGACAGACGATGAGGTTGAACTCCTCAGACAAGCAAATCTACTTGTGGGCAAGACTCTTGGCGAGCTTGCAAAGCTCATAAAGCCAGGAGTTACCACAAAGGATTTGGACCGAGTGGCCGAAGAGTTTATACGCGACCACGGTGCCACGCCTACCTTCAAGGGTTTTCCCAACCCCTACGGAGGCCCGTTCCCGGCAAGCATCTGTACTTCGGTGAACGATCAGGTGGTGCACGGAGTTCCCAGCGACGAGCCTCTGAAAGAGGGCGACATAGTGTCGATTGACTGTGGTACCTGCCTCAATGGCTTCTGCGGCGACTCATGCTACACCTTCCCGGTTGGCGAAATCAGCGACGACGTGAAGCAGTTGCTCGTCACCACCAAGGAGGCTCTCTACAAAGGCATTGAGCAGGCAGTGCAGGGACACCGCATAGGCGACATATCGTATGCAGTCCAGCAACACTGCGAAAGCCATGGCTACGGAGTGGTTCGCGAATTTGTAGGCCACGGAGTGGGTCGCGAAATGCATGAAGACCCTCAGGTGCCCAACTACGGACACCGCGGCAACGGTAAAAAGCTTTCAGACGGAATGTGCATAGCCATCGAGCCGATGATCACGATGGGCAAGAAAGACATCTATCTCACCGACGACCGATGGACCGTCCGCACCAAGGACCACAAGCCGGCAGCACACTACGAACATTCATTGTGTGTTCGCAAAGGCAAGGCCGACATCCTCTCATCGTTTGAATTTATAGAAGAAGTATTAAAAGAAAAATCAATTTAACCTATGGCAAAACAAGCAGCAATAGAACAAGACGGCAAGATAGTGGAAGCCCTTTCGAATGCTATGTTCCGCGTCGAACTGGAAAATGGTCATGAGATAATCGCCCATATATCAGGCAAGATGCGTATGCACTATATCAAAATCCTGCCAGGCGACAAAATCAAAGTGGAGATGTCTCCATACGACCTGTCGAAGGGACGAATCGTTTTCCGCTACAAGTAATTGTTATTTACTATTTACGATTTACAAATTGTTAGGACATATAGTCATTAGATTATTTCTTCCCAGTATGTCGTTGATGTAATAACAAATGTCTAAAGCCTATAGCTAATTGTTACAGTAAACAAAGAAACCAGATATGAAAACAAAAGCATCATTGAAGAAACGTACCCCTGACTGCGTCATCGTTCGTCGTAAAGGACGTCTGTTTGTAATAAACAAGAAGAACCCTAAATTCAAGGTTCGTCAGGGCTAATTCTGTTGTTAAAATAAATTTTAAAATATATGGCAATAAGAATTGTTGGTGTTGACCTCCCACAAAACAAGCGAGGTGAAATTGCGTTGACCTATATCTATGGAATAGGACGCAGCAGCTCAGCCAAGATATTGGAAAAGGCTGGGGTAGATAAGGATATAAAAGTGAAAGACTGGACTGACGAGCAGGCAGGAAACATCCGTGCCGTCATCTCTGCCGACTACAAGGTGGAGGGTGATCTCCGTTCCGAAGTACAGCTTAACATCAAGCGCTTGATGGATATCGGTTGCTACCGTGGAATCCGTCATCGTATCGGGCTCCCTGTACGCGGTCAGAGCACAAAGAACAACGCGCGTACTCGTAAGGGTAAGAAGAAGACAGTTGCAAACAAGAAAAAAGCTACTAAATAATAATTGATTATGGCTAAGAAAACAAGTTCTGCAAAGAAGAGAGTCGTAAAGGTTGGCGCACAGGGTCAGCTCCATGTACACTCGTCATTCAACAATATCATTGTTACTTTGGCAAACAGTGAGGGACAGGCCATCTCATGGTCTTCAGCCGGTAAGATGGGCTTCAGAGGTTCAAAGAAGAATACTCCATACGCAGCTCAGATGGCTGCTCAGGACTGTGCAAAGGTGGCTTATGACCTTGGACTTCGAAAGGTTGTTGCATACGTGAAGGGTCCGGGCAACGGTCGTGAGGCCGCTATCAGAGGTATTCACGGTGCCGGCATCGAGGTGACAGAGATTATCGACGTCACTCCACTGCCACACAACGGATGTCGTCCTCCAAAGAGAAGAAGAGTTTAATTAATTATTTTGTCGGTGTCAGATTCATATATTTTATGACTGTATCTTTCCTTTCTACAGTCGCGGCTGCTATGATGACGTCACCATATAAAACCGAATAGAAAAATGGCAAGATATATTGGACCTAAGTCAAGAATTTCACGTCGTTTCGGTGAAGCGATATTTGGCCCGGATAAGGTTCTTTCAAAACGTACAAACCCTCCAGGTCAGCATGGTAACAACCGTCGCAGAAAACTGTCTGAGTACGGATTGATGTTGGCAGAGAAACAGAAGGCTAAGTACACCTATGGAGTATTGGAACGTCAGTTCCGCAATTTGTTCGAGAAGGCTTCATCCAAGGAAGGTGTGACCGGTGAGGTTCTCCTTCAGCTGCTCGAGGCTCGTCTGGACAACGTTGTCTATCGTCTTGGTATTGCTCCTACACGTGCTGCTGCCCGTCAGCTCGTTAGCCACAAGCACATCACTGTTGACGGCAAGGTAGTGAATATCGCATCCTACACATTGAAACCAGGTCAGATTGTAGCTGTACGCGAGAAATCCAAGTCATTGGAAGTAATCGCCGACGCATTGGCTGGCTTCAACCACAGCAAGTACCCATGGATAGAATGGGACGAAAACATCAAAGGCGGTAAACTTTTACATTTACCTGAACGCGCAGACATCCCAGAGAATATCAAAGAGCAGATGATTGTCGAGTTGTACTCTAAATAAAAAATAAACAATGGCGGTATTAGCATTTCAAAAACCAGAAAAAGTAATAATGTTGGAATCAACTGACCAGTTTGGTAAGTTTGAATTCCGTCCTTTGGAGCCAGGCTTCGGTATCACTGTGGGCAATGCCCTTCGCAGAATATTGTTGTCGTCGCTTGAGGGTTTTGCCATCAACACCATCCGTATTTCAGGTGTTGAGCACGAATTCTCAACCGTTCCTGGAATCAAGGAAGACGTGACCAACATTATCTTGAACCTCAAGCAAGTGAGATTCAAGCAAATAGTTGATGGAGTGGACAACGAGAAGGTGTCTATCTCTATTTCGAACGCAACAGAATTCAAGGCAGGAGATATCAATGACTATCTCAGTGGATTTGGAGTGTTAAATCCTGATTTGGTTATTTGCCATTTAGATTCTCGAGCTACATTGGATATAGAACTGACTATCAACAAGGGCCGTGGCTATGTGCCTGCAGAGGAGAACCGTGCGTTCTGCAACGAGGTGAACCAGCTCGCCATCGATTCGATCTATACTCCAATCCGCAACGTGAAATTTGCAGTTGAAAACTATCGTGTGCAGCAGAAGACCGACTATGAGAACCTCATACTCGAGATTACTACTGACGGTTCAATTCATCCAAAGGATGCATTGAAGGAAGCTGCCAAGATATTGATCTACCACTTCATGTTGTTCTCTGACGAAAAAATCACCCTCGAAAACGACTCGTTCGAAAGCAATGAGGAATTTGATGAGGAAATCTTGAGAATGCGTCAGTTGCTCAAGACTAAACTCGTTGAGATGAATCTGTCAGTCCGTGCTCTCAACTGCTTGAAGGCAGCGGGCGTGGAGACACTCGGCGATTTGGTACAATTTAACAAGACAGATTTGCTTAAGTTCCGCAACTTCGGTAAGAAGTCGCTCACCGAGCTTGACGAGCTCCTTGAGAACATGAATCTCCAGTTCGGAACTGATATATCCAAATATAAACTAGACAAAGAATAAGTAAGCGATGAGACATAATAAGAAATTCAATCATCTTGGTCGTAAGGCTGCTCACCGTTCTGCTATGTTGGCAAACATGGCTATCTCCTTGATAGAGCATAAGCGTATTACTACGACCCTTCAGAAGGCAAAGGAACTGCGCAAGTATGTAGAGCCTCTGATCACAAAAGCAAAAGACGACACTACAGCTTCAAGGCGTGTGGTGTTCAGCTATCTGCAGAACAAAACATCTATTGTTGAACTCTTCGGCCCAGTGGCTGAGAAGGTGGGCGACCGTCCAGGTGGCTACACTCGCATCATCAAGCTTGGCAAACGCCGCTCAGATGCAGCCGACATGGCTTTCATTGAGCTTGTTGACTTCGATGAGAATATGGCAAAGGAGACTAAGAAAAAGCGTACTCGCCGTTCTAAGAAATCTGCTGCCAAGACTGAAGCTCCTGCAGCTCCAAAGGAAGAAGTTGCTGAAACTACTGCTGAAGAGCCAGTTGCTGAAACTCCAGCTGAAACACCAGTTGCTGAAACTCCAGCTGAAACACCAGCTGCTGAGGCTCCAGCAGAAGCACCAGCTGAAGAAACTGCCGAGGAAAAAGCTGAAGCTTAATAATCGAAATTCTATAAGATGTGAAGCCGTGTTGCATTTATTTGCAATGCGGTTTTCATTTTTTACGTAAATAATGATTGTTGTTTACACAATTTTTAGTAAGTTTGCAGAAAATTATGGTGTTGGATGATTTTCAGCAAGAAAACTCTGGTTTAATCCTATATGCTCCAATCATGTCAACAACCTGCCAACTATCTAACTATCCTATCTTAATGAAAACAATCAGAAGTTTTATTGCCTTGGTGTGCTGCGTATGTATGGTAAGCCATGCTTATGCTCAAGACTGGTATCAGATGCATGTGGATTACAATGGTTACGAATGGAAATTCCCGGTAAATGCCTCCCATGTGACTCATTTCGACTTCAATCCTGATGGCTCGCAGCTCCAGACACATCTTTATGGCGAAGACGACATCATCGTGCCTTTCGACCTGGAGACGTCGAATAAATACGGTGCAAAAGTGACAGATATGACCCTGTCGGACGAACTGACGGAGTGGGGCAAGAACAAATATGCCGTTTTTGCAATTTACGTGACTGTGGACGACGGTAGCGACATCACCTCCAAAGAGGAATATGTGCATTGCTACATATCGGTAGACGGGCTGGGCGAATATCCCGACAATTCCATGCCGGCACAAATCCGTGGACGCGGCAATTCCACATGGGAATGGTATGATAAGAAACCCTATCGCATCAAGTTCGACGAGTCGACCAAGATGCTGGGTATCAAGAAAAACAAAGACTGGGTGCTTCTCGCCAACTACCGCGACGTGACCAAAATGATGAACACCTACGCTTTTATCACAGCCGACTGGATGGGCTTGCCTTACACCACTCCTATTCGCTATGCCGAATTATTTATCAATGGCGAATACAAAGGGCTCTACCAGATAGCTGAGCAAGTGGAGGTAGGTGGCAACCGGGTGGCAATCAACGAGACCGACGGACTATTGCTCACGCTCGACGTGGATGACGGCCCTGAAATCAGTCCTTACTCAGGTGATAATTTCTATACACAGGTCTACAACATGCCGATGGCAGTGAAAAATCCCAAGAACCTGACTTCAGACCAGCTGAACAAAATCAAGAGCGATTTTGCCGAACTGGAAAACGCCATCAAAGCCCACAACTACACTGTTGTGGACTCACTGATGGACATACCGTCGTATATCCACATGCTCCAGCTTCAGGAATATCTCTACAATGTGGAATTGTCGGCTCCTCGAAGTGTGTTCCTCTTCCGAGATGTCGACGGCAAGTACACCTTCGGCCCTGCATGGGACTGGGATGCCGGCTACGACTTCGAATGGTCGGACATGACCACCGGACATACCTATTTCCAGAGATACAACGAGACGATTCTCGGTTCCGACCCCTATAGGCGTAACGGCACATACCGCTGTCCGAAGTTCTTCACCGATATGTTCGGCAGCGGCAAGTTTGTGAAGCAATACAAAGAATTGTGGTCTGCCATTTCCGACTCGCTCTTCCTTCGCAACTGGGAAGAAACGGAAAAATACATAAGTGGACTGGAAGCTCTTCAGACAAAGAAGGATAAAAACTATACTACTCCAATCACCCGTGAGACAGAACGCTGGCCAATCCGCAACTTCAGTTATTACACCGAAAAGAACAAGATGAAGACATGGCTTCAGAATCGTCTGACATATATCAACGGTTTGGTGGTGAACTATCCAGAACCCGACGACGATGGTGGGGAAGTTGTGATTCCCGACAACTACAAGTTTATGGGCACCATCAGCAAGAGCTACGAACTATCTAAAGCAGGCGGATATAGTCAGAGCGTGAAAGTGGAGGTGACAGCACGCGAGCTTGCCCGGGTGCTTGGGGTGAACTCAAGCACTGTCACTGCAGACAATCTCGACCTCGTGCCGCTCAATGCCGACGGCACAGAAGGATCAAACACGGCTGCCGGAACATACGGAGCGTGGTTTGATGCCGAAGGCAACACTGTGGACTTTAACGGCAATTCACACGTGTATCTTGAATCTGATGATCCGTTCTCACTCAAATGCGGATGCCATCCTAACAAATGTGCCGGCAACGATGTGCATACGGTCAGGATGCAATACCGACACATACCGTCGGCCAAGGCGGCCAACCTCGAAGTGACATTCACCATAGCCGACGACGGATGGAACTGGCCATGGTGGTAAACAAAAACGGAAGCAGAAATGCTTCCGTTTTTGTTTGATATTAAAACTCGTAAACATAAAACCACAACCAACTCGTCTACTTGTCTACTCGTTTACTGAACAACATTTTTTTACAAATAATACCACGAAAATCCACTTTTTTTGCATTTTTTGTTAAATTTTAAATTATATTGAATTCTTATAACTTAAAATTTGTTTTATTATTATATTTTTTGTTTCTTTGCAAGGATATTGGTGTACTCTCTTTGACACTATTGTGTGGTTATCCCAACAAGGATGAAATATAGCCTTATTCTAATACATAAGTGCACAAGCCATAAGTTGGCCAAAGAACCAATAAAGCCTACGTGCAAACATTTAGCTGAATAACAATATAAATTAATTCTAACTATATTCTAATATTATGTTGTACAAATCAAGTATGAAAAAGATGTGCAAAAACCTCCTTTTCGGTGGTTTGTTGTGCGTTATGGGATTTACAACATTCTCTTGCTCCGACGAGAACAACCTGGACGACAAGCAGCCTACCGGTTCGCGTACGGAAACCATATACAGCTATATGGACAAGCAGGGGAATTTCAAGTATTTCCTTCAGTTGACAAAAGACCTTGGCTACGACGAGGTTTTGTCTAAAACAGGTAGTAAGACCCTGTTCCCTGCTCCAGACGAGGCCTTCGAGGACTTCTTCAAAGACAACGACTGGGGTGTTGGCAGTTATGATGACCTGACGCTGGCTCAGAAGCGCTTGCTTCTCAACTCGGCAATCATCGACAACCCTTATTCCATCACGATGTTGTCTACAGCTCAGGGACCAGTGAAGGGTGAGGTTTGCAGACGTATGTCGTCGCTCTCTCTCTACGACTCCGTTCAAGTGGTAAGCACCAGTTCCGAGGAACTTCCGCAGACCCCTTACTGGGCAGTGTTGAAGAACCATCCTGAAATAGTGTTGTTTAAGGATGCATCGGGAGCCAGCCCAATGGTTCACTTCACTCAGAAGTTCTTGACTACCAACATGGTTCTCTCTTCCGATGTGGATTTCCTCTACAACGACCCTGTAGGCACACGACAGCCAGGCGAAGCCTACATCGGAGATGCCAAGATCACAGCATCGGAGGATTGCAAGAATGGTTATGTCCACGTGGTTGACAAGGTTATCACTCCTCTCGACAACATGGCAGAAATCATTCGCAAGAACGACAACATGAGTATTTTCAGCTCAATGCTTGAGCGTTATGCAGTGCCTTATTACGACAGAAACCTGACTATGTCGTACAACCAGAACAAAGGCACCGAGGTGGACTCAGTGTTCGTGAAACGTTATTTCTCTAAGCGTTCCAACGGCTCTACCACCACTCAGGACCGTGCATTCAACAAAGACAAGGAAGGCAATGACATCAGTGGTACAGCTCTGAAATATGATCCAGGATGGAACACATACATACCAACCACACCAAATCCACGCGACCCTCTGATGGAGGATATGGCTGTGATGCTCGTACCAACCGACGACGCTATCAACGAATGGTGGAACAATGGTGGTGGTAAGGTAATAAAAGACTATTACGGCAGTCTTGAAGAAACGCCAAACGATGTGCTTATCGACTTGCTGAACGTGAATATGCTTGAGTCGCTCACAGGTTCGGTACCTTCACGTTTCGAAACCGTGCTCGACGATGCCAACCAGCCTATGAACATTCAGCCAGGCGATGTAGACAAGGTGTTCCTTGGATGCAACGGTGCTGTGTTCCAGACCAACAGAGTGTTTGCTCCGGCATCTTATTCATCAGTGCTTTTCCCGGCAGTGGTGAACAACGAGACTATGAATATCATCCGCACTGCCATCAAGGTGCTCGATTATGAACCATACCTCAACTCTATGGTATCTACCTACAGCTTCTTTATCCCAACCAACGACGGAATGCTCACCTATATTGATCCGGGAACATACGGTAACCTGTCAAAAGGTGAAAAAGTACAGTTGTGGGAGTTCCATTACGACAATACAAAGGTAGAGAAAGAGGCTATCTATGTGGATATCTACAATGCTGTTCAGAACAGCGACGGCACATGGTCGAAAGATGGTGAAGTGCAAGAGCAGATAAAGGGTGATGTCACAGGCTCTTCTGAGAAGCTTCCTGTTCTTCGCAACCGCCTTGAGGATATCCTCGATAATATAATCGGTGTAGAAGAAGCCTATGCCGGCAAAGAATATGTGATTACCAAGGGTAAGAACTTCGTTAAGCTCGGCGGCACATACGGAGTAGCCGGCTCGATGACTGCCAGCGGCTCATGGCAGAATGAAAACAATGCACCTTGTGTGGTTAAGGAAATCTACAATATGCAGAACGGTAAAGCATATATCGTTGACGGTGTGTTGACCGGTACTCGCAAGGCTGCTTCCGACCTCCTTGCCGATGTGCCTGAATTCAGCGATTTCTTCCAAATCATGTCCAACTGTGATATGCTCGGAATCAAGACTGATGAGAACTATGTATCTGCTTCTCAGAATTTGGGTACCGACGCCCGAGGCAACTTGATTACCATAGGTCTCAACTCCTCTAAGCAAGAAGCTAACTATTCGCTTTTGAATGCATTCCACTATACAATATATGTACCAACCAACGATGCAATGCAGAAAGCCTACGCAAAAGGTTTGCCTACTCTCCAGGAACTGATTGATGCAGAAGCCTACGATGAGGCTAACGGTCTGGATGGTGAACTTGCTACAGCACTGCCAATCAAGTCTGTGATGCGCGACTTCGTTCGCTATCACATCCAGAACAATTCCATCTATCTCGACAATGGTTTTGCAACAGGTGTTTATGAGTCGCTCAAGAACAAGATGGAGCCTCAGCTCGACGAAAATGGAAACCTTCAGTATAACAGCAAGGGTGAATTGCTCTGTATGTCGGGAAGTCCATATCGTATTAAAGTGTCTGCTGTTGACCCTTCAGCAATGACTCTAAGAGATGCCATGAACAACACTGTCCATGTGGTTACCACCAAGAGCACAACCGGCAATTGGATGTACAACCTGCAAGGTCGTGAGTATTGGTTTAAGTCTGACAATACGTTGGTGAATTCTTCTTCACTAGTAGTTCAAGCCATTGACAGTCCATTATTCTACGATGACGACCAGTTCACATACGTTCCTCGTGCTATTATCGATGATTCAAGCGTAAAACAACGCCGTTAAAACAAATAAACATATATATATGAAAAGAATATTATCATTCCTATTGTTCCTGTGTGTTTGCACAGTGATGAATGCACAGGTGAAGGCGGGTGATGTGATATCCGGAACGGTTCATGACGATATAGAAGGCCTCATGATGGTGAACGTGGTGGAGAAAGACGCCAACAATCGTATCGTGGCTCATGGCCAGACCGACATGAACGGACACTTCTCGTTCCGAATTGTCAACCCGAAGAACAAACTGACAATCTCATACGTAGGTTATGAGACTCAGACGCTCCCTATCGACCGTAAGGTCTATGACATTCTTCTGAAAGAGAAAGGTCAGATTCAGGAGGTTGTGATCAAGGCCACACGTCGTTCTCAGTCAACCGGTCTTCAGATTCCTGTAACTGAGATTTCAACAGCCCAGCAGACCATCAGTATGAAAGAGTTTGAGGGTTTGGCCCTCACCTCGGTTGATGAAGCCTTGCAGGGACGTATCTCCGGTCTCGACATCGTTTCCAATTCAGGTAACCTCGGTGCCGGTACAACCATGCGTCTTCGTGGTGTGAGTACTCTGCGCCAGAATGCCAACCCGCTCATCGTCGTGAACGGCAATATCCTGGAAACTTCTGAGGAAATCAACGAAGAATACAACGAAGAGCGTTTTGCTGCCTTGCTTCAGGTGAACCCAGAGGATATAGAGCAGATTTCTGTGTTGAAGGACGCTTCCGCTACAGCCATCTGGGGTGCACGTGGTGCAAATGGTGTGATTGAAATCAAAACCAAGCGTGGTTCACGCGGTAAGACTCGTGTTCAGTATTCTTATCGTCTGACAGGCACATGGCAGCCAGAAGGCTACAAACTGCTCAATGGTGACGACTACACTATGTTTATGAAAGAGTCGTTCTTCAACCCAACTCTGAGCAGTGTGTACACAACCAAGGGCAACACCAACTATATTCCTGAAATCAACTACGACCCGGACTTCTCTGAATACCGTCACTTCAACGACAATACCAACTGGTATGACGAGGTGAAGAAATTCGGTACCCAGCATCAGCACTACGTGACACTCTCTGGTGGTGGTGAGAAGGCTAACTTCCGAGTGTCGGGTGGTTACGACCATCAGTCGGGTTCTGTGCTCGCACAGACATACGACCGTTTCACTACTCGCGTAAATCTCGACTATTTCGTAAGTAACCGTATCACGGTTCGTTCAAACATCGACTTCGCATATACCAACAACCACGGAACCGTGGGAGAGGACCTCACATCAATGGCACTGAGGAAGATGCCTAACCTCTCGGTTTATGAGGAAGATGAAAATGGTCACGACACCGACCGCTATTATAATATGAACAGCTCTATCACTCGTCCGGTGGCAGCACAATCGAGATGGCTCTCCGGTCAGTATGGCATACCTAACCCGTTGTCAAAAGCCTACGAGGGATTCAACGACGGTAAGAGCTTGCGACTCGCTCCTGAATTTATATTAAACTACGACCTCCTCGGAACAAACGACGACCAAACCCGACTTACTTACGAAGGACAGGTGATATTCGATATCTTCAGCAGTGAGAACCACTCGTTCAACCCTGGTACGCTCACCACAGCTCAGTGGTATTCCACAGGCTATAACTCAGCTTCCAACAGTTCGAGCAAGAGCCACAGAATTTCCACACGTCACTCTCTTACGTTCCGTCCTCACTTCAAGAACGACGACCACCGCTTGATGGTTATGGTGAACTGGCAGTACAACAACAGCACCAACAACTCACAGAGTGAAAACGTGTATGGAATCCCAACCAGTTCCATCACTTCCTCAATGGGTAGTTCCACAGTGGAAGGAATGGGCTCTGGTGCCGGACGTGGCAGAGATATCAACTATTATGCTCAGGCTCACTATTCTTATAAAGGTAAGTACTCACTCACAGCAAGTGTTCGCCGAGATGGTTCATCCAACTTCGGTAAGAACCGCCGTTGGGGTACTTTCCCTGGTATTTCCGCACGTTGGAATATTTCCGATGAGAAATTCATGAAGAAAGTGCCTTGGATTTCAATGTTGTCCATTCGTCCAGGATGGGGTATCGCAGGTAATGCTCCAGGCGCCGGTGCATTCTATTCACGCTATGGCTCTTCCGGATGGGCTCAGTATATGGGTGGCGGTGCCGTATGGCCTCAGAACATACGTCTGACCGACCTTCGCTGGGAAAAGAAAGAGACATATAACATAGGTTTCGACTTAGCGTTGTTCAACGACAAAATCGTGACCGACCTCGCCATCTATTCGCAGACAACAAGCGACCTCTTTAATGAGAAACCATACGCCATCCCTTCATCAGCTGGTTTCGGAAGCCTTCCTTATAAGAACATAGGTAAGCTCCGCAACGTGGGATGGGAATTCAATATCTTCGGAAACGAGCTTATCAAGGCAGGTAAGTTCTCAATGGATGCCAACATCACGTTTGCAAACAACCGCAACGAAATCCTCGAGATGGAAGAAACGGTGCTGAAATCCTACAACGACGACTTCCGTTATGCCAACGGTCAATACCTCACTCGCGTACAGGTTCACAACCCAGTAGGTTCCATCTATGGTTTCAAGTATAAGGGTGTGTATATGTACTCCACTTTAGAAGACGCTATGGCCGATGGCTATACCAGGGAACAGTGCGAGCAGATACCTAACATCGCTCCGGTTGTCAGAAATGCAGAAGGCAATATCGTATATGGCAAGAACGAACGTGAAGGTAAGGCAATGTATTTCGACTACGACGGTGTGAGATACCACTTCGTAGGTGGTGATGCCATTTATGAGGATATCAACCATGATGGTAACATCAATGAGCTCGATATCGTTTACCTCGGCTCTTCGCTTCCTAAGCTCACCGGTGGTTTCGGTCTGAAATTCACCTACGACCGTTGGAAACTGAATCTGCAGTTCAACTATCGTCTTGGATGTAAGCTCGTGAACTCAGCCCGCATGGGTCTTGAGGGTATGGACAACGTTTACAACCAGAGCCGTTCGGTCAACTGGCGTTGGCGTAACGAAGGCGACAACTTCGAGAATATGCTCCCTCGCGCAGCAACCACGGTATTCGGTTTTGCAACATACAACACACTGGGTAGCGACCGTTTTATCGAGGATGCTTCGTTTGTTCGTCTGAACTATATGCAGCTCTCTTATTCCCTCGACCCAAAGATACTCAAGCAATGGGGAATGTCGCAACTCAGCTTCAATCTCATTCTTAACAACGTGTTCTGCCTGACCAAGTATTCGGGAACCGACCCAGAGCGCCCACAGTATGGATATGGTTTCGCAAACGACACCTCCCGTACTGCACGTGCTAAGTCGTTCACTCTTGGTGCAACAATCGCATTCTAAATCATAAAATACTATAGACACTATGAATAATATTATAAAAACATTTGCATTGGCCTTGTTCGCCGGTTCGGTCCTCACATCTTGTGAGTTGGACCTTCTTCCACTGAACGACGTGGTTCTTGAAAACTACTGGACGAATAAGGGCGATGTGGAAAATGTCCTCAATTCATGCTATTACGGACTTGAGGAAGCATCCAATATAGAAAGAATGATTGTGTGGGGTGAGGTTCGTTCCGATAATGTAGAAGCTGGTCCAGGCATCGGTAACTCCCTTCGCCACTTGATCAAGGGCAACTTGAAGCAAACCAACGATCTTTGCACTTGGTCATCATTCTATAATGTGATCAACAGATGTAACACCTTATTATATTATGCACCTCAGGTGAGTGAGAAGGACCCTAACCTCACTCCTTCCGACCTCAATGCCATTTCTGCCGAGGCTCGCGGACTGCGTGCTTTGTGCTACTTCTATCTGATTCGCACCTTTAAAGATGTGCCTTTCACATTTGAAGCCTCAATCGATGATACTCAGTATTATCTGAGAGGTGCTTCCAAGCATGAGGTGATTCTCGATTCGCTCATCGAAGACATAGAATTATGCAAGAACCAGGCTGTCAACAGATACTACAACGATAAGATGAACAGTGGTCGCATCACACGCGACTTCCTCTATTCACTCCTTGCCGACATGTATCTCTGGCGCGCATCCGACGCTAACCTGAGTGCCGGCGAACAACGTACATTCTACAAGAAGGCAATAGAATGTGCCGACTGGGTTATCGAAAACAAAATCAAATTCCTCAACAACGAAAAGAATGTGTCAATCAAAGCCAATTTGGACAACTTCGTTTACAACAACTATGGATATCCACTTCTTGCAGAACGTAGTTTGAGCGGCAACTCATTGGTACCTTCGGCATATAATGCCATTTTTGGTGAGGGCAACTCATTTGAAAGCATCTTCGAATTGACATACGACCAAAACACATCTGCTCTGAAAAATACATCAGTATTTAGAATGTACGGCGGTGTAAACTCGGGAGTGATGAACAACCCTCAGCTCTATGCCAGCCAGGCTATGCAAAGTTCTGAAATAACAGGTAAGTCGTTCAACAACGATGGTGGGCTGTTCTCTGTGACAACCGACTACAGAAGCCTTTACTCATATAGGTATTCAGAAAACGGAAACTACAACATACTTAAGTATGTGGTAAGACAGTTTAATGGTGAGAACGATTTCGGCACTGCTAACACATCCACTTGGAAGGTGCCAACAGGCGGCCTTGCATCTATGCTTCGCGAATCCGACCAAGCTCATATAGGATGGATTATCTATCGTCTGACCGACGTGATGCTGATGCGTGCCGAGGCAGAAATCCAGCTTGCAGGACTCGACACCAAGACTATCGACTGGACTGGTGTTACCACTACAACCAGCAGACAGAATGGTGCAGACTTGAGTACTCCTGAAGAACTCTATCAGGATGCATTCAACCTGATTAACGCAGTATATCTGAGAGCTAATCCATACGCTCAGACGTCCACTGCCTACTATCCTCAACTCTCGAATTTCACAACTTTCGACAGCTTTGTGAAACTTTGCGAGAACGAGCGTCGCCGCGAATTACTCTTTGAGGGCAAGCGTTATTATGACCTCGTCAGACGTGCTCGCCGAGATGGCAATACCAGCCATCTGGCGGAAGCTGTGTCTTCGAAGTTTGAGGGTAATGCCATGCGCATCAAGATGTCACAGATGGACTTCATGTATATGCCTATATTCAAGAATGAACTGGATGTAAATCCTTACCTCCATCAGAATCCTGTTTATTCAGAAGACGAAGATATTGTTAAAAACTAAACTTTTACAGCTATGGAAAAATATAAATATTTAAATAAGCTATTCTATTCCGTCATGTTCTTGGCGGCGACACAATTTGCACTGCTCAGTTGTGACGATGATCCTGGTGTAGAGAATTATTACACCTCGAAAGCCGAATATGCATCCGACTTCTTGAAGAACCGCGATCAGTTCAGCGAATTCTCCCAGATTGTCACACGTACCACTATCGGTGCAGCCAACGTGATGGACTTGCTTGGTACATGGGGCTCATATACCGTGTTTGCACCAACCAACGAGGCTGTCGAAAAGTATCTCCATTCAAGAGGTCTTACTTCGATTGACCAACTCTCTCAGGAAGACTGCGACACAATCACACGCAACCATATCATCGAACAGGCTTTCTTCACCACCGACTACAACGAGGGTGTCTATCCAAAGATGAATATGCTTGACCGTCCGTTGAGCGTGACTAGTATTGCCGTGGATGAAAATGGCAATCCTATAGAGAAAGAGGAAACAGAGTCGGACGAAGAAGAATCTTCATCGGTTATTCCATTAGACCAGTATCTGGCGGTCTATGTGAACCACACAGCCAAGATGATTCAGATGGACGACTCTGTTGAAAACGGAGTGGTGCATACTATCGATGCCGTTATAGGTCCTAAGAACGATATGATTACCGACCTCTTGTCTACTGACGAGCGTGTATCCACGTTCTATGAGGCCCTCACTTGGACCGGACTTGAGAACGACCTCCAGAAAATGATTGATGAGAATTACACTATCGGTAGTGACTCCATCGACTGGACCAACAACAGCCTTGTGTTCTCCACAGCATCGGAGTACGACAACGTGGCATACATGGAACACCGCTATTTCAAGTTTACAGCTTTCGTTGAAACCAACGATGTGTATGAGAAATATGGTGTTCACAATGCTGAAGACTTGGCAAAGCTGGCAAAGCAGATATATGACCCTAAGTATCCTGAAGATGCCGACATCACTGATTATAAGGACCGTCGCAACTCGCTCAACCGATTCATATCCTACCACTTCCTGCCATTCCAGGCAGAATATTGGCAGCTTACATGTGTCGACGGACCAAACAGCACTCTGGCAAAGAACTTCAACCGTGCAAAATGGGATATATCCGACTGGTATGAAACCATGATGCCTTATTCCATCATGAAGTTCTCTTTCCCAAGCGGAAGTGAAAGTGGACTCTACATTAACCGTCGCGGTGTGCAGTCTCGTGCCGACGGACGTGGATTCAAGTATCGTGGTGCAAAGATCACTCCTCCCGGCGATGCTGGTAAGGACATGATGGCCATCAATGGTATATACCATTATATCGACGATATCATCAGTTATGGTGTTCAGCCAGACGGAACTGATATTCAGGACTATGTGTTTAGCGAGCGCCTGCGTATCGATGGCTCTACATTGTCGCCTGATTTCATGAACTCGGGAGCACGTGGCCACTACACTCGCTCATCATACGAAAACGGTAAGTATGGTATATGGGACAACAACTCTACTGCCGACAACAAACAGACTTGTCTGGGATTCAAGTCGGGATTCGTTACCAACTTCGAGTTCAACGACAAGCAGACCCACTTCCACGTACGCCCTCGTACACTCTCGTTCTGGTCGTATCAAGGAGATGAGTTGACCATCGTAGGACGTTTCGATGTGACTGTGAAACTGCCTCCAGTACCTGCCGGCGACTGGGAACTCCGTATGTTCACATGTGTAGGTTTCAACAACCGTGGTATCGTGCAGTATTATATCGACAATGTGCCACAGGGCATTCCGTTCGACATGCGTCCTTCAGGATCAAATGCCAAAATTGGATGGAAGAGCGATTCTGACCTCGGTAGCGAAGAACAGATTGCAGCCTTCGACAAGGAATTCCATAACCGTCAGTGGATGAAGGGTATGAAGTCCTACGGCAATGCCACGAGTGAAGCTGGTGGTACGATGTCTGAACCATTCCGCAACCGCGACAACACTCTTCGAAAGGTAATTGGTGTGTTCCACTCCGATGGTAAGACCGACCACTATCTGCGAATCCAGCAGAAAATGGAATCGGACAAGAATACATGTAACTTCGACATGATTGAACTCTGTCCAAGCACGGTTTATGCAAACCCTGACGTGGCAGAAGACAGATGGTAGAATAAATAAAATTTATCATATATGAAAAAACTATTAATTAAATCATTGCTAACGGGATGCCTTACTGTCTTCGCCGTGGGTATGCAGGTGTCATGCTCTGATGACTGGAATGAACACTTTGATTCCAAGATTGAGGGCGACTATTTCGACGGAAGCCTGATGAAGAGGATTGAATCTATTCCAGAATTGAGCGACTTCGCTGAGGTTCTCAGAGCAACCGGCTACGACAAGCAGCTGGAGAAGAATCAGGTGCTCACCATCTTGGCTCCTAAGAACAATACCTTCGACAAGGAGAAACTGCTCGACATGGTCAAAAATGGTCAGAAGCAGAAGGTGATAACAGAGTTTTTAGAGAACCATATATCCCGTTATAATCAGTCGATGGACAATGAGAAACATTCCATCATGATGCTCAACGACAAGTTTATGGACATGCAAACCCGTGAAGTTGCCACTATCGAGGATATCAATGTGTCACAGATGAACATGTCATGCAAGAATGGTGTGATTCATGTGCTCGAGTCTGCCATTCCTTATGCTTATAACATATATGAGCTCTTGGCTGAAGATTATGAAGCACAAAAGACCCCAACTTTCGATGATGAGTGGGATAGTTTCTATAAGTATGTCTACAAGATGCAGACTAAGACGCTTGATGAAGCTCATAGTATTGCGTATGGTATAAGCCAGGAAACAGGAGAGAATATTTGGGTAGACAGTGTTGTTATAGAGAACAACAAGGTGCTTCAACCACTCGATGCTTATATCTATCGTGAAGACTCCACATACTTAACTATTTTCCCTTCTCTTGAAGCTTATAAAAATCGTGTGGAAGGCATCAAGTCACTATTCAACTATAGTGTAACCTTCAATCCTGAGCAGGAATATCGCGACTCTCTTCAGCGCTTTTGGGCAAACTACTATGCCATGTGCGACTTGACCTACAATCTCCACATGAACAATATGACAGATCCTGAAAGTCATATTTACGATAATGGACAGCCAGTGGACACCTTGTTCTCTACTGCTTATAGTCGTGGTGACTGGCCTTATCACGTATATCGTGCACCATTTGGACGTAGCGGTATATTATCGTATTATAAAGAAATTGTGAAGTGCAGTAATGGCTATGTATATAAGATGGAATACTACCCATTCACCGTGTTCGACAACGTGTTCAAGAAAATCACTCTGCAGGGTGAGAACTTTGGTGCAGTGTATATGGGTAAAGACAATACAAAACCCAATCCGGTTCCGTACACTAACACGAGCACTACAGTGATTACTCCTGTGTATGTCCAGGCCGACACCATTTCCGGCACAGGATATATGCATGTAGTTCCGTCTTCTACGAGCCGTAACACGGAAATAGCATATTTGATACCTAACACACTGTCGGGATCGTATGATATCTACGTGAAATTCCTGCCTCTCAACGTTTATAATGAGAGTGCTACAAAATTGCCTCTTCAGTTCAGAGCAAGTATATATGAGAGACAAGCTAACGGTGACTTCCCTAATGAGGCAAAACCTCAGGTGCAATTCTTAAATCCGGCGGATGGCAAAGTCAATTTCCAGACCAATCCAGACTATGTGGACTCATTATATATCGGAACCTACAAGTTTGACTACTGTTACCAGGGCACACAGCAAGGCGCAATGCTTAAGTTGGAGAGCTATGTGCTCACTTCTCAAGCTAAAAGATTTACAAAGGAAATGCTTATAGATAAAATTATCTTGATTCCTAATCAAAGAGAACATGATTACGACGGGGCATATATCGTAGAAGCACAGCAATCGAAAAAAAGATAATTTTAAATGCAAAAAAATCTCTATACAATGAAAAAAATACATTTGAATATTAATTTCACACAGAAAGTTCTAAAAGTTGGACTTTCAGCTATGATGCTTTTCCTTTGTGCTGCCCCTTCAATGGCTCAGACCGGCGATGACGAAGAAATCGTTGAGGTCGTTGAGGAAGCCAATAATGTGAGGAAGGTGGAAAAGCCGAAGAAAGAGTATGAGATGGTGGAAATCCAGGGTAGGGTGCTCGATGCAGCCACTCACGAACCTCTTGCCGGTGCTCAGGTGAAATCTTTCGACAACCCGTTCTATACAGCTATGACCGACGAAGATGGTGTGTTCTTTATAAAGGTTCCTACATTCGTAACATCATTGCAGGCTGCCCTCGAGGGCTACAACATAACTCAGGAGGCACTCAACGGACGTGTGAATCGTGTTGACATCAAACTCTATTCCAACAAGTATATACCTGGATATGAGTCAAAGATTTCTGCCAACAGGTCGGTAGGCACTCAGGGATTCGACCATGCCACAGAGATGACCGTTGACCAAGTGGTAGCCAACCGCCTGGGCGGCAACGCACGCTCCATTTCGCGTTCTGCTCTTAACGGACAGGGCAATGCCATGTTTATGAATGGACTGAACTCTCTCTTCCTCAATGCACAGCCTCTGATTGTGCTCGATGGAGTGGTGTTCGACATGCTCTATGATTCAGAGATGCTACACAGCGGATATTTCAACAACCCGCTCCTCTCAATCAATATGGACGATGTTGCTTCAATCAAGGTGTTGGAGAATGGTAGTGCCATCTATGGCTCCAAGGCTGCCAACGGCGTAATCGTGATTGAGACGAAGCGAAACACCAGCATGGCAACACGTATCGACTTCAATGCATCAGTAGGCGTAGAGATGATACCTAAAACCATCGATGTGATGGAAGCCGAAGACTATCGCGGATATGCTTCTGAACTGCTCAAGGGAGTGAATACTTCGCTCACTAAATTCCAGTTCCTCATGGATAAAGAACCATTCCACTCCAAGTATGGCAACAACACCGACTGGAAAGACCTGGCTTACAGAGAAGCTCTGACCCACAACTACAGCCTCCACATCCAAGGTGGTGACGACGTGGCAAACTACAACCTCTCTGTAGGTTATATGAATGCACAGTCTACATTGAAACGCAATGATATGAGCCGCTTCAACATACGTTTCAACACCGACATCGTGCTCAACAAATGGTTTACAACACGCTTCGATGCATCCTATACTGACATCACAAGAAACTTGCGCGATGCAGGATGGGTGGACGGAGGCCAGATGGGTGCTTTGGCCGCAACAAATGTGTTGTCGTTAATAAAGGCGCCTTTCCTTAGTCCATACGACTTCGATAACATTGGTAATCCAACGAACCATGTTTCTGATGCCGACGACTATCTGAGTGAGGTTTTCGGTAAGGACAAGGCGTCTATTGCCAATCCAAAGGCAGTGCTCGACAACGGCGAAGCTATCAATAGGAACCATGTGGACTACACCACAATCAATGTGGCAATCACTCCAAAATGGCAGCCAACACGCGACTTCTCGCTTCAGGAACGCTTCAGCTATACTTATCAGGGATTCGACGAAAAGTATTTTACACCATTGGACGGTATGCCAGCATTTAAGATTCCAGGAAGCGAAGAAGTGACCAACTCCGACTTCTCACTCTTCACTCATCACCATGCTATATTCAGCGACACACGTGCCGACTGGGTTCTACCTCTCGACGAACACCGAGTGGAGATCTATGGTGGCGTGCGTTTCATGAACGACACTTATAAGTCCGACGGAATCGGTGGTTATTCAAATTCCAACGATAAGACTCCAAACATATCCAGTTCGCTGTCGTCGAAATACCTTAAAGGTATTGACATGTCATGGCGTTCACTTTCTTACTATGCTAACGTAGACTACAACTATATGGAGAAATATTATCTCCAGGGACAGTTGGCTGTTGAGACGTCGTCACGATTCGGTAAGGACACCGATGCCGGAATGAAACTCTTCGGAGTGCCATGGGGCTTCTTCCCATCAATCCAGGGTGCATGGGTTATAACCAACGAGAAATGGTTCAAGCCAAACAATGCAATCAATTTCCTGAAACTGAATGTGGGATTCGAATCACTGGGCAACGACGGAGTTGACAACAACTCTACTCTTACTTACATGAGTTCACAGAAGATGTTGATCAACAAGAATGCTCTTGCTCTGACCAATATCGGTAACTCTAAACTGAGATGGGAGACAACGAACCGCCTGAATGCCGGATTTGAAGGTAACTTTGCAAGCAACCGCCTGAACGTGCGTTTCAATTACTTCAAGTCGTGGACCAGCAATCTGATTTCACTCGGTACGCTGGCATACGTGACAGGTCTGACCGACTATTGGACCAATGACGGTAAGCTTGAGAACGAAGGCTTCAATGTGGCTGTAACAGCAAGAGCTATCAACAACCGCAATTTCAAGATGGAAGCTGGTGTCAGCATGGGACACTATCAGAACAAGATAACTCAGCTCCCTAGCAATCTTGCAAAGGGTCAGAGCTATTACACTACAGACATCTTCAACGGCACTATACTGACTAAGGTTGGTAGCCCTGTGGGATTGTTCTACGGCTACAAGGTTAACAAAGACAACCCAGTGTTCAGCACCAGCGATGAAGCAGCAGCTGCCAATCTGAGAATTGAAGATGCAGCCGGAAACTCATCTTATTTCTCTGCCGGCGACGTTCAGTTCGTAGACAAAGACAAAGACCAGAACGGACTGATTAACGACGACGATCGCTTCGTAATCGGCGACCCTAACCCAGACGTATATGGTAACATATTCGCAAATATGTTTATAGGCAAGCACTGGACCGTGTCGCTCAACTTCAACTATTCTATCGGCAACGATATCTACAACTATCAGCGCGCAATGCTTGAGTCGGGCTCTATGTTCATCAACCAGTCAACAGCTCTCAACCGTCGCTGGATGGCTGAAGGACAGGTTACGGACATACCTCAGATCACCTACGGCGACCCAATGGGCAACAGCCGGTTCTCCGACCGCTGGATTGAAGATGGTTCATATCTGAAACTGAAGAATGTAACCATCGGCTACCAGATACCTATCTCCAACGAGTATATACAAGGTATATCCGTATGGGCTGCAGCCAACAACTTGTTCACTCTTACACGCTATCTGGGCAGCGACCCTGAAGTATATTGTGGCAATGGTGTGTTGATGCAGGGTATCGACGCAGGATTCCTCACACCAGGAAGAAGCTTTATGCTCGGAGTAAAGATTAACTTGTAAAACTATCGCACATGAAAACAAAATATTTAATTCTATCGATGATACTCCTGCTGGGTGCAGGAATGGTATCTACATCTTGTGAGGATATGTTCACTCCCGACAACTCATTGGTTGAGACGGACATGACACCAAAAGATACCGTGTTTCAGATTCTTGGAATCGTACGTGGTATGGAAAAAGTGGTCGACAAGTCTATCGTATTGGGTGAGGTGCGTGCCGACCTGGTTGATGTTACTCCAGAGAAAAATCCTTATGCTCCAACTGAGATCCAGCAGATTTCCAACAACCAGATTTCTGAGGAAAACCCTTACAACAGCCCATCTGATTTCTATTCAGTAATTAACTCTTGCAACACTTATCTTGCTTACGTTGACTCACTGCAGGAAACCAAGGGTGTGCGCAAATATCGCGAGGAAGTGATTGCCGCCAAGACTTTCAGGGCATGGGCTTATCTCGAACTGGCTAAAATCTATGGCGAAGTGCCGTTCTTTACAAAACCGCTGCTCACAGCGGCTGCTGGCGACGAGGTGCTTGCCGATGCAAGTGCCAAGAAGAATCTTGTTGAGATATGCAACGTGATGATTGATGACATGAACGAAGGTATAGGCATCTATAAGGGCTTGAATGAGAATAATGCCTTGCTGCCTGACTACAGTACCGACTATCAGGGTATTCGCTATAGGAAATTCTTCATACCAGTACGTCTGATGCTTGCCGAACTCTATCTCTACCGAGGTTCTTTCACACAGAATCAGGCTGACTTCCGCGAGGCTGCCATACTCTATCACGATTACCTTACGTTCACTAATGAGGAAATCAATATGTACAACTCACGTTCTACATGGAATAAGAGTGGCGACGCACTTCAATCCAACTATGACAACAACTTCAATCTCACGTCTAATTCAAGGGATATCACCATCATACCTATGGACACTATTGGTTATAATGGTGTGACAACTGACATACGCCCTGTGTTCAATGGACAGTATTCCAACAACTACTATCCATACGTCAGCGCGTCGGACGGTTTGCTCGAACTCTCACAGAGCCAGCTGTACTTCAACTATATCTCCAACTCATCCACCGACTACTATACTCAGGTGATGCCTCGCAACAAGGCTGAATACACCGTGAGCCGTCATAATCCAGAATGGGATATGGGCGACTTGAGATTCAGATCGGTAGTGGGTGTGTCGGAGAAGAAAGAAGACCGCCATCCTGAATACAATCCGCTCTATCCGGAAATCAAGAAATATACTAACGGTAACAACAGAGTCAATGGTGATGAGCGACCTTATTACCTGCGTCTCTACCGTGTCACTACAGTATATCTCCACTTTGCTGAAGCACTCAACCGTGCCGGATTCCCAGAAACTGCGTTTGCAGTGCTGAAATATGGCTTGTCGGACGATGTGATGAACGACCGCACCATCATCTCGCAGGCTGAGTACGACGAGATGGCTGCTATCAATTCCTACGGTTTTGCAAGCAATCTGGCATACTGGAACAGAGATAAGTTCAGATCGGTTAACCGTTCTAACTATTCTTCCACAGGAGCTGACGCCACTGCACCTAACCAAATTGGTATTCATGCCTTGGGTTCAGGAGATGTATGGGCAGACACATGGTGTGAGGAATATAAGTATGAGATTCCAATGCCTTCAGATATGAGCGGATGGCAGGAATATCCTGAATATGTTATAGACGAGGCATGGACTGAGGAGGAACTTGCTGCTTACGACGAGCAGTATAAAGCCGACTGTGCAACCATCGATGCTGCCAACGAGGCATATCTGAGATCTCCTTCTATACTCATGGAACGCCAGCAAGCTGTCGATAAGATGATTCTCGACGAAGAAGCTCTTGAAAACTGCTTCGAGGGTACACGTTTCTACGACCTCATGAGATACTCTATGTATTGGAATGGCGACTTTAGCTATCTTGTGGAAGCCGTATCACATCGTAAGGGTTCAGAAACAACAATCCCTGTTGGAACACTTACTCCTTCAAACGTCTACCTTCCACTCAGATCCAGATAACTTTAAAAAGGGCTTCATCCGAAGCCCTTTTTTTAATTACAAATACAAATTAAAGCCATGCGGAAGACTTTTATTCCTCATGGCTTTAATTTTTTGATTTTTCATTTCAATTGCCCGTTTTCCAACAGCTGTTTCGTGTAAATTTTGAGAAAAAACGTAT
>Ga0247611_10001124_pt1 | contig 49250 bp, 42 predicted proteins | sample 177DNAGHGhighgp2_FD_192422 | JGI IMG/M metagenome (GOLD analysis project Ga0247611, IMG submission 192422) | Sheep rumen microbial communities from Palmerston North, Manawatu-Wanganui, New Zealand - 1770 DNA GHGhigh gp2 | ecosystem: Host-associated > Mammals > Digestive system > Stomach > Rumen... | reverse complement strand
ACGGAGAGGATGTCTCTTGAACCCTTCCTTTTCCGAAAATCACGAAATCCGAAGTTAAACTTTCATAAATGTAAAACGGAACCTCAAATGGAACCTCTAAAGGGGATAAAAACAAAACCCGCTGAAAAACAGCGGGTTTCTAAAATTGTGAGCGGAGAGAGAGGGATTCGAACCCCCGGTGCCTCTCAGCACGGTAGTTTTCAAGACTACTGTAATCGACCACTCTACCATCTCTCCAATGCTCGATTGTCTCGAAAGCGGGTGCAAAGGTACGGAGTTTTTTCGAAATGAACAAATTTTTAAGCAACTTTTTTATTTTTATTTGGAAAAACGCTCGAATTAAGTACTTTGAGCTGCGCTCGAAGGTACTCACGTTCGAAAAATCTCAAATAAATTTGGATTTTTGCTCACTAAATCGTACCTTTGCAGCGTGATTTACCCAAATAACTTCGAGCATAAGCTTGGTTTCGACGAAATACGGAGGTTGCTGAAGGAACGTTGCTTGAGCACCTTAGGTAAGGAGAAGGTTGACGAAATAGCCTTCTCAACAAATGCTGATGCCATAAACGAGCAGCTGGCACAGGTAAGGGAGTTCCGACGCCTAAAGGAGGAGAAGGACGACTTTCCTATGCAGTATTTCTTCGATGTAAGGGAGAGTATCATGCGCATACGCCTTGAGAACACGCATCTGGAAGAAGATGAGGTGTGGGATTTGAGACGATCACTCGAAACTATAGCCAACATCGTTCGCTATCTGGAGCATGGTACTGAGGAGACAGCCAGCGGTGAAACCAAATACCCCTATCCTGCCCTACACAGACTAACGGAAGGTGTGGTAACATTCCCTGCCATGATTCGCAGGATTGACTCGATACTCGACAAGTTTGGCAAAATCAAGGATTCAGCATCTATGACACTGGCTACGATACGTCACGATCTTGAGAAGACACAAAGTGGTATCTCGCGTACATTATATACTATATTGCATACAGCCCAAAAGGATGGGCTGGTTGATAAGGACGCTGCACCCACCATGCGCGACGGACGATTAGTAATACCTGTTGCCCCACAAATCAAGCGTAGAATCAGCGGTATTGTGCACGACGAGAGCGCCACTGGAAAAACTGTATTCATAGAACCTACTGAAGTGGTAGAGGCCAACAACAAGGTACGCCAGTTGGAGGCTGAAGAACGTCGCGAGGTGATACGAATTCTGACTGTGTTTACCGATGAAGTGCGCCCACATGTCAATGAGATACTCGATTCATATCAGCTGCTGGCACAGATAGATCTGATACAGGCAAAAACCAACTGGGCCGAACTGACAAAAGCTTTTGAACCAGTAGTGGGTTACAAACCCCACATTGACTGGATCCACGCTGTACATCCATTGTTGCAGCTATCACTGGAGAAACAAGGCAAGAAGGTAGTACCCTTAGACATATCTCTCACCTCTCAGTCCTCACCACTCACCTCTAAAGCTGGAAGGCTTTTAATTATCAGTGGTCCGAATGCGGGTGGCAAGTCTGTATGTTTGAAGACCGTAGGGCTATTGCAATATATGCTACAATGCGGACTACCCATCCCCATCGGCGACCGTTCAACAGTAGGCATCTTTCATCACATACTCATTGACATCGGTGACGAGCAGAGCATTGAAAACGATCTCTCGACCTACTCAAGTCATCTGATGAACATGAAGCAGATGATGAAGCAAGCCAACGAAAAAAGTCTGATATTGATCGACGAGTTTGGTAGCGGTACGGAGCCCACCATTGGTGGTGCCATCGCAGAGGCCATGCTAAATCAGTTCTGGAAGAAACAGACTTTTGGTGTGATTACCACCCACTACCAGAACCTAAAACACTTTGCCGAAGATCATCCTGGCGTGGTGAATGGTGCCATGCTATACGATCGCCATGAGATGCAGGCTCTATTTCAATTGGCTATTGGACAACCAGGCTCTAGTTTTGCCATTGAGATAGCACGTAAGACAGGTATCCCAGAAGAGGTAATTAAAGAGGCCTCAGACATCGTAGGATCTGACTACATACAGAGCGACAAATATCTGCAGGACATCGTGCGCGACAAGCGTTACTGGGAGGGCAAGCGACAGACGATTCATCAGCACGAAAAGCGATTAGAAGTTAGCGGTAAGAGATTAGAGGAGACCATTGAGGAGATTGAGGCAGAACGCAAAGAGATTCTTCGTAGAGCCAAGGAACAGGCAGAAGAGCTGTTGCGCGAAAGCAATAAGAAGATTGAGAATGCCATCCGCGAGATCAAGGAAGCACAGGCTGAAAAGGAACGCACACGTCTGGCGCGTGAGGAACTGAATGCATTTAAGGAAGAAATAGCCGATCTCGACACGAAGGAAAATGACGAAGCCATAGAGCGCAAGATACGACAAATACAGGAGCGTAAAGAGCGGAGGGAGAAGAAGAAAAAGGAGAAACGAGAAGCTAGAGGTGAGAAGCTAGAAAATACTCCATCGGAAGACAACTCTCTGGCCACGAATTCCTCATCTCTCACTACTTTCTCTGCTGGCGATACGGTTCGCATCAAGGGACTGACATCAGTGGGTGAGATAGAATCGACTGATGGAAAGATGGCGACGGTCATATTTGGTGGTATGAAAACCAAGATGCGCGTGGAGCGATTGGAACATGCAGAGCGACCCAAACAGCAGACCACCAGGGCCGAAGAACGCAACAACAGCATAGCAGGTTCGTACGCCACTGTATCGCGCGACACCCGCGACGTGATAGATAGCAGGAAACTGAACTTCCGACAAGATTTGGACGTACGAGGTATGCGAGGCGACGAGGCTATCAATGCTGTAACCTATTTCATTGACGACGCCATACTCGTAGGCATGTCGAGAATCAGAATTCTGCATGGCACAGGAACTGGCATTCTACGCCAATTGATACGTCAGTATTTGAGTACTGTACCCAACGTAAAAAGCTATCGTGACGAGCATGTTCAATTTGGTGGAGCAGGCATTACAGTGGTGGATTTAGACTAGCATTTTGCATAAATCTGTAATATTTACATTAATTGATTTAAATCAGTGTGCTTTCATTATTTAGCATTTTTTAGGGTTAAATATTTGTGTAACTCATTGATACATTGTACATTTGCAACCGAAATGCAATAAAATCGGATGCGTCCGATTGAAAATCTAAAGGATAACGCGGTACCTGCGACAGGTGTCCGCCTAAAGTATAGAGTTATGAGTATCATTAAAAAAGCAAGTGTAGCCTTGATGGCACTTGTATTAGCTTGCGGAAGTGCTTTGGCAACTGAAGTGGGCGACAAGAGCAACAAAACATCGGGCTTTAACTGGAATCCTGTAATCGAAGCGATTATTCAGGTAGAAAGTGAAGGAAATCCCAATGCCGTGAGCGGTAATTCCGTAGGCGTGATGCAGATTACTCCGATTCTTGTGAAGGAATGCAACGAGATTCTAAAAAACCAGAAGAGTAAGAAGCGCTACACAATGGCAGATCGCTACAGTGTAGAGAAATCTAAGGAAATGTTCCTTCTAATTCAAAAGTACTACAACCCCCAGAACAGCGTCGAGAAGGCGATACGTTCGTGGAACGGAGGTATCAAGTACAGTATCAAGGCAACAAACAAGTACTACAAGAAAGTACTCGCCAAGATGAAATAAGAAAAAGAAGCGCGGACCGTTTTGGTTCGCGCTTCTTTTTTGTATATAGCGTAAAGTGATAAATGGCAAGAGAAAAATGCACCATACAAAAAGAACCCAAGCATAAGCTTGAGTTCCTGTAGTTGCGGAGGCAGGATTCGAACGTGCGACCTCCAGGTTATGAGCCTGGCGAGCTACCAACTGCTCCACTCCGCGATGTTATATAAAAACGCTCATTTTTTCTAAGCGGGTGCAAAGGTACGCATTATTTTTGAAACGGCCAAATTATTCCGCACTTTTTTTGCATTTTATCTCATTTTGCACATTTTTCGCCCTTTTTTCTTGGAGAATTCAAATAAAACTATTAATTTTGCACACTGTAATTGTCGTGTGCAATTTTCTAAAAGAGAAGGAGGAAGCATATATGTCCATTTCAAAGACAAGACAAAAGTTGGTAGACGTAGCACGTCTGTTGTTCGCCAAGAACGGGTTGGAGAATACGACGATGAACGACATCGCCCAGCAATCGGGCAAGGGTCGTAGAACGCTTTATACCTATTTTAAGTCAAAAGAGGAGATCTATTATGCCGTTATTGAGAGTGAGTTGGAGCGTCTGAGTGATAAACTCGACGAGGTGGCCGCCCGTAAGATACGTCCGCAGGACAAAATCATAGAACTCATCTACACCCATCTGAGTATGATTCGTGAAACGGTGGTGCGCAATGGCAATTTGCGTGCCGAGTTCTTCCGTAACATCTGGATGGTAGAGAAGGTACGTAAGCATTTTGACGATGCTGAGATTGAACTATTCCGTAAAGTATACACAGAAGGTAAGGAGGATGGCGAGTTCGACATAGATAATGTGGACCTTGTAGCCGACATCACTCATTATTGTATCAAAGGACTGGAAGTTCCTTATATATATGGACGTATTGCCCATGGTATGAAGGAGGAAGACACCAAGCCTCAAGTGGCAAAAGTAGTATATGGCGCACTGGGTAAGATACAAAGGAAATAAGATTAAACAATTATATTTAACATTAAATTATTATGGGATTATTAGAAGGTAAGACAGCGCTGATCACTGGTGCTGCACGCGGTATCGGAAAGGCTATCGCACTGAAGTATGCCTCTGAGGGCTGTAACATCGCATTCACCGACCTTGAGGTGAACTTGGATACTGAGAAGGAAATTGCAGCTCTGGGTGTAAAGGCTAAGAGCTATGCATCAAATGCAGCCGACTTTGCTCAGACTGAGGAAGTGGTGAAGGCCGTTAAGGAGGAGTTTGGTTCAATCGATATTCTGGTTAACAATGCCGGTATCACCAAGGACGGTCTGATGCTCCGTATGACTGAGCAGCAATGGGACGCTGTAATCGCAGTCAACCTGAAGAGTGCGTTCAACTTCATTCACGCTTGTGTACCTGTAATGATGCGTCAGCGTGGTGGTTCTATCATCAATATGGCATCAGTAGTAGGTGTTCATGGTAATGCCGGCCAGGCCAACTACGCTGCCTCTAAGGCCGGTCTGATTGCTCTTGCCAAGAGTATCGCTCAGGAAATGGGTCCCAAGGGTATCCGTGCCAATGCTATCGCTCCTGGTTTCATCGAGACTGCTATGACAGCTGCGCTGCCCGATGAGGTTCGTGAGCAGTGGAAGCAGAAGATTCCTCTTCGTCGCGGCGGACAGGTGGAGGACATTGCCAACGTAGCTACCTTCCTGGCTTCTGACCTCTCAAGCTATGTAAGCGGACAGGTCATCCAGGTTGATGGTGGTATGAACATGTAATTAAGAGTATATAATTAAGATTTTAGAGATATGGAAGTCGTTTACGAGGACAACCATATTATCATAGTCAACAAACAGAGTGGGGAGATCGTACAGGGTGATAAAACTGGCGATCGCCCCCTTTCTGATATAGTGAAGGACTATATCAAGGAGAAGTACGCGAAACCTGGGGCTGTGTTCTTAGGTGTGGTGCATCGCTTGGATCGTCCTGTAAGCGGACTTGTGGTCTTTGCCCGCACATCGAAAGCACTCACCCGACTGAACAAGATGTTTGCCGAGGGCGAGGTGCATAAAACCTACTGGGCTATCGTTAAGAACACCCCTCGCGAACCAGAGGGCACACTTGAGAACTGGCTTGTTCGTAACGAGAAACAGAACAAAAGCTATGCCTACGATCAGGAGAAGCCCAATGCAAAGAAGGCTATTCTGAGGTATCGCACGATTAGTCACTCTGACAACTACACCCTGTTAGAAGTTCAACTGTTGACGGGTCGACACCACCAGATACGTTGTCAGTTGGCAGCCATGGGCTGTCCCATCAAGGGCGACCTGAAATACGGTGCGCCACGAAGCAACCCTGATGGTTCGATCTCACTGATGTCGCGAAAAGTAGAGTTCGTACATCCGGTATCGAAAGAGACAATTATCGTGGAGGCAACCGTGCCTGATGACACGCTTTGGCGAGCCTTAGCACCCAAGGGATCATGAGCAATGAACAATGAATAACTAAGAAAGAACCATGAGATTATTACTGCTTACACTATTCATTCTTCACTGTTCACTGTTCACAGTTTCGGCACAAAGCTTTGAGCTCAAGAAGGTACACGACAGCCTATATTGGCTCAACGGATGGAAACTACCCTACCCCGTATATCAGTTTCAGACTGGTGATGTGGATGGCGACGGAAAGGAGGATGCAATGGTGGGCGTGATCAAGAGCACGCGCTTCTACCCAGAGAAGGGACGCAGACTATTCATCTTCAAACAGGTGAACGGCAAGGCAAGACCCCTGTGGATGGGATCGAAGTTGGGTGGTATATTAGAGGACTTCCGTTACAACGACGGCATGATTCGAGCCTTGGAGCGGACCACCGACTCGCTTTACGTGGTATCAGACTACAAATGGGAAGGCTTCGGCATGAAGTTCGACCACTTTATTATAAAAGGTACAGATAAACAAACAGCATTAAAAACCTATAGCCGATGAAACAGAAATTATTACTGACGGCTTGCATGGCAGCACTGATTTGCGCCTGTAGCCAAAAACAGAACGTAGTAGTGGGTCCGTCGCAGATCGACGTTGAGAAACTACTCGACAGTATTGATTACAACATGGATGTGAGCGGACTCTCGCTTGCTGATGTCCGTACGCTTCGCAACGCCCCGGCTGCCCAGCGTGGACTACCCTTCATGGACTCCTACATCCGCGGTGTCTTTGCACAGACCACCTGGTACGACTCGCTGATGTGGGCTTTCGATGAAAAAGTGGAAACAGCTGGCATCGAGTCGAGAGAGGACGAGAGCTGGCGCGACTTCTACATGCGAGTGGTTGACGAGAAGAAACTGCTGAACTACTCTGACGAGGAGCTCGCCTTTATCAAGCGTATGCAGGCTCGTGAGGACGAGCTCAGGAAGCAGAACTTCGATGTGCCTGAGGGTTTGCGCGTGAATATGCAGAACCTGACGAACCCCACGCAACTAAAAGAGTTCGATCAGGCACTGAGTCAGCAGTTGGGCGAGGAAGGCTTTGCCATCGTACCCGCCCGCCACGCACAATTGTTCCAGGTATACGAAGAGAACGACTATCGCGAATTCCCCAACTTCGTTACCACCGACCTCTATCTGCAACTCTATCATCTTTACATCGACTGCATGTTGCGCGAGTTGGAGATGTATCAGTTCTTCCATACCATCGTGAGTTACAACGACGACATGGTGGAAGCTATGAAGAAACTCTACCAGAAGACCGAGAGCGGCACCGCTTTGGAGCGTGCTACTGCCCACAACCTGAGGTTCTTCACGATTGCAGATGTGCTGTTCAGAGGTATGAAGAGCTATGATGCGAATACTGACCAACTGATTGCAGAGGAGGTAGATAAAGCAATAAAAGCTACAGACGACTTTAGTAACTTCATGGCCGATTATAAGAACGTGATGTTTGGCTACAGCTTGTTCCGTCCGCGTGGTCACTACACCCGCAACTATGTACTCGAGGAGTATTTCCGTGGTATGATGTGGTTACAGAGTGTGCCCTTCGGCATGGATAACGACGATGAGGTGAACGCTGCTGTCATCATAGCCTACACCATGATGAACAATCCTGAAATTCAGCAGAAATACGACAAGATCAACAAAATCATCACCTACATGATGGGCCAGCCCGACAACCTGAGCATCATACAGGTCATTGGCGAGCTGAAGAAGATTAACAGGCCTATGGAGGATCTGCTGAACGACAAGCAGGCCATGAGTAAACTGAAGAAAGACTTAGAGGAAATAGGCAACAAGGCAACGCGTATCCGTCCAAAATACGAGCGCACCAGTCATAATAAGATCAACGTGATGCCTCAGCGCTATCAGCCCGATGCAGAGGTATTGCAAGAAATGGTGGACTACGACAATAAACCCACCTTGCGCGCTACGCCTAAGGGACTCGACTTCATGGCAGCCATGGGTGTATCAGCAGCGGAGCAAATCCTAAAGGAAGAGCAGACCCCATGGAAGGACTACGATAATCATCTGAAGGCCATGAAGAAACGCATGGGCGAGATCAACTGGGACGAGACTATCTGTACCCGGTGGATGAACACACTGAAAGTGCTGAACGTATGGAGCGGCGACAAAAACAACCAGAAGCAATTACCTTACTTTATGCTGAATCCTGAATGGAGTAAGAAGGACCTGAATGCAGCCCTTGCCTCTTGGGCAGAACTGAAGCACGACGCCATACTCTATGCCAAGCAGCCCATGGGAGCTGAGTGCGGAGGCGGTGGTCCACCAGAGCCTATCGTAAAAGGCTACGTAGAACCTAATGTTGGTTTCTGGAAGAAAGCCATCGAACTGCTCGACAACACGGAAAAGTTGCTGAAGGAGCAGGATATGCTGACCGAGAAGATAAAAGATGCCACCCAGCGCATCAGAGAGGAAGCACAATTTCTACTGAACATCAGTGAGAAAGAGCTGGCTGGCAAGGAACTGAGCGAAGAGGAATACGGTCAGATAGAGTGTATCGGTGCAACGTTCGAGAATATCAGTCTTGATCTGGTTCGCGAGAAAGACCAGTACCTGATGGGATGGAGCGATGTGCAAGGTGCTGACAAAAAGGTGGCCCTCGTAGCCGATGTGTATACAGCCAATGCAGACAACAATCCTGACAAATCTATTCTCTTCGAGGCTGTGGGCGAAGCTGACGAGATCTATGTAGTGGTTGAGATTGGCGGTTATCTGTATCTCACACGCGGATCTGTGTTGAGCTATCGTGAGTTCATTCAACCCATCGACCAGCCCCGTCTCACGGATGAGGAATGGCAGGAACAGTTAGAGAAGAACGCACGTAAGGGCGTGCCCGAGTGGATGAAGCGCATCATCGTACCACTGAACAAGTTGCCAGAGGCGAATGAGGAATTCTTCTATAGCTCTGGCTGTTAGCCTATTGTTGAGTGTATCGGCCTATAGTGCTGATACACTCAACATCATATTCACAGGCGACATCCTGTTGGACAGAGGAGTGCGTCGTGTGATTAACCATCACGGAGTAGACCATCTGTTCTCGGATGGTATCGACTCCGTGTTTCGTTCTGCTCAAATCGTGGTGGGCAATCTGGAATGCCCTGCCACAAAGATAGAATCGCCCGTATTCAAGCAATACATCTTCCGTAGCGAACCTGAGTGGCTCGACACTTTAAGACAGCATGGCATCACCCACCTGAACCTTGCCAATAACCACTCAATAGACCAAGGGCGCGAAGGACTACTTGACACAAAACGAAACATAAAGGAAGCAGGAATGGTGCCTATTGGTGCTGGAGCATCGATGCAAGAGGCTGCTGGACCCGTGCTTTTGGCCTCATCGCCCAGAAAGGTGTGGCTCGTGCCATCCTTACGCCTCGCTCTTGAGAACTACTCCTACCTCACGGACAAACCTTGCGTGAGTCAAGAGCCTATGGACTCGTTGATGCAACGTGTGTTTCAGTTGCGGAAAGCTGACTCTACCGCCGTCATTATCGTATCACTCCACTGGGGTGGCGAACACACCTTAAAACCCGTACCCCGTCAACGGATGGAGGCCCATCAACTGATTCTTGCTGGGGCCGATGCCCTCATCTGTCACCATACCCATACCCTACAGACCATCGAAACCTTTAGAGGCAAACCTATCTACTACAGCATTGGGAATTTCATCTTCGACCCTACACGCCCCATTAATGCTGAAGCCTGCATCGTTCGTCTTAAAATCACCTCCGATACCATCAACACAGAGACACTCCCCGTACAAATTCGCCATTGCGTGCCCTATCTGAAGGAAAACCATCACATTTTTGAAGAGAAATGATGGGTTTTCATAGAATTATCGTAAATTTGCAGCGTCAATACGATTGTTGATGAAGAAAGTATTCAAGTGGATTGGGATTGCGGTGATCACCCCCTTTCTGCTAATGATAATACTCGCCGTGCTACTCTATTTACCACCCGTACAGAACTGGGCGGTCAAGAAGGTTGCTGCCATCGCCTCAGAAAAGACGGGGATGGAGATTACTGTAGAGCATATCTGTCTGGAGTTTCCCCTGAATCTTGGTTTAGAAGGTTTCCGAGCCTTGCACCCAAATGACTCTCTCCCACACGTTACAGACACTATTGCTGATATCGGGAAGATGGTGGTAGACGTACGTCTGAGACCTTTGTTCAAGCACCAGATTATCATCAACGAGTTATCATTAGAACAAGCCAAGATCAACACCAACGGTTTCATCAGCGACGTACGCATCAAAGGTGTGTTCGATGAATTATGGCTCGCATCGAAGGGCATCGACCTCGACAAGGAAACGGCTATCGTAAACGGTGCCAGGATGCGCGACGGATGGTTGGACATCAATCTTACCGACACAGCAGCTGTAGATACCACTTCTACTCCCGTAAAATGGATCATCAATGCAGATAGTCTCTGTTTCAGCAATACTAATTTGAAATTGCATCTGCCCCAAGACTCCATCGATATCGAGACTCACATGGGAGAAGCTATAGCCCGTGGCGCCACCATCGACATTGGCAACAGTCTATACCAGATAGCTGATCTGGACTGGCGAAACGGACACCTTATATATAATCGTGAGTTGAAGCAATCATTCACCCAGTTGGCAGGTGAGATCAGGGTTGACTCTACGAGTGTGGAGATGCCTAAACTGAAACTGTCGACGACAGACTCTGATGTAGAAGGTGAGCTGGCCTTAGACTTCAATACCTTCGACGATAAGAATCCTGGCAAGATGAAAGCCCGACTGAATGCGCAGATAGGCAAACAGGATCTGATGCAGTTCTTGGGTGATATGCCACAGAAGTTTATCCAGCACTATCCCAATCACCCACTGAGCATCAAGGGTTCGCTGAACGGCAACCTGCAGAATCTGGACTTCACTGGACTAGTAGTAAATCTGCCCACAGCCTTACAACTGACTGCTAATGGTACTATTGGCAACGTGACAGACCTGCAGAAGATGAAGGCCGACATCAAGCTCAATGCCAAGGCGCAGGATCTGAACTTCGTCACAGCTCTCGTTGATCCAAAACTTTCTAAGAACTATCGCATCCCTAACGGGATAACACTCGACGGAACACTGCAAGCTGACGGTACCAAATACGACGCCGACCTGACCATGCGCGACGGGAAAGGCATAATAAAAATGAAAGGACGTGCCAACATACCTGTGAACGCCAAGGGCAACATGGTGACCAATTACATGTCTTACGATGCTAACATCAAGGTAAGCCAGATAAACTTGCATCGTTTCATGCCCAGGGACTCTATCTACACAGTATCTGCCGACATCAAGGCCAAGGGATATGGCACCGATTTTCTGTCGAACAGAAGTCACCTGACTGCTGATGCCAGAATCACCCAGTTGCACTATGGACATTGGAATCTGACCGATCTTACTGCCAAGGCCACCCTGCAAAATGGTAGAGCCCAGGCATCGCTTACTGGCAACAACGAATTGTTTAGTGGCAACATCGGCATAGACGCGCTACTGAACACCAAGAAGATAGAAGCCACTATGAGCGCCGACCTCGCCAAGGCCGATCTCTTCAGGATGCGCATGGCCAGCAAGCCCCTTGTCATCGGGCTGAAAGGCGATTTGGATATCGAGTCGGACATGAAGCTTACCCATTCTGTCAGCGGATTGTTGACCGACCTGTATTTCCAGGATGCAGAGAACACATACCATCCTGAAAAAGTGGGTATATTAATAAAGACACGACCTGATACCACCTATGTACGCGCTCAGAGTGGCGACTTCATCGTGAAACTCGACGCCAGTGGTGATTATGAACGATTGCTGAAACAATTGGATATATTGGGTGACTCCATAATGGCTCAGTTCGACCAAAAGGTCATCGACCAACCAGCCATCAAACGTCTTCTTCCCACCATGAAGCTCCACATAGAGAGCAAACGTAATAATCCTATTGCAGATTTATTGAAGAGTAGGCAGAACATCGATTTCAAGGAACTGCTTATCGACGTGAACACATCGCCCACCACGGGTATCAACGGTAGCAGCTACCTCTACTCGCTGAACTACGACAGCACTCGCATCGACACCATCCGTCTGAATCTGACACAGAAGGGAGAGCGGCTGAGTTATCAGGGGCAGATACGTAATAACAAAAAGAATCCCCAATTCGTATTCAACACCCTCATCGACGGACATATCCACGAGCATGGCGCCTTGGCTGGATTGCGTTATTACGATAGTCATGGCAAGATGGGTGTGCGCTTAGGAGCCACAGCTGAGATGGAAAAAGGAGGCATACGATTCAAACTGATGCCCGACCGTCCGACGCTAGGATTCAAGGAATTCAACCTGAACAAGGACAACTACATTTTCCTGGGTAGCAACCATAAGATTCAAGCGAAAGTTGATCTGATAGCCGACGACAAGACGGGATTGAAACTCTATACCGAGAATCAAGACTCTACGATGCTTCAGGATCTAACCGTCAGTGTGAACCGTCTCGACCTCGGAGAGGTAACCTCAGTCATTCCTTATCTGCCACGTATCACGGGATTTCTCAATGGCGATTACCATATTTTACAGGATCAGGACGGCCACATCTCCGTGGCTTCCGACATGGCTGTGAAGAATATGACCTACGAAGGTTCGCCCATTGGTAACATCAGCACTGAGCTCGTATATCTGAAGAAAGAGGAAGACGCCCATGCCATCGAAGCCCGTCTGATGCTTGATGATGAGGAGTTCGGACTGCTGAGTGGAACCTATCATAACGAGGGCGAAGGCTATATCGACGCCACGTTCGATATGACACGCTTCCCGCTGTCGATAGCCAATGGTTTCATTCCCGACCAGATCGTAGGTTTCGAAGGTTATGCTGAGGGACAACTCCATATCAAGGGCACCACAGCCCACTCCGATGTCGACGGAGAGGTATATGTCGACTCTGCTTACCTGGTCAGCATACCATATGGTGTAAAAATGCGAATGGATAACGACCCCGTGCGTATCATCGACTCCAAGTTACTCATTGAGAACTACGGACTATATGCCTATAATGACGAGCCCCTGAACCTGATGGGCCAGGTGGACTTCTCAAATCTCGATAACATCACGACCGACCTGAGGATGAGGGCCCGTAACCTCATGTTGATCAATGCCAAGCGAGAGCCAAAGTCTATCGCGTGGGGAAAGGCGTTCGTTAATTTCATGGCCCGTGTGCAGGGGCCAATAGAGGCCCTGAATATGCGAGGCCGACTCGATGTGCTCGGCTCTACCGACATGACATATCTTTTGCTCGACTCTCCCCTCTCGCAGGATAATCGTCTCGATGAACTGGTAAAATTCACCGACTTCAGCGATTCCACCCAAACCGTCGTCAGTCGTCCTACTCCTTCTGGATTGGATGCCGACCTGACCATCAATGTGGCTCAAGGCGCTCACATTGTCTGCGACCTGAATGTCGACGAAAGCAACTATGTCGACCTGACAGGTGGTGGTGACCTTCGCATGAAATACAACGCCGAGGGCATCAACCTCACTGGTCGTTACACCCTTACCAGCGGAGAAATGAAATACTCACTGCCCGTCATTCCGTTGAAGACCTTCACCGTGACGGAAGGCAGTTACGTAGAGTTTACTGGCGATCCCATGAATCCGAAGCTGAACATCACAGCCACAGAGCACACGAAAGCCACTGTGAGCGATGAGAGCGGTGCCACCCGGAGTGTGGCCTTCGATTGTGGTGTAGAGATCACCAAGACGCTCAACGACATGGGACTCAAGTTCATCATCGAGGCACCCGAGGATACAAAGATCAACACAGAGCTGAACGCCATGGGTGATGAGGAGCGAGGCAAACTGGCGGTAGCCATGCTGACTACAGGCATGTATCTAAATGGCGGAAGCACGGGTAACTTCTCCATGAACACCGCTTTGAACGCCTTCCTGCAGAGCGAAATCAACAACATTGCAGGCTCGGCACTGAAGACCGTCGACATCAGCTTCGGCATCGAGAACTCCGTCACCCGCACAGGTCAGGAGACCACCGACTATTCGTTCCAGTTCTCCAAGCGGCTCTTCAACAACAGGCTGAAGATTCAGATTGGCGGTTTGGTGGCTACTGGCGACGCCATGCAAGAGGGACAGAAGCAGTCGTTCTTCGATAATGTATCGATGGAATACCGATTGAATCAGGAAGGAACACAGAATCTCAAGCTGTTCTACCAGCAGAACGTATACGACTGGTTGGAAGGCTACACCAGCCAGTATGGTGCAGGTTTTATCTGGCGCAGAAAGCTCGATAACTTCTGGGACATCTTCCGTTTCTGGAAGAAACAGCCTCAGCCTATGCCCATGCGCCAACCTATGGCCCCACGCGATAGTATAAGAACAGACAGTTTAAAGGTAAACAAGTAAAAACATATGAGATTAATAAGATATCATAGCAAATGGAAGCAGGTAAAGGCATCGGCCTTTTTACCTTTTTACCTTTTTACCTTTTTACTTATCTTCTCCTCCTGTTCCATGACCAAGAACATCCCTGAAGGCGAGCAGCTCTTTACGGGTCTGACCAAGATAGCCTATGAGGACGAGCCTGTCGATGATCCCTATGAAGATCATCTCGACAAGATGAAAGAAGAGATGGAGGCCGCCCTGGCCACAGAGCCTAACGGATCCATCTTCGGCAGCAGCTATTACACGGTTCCCTGGTCATGGCACCTCTGGGTATATAATAAATATATAGGTAAGGAGTCGGGCTTTGCCAAGTGGATGGTAAAGAGTTTCGGCAAGCCCCCTGTGCTGATGAGTCAGATGAACCCAGCCCTCCGTGCCTCCGTCGCACAGAGTGTGCTCCGCAACTATGGCTATTTCCGCGGTTATGTGAATTACGAAACCATCACGCAGAAGAATCCCAAGAAGTGCAAGGTGGGTTACACCATCCATCTCGACTCGTTGTTTACCCTCGATTCCGTGAGCCACAGGAATTTTCCCGAGGCCATGAACCAGCTGATCGACTCCACCCGCGAGGAGAGTCTCATCAAGACCGGCGAGCCCTTCAGCATTACCAATCTCGATGGAGAGCGTACCCGTATCAGTACACTGATGCGCAACAATGGTTACTATTATTATAATCCCAATTACGCCTCTTACCTGGCCGACACCTTTGCAGTAGATAACAAGACGCAACTACGATTCCAGTTGGCCGAAGGTCTGCCGTCAGAGGCCCTGCACAAATGGTATATTGGTCATATTGACGTACTGTTCCGCAAGTCGTTCCGTGAGCAGATGACGGACTCCATTCAGCGCCGCCATCTCACGATCCACTTCCATGGCAAGCACTCGCCCATACGTCCCAGTGTGGTGCTGAGGAACCTCCGACTTCGTCCCCGGCAGGAGTTTAACTACGACCGATATCTTGAATCCACCAACAAGATCAATGCCACAGGCGTATTCAGCAGTACTGATTTCCAATTTACGCCCCGGCCTGAGACCGACACACTCGACCTGCGCCTGACCTGCACGTTCGACAAGCCTTACGACTTCTATTTCGAAGCCAATGCCATCGGACGTACCAACGGGCGCTACGGCCCTGAGGCCAAGATTGGTTTCACGAAGCGTAACCTTTTCCGGGGAGCCGAGAAACTCGACATCAACCTGCATGGTGCCTACCAGTGGCAGAGTAATGCAGGCAACAAGTCGAGTTCCTATGAATACGGTGCCGATGCCTCTATCGAGTTCCCTCGCATCATCGCCCCATTCTTTAGCGACCGCATCCGTCGAGACAACAACGGACGTCCCCGTCGCCGCCGTTTCTATACCCCGCCAACCACCTATGCAAAGGTATCCACCAACGTCATAAGGCGTCCGGACTACTATAAGATGCATGTGGTTTCTGGCGAATGGACCTATCGCTGGCAGACATCGGAGAGCAGCCGTCATGAGTTTTCTCCCCTGACGGTGAAATACCAGTTCAAGAACAGCACCACGATCAATTATGACTCGCTCGTCTACGATAACATGTATCTGGCCGCCGCGATGGAAGACTACTTCATCCCAAAGATGCGCTACACCTATACCTACACCAGTCCGACGACCCTGCGCCACCCCATCCGTTGGGAGACCACCGTCGAGGAAGCCGGCAACGTGGTATCACTGGTCGACATGGCTTGTGGCAGGTCATTCAACGAGAAAGGCAAGAAGCTCTTCAAGACGGCCTACTCCCAGTTCCTCAGGCTGGAGACCGACTTCACCAAGACCTGGTCTATAGGCATGGCATCCAAGTTAGTGGGTCACCTGAATGCAGGTATCATCTGGAGCTATGGCAACAGCGTCGATGCCCCCTTCAGCGAGCTGTTCTATGCCGGTGGTGCCAACAGCATCCGTGCCTTCAGCGTCAGGGGGATCGGCCCCGGACGCTTTGACGATCTTGACATAAAGGACCGCCAGTTTAACTACGTGTTCCGAAATGGTGACACAAAGTTGATCGCTAATCTGGAATACCGCATGCCGCTCTTCGGCAATCTCCATGGCGCCGTGTTCCTCGATGCCGGCAACGTGTGGAACCTCACCGTCGACACCTTCTCTGACGAGGAGATCAGCCAGGCAAAGACTAAAGAAGCACAAGAAGACATGCTGGAGTACAATAAGATGATGGATCAGTCGAAGTTCAAGGCCTCTGAGTTCTTCAACGACATCGCCTTAGGCACAGGTATCGGCCTACGTTACGACCTGGGATTCCTTGTGGTGCGCGTTGACTGGGGATTCGCCCTCCACTGTCCTTACGATACAGGCACTTCCGGCTACTTCAACATACCCCGTTTCCGCGATGCACAGACGATTAACTTCGCTATTGGCTATCCGTTCTAATGTTAAGGCGCGTTAATACGCGCCCTAATCCAAAAGTTTTTTGTATCTTTGCCGGCAAATTTTGAAACTCTAATATAATATTTTTATGAAACCAACTCTTTTTCTGCTTGCAGCAGGTATGGGCAGCCGCTATGGCGGTCTGAAGCAGCTCGATGGTTTAGGTCCTAACGGCGAAACCATCATGGACTACAGTATTTACGATGCTATCCAGGCCGGATTCGGCAAAATCGTGTGGGTCATCCGCAAGGACTTTGAGGAGCAGTTCCGCACCCAGATCCTCGCCAAGTACGAAGGCAAAGTAAAATGTGAGCTCTGCTTCCAGGCACTCGATGCCCTGCCTGCAGGCTTCAGCGTTCCCGAAGGCCGTCAGAAGCCCTGGGGTACTAACCATGCCGTCCTGATGGGTAAGGATGTGATTAAGGAGCCGTTCTGCGTCATCAACTGTGACGACTTCTACAACCGCGATGCCTTTATGGTCATCGGTAAGTATCTGGCCAATCTCCCTGAGGGTGCCAAGAACCAGTATGCCATGGTGGGCTTCCGCGTAGGCAACACCCTGAGCGAGAACGGTACTGTGGCTCGTGGCATCTGCTCAAAGAACGAGAAGGGTCATCTGACCACCGTTGTAGAGCGCACCGAGATTGTACGCTGCGCCGAGGATGGCTCGAATGCCGGTGCCGCTACAGAGCCTATCCGTTATAAGGACGAGAACGGCAAGTGGGTGGTTGTAGAGGACAACACCCCCGTATCCATGAACATGTGGGGCTTTACACCCGATTACTTCGAGTACTCCGAAGAATACTTTAAGGAGTTCCTCAGCGATCCGAAGAACATGGAGAACCTGAAGGCCGAGTTCTTCATTCCCCTGATGGTCAACAAGCTCATCAACGAGGGTACAGCCACCGTCGAGGTGCTCGACACCACCAGTAAGTGGTTTGGTGTGACCTATGCTGCCGACCGCGATGCTACCGTAGCCCGCATTAAGCAGCTCGTCGACGAGGGTGTTTATCCCAATAAACTGTTTTAAATGAATATCGACATCTTAAGCGAGGATCAGCTGGTTCAACTGGACCAGCTGATTTCTCATGCTGACAACATCATCATCACCTGTCATAAGAGTCCTGACGGCGATGCCATCGGTTCCTCTTTAGGCTGGGCGGAGTATCTGCGTTCCAAGGGCAAGGAGGTGACGGTTATCGTGCCCGATCAGTATCCCGACTTCCTATTGTGGTTGCCTAACACGGAAAAGATCATACGCTACGACAAGCACCGCGAGAAGTGCGATATGCTTTTCAAGATTACCGATCTTATCTTCTGTCTCGACTATAACACTCCCAGTCGTGTGGAGGATATGCAGCAGGCCCTCATCAGTACCAAAGCGCCCCGCGTGCTCATCGACCATCATCTGAATCCCGATGTGCCAGCCGTACTGACCATCTCCCACCCCGAGGCCTGCAGTACCAGCGAACTGGTGTTCCGTATCGTATGGCAAATGGGCGGATTCGAACAGCTCGACAAGCACTTCGCCACCCCCATCTACTGTGGTATGATGACCGATACAGGCGGATTCCTATGGAACAGCACCCGCTGCGAAATCTATTTCATCATCGGCGAACTGCTCACAAAGCACATCGATAAAGACAAGATCTACCGTAACGTTTATCACAACTACTCCGAGGATCGCCTCCGTCTGATGGGTTATGTGATGTATGAGAAGTTAGTGTATCTGCCCGCGTACCATGCCGCCTACTACACCCTGACAAAAGAGGAGCAGAAGCGTTTTAACTTCATCAAGGGCGACGCCGAAGGACTGGTGAACATTCCCCAGCAGATCAAAGGACTGAAGCTCTCCATCTCGTTGCGCGAAGACTCCGACAAGCCCAACCTGGTATGGGTCAGTCTGCGCTCCGTCGATGACTTCCCCTGCAACCTCATGGCAGCCGACTTCTTCAATGGTGGCGGACACCTGAATGCCTCAGGCGGACGTATCAACGGCACGATGGAAGAGGCCGTAGCAATCGTCAACAAAGCCATCGAAGCCTATGCAGAACAGTTAAAAAGGTGAAAAGCCGCTTGCTTTTCACCTTTTTTTCTTAACTTTGCACCCGTTATGAAGAAATATCTGATTATATTGATAGCCATGATGGCCGTACTTGCCAGCTGTAACGACTACGAGACTTACGGCGACAAGAAGGAGAAAGAGCGCAATGCCATTGCGAAATACATCTCCGATCACTCTATTCTCGTCATCTCCGAGGATCAGTTCAACCAGCAGGGCCACACCACCAACCTCGATCGCAACGAGTTTGTTAAGCTCGACAAGAGTGGTGTCTACATGCAGATCGAACGTGAGGGATGCGGCACCATGTTGCAGGATGGCGAAAGCACGCAACTGGTATGCCGTTTCGAAGAGTACGACATTATGAACGATACACTGAGCCTTTGTAATAACGACAACACACTGAGGTTCAATGGTCAGAACCTGGCGGCCGTTCCCGATCTTGTGAACATAGCCCGAGAGAGTGGCTCTTATAAAGCCAGCTTTACCAAAGGCGTCATGTATACCGTCTATGGAGCCACTGTTCCCGCAGGATGGCTTGTACCCATGCCTTATATCAAGGTGGGTCGCCCAGAGGCTGCCGACCAGGATTGTGCCAAGGTGCGTCTTATCGTCCCCCACTCTCAGGGTCACGCCTCGGCTTCCAGCAATGTGATGCCTTACTATTACGAAATCACTTTCCAACGCGAATCATAGCCAATTTTTGATTTAAGATTTAAGCATTTAGAGATATGACACTGATCAAATCTATCTCCGGTATCCGCGGAACTATTGGCGGACAGACCGGCGACACACTCAATCCATTAGACATTGTTAAGTTTACCACAGCTTACGCCCAGTTTATCGGAGGCCGTAAGATCGTGGTAGGTCGCGACGGCCGCATCTCTGGCCTCATGGTGCGCAACGTAGTTGTAGGCACCCTCATGGGCATGGGTTACGACGTCATCGATATCGGCTACGCCACCACGCCAACCACCGAGCTGGCTGTCCGTATGGCTGGTGCCGACGGTGGTATCATCATCACCGCCTCTCACAACCCCCGCCAGTGGAACGCCCTGAAGCTGCTCAACCGCGAGGGTGAGTTCCTGACAGCCGCCGACGGTGCCGAGGTGCTCCGTATGGCTGAGGAGGAGAACTTCAATTACGCAGAGGTCGACCAGCTTGGCTCCTGCACCATCGACGATAGTTTCAACCAGCGTCACATCGACTCTGTGCTCCAGCTGAAGCTTGTCGATGTAGAGGCCATCAAGGCACGTAAGTTCCGTGTCTGCGTGGATACCATCAACTCTGTAGGTGGCATTATCCTGCCCGACCTGTTCAAGGCACTGGGTGTTGACTACGAGATCCTTAACGGTGAGTGCACAGGCGACTTCGCCCACAACCCAGAACCCCTTGAAAAGAATCTCCAGGGCATCATGGACAAGATGAAGAAGGGCGGTTTCGACCTTGGTATCGTGGTTGATCCCGATGTTGACCGTCTGGCTTTCATCAGCGAGGACGGCACCATGTTCGGCGAGGAATACACACTCGTATCAGTAGCCGACTATGTACTTGAGAATACAAAACCGTCAACTGTCAACTGTCAACTGTCAACTGTGTCTAACCTCTCTTCAACCCGCGCCCTGCGCGACGTAACTGAGAAGCATGGTGGTAAGTACACTGCTGCTGCTGTAGGCGAGGTAAATGTTACCACTAAGATGAAGGAAGTAGGTGCTGTAATCGGTGGCGAGGGTAATGGTGGAGTTATCTATCCTGAGAGCCACTACGGCCGCGACGCCCTTGTAGGCATTGCCCTGTTCCTCTCATCTCTGGCACAGAAGGGTTGCACAGTGAGCGAGCTCCGCGCCACCTTCCCAGAGTATCAGATTGCCAAGAACCGCATCGACCTCACCCCTGAGACCGATGTCGACGCCATCCTCGTGAAGGTTAAAGAGATGTTCGCCAAGGACAACTCAGCTACGGTAAACGATATCGACGGTGTCAAGATCGACTTCCCCGACCGTTGGGTACACCTACGCAAGTCGAACACGGAACCTATCATCCGCGTCTATAGCGAGGCCCAAACCATGGAGCTGGCCGATGACCTCGGCAAACAGCTCATGCAAGTGGTCTACGACATGCAATCATAAAACAAATCCCCACTCGATTGAGCGGGGATTTTTAATATGCAGGGTAACCTTTGGGTTGTTCAGATAGTCTCAACGCGCTATCCGGATAGTCTTAACGAGGTGTTCAGATAATCCCTTATAGGGTATGGAGATAGTCTGAATGAATCGTTCGAAACGTCTGGACGGACCGTAAGTAACATCCCTTCGGCGGGGCTTTTGTTGTTATACTAACTGTTTGGCTCGTTCCAATGCCAGATTAATGTGCGAGCAGATATTTTCCTCGCCGAGCATAGCATCGAAGCCTGCCTTGTGGAGAACAGCCTGTACGCGCTCGTTGACACCCGAGAGAACCACCTGAATGCCCTCGGCCTGCGACATCAGACAAAGGTTGGTAAGGTTGTGAATACCTGTAGAATCTACAAACGGAACCTTACGCATGCGGATAATACGCACAAGAGGTTTCTGACGCTGATGACGCAAAGCGCCCATAATCTCCTCGAACTTATTACCGGCGCCGAAGAAATAAGGACCATTGATCTCGTAGACCTCCACACCCTCAGGAATAGTGAGGTGCTCGAGGTTGCCCAGTTGGAAGTCGCTGTCTTCCTCCTCTGGATTAATCTCATCGCTAACCACCTTGACATCAGTAGTCTCGGCCATACGACGCATAAAGAGCAGACAAGCACAGATCAAGCCTACCTCGATAGCAATGGTGAGGTCGAAGATGACCGTTAGCAGGAAAGTAACCCAAAGCACGATGACGTCGCTCTTAGGATTCTTCAGAATAGAGAAGAACGAACGCCAGCCGCTCATATTATAACTCACGATGACGAGTACACCAGCCAGACAAGCCATGGGAATATACTGCGCCAGCGGCATGAGGAAAAGGAAGATGAGCAGCAATACGGCTGCATGAATGATACCAGCCACAGGCGTACGACCACCGTTGTTAATATTGGTCATGGTACGGGCGATGGCACCAGTGGCAGGGATACCGCCAAAAATGGGCGAGGCCAGGTTAGCCAAGCCCTGAGCAATAAGCTCTGTATTGGAACAGTGGCGATCGCCAATAACACCATCGGCCACAGTGGCTGACAGCAGCGACTCAATGGCACCGAGTATAGCAATGGTGATGGCAGGCGATACGAGGCCCTTGATGACATCCCACGTCAGCACAGGCACCTGAGCATCAGGCAACTGATTGGAAATAGAGAAACGATCACCGATGGTCTCTACTGAAGTGATACCCATGTACTGTTTCAACAGTAGTACAGCAATGGTCATCACAATGATGGCAATCAGAGAACCTGGGAGCTTCTTCAGCACATTATTGAATCTTGCAATCTTAGGCCATAGGGCAATAACAGCCACAGAACCAATACCCACAGCAGCGCTCCAGGGATCGATCGTGGGGAACGAACCAATATAGGCTATCCACTTCTCGATAAAATCGCTGGGCACAGAGGCCATAGTAAGACCGAAGAGGTCCTTGATCTGTGTAGTGAAAATGGTGAGGGCGATACCCGAGGTAAAGCCCACCACAATGGGATAAGGAATATACTTAATGATGGTTCCTAAGTGGAGTACGCCAAACATGATGAGGAACACGCCCGCCATGAGTGTGGCAATAGTAAGACCCTCGAAACCATACTGCTGTATAATACCGTAAATAATAATAATGAACGCGCCCGTTGGTCCGCCAATCTGAACCTTTGAGCCTCCGAATACGGAGATAATGAGACCTGCCACGATGGCAGTGATAATACCCTTCTCAGGCGTCACACCTGACGCAATACCAAAGGCAATGGCCAACGGCAGGGCTACGATACCCACGATGATACCTGCCAGCAGATCGGTCGTGAACTGACGACGGTCATAATGCCTTAATGTCGAAAACAGTTTCGGCTTAAATGTCAATGTTGTCATCTTTCTTATTTGTTATCTTGAAAACGGGCTGCAAATTTACTAAAAAAGATAAAAAAGCGCAAGCCATTGCGATGACTTATTAAAAAAAGAAGTAATTTTGTTGCCAAATATCAAGTGTTTAATATAAGAATAATGAGAAAACTATTACTAGGCGTCGCCACACTGCTGGCGACTCTTTCTGCAAGTGCCATCGATGACAACACGGTGGTCGTTACTTATGACGGTAATTCCGCCAGCATTGAAATTGCCAGCAATATCAGCAATTATGTAAGTTGCACCTCAGGAACGTCATCACACGTAAAACTAGTGCAGAGCGACAATGTCAACGATAAGGTTGGCGAGATACTCTATACCCTGAAAGGCTCCTCTTCGAATGGTGAGTTCTTTATGGAGGGCAGTTACAAGGCGACGGTGGTGCTCGACGGACTCACGCTGACAAATCCTGATTCTACAGCCATTCATATCAAGGACGGCAAGCGCATCAAGGTGAGCCTGGCCAATGGTACAACGAACACATTAGCCGACGGATCATCGAATGCCGACTCAAAGGGGTGTTTCCATAGCAAAGGCCATACAGAGTTCGTGGGCAAAGGAACGCTTAACATTAACAGCTACTTCCGTCACGCCATTTACAGTAAGGAATATATGACTGTGAAGAACTGCACCATCAACGTGACGGGCGCCAAGAAGGATGCCATCCACTGTCAGCAGTATTTCCTCATGAACAGCGGCAGCATCAACATCAGCAATGTTGAAGACGATGGTATTCAGGTGGAGTATAAGGACAGTTCCAACCCCACAGGCGTTAAGACGAACCATGAGGATGAGGACAGTGGTAACTTCTACATGATAGGAGGCACCATCTCTATGACTGGCGTTGGCGATAAGTGCGTAAAGACCGATGGTACCATCTCCATGACAGGAGGCACTCAGGACTTCGATACATCGAATGTGCTTGAGAATGCCCTGATTTCTGGTATTAAAGCCCTAAAGGCCAACACCACCGACGATGATGTGATGTATGACCTGAGTGGTCGCCGCCTGCCAAAGGGCACCCGCAAAAAAGGAATTGTAATTAGAAGGGGTATAATAACCGTGAATGGCGGTAATGGAGCAGTCGATCCAACAAGTGGTAATGGTGGTGGCAAACTATAAGCAACTAAATGTCATTCAAGAAAGATAAACGACAAGAGGTAATCATTTACCTGGTGCTGTGGGCCATGCTGTTCATAGCACCAGTGTTGAGTCTGGCCGTTCGCACCAGCAATACCGACATTGCTTTCGACTGGAACGAGATATTCACGGTATGGAAACAATATGCCGTGTTCTTCGTTGTCTTTCTGATTCATAACCACCTGATGGCTCCGTTATTGGTGTACCGTCAGAAGAAGGTATGGTATCTCAGCCTGTGTCTGGTCATCGTGGTTATCTTCCAGGTTTATCAGTACAACCACCGTCCCAACTTCAGGAACAGAGGACCGAGAGCCGAATTGAGGATGAAGGGCGAGCGCCCAGATTTTAGAGAGGAACGACCCGACTTCAGAGAGAATCGCCCTGACATTAAAGATAATCGCCCAGATTTCGATGGCGAACGTCCGCCCCTTCCTCCCGATTTTGAGGAGGGCGACTTTGATGGTCCTCCCCCGATGCCTGATTCCGTACGCATCGCTAAGTTCGAGGCACGCGAAGACGGTCCACGTCGTTTCCGCGAACGTAGATTCATGGATGAACGCGCCCCCATCATTATGGGACAGCACGATATTATATCGCTGGTGATTCTCATCCTGATGCTAGGCATGAACTTAGGCGTAAAACTCTACTTCAAGCAGCGGGGCGATCAGAAGCATCTGGCTGAACTCGAGAAAGAGAACCTGGAGCAGCAGTTGGAGTATCTGAAATACCAGATCAACCCACACTTCTTCATGAACACGCTCAACAACATCCATGCCCTTGTAGACATCGACCCCGAGAAGGCTAAGACAACCATTCTTGAACTCTCGAAGATGATGCGCTTTGTGCTCTATGAGGGCAACAAGGCTGGTGTGCCTCTCAATCGTGAAATTGCCTTCCTGCAGAACTACATCACCCTGATGAAACTACGCTATACTGATAAGGTAAAGATCAGTGTGAAGACGCCCGACTCGCTTCCTAACAAAGAAGTGCCGCCACTGATGTTCATCACGTTTGTGGAGAATGCCTTCAAGCATGGCGTCAGCTACCGTCAGGAGTCATTTATCGACATCGTCATGACAGCCAGCGACCACGAAATCAAGTTCGTCTGCAAGAATAGCAAGAAGCCGGCAGAGGAGGACAAGCATGGCGGCGTGGGACTCACAAACGTGAAACAGCGCCTCGATCTTATTTATGGCAAAAACTATACCCTCGATCTGAACGACGGGGCAGATACTTACACCGTAACACTTACATTACCACTATGATAAGAGTATTAGCAATCGATGACGAGCCACTAGCTTTACAGCAGTTGACTACGTATATAGGAAAGGTGCCGTTCCTGGAACTGGCCGGGCAGTGCCAGAGTGCAGCCGAGGCTCGCGAGATATTAAACAACGAGATCGTTGATGCTATCTTCTGCGACATCAACATGCCCGACTTGAATGGTATGGATTTCGTGAAGTCGCTGGCCACGCCACCCCTCGTGGTGTTTACTACAGCCTATTCCGAGTATGCCGTCGAGGGCTTTAAGATCAATGCCGTCGATTATCTGCTGAAGCCTTTCGGACTCGATGATTTCCGCCGTGCGGCCAATCGTCTGAAAGAGAGATTAGAGACTACCCTCCCACAAGGGGAAGGAGCCTCAGCTAGAACTGTCAACTCTCAATTCTCAACTGTCAACTCAGACGACGACGATTCCATCTTCGTCAAGACCGACTACAAGGTAATAAAGATAGCCATTAGCGACATCCGCTATGTAGAGGCCATGAGTGAGTATCTGAAGATTCATCTCGACAGTCAGCCCAAGCCCATCATCACCCTGCTTTCGATGAAAAAGATGGAGGAACGGCTGCCTGATTATTTCATGCGCATCCATCGCTCTTATATCATTAACCTCAAGCAGATTCAGGAGGTCAACAAGAACCGTGTCATCATGGATGCTGACACCTATCTGCCCATTGGCGACAACTACCGCGACGCTTTCAATGATTATCTAAACAAGAAATTCCTCGGCAAATGAAAAGAATACTGCTACTCATCACATTCAGCCTCACGCTCATTATGGGCTATGCCCAGATGATGGATCCTGTTCACTTCAAATCTGAACTGAAGCCCTTGAAAGGAGCCGAAGCAGAATTGATATTCTCGGCCACTATCGATCCAGGTTGGCATGTGTACTCCACAGGACTGGGCGACGATGGTCCCATCAGCGCCAGCTTCCATGCCCAGAAAATGGAAGGTGCAGAACTCGTGGGCAAATTACAAGCCAGAGGCAATGAGATAAAGCAGTATGACAAGTTGTTCGAGATGAATCTGCGCTACTTCGAGAAGGCTGTCACCTTCGTGCAGAAGATACGTTTCACGAAACCGAAGTACGACATTGACTGTTATATCGAATATGGTGCCTGCAACGATGAATCCTGCCTGCCACCATCAGAGGCAGAGCTGAAGGTAAGCGGCGTTTCGCCTAAGGCAGAGGAACCCAAAGCAGAAGAACCTAAGGTGGAAGAACCCAAGGCGGTTGTTACGGATGAAGTCAAGAACTCAGGAGAGGAAACGGACTCTCTCGCCTCCGACAGCACTTCTCTCACCTCTTCCCTCTCCCCTCTCACCTCTGATTTATGGGCTCCCATTGTTGACGACCTCAAAGCCATGGGTGGCAGTGACAATATTGCCAGCCATAGTCTGCTTTATATACTGTTGATGGGGTTCATTGGTGGACTATTAGCCGTGTGCATGCCCTGCATCTGGCCTATCATCCCCATGACAGTAAGTTTCTTCCTGAAGCGTAGTAAGGATAAGCGCAAGGGTATTCGCGATGCATTTACCTATGGCGTCTCTATCATCGTTATCTACCTAGCATTGGGACTGCTCGTCACAGCCATTTTTGGAAGCGATACATTGAACGCCATGTCGACGAACGCCGTGTTCAACATCTTCCTGTTCCTGTTGCTCATGGTGTTCGCATTCTCCTTCTTCGGATGGTTCGAAATCAAACTTCCCGATAGCTGGGCCAACAAGGTGGATCAGAAGAGTGAAGAGCTCTCCGCCAAAGCGTCATCAGGCTCTCACCTCTCACCCCTTACCTCTTACCTCTCCATTTTCCTGATGGCTTTCACGCTGGTGCTCGTATCCTTCTCGTGCACAGCGCCCATCATCGGACTGTTGTTGGTAGAGACCACCACCAGTGGCAACTGGCTCGCCCCTGCCCTTGGCATGCTGGGCTTTGCCGTAGCCCTCGCCTTGCCCTTTACCCTTTTTGCCATGTTCCCCTCTTGGCTCAAACAAGCACCCAAGTCGGGCTCTTGGATGAACACGCTGAAGATTGTATTGGGCTTCATCGAGTTGGCTTTTGCACTGAAGTTCTTCTCCGTAGCCGATCTGGCCTATGGCTGGCATTTGCTCGATCGCGAGGTATTCCTCTCGCTGTGGATTGTCATCTTCGCCCTCTTAGGCGCCTACCTCTGCGGCTGGCTCCGATTCCAGAGCGATGAAATAGGAGGTGAGCGTAAGCCCATGCCTGTTATCTGCATCATGGGTGGTCTCGTGTCGCTGGCCTTTGCCGTCTATATGGTGCCTGGACTCTGGGGCGCTCCGTGTAAGGCTGTCAGCGCTTTTGCTCCACCGATGAGTACACAGGACTTCAACCTCAACACGAAAGTAGTGGAGGCCAAATACACCGACTATGATGAAGGAATGGCTGCCGCCCGTGCCCAAGGCAAGCCCGTATTGATAGACTTCACAGGCTTTGGTTGCGTAAACTGTCGTAAGATGGAGGCAGCTGTGTGGACCGATCCCACCGTAGCCGATATGCTGATGAAGGATTTTGTTCTCATCTCAGTTTACGTGGACGACAAGACACCACTCCAAGAACCGTTCATAGTGACCGATGCTCAGGGCAACAGCAAGACCCTTCGCACCGTTGGTGCCAAGTGGAGCTATCTGCAGAGCCATAAGTTTGGCGCCAATGCCCAGCCCTTCTACGTGATGCTCGACAATGATGGCAAGCCTCTGGCCGCCAGTCGCGCCTATAACGAGGACATCGCAGGCTACATCCAATTCCTGAAACAGGGTTTAGAACGTTATAAACGTTAAACATATCAAACATTATCTACTTAAAACAAAAACAAGTTATGAAAGATTTACAGATGTACATCAACGGTCAGTTCTGCAATAGCAGCAACGGCCAGTGGATCGACGTGTTGAACCCCTCAACCGAGGAAGTTATCTCTCGCCAGCCCGAGGGAACCATCGAGGACGTGAATCGTGCCCTCGACGCTGCTCGTGCTGCCCAGAAGGCCTGGGCCAAGACGCCCGCCATCGAACGCGCCGGCTATCTGCTGAAGATGGCCGAAGGCATTAAGAAGCGCGAGAAGGAGTTCACAGAGATTATCATGCGTGAGCAGGGTAAGACCCGTACATGGGCCTCTATCGAGGTGGGTGCCACCATTGCCTATTTCGAGTACATGGCTACATTCGCTCGTCATATTGAGGGCGAGATTATCCCTTCGGACCGTCCTAACGAGACCATTCTGTTGACGAAGAAGCCCATCGGTGTGGTAGCAGGTATCCTGCCCTGGAACTTCCCCTTCTTCCTCATCGCCCGCAAGGCCGGTGCTGCGCTCATCGCAGGCTGTACCATCGTCATCAAGCCCTCACAGCTTACACCCGAGAACTGTACTGAGTTCGCTAAGGTAGTTGCTGAGACTGGTCTGCCCGCTGGTGTTATCAACATCGTAACGGGTAAAGGAAGTGTCATCGGCAACGAGATGGCCGGCTCGCCTAAGATTGACATCGTGAGCGTAACAGGTTCCGTAGGCGCTGGAGCCAGCATCATGGCTGCCGCCTCGAAGAACATCACCAAGGTGAGCCTCGAGTTGGGCGGTAAGGCTCCTGCCATCGTTTGCAAGGATGCCGATTTGGAGCGTGCAGCCCAGTGGATCGTCGACAGCCGTATCGGCAATAACGGTCAGATCTGCAACAATGCTGAGCGCGTATATGTTCAGAAAGAGGTAAAGGCCGAGTTCACGAAGATTCTCGTTGAGAAGATGAAGGCCGTGAAGGTGGGCGATCCTTGCAAGGACGAGAGCGTGGATATGGGTCCGCTGGTAGAGCAGCGCGCCCTGGAGAGTGTCACCGAGAAGGTGGAGCGCGCCATCAAACAGGGAGCCAAGCTGCTCTGTGGTGGTCAGCGCGTAGGCACCAAGGGCTACTTCTATGCCGCCACCGTGCTCGACGACTGCCGTCAGGATATGGACATCATCCACGAGGAGACATTCGGTCCTGTAATTCCGCTGGTTGAGTTCGATACCATCGATCAGGTCATCGCTTGGGCTAACGACTGCGAATACGGTCTGGCATCCTCTATCTTCACCAAGGATCTGAACATCGCCACCAAGGCCTGCCGCGAACTGGAATTTGGCGAAACCTACATCAACCGCGAGCACTTCGAGGCTATTCAGGGCTTCCACGCTGGTGTAAAGAAGAGTGGTATCGGTGGTGCCGATGGTAAGCACGGCGTAGAGGAATACCTCGTTACCCACGTCACCTATCTCGATACATACGAGGATATGTAATCTCTCATAGGGTTTCCCCGCCGTCAATTGGCGGGGAAATCTTTTAATCAATAATTGGTTGAACAATGGCAAAACAGGTAAAAACTAAAAATGTAGCATTGGCGCTGTCGAGTGGTGGCGCAAGAGGATTGGCACATATCGGTGCCATTGAAGAACTCGAGGCACAAGGCTACAAAATCACTTCAATAGCAGGTTGCTCTATGGGAGCCCTCGTGGGTGGTGTGTATGCCGCAGGCAAGCTGAACGAGTTTCGCGAATGGATGAAAACCATCGACAGGAAAAAGATGCTGAGCCTCATCGATTTCTCGCTATCGCTCAACCATATCGTGAAAGGTACGCGCATCATCGAGGCCATCATGGAATTCGTGCCCGATGTGAATATAGAGGATCTGCCCATTCCATATTGTGCCGTTGCTACCGACCTGAAAGCGGGAAAAGAGGTACTTTTCAACAAAGGCAGTTTGTTTCAGGCCATTCGCGCCAGCATATCCCTACCCTCGTTCTACGAACCTGTGCAACGTGATGATATGATATTGATAGACGGCGGTGTGATCAATCCGCTCCCGCTGAATCGAGTTAAACGCCAGGCCGGAGATATTCTGGTGGGCATTGACGTGAGCGGCCATGACTACAAGGCGCAGTGGGATGAGCAGCAGAGACTGACTGCGATTCAAAAAAGCGATGCATCGCTGAAAACAAAGATACTCGACATGCTGATACCCGACAACATCGATTTCAACTATTACACGGTTCTTTCGCGCGCCAGCTCCCTGATGATCAGGCAGAATTCCATCCTCATGGCTCAACTCATGAACCCTGATATTCTGATAGACATCCAGATGAACCGTTATGGCACCTTCGATTTCGATAAATCGGAGAAACTAATCGCCATTGGCCGCCAAAAAACACTACCGGCTATCGACAAATACGAGAACAGCCAAGCTTCCGGCAAAAAATCCTTCTTCCACAAATTCATCTAATTTAAGCAGACCCTGTGTTTTTGAAGTGGGGCTGTACTAAGTGCACATACAAAATTAATACGTTTCAATTTGAGTATAGGCGCACGATTGTTTGAGTATAGGCGAACAATCGTTTGGGTATAGGCAAACGATAGTTTAGTACGTACTTTCACCCTGCTTAGATAATAGTTTGCCCCTGCATCCTCCTGTTTTTATCCCTCAGGAAATAGGTCTTACATGTGTATTATGGTACATATGGTTACATGGTTACAGCTGTAACCATGTAACCGACAATTAGAACTTGAACTTATAACTTACGCCCAAGAGATGGCAGTTGGGCTCGTTGTCGTCATCGTCATTGCGAACGCTCTGGTAACGATAGAAAGCACCAAGAGTGTGCTGTTTGGAGATGTCCCAATCGAGACCAGCGGTGAAACGCGTCTTCTGCAGGCTCCAGGCATTGAAGAATTCCACGTTAGCATAAGGCGTAACGGGCAACTTCTTCTTACTATACTCCACCTGCAAACGGCTGCGGAGCACATTCTTACCCTTACCTGAGTAAATATGCTGTTTGCCATCGTAGGCCTGATCGAGGTAACTCCAACGCTCATCAACGGTGTATTCAGGACGATAGGTGTACTGCCAGCGCTCGCGGAGTGAGAACTTGAAGTCGCCCCACTTCTGACTGGCGGTGAGTGATACGTTGAAGCGATGGCGCGTGCCCCAATACTGGGCGCACTTCTTAGGATCGCCAACCTCGGCATCACCCTCGAGTACAGCATCGTCGGTACGCTCAAAATATGATATCCGCTCGTTGTTATCATAAAGCAAAGTATAGCCAGCCGAAGCCTTGAGCCACTTGGCCACCTTATAATCTACGCCCAACCCGATGCTCCAACGATCGTTGGTCTTGGCATTGTTGCGTGAGCGGTATTCACCCTCGAGTGAGATGCTCCACTGCTTGGAGAGTTTCTTCTGGGCCTCGAGCGAGAAATCGAGTCCGAAATCATCTGATTGAGCACTCGCACTCAAATGAGATAATGAGAAAATGAGAAAATAAAATAGCTTCTTCATTTCAATCAACTTTAGAATTCTTTGAGTTGGTCTTTTGAGAGTTTAGGCACTTCGTCGACGCTGTTGGACGTACCCTCATAGGTAACACGCAGCATAGCCATATCGCGCAGGAAATCGATGGAACCTACCTCAATATGCTTCACCTTTACACCCAAACGCTTCTCAAGATCGGCCTTGAGTTCCTCACGACGATCGGGGGTAATGAGTTCGATGCGGTCGTACTGGATCAGTTTCGAGGGGCGCGACTTAAGATGCATCTCGCACAGCCATACGGCCAGAATCATGACAACATTCGTCAACAGTACCTCGAAGATAGGCACATTCACCGATACGGCATTCACCAGCGAGAGGGCGATAATAACGAAGAGATAAGTCATCTCGCGCACTGGCATAGCATCGGTACGATAGCGCATGATGGAGAAGATTCCGAAGAGACCGATACCCACACCCATCGAGGTCTTGCCCTTCATATCCTCGAGCACGAAGATCATGAAAAACACGATGAAGAAAATGGCCATCGAGATGAGCATATACGTGAAATAGAAGTCACGTCGCTGGCTCTTCTTGAAATACAGACGATCGATGATTAACCATGTGACCAGCACATTGATGAGCAGTCGGATGAACATCATCGAGAAATCGTTAGATAATGCGAAAAATTCCATATTGTTTCTTTTTATAAGTTACAAGAGTTTAATATTTTCTCTACGCTATGCAGACGGGGCTTGATGCGATTGCGACGCAGATCAGCGTTAGTAAGAGCCGAGCCAATGCAATACTTCGAGAAGCCATGCGGATGGATGCGCAACTTGGTAAGCAGCGGCAGAATGGGAGAAGGCTGCAGACCATCGCGCTTCAGTTCAATCACCACGAGCTCCTCCATAAAACGGTAATTATTCGTACTGATATTATGGAATCGCAGATTCGTATCGATGGTAAGTCGCTCAGTCTTAGCCTTGTTGACCAGCGTAATACGATCGAAACGGTTCTCAACCTGACGTACTAGTGACTGTTGGGGGTACTTCAGATAGGTCTGAAGGAAGTCGGAGAACAATGAAGATTGAACATTGAAAATTGAATGATTCTCAGGATCGAAGTTGAGGGCCTCGATGCGCTTCTTCTTCGTTCGTCCGTGATTGTTCTTCGTCTTTACCTCAAGGAAATTAAGTCCGGCATTGACATAGGAACGTACACGAACCTTCTGACGAGAGAGATGGCCTGCCTCATGACGATTGTACATCTTGCAATCGGGCGTATCAAAGTATAGCGTATAATAAGGTGATATGCGCTCACCCTGAGACTCCTGCACGAAATAGTCGTCCTTGGCCAGCAGCAACAACTGACGCAGCATCGGCACCGTGGTCACGAACTTGGTGTCGATCCTGTTCATCAGGCGGATGCTGCGCATCTCGTCGAGCGTTATAGAGTCATATTCATTCAGAATCTCTGTCATCTGTTATTTGTTTTGTGCTGCAAAGATAGTCAAATTACCCATGACGGCCAAATCATTTCAGCAAACGGTGCGATTTCTTCAACGAAGCGTGAGGGCGACGGGACAATGGTCGGAACCCAGAATGTCGGTATATATCTCAGCATCGTCGATGCGATCCTGTAGACGATTGCTCACCACGAAGTAATCGATACGCCAACCGGCATTCTTCTGACGCGCCTGGAAACGATAGCTCCACCACGAATACTTCACCTCATCAGGATACTTCCAACGGAACGAATCGGTAAAGCCACAGGCCAGCAGGTCGCTGAACTTCTCGCGCTCCTCGTCGGTAAAGCCAGCATTATGGCGATTGCTCTTAGGATTCTTGATATCGATTTCCTCGTGAGCCACGTTCAAGTCGCCACAGAGGATAACGGGTTTCACTGCGTCGAGGCGCTTGAGGTAAGCACGGAAGGCATCCTCCCACGACATGCGGTACTCCAAGCGCTTCAGTCCATCTTGCGAGTTGGGCGTGTAACAGCATACCAGATAGAAATCGGGCATCTCGAGTGTCACCACACGACCCTCATGGTCGTGAAGATCGATACCAATGCCATATTCCACACTGAGAGACTGATGGCGGGTGAAGATGGCGGTGCCTGAGTAGCCTTTCTTATCGGCATAGTTCCAGTAGCTCTGGTAACCATCGAACTGCAGATCGAGTTGTCCCTCCTGCATCTTCGTCTCTTGCAGACAGAAAAAATCGGCATCGAGCTGACGGAAAATATCACTGAAACCCTTACCCTCGCACGCGCGCAAACCATTTACATTCCAACTGACAAACTTCATACGCTTTCTTTTTTGGGCGCAAAGTTACAAAAAAAATTAGAATATAGAATTGAGAATTGAGAGTTTTTAGTATCTTTGCAGCATAAATTCATTGTAAATTTAAAAACCATAGACATTATGATGTACAGAAACAACTTATTATTGCTACTATTGATGGGGTGTGCGCTTTCGGCCTCAGCCCAATTAAAGGAACCCATGCAGGCTTTACCTGACCCGTTGCTGATGAACGACGGCACCACGCGCGTGGAGAACCTCAGCCAGTGGAGTCAGCGTCGTCAGGAAATCAGTCAGATGATTCAGCAGTATGGCATCGGCGAGAAGCCAGACGTAAGCCCTGAAGCCATCAAAGCCAGTATGAAGGGCGACACCCTGATAGTGGATGTAACCGTGAATGGCGAAACGCTGACACTGAAATCATGTCTGCACTACCCCACCATGGGCGAAGCTCCCTACGCACTGATGATTGGCACCAGCCGATTGTCACTGCCCAAGGCACTGTTTGAGAATCGTCCCATTGCCATCATGAACTTCCACGAAGATCAGGTGAACGACTATACACAAGGACGATGGCGTAAACACCACGAAAGGGGTGAGCACAATTTCGACCGTCTGTACCCTCATCTTAAAGACAATGGTGCCTACAGCGAATGGGCCTGGGGACTGAGTAGACTGATAGACGGTCTGGAGCAGTTGGGTCCTGAGAAGACGAAGATTGACGTAAAGCGTATCGGTGTTTCAGGCTGTAGTTATGCTGGAAAGATGTCACTGTTCTGTGGCGCTTTCGATGAGCGCGTGGCACTAACCATTGCTCAGGAACCTGGTGGTGGAGGAGCTGCTTCATGGCGCTACAACTGCAAGGTGGACAGTGTGGAGAATCTGGATCGCACAGACTACCACTGGTTCAAGGAGTCGATGCTGGAACAATTCCATGGCGACAGCGTGTATCTGATGCCATACGATCACCATGAGCTTTGCGCGATGGTTTGCCCAAGGGCACTATTGGTAATTGGCAATACAGACTATAAATGGTTGGCCGACGAAAGTGCCTACGTATCGCTGAATGCGGCCCGTAAAGTATGGGAGAAATTCGGCATCGCCGATCGCATGGGCTATAGCATCATAGGTGGCCACATGCACTGCATGCTACCTGAAAGCCAGTATCCTGAGGTAGAAGCCTTCATCGACAAGTTCCTACTAGGCAAGACGGATGTGGATACCAGCAACATACGCATTGCTCCAGACTTTGAAGGGAAAGTAGATCTTGACAAGTGGATTAAATAATAAATCCCAGCCAGCCGGCTGGGATTTACTTTTTATCTTAGAACTTTGCCATCTTGATGGCAACTACAGCGCATTCATCACCTTTATTGCCAAAGCGGCCACCTGAGCGATCCTTAGCCTGTTGGAGGTCGTTCGTAGTTAGCAGACCAAACACAACTGGTACAGGACTCGTCGCATTCAGTCGGGCTATACCCTCGGTGACTCCCTGACAGATGTAATCGAAATGAGGTGTCTCGCCACGAATAACACAACCAAGGATGATGACGGCATCATAACCATCATTAAGGGTCATCTGGTGAGCTCCGTAAATAAGTTCAAAGGAACCTGGAACGGTCTTCACATGAATATTCTCAGGCAGAGCGCCATGCTTCTCAAGCGTTGAGACGCAGCCACTGAGCAGCGCTCCCGTAATCTCGGGATTCCACTCTGCTACGACCACACCAAACGTCATGTTCGATGCATCGGGAACGGCATTGAAGTCGTAGTCGCTGAGGTTATGAAGTGCAGTAGCCATTATCGAGTGGACAATTACTTAGCTGAAACGCGCTCGATGTAACCATCGATGGTCTGATAGGCCATAGAGTTGAAGTACTTCTCCTTTACGGTCTGATAGAGCTTCAGAGCCTCATCATTCTTACCCTGGCTCTCGAGAATCTCACCAGCCTGGATCAGGAATGTGGGTGAAAGTGAATTGTTGTCGGCCTTCTCGGCAGCCTTCTTCAGATGAGAAACAGCCTTATCAAGCTGGTTGAGGTGAGCATAGGCATTACCCAGAGCACCCTCAGCAGCGGGAGAAATCATCTGATCGTCAGCAGCATCGTACTTCTCGAGGTACTTCACTGCATCCTCCCACTTGTCGAGCTTGGCATAGCAGAGACCAGCATAGAGGTTAGCCAGATTGCCTGCAGCAGTGCTGCTATACTCGTCGGCAAGCTTAGCAAAGCCCTTGAAATTAACACTGTCGCCATTGAGAGCCATCTCATAGTTAGCAGCCTGGAAGTACTCTTGTCCCTTAGCAATAGCTGTGCTGGCTTTCACCTCGCGAGGACCTGACACATAAGTCTTGTAAAGAACGATACCTGCAACGATAACGATAAGGGCTACCACTGCAGCGATAATAGCCTTCTTATACTTCAGGAAGAAGGCCTCACTCTGATTCAGGCTCTGCTCCATCGTAGGAGCTGCCTGCTGTTGATTCGTTGTATTTGCCATTATTATTTGTTATTTTATTATTGTTTACGCATAAATCGGGTGCAAAATTACAAAAAATAAATCACAAAGGACACAAAGAACACAAAAAAAACATTAATTTAATGTGCTTTGTATACTTTATGGAGAAAAATACCTACCTTTGTAGCATGATTTTAGAAAAGCTATCGATTATTAACTATAAAAACATTGCAGAGGCTTCGTTGGAGCTTTCGCCAAAAATCAATTGCCTGATTGGTCAGAACGGCGTGGGCAAAACGAATGTATTGGATGCAATCTATTACCTGTCGTTTTGTCGCTCAGCCAACAACCCCATTGATTCGCAGGTGATCAGGCATGGAGAGGATTTCTTCATGCTAGAAGGAAAGTATAACGAAGACCTGACGATAACAGCAGCCATGAAACGCGGACAGAAGAAACATTTTAGGCGCGATAAGAAAGAATACAAACGACTATCGGAACATATAGGTCTGATACCCATCGTGATTGTAGCACCATCGGACACACTGCTCATTGAAGGTGGTAGCGAGGAGCGCAGACGACTGATGGACCTGGTAATTTCGCAATACGACCGTAGTTATATAGAGTCGATGAACCGCTACAACAAGGCCTTGCAACAGCGCAATGTGCTGCTGAAACAGGAAGAGGAACCCGACGCTGAGGTAATGAGTCTGTTTGAAGAGCAGATGGCCTCTGAGGGTGAACATATATACAAGTGCAGGAAGGCTTTTGTGGAGGAGTTGACTCCTCTGTTCCAGAAGATATATGAGACAGTATCAGAAAACCGCGAACAGGTAACACTAAACTATACATCACATTGTGACCGAGGGCCATTGCTAGATGTGATTCAACGCGACAGATTCAAAGATCGTGCCGTGGGTTATTCGCTGCATGGTATACATCGTGATGATCTGGAATTCTGCCTGGGTGGGCATCCGATGAAGCGAGAAGGTAGTCAGGGACAGAATAAAACGTTTGTAATCGCCCTAAAACTGGCACAGTTTGACTTCCTGAAGCGTACCAACTCGAATACGACACCATTACTGCTACTCGACGATATATTCGATAAGCTTGATGCCAACAGAGTGGAACAAATCGTAAAACTGGTGGCAGGTGACGATTACGGGCAGATTTTCATTACTGACACCAATCGCGACCACTTGGACCAGATACTCTCGGCCTCATCGCACGATTATAAAATATTCCACGTAGACAACGGAGAAATAAATGTTTAAAAGAGACGTACAACAGATTAAGGACCTCGTTATGAGGAATCTGCGTGCACAAGGGTTAGAGACGCCACTGCTACAGAAAAGGCTCATAGACTCATGGGCAGAGGTGGCTGGCAACATGGTGGCCGAACACACGCAGGACTTGAAAATACGTAATCAGACGCTGTATGTGCACATAAACAATCCTGCCTTGAGGGCCAACCTCTCGATGATGCGTGGCGAATTGGTTAAGAAACTAAATGAACAAGTGAGCAGTCAAGTGATTGCTGATATCAGGTTCTGCTAAATAACTTCGTCGACAGAAATATCGAACTTATCGACGGGGACTTCACTTACTTTCTGGAAATCGAAGCAAACACCGATGAGTAGAGGTGAGAAGTGGGAAGTGAGAGATGAGAGGAAGCGGTCGTAATAGCCTTTGCCCCGCCCTAAACGATGTCCTTGCGCATCAAATGCCATTCCTGGAACGAGAATTACATCTATTTTCTGAAGATCGGTAAAGCGTTCGCCAACAGGTTCCATAATGTGGAAAGCACCCTCGCGGAGACTATCACTCCCCGTATAGCGCCGCAATTCCATAGATTCAATATCGAGCACCTTAGGCAGGAGAACGGTCTTCCCCTCGGCAACGAGATCATCGAGCATCTCACGGGTATTCACCTCATCGGGCAATGCATCGTAGGCCATAATAACATTGGCATCGCGTATTTTCTCTTTCAGCCTTGAAATAATAGGAAACGACAACTCACTCAGCTGTTGCGGAGTGAATTGTCGTTTAAGTTGACGCATCTGTTGACGGAGTTCTGACTTAAGCATGGGCTATCAGCACACCTGAGACATGAACATGTGGATCGTCGGAAAGCATGGCCACGCGTTTGTCGCGGGCTGGAGTGACGGGTTTCTGAGGGAAGGCAGAACCTTCACGGAACAATCGGAGTGCCTCCTTGATAGAAGGATCATCCTGATTGAGATATTCCGTCCAAGCCTGCTCGTTATTGATGTTGTAAATGATACGACTGACGAGGAAGCGCTCCAATAGTTTGTGCGATCTCTGAATCATCAGATTACGACGTTTCAGACCGTTTTTATCGGCATAAGTGGCAAACTTATCCACAATATTCTGTCGCTTCAGATAAGTCTCCATCTCCTTAACCGTCTTCATATCAGAGAGGAGTTGGCGATTCTCGTCGGTATAAACGAAAGCATACTGGAGTATCAAACCGCTCATCGTGGCCTCCTTATAATAAGAGGTCATATCGACGGTGTCCTCAGGAATAAAGATATCAGGGGTGATACCACCACCGCCATAGACGATACGACCATTCGACGTGTGATACTCAGGACCTGTATGTTTGATACTGTCCTCAGAGAAGAACTCACCATGCTGATAACGAGATATCCAATCATCATCATAATGCGATCCGTCGCTATAGGGCTTCTGAATGCAACGGCCCGAGGGTGTATAATAACGAGCAATAGTGAGACGGATCATAGAGTGATCGCTAAACTCCATCGGCTTCTGAACCAGACCTTTACCGAAGGAACGGCGACCAATAATAGTACCACGGTCGTTATCCTGAATGGCACCTGCGAGAATCTCGGAAGCAGAGGCAGAAACCTCATCAACTAGCACCACAAGGGGCAGACGCTGATAAGAGCCTCGTCCGTCGGCACGATAATCCTGACGAGGGAAAGCACGACCTTGAGTATAGACAATCAGCTGTCCGCGCGACAGGAACTCATTGGCAATCTGTACGGCAGATTCAAGGTAGCCTCCCGTATTACCACGTAAATCGATAACCAGATTATTGAAATTCTGCTGTGACAACTTTGCCAAAGCAATGAGCAGTTCTGGATAGGTATTCTCACCGAAATTCTTGATACGAATATAGCCACTCTCATCATCAAGCATATAACATGAGGTAACACTCTTTGTAGGTATCTCACCACGTGTGATTGTGATATGACGTATCTTATTCTCACCATAACGGAGAATGCCCAACTTCACCTTCGTATCCTTCGGACCTTTCAGACGATGCATTGCCTCGGCATTCGTACATATCTTACCTACGAAGATGGAGTCGTCGACCTCTACAATCTTATCACCCGCTAAAACACCAGCACGCTCAGCAGGTCCATTACCTATAACATTCTGTACACGGATAGTGTCCTGACGAATGGTAAACTCTATACCTATACCAAAGAATGAGCCACGAAGATCGTCATTGGCTATTTCGCCTTCACGGGCTGTAATATAGACAGAATGAGGATCGAGCTCAGCCAAAATCTGGGGCATTGCCTTCTCAACAAGATCATTGATATTTACTGTGTCCACATACTGGTCATCGATGATATGGAGCAGATTGTTGAGTTTGTTACCACTCGAGTTGATGATATTGAGTCTGTTTCCCGAGAAATGGTTGGCATAGAAAGTGCCAACAAGAATACCGATGACAACGCATACGGCCATCCAAAGAGGGGTAAAACGACTATACTTATTCATACTTTTATCACTTTATTTTTCTTCTGGTCCTATGTATAATACCTCTATACCAGCCCGCTTCAGCAAATCAATACCATCCGTCAGACGATATTTCTCACCATATACCACGCGTTTTATTCCTGCCTGAATAATGAGCTTTGCGCACTCAATACAAGGCGATGCTGTAATGTAGATAGTGGCACCGTCGCTATTGTTAGAACTACGGGCTAGTTTGGTGATAGCATTGGCCTCGGCGTGGAGTACGTAAGGCTTCGTCACGTTATCTTCGTCTTCACAAACGTTCTCAAAACCGCTGGGCGTACCGTTATAGCCATCACTGATAATCATTTTATCCTTGACTACCAAAGCACCCACCTGACGGCGTTTGCAATATGAGTTCTCAGCCCAGATGCGGGCCATCCTCAAATAACGTTCATCTAGTTTTTGCTGTTTTGATTCCATTTCTCTTCAATAATGCGTCAATGGTGGGTTCACCACCCTTGAACCGTTTATATAATGTCATCGGATTCTCCGTACCACCTTTCGAAAGGATATTCTCACGAAATCGCAATGCCGTTTCTTTGTTGAAGATACCATGCTTCTTGAAAACGGCAAAGGCATCAGCATCGAGCACCTCAGCCCACTTATAGCTATAATAGCCAGCTGCATAACCTCCCGCCATGATATGAGAGAACTGCACCGTCATACATGTATCGGGTAATTGAGGCAGGATCATAGCCTTCTCCCAAGCTTTCTTTTCAAAAGGTATGATATCGTCTGTAAACTCTTCCTTCTTGGTATAGTAAGCCATATCGAGCAGACCAAAACTAACCTGACGCATGCAGGCGTAAGCCACATTGTAATTGCGACTCTTCACGATACGGTCAATAAGTTCATCAGGAAGAGGTTCTCCTGTTTTATAATGAAAGGCAAAGGTACGCAAGAATTCTTTCTCGATGGCGAAGTTCTCCATGAACTGAGAAGGCAACTCCACAAAGTCCCACCATACGTTGGTACCACTAAGACTCTCAAAACGGGTATTAGCAAACATACCGTGGAGCGAATGACCGAATTCATGAAGGAATGTTTCCACCTCACCTAACGTAAGCAAAGCAGGCTTCTCCTCTGTAGGTTTCGTCAGGTTCATCACCACACTGACATGAGGACGCACATTCTTAGAGTTCTCAGGACCAAAAGGTTTCTTCACATCCTTGCGCTCCATCCACTGGCCTTGGTACTCTGTCATCCATGCCCCACCCTGTTTGCCCTTACGGGGATGAAAATCAGCATAGAACACAGCAAGGAACGATCCATCTTCGTCAAACACCTCGTAAGCCTTTACATCGGAATGATAGACGGGGATATCCTTATTCTCCTTAAAGGTGATGCCATAAAGACGATTTGCCAAGCCGAAAACGCCATCGATAACTTTCGAGAGTTCAAAATAAGGGCGCAACATCTCAGCATCGATATTATACTTTTCGAGTTGCAACTTATGAGAATAATACGAGAAATCCCAAGGCTCCAACTTGAAAGACTTGCCCTCCAACTTGCGGGCCATCTTCTCAATAGCAGCCACTTCTTTCTTGGCCGTAGGTTTATAGGCTTTGATAAGGTCGTTGAGCAGTTTGTAGACATTTCGCACATTACCTGCCATACGGTGTTTCAGCACATAGTCGGCATATGTCTTATGTCCAAGAAGCTGTGCCATCTCACGGCGCAAATTGATAAGTCGCTTGCAGATTTCAAGGTTATTCTCCGTATTGTCGTGAATACACTCCGTATTCTTGGCCATATACAGCTGGCGACGAAGTTCTCGCTGAGTACTATAGGTCATAAACGGTGAATATGAGGGAAAGTCTAGTGTAAACACCCAACCATCCATCTCTTGTTCCTTGGCAGCAAGAGCTGCAGCCTCACGGGCAGTATCTGGCAGACCATCGAGCTGAGCTTCGTCAGTGATATGTAAGGTAAAAGCCTTATTCTCCTTCAATAGGTTTTGTGAGAACTGGAGTCCTAGCATCGAAGCCTCCTCAGTAAGCTGACGCAAACGTTCTTTTCCTGCTGCATCGAGCAAGGCTCCGCTACGGACAAAACCGTCGTAACAGTTATCAAGCAACATTTTCTCCTCAGGTGTGAGTTTACGATGATGCTGATGTACATACTTGATACGCTCAAACAATTTTTCATTGAGACGGATATCGTTAGCGTGTTTTGTCAAAATCGGGCTCATTTTCTGTGCCAAAGCATCCATCTCATCGTTGGTTTCTGCTGAAAGCAGATTGAAGAACACTGTACTAACACGACTAAGTAGATCATAATAACCTTTGTCATCCTTCTCATCATCGACAGTCACGATTGTGTTATCGAAGGTTGGTTTATCAGGGTTATTGATAATCTTCTCTATCTGCTCATCGTCACGACGTATACCCTCAAGCATAGCTTCTTCGTAATCCTCCATACGGATACGATCAAATGGAGCCGTGTCATGCGGCGTGTTATAAGGCAAGAAAAACGGATTCGTTCTCTCTTTTTTCTCGTTCATAATCATACTAACGTTTCTGGCATGCAAAGGTAATGCAAAAATCTCATACTGCAACGAAAATCTGCATTAAAAAAGCTGAAAATAGGAAAGTTTACCTTACTGGATAACCATGAGCAACCGCTCTAGCTGTGGAATCTCTATCTTTCCGCGATACAAGATCAACAGGCCATCCTTCTGCAAGTCATTGAGCACACATGAAACATTCAGACGACTATCATTCACCTCGTCAGCCAGTCGTGTCATCAGGATATTAAACTGTTTATGGCCTGCCGGATAAACACAATGCTGGATAAGAAAACGTACTACGCGCTCGCGAAGCGATTGGGGATGACGAAGCCATAACTGACGGATTTGCTTCTGAGCCTGAGTGGCAAAGCTGTTCATCATATTCAAACGAAAAACAAGAAAATCCTCTGTCAAGCGAACAAGTTCTTCCTTATCAATAGTGATGAAATTGACATCCGACATGGCTACGAAATCATGGGTGTAACGCTGGTGATAACCAAATACGCCCTCCAACTGCAGGATATATGGAGCAGAGATCTGTTCCTCAACAGAATAACCATAGTCATCGGAGAAAGTCTTCACCCTGACAGAACCGTTAATAAGGAAATAGAGTTGACTACAGGTATCACCCACTTTCACTATAGGGCGTCCAAAGGCAACTTTCAGAAATCCAAAGCGAGTATGACCAGCAACAATCTCCAAATCATCACGACTCATCCCTTGAAACAGAGGGAACTGAAGCAATTTCTCGTAAATCTGTAGTGTAGCCATAAGGGTTATTCCTCAATCTTATCCTTTAGCGACGGAGAGAACCAAACGGCCATATCTCCATCATCGTCACTATAGATGAAATAGGCCATCAACTCTGGATGACGTTCCAACACCTTCTGTGCCTTTTCTAGTCCCATCACCATAAAAGATGTGGCATAGGCATCGGCTACAGCACAGCTCTTGGTAATCACAGTGGCCGAGAGAATGCTATGTTGAACTGGATAGCCCGTCTTGGGATCGATGGTATGGGCATACTTCTTGCCGCCTTTATAATAAAAATTCCTATAGTTGCCACTGGTGGCCATCGCCTTGTTGGTAACATTTAATATTGTTTGCAGTTCATGACCTACATGGAGTGAATCATCAGTAGGTTTTGTCACGCCAATCTTCCAGGGCTTGCGGTCTGGATTTACACCACGTGTCACGATTTCTCCGCCAATCTCTACCATAAAATTCTCGACCCCACGGCTTCGCAGTAGTTTAGCCACACGGTCGGTACCATATCCCTTAGCAATGGCAGAACAGTCGAGCATGATGCGGGGATCGTGTTTCATGACAATACCATCAGTAAGCCTTACCTTCTGATAACCTACTATCTGCATCAAACTATCCACTTGTTGTTTCGAAGGTTGGGAGCCATTCTTAAAGCCGAACCCCCAGGCATTAACTAACGGAGCCACGGTAATATCGAAAGCACCATCGGTATCTTTCGAGATACCCATAGCCAGATTGAATACCTCGATAAACATCTGGTCTGGACGAACTTCCTTATTATTATTGATTGCCGAAATCACAGATTCCTCGTTGAATGGTGACAACGAGGCATCGACCTTCATCAGTTCTGTCTTGATACTCTCTGTAAGATCAGAATCGCACTGATAAGTAACATGGAAGGATGTACCGAAAATAAAGTCGGCACTCTTTTGATAAGGCGTAGATTGCTGCTGACGGATAATCAAAACAGTTCCAACAATCAATAGTACGAGAAACGGCAATTGCCAAAGCAGTTTCTTATTTTTCATATATCAATGATAACATTAAATGTTCCACCCAATCGGGTATCACCATATTTTCCATAACCTGGCACATACCATGTATTTCCAAAATTTCCGTCTTCTGAATGGGCGATACGCCGCTTATAGCGCAGGCTCCACCCCAAATGTAGAGGACCATATATCTTGGAATCTACACCAATTACAACCTCCAGCCAGTGCTGATTGCAAGAGGCATCCTTTATATCATAAGTGGTATCCCATTCCCACACAGGATCCTGGTATTTATCTCGATGGATATCCACCTTATAGGAGGTAAAAGCATAGCGCAAACCAGCATAAAGACGGTTTTTCCCATGCTTATCCTTTAGCATATTCTTATCGATACCAACACGGAAATAGGGAGCTGAGGTCTCGTAGTGGATATGCGTCACATCGTCATCATGATTAGCTCTTCCCAATCCAGCCTCGACAATGGGAAACCACTCATCGTGAAGGTTGATTCGGAGGGCGCCCTCATACTGACCATTATCAGTAAAAGCCATCAGTCCGGCTCCTACGAGATCAAACGATACGGCGAAACCACGGAATACGGGGATAGAGTCTTTCTGTAAAGAGAAAAACTTCATCTGAGCCGAAACTGTTGTTGAGACCAACAACAGCAGCAAACTAATTGTTGCTCTTCGGATATAAGTATAAGTGAACCGTCTCGTAGTCATAAGTCACTGATGGGTTTTTAATCACGATAGAGTCGATGTAATGACTGGTATACTTCACGCCTGTCAAGGTGTGAAAGTAAGATGTATTACAATCTACCGATTCAAAATGGGGATAGTCATCTTTCTTTATCCACACAGTATCGGCAACATGCAAATCTTTATTGCTATTATCAAACTTAAATACCAACACATCCTCTGGGTGCAAGTAGCTAATGGGTAGCGAGAACGAACAGATACCGATGCCCTTATTATAAAGAGCAGAATCAAGGATATTAATTTCAACACCGTCAACTCGTGTGGTTAAAACAGTCATCGTGTCACTGAGTGTCAACTCCGTTCCATCGCTGTTACGTATCTGATACAATGTAGCAACCGTATTATTTACTGGACAATCAATGGATGAACATGCCGCCATCAACATCATCACAAGTAACAGATAAGCAAGACGTTTTGTCATATTTTCTCTTCTATCTGATAATCATTACGTCCGCTCGACGAACGGCTGATCAGGTCGCCTATAAATCCCGTAAGGAACAGTTGTGTACCTATCATCATCATCGTCAGAGCTATATAGAAATATGGGGAATCAGTTACAAGTCGCTGAGGTATGTGATTGGCTAAGCACCATAATTTATCTGCACCTATCCAGAACGCAGCCACAAAACCGATAAAGAACATCACCGTACCTAAGAAACCGAAGACATGCATCGGTTTCTTGCCAAATGTTGAGAGAAACCAAAGCGTCAATAAATCGAGATAGCCATTTACGAAACGGTTCAGCCCCATAAACTTAGACGAGCCATACTTACGAGCCTGATGCTGTACCACTTTCTCGCCAATCTTATTGAATCCGGCATTCTTAGCCAGATAAGGAATATAGCGATGCATCTCACCATAGACCTCAATATTCTTAACCACTGCCTTACGATAGGCCTTCAAACCGCAGTTAAAATCATGCAGATTCTTAATTCCGCTGATCTTACGGGCTGTTGCATTAAACAGTTTCGTGGGGATGGTCTTTGAAATCGGGTCATAGCGTTTCTGCTTATAACCGCTCACCAGATCGTAACCGTCTTCCGTAATCATACGGTAGAGCTCTGGAATCTCGTCAGGCGAATCCTGCAGGTCTGCATCCATCGTAATAACCACATCGCCCTGTGCCTGCTCAAATCCACAATACAAGGCAGGACTTTTGCCATAATTTCTACGGAACTTTATGCCCTTTACAATATCTGGCTGTTTCTTGTTCAACTCAGAAATAATCTCCCATGAATGGTCGGTTGAACCGTCGTTGATAAAAATCACCTCATAGCTAAAGTTGTTAGCTTTCATCACACGTTCTATCCAGGCATAGAGCTCTGGGATCGACTCGTCCTCATTATAAAGAGGTATTACAACTGATATATCCATAACATTATTTCACTTATTCACCTTTAACGTATTTCGCTGCATTATCAGACTGATGGGAACTCCCAAAATGAAGCCTAATGATATATTCACCGTCAGCATATTTAACGCATAATCTATCGGACGAATATTGGCCATTTCATTCAGACTCTCGTTCATCATCTCAGTCATGCCATATTGCTGAAGCATCTTCTGAGCCTCGTTGGAGTTGACCATCTTCGAAAACTGAGTCATAAGATAGCCATTATCAATAAAAGCAAAGTAGAGATACTGTGCAATAGCGAACAAAACGCCTCCATAGAAAAACACAAACACTGTGTAGGCATAGGCTCTGCGAAAAGAAATAAGTCCCTCACGACCATAGTCACGGAACTTTCCCAACCTTTCTCCAACAAAAATAGGGGTATAAACCATCAGCAATAAAGCAGCCAAGCCAAGCATTTGATTCTCTACACCTATTATATATAAAAAGAATGTAGCCATCCATAGCAGAGCCAACAGGGCGCCATCCTGACGGGCAAAAGCCTTTAATTGTATGTATTCTGGAGCTGTCATCTTTTAACAATTATCGCTTACAAGGTGCAAAATTACGCATTTTCTTGCATATAATGAGTGCTTCGCCTCAAAAAATAGTTAAAAAGGAAAACTTTTCACCTTTCACTTCTCACTTTTCACTTTTTTGTTGTACCTTTGCATCCGCTTTCGAGCAAATTGTTCTTTTATACACGGGCGAGTCCTGTACGGCCAGCTCCCTCGGAATCCCCCAGGGTGGGAACGCAGCAAGGGTACTTGGTTGTAGCGGCGCGATACAGTCAGCTCGCCCACCCGCCTCTTTAGCTCAGTTGGCCAGAGCACGTGATTTGTAATCTCGGGGTCGTTGGTTCGAATCCGACAAGAGGCTCGAAGAAGGATCGGCGATAGCCAATCCTTTTTTGTTATGAAGAAGGATTAGCAAACGCCAATCCGTTATAATTTGAAAAGGATCGGCTTTCGTCGATCCTTTTTTGCTTTGAATTTAATCGGAAGAAAACGTTTTTTCATAACGCGTTTTTATTCAAAAAGATGTAGGTGGTATTCAGGGCAATATAATTCTTCCGCATAAACCATATGCCATGATATTTTCCGGTATCGCCCCAGGAATTCTTCACCATATAATAATCATTCCCATCTTTATCCTTAGCCTTACCATATATCAACATTACATGATCGTATGTAGCATCCCATGCATCAAACCGTTGTTGGCGCAAAGCCTGAGTTGGAATAGTATTCTCCTGAGCCACACCCTGACGGTCAAATCCGTTGCCACTCACATCACCGCCCCAACACACATTATATCCTTTATCAAGAGCTGTGTCTATTATATTCATCATTGAGTCAAGGGGTACATTATAACTTGGTCTTGGACGCCACTTATAAGGTGCCTCAATAATAAATGAAGAATAAAAAGGATGATGTGTAAAACTGGTAATGCTGATATAGTCGTCGAAATCAAGTCCTAAACTCTCTGCGAAACTCTTCGGTGTATATTCACGTCCATCGTAGGTAAACTTTTCAGGACATTTACCCAAATAAGCATCAAGTATAGCTTGATAACCCTCAAGCCACTGCCGTGATAGTTTTTTTGCCTTATTCTTCGCCACAGCTTCCATGTAAGGCGTAAGTACACCGAAGAACTCTGTAAAATTAGCCAAGGAGTCACCTGTTAATGTTCCAGGAGCAGGCATGGCCTCTTCAGGACAAATGCCGTGCGTTTTTAATACAGCGAGTACATCGTCAGCAGAGCCACCTTCTGAGAATCGGCTATCGCCATGCATCCTCACATGATAGATAGCCTCGTCAACATAGTTTTTATTAGCAACAAACATCTCACAGAGGTCATAGGTGCGTCCCGACTTACGAAGTATCTCTCCCTCAAAGAATCCTATAGTCGCAAAATCCCAACACGTACCACTACGACTCTGGTTCTTTACCGATGTAATCGGATTCTCCATAACAATGGTAAACTCAAGAGAGTCCTTTTTCTCCTCCGCTATCGCCCCTAACGAACTTATCATCCAAAGGGCAAACATCACTTTTATCTTCATCGTATATTTAATTATTAATTTTGCAAAGATATACATTTTTCTCTGCAAACAAGAAAAAAATATATAATTATCCTACATATCCAGTACCGAGACTTAAATTTCCTGGATTCCAGAACAGTTTTCTTTCATTGTATCCTACATAAAAGTATTTATTACACCATATAACAAGATATACCAAACGAAAAGAGCCCTGAATCACTTCTGACTCAGGGCTCTGATAAATAAAAGTGGCGGCCTCCTACTCTCCCGCATTGCATTGCAGTACCATCGGCGCAGGCGGGCTTAACTTCTCTGTTCGGAATGGGAAGAGGTGGGACCCCGCTGCA
>Ga0247611_10001123_pt1 | contig 49339 bp, 44 predicted proteins | sample 177DNAGHGhighgp2_FD_192422 | JGI IMG/M metagenome (GOLD analysis project Ga0247611, IMG submission 192422) | Sheep rumen microbial communities from Palmerston North, Manawatu-Wanganui, New Zealand - 1770 DNA GHGhigh gp2 | ecosystem: Host-associated > Mammals > Digestive system > Stomach > Rumen... | reverse complement strand
ACTGCCGATGGACAGAACGGCTGGCTTAATAACAATGTTAGGCAGTTTCTCACAGTCCTTGAAAGCACCCGTTCCGATGTTGGTCACTGTCTCAGGGATATCATAACTTGTCAGTCCTCTGTTACAACCAGCAAATGCATAACTCTCAATAGCCGTCGGCTTGCAATTACTGTTGTATTGGAACGTACTCAGCGACTTGCAGCCAACAAACAGATAGGACTGGATTGCCGTGACCGGATTGCCGAAATGTGCTTTCGTTAGAGACTCATTGTTGGCAAATGGCGAGTATCCGTATTGCATGTTAGTCTTGTAACTCAACGGTCTGCCGATAAAGACAGACTCCAACGGACAGTCGAAGAACATGCCTTTTCCCAGATAGGCGGAGCCTGCCCCTGCCTCATTGTAACCCAGCGACAGGACATCCTCACTCTCCTCAAACACAAGCCCTGTCATTGAAGTACAGCCGTTGAAGGCACCTGTGCCAACGGACTGGACAGATGGTTTGACTACAACACTCTTAAGTTTCTCACATCCTCTGAATACATAATTCCCCACCGTCTTTACATGGTTGGGGATTGTGTAGCCCTCCAAAGAAGTACAATAAGAGAACACACCGTCACCAAGAGCCTGAACAGACTCTGGATACACAATGTCGGTCTCCGTCAGCGATGCACAGTCCCAAAAGGCATAACTGTCAATACTCGTCGGCTCGCACTTGCTGTTGTATTGCAAAGTCTTAAGCGACTTGCATCCAGCAAACAGATAAGATGGTATGCTCTTCAAGGGATTACCGAAATGTGCCTTCTTCAGCGACTCATTATTGGCAAACGGCGAGTATCCGTACTGTTTGGCTGTCTTGTAACTCAACGGTCTGCCGATAAAGACTGACTCCAACGGACAGTCGATGAACATACCTTTTCCCAGGTTATCGGAATAGGCTCCTGCTACATTGTAACCCAGCGACAGGACATCCTCACTCTCCTCAATAGTCACTGTCCTCAATGATGAACAGCCATTAAAGGCAAAGTTACCAATAGTTTTAACTGAAGCAGGTATCACAATAGACTTGAGGTCTAAACATTCCCCAAAAGCACCAGCCCCAATACTCGTAACCCACAACGGAATGTCAAAAGAGGATAATTCCATACAACCAGCGAATGCGTAGTCACCGATTTCTGTTATCTGTTCAGGGACTGTAAAAGACTTAAGTTTACCAAGTCCGTGAAAAGCATGAGTACCCAGACTGGTGACCGTTTTAGGTAAATCGATAGATGTTATCGCCAAATTACCATAAAACATATAAGGAGTTAGAGTGGTAACATTCGGACCAATAGTAATATTACTCAAGTAAACTTGATTAGCAATAGGTGAACGTCCGTTACTTGTATTGTAGTTAAGTGGTCGCCCCCAGTAAAAGGATAATAATTTTGCATCAGCAAATAACCCATAATTAGAACCTTTCATGGCTCCACTCCCCAACCGCAATGTCGTGGTAGCGTCCTCAATAGTAACACTACTTAAAGAAACGCATCCAGAGAAAGCATAATTCCCTATGCTCGTAACATTCGCAGGTATGGAAATAGAAGTCATACCGTTACACCCAGAGAAGGCATAGTCTCCTATTGAACTGACATAAGTGTTAGAATAGAAGGAAACAGAACTCAATTCTGAGCACCCGGAAAAAGCAGAACCTCCTATTGCTGTTACTATATAAGTTTTACCTTCATAATATACTTCATTAGGGATAGTGTAATGACCTTTATACTCTTCTTTTCCAGATGTCACAGCCACGGTCATATTTGCGGAAGATGTGACCCGATAATAAAGTCCATTATACTCAAAAGCATAGGCAACAAATGCATAAACAGAACAAAAAAGTAGGGTAAATAATCTCTTCATAAATTTTATAACTAAGTTTAATATTGCAAAGATACAAATAATTTGTAAATCTTCAAATGATTCAAAAGGAAATGTTTGGAGATACGGAGAAAAAGGAGTATCTTTGTGACATCATATATAATTAAGGTATGACACGAAAAGACAGATACGGGTATATCCTCAACTACTTCCGCGAGCAGATGCCGGAGGTACAGACGGAGTTGGAGTTCGGCAGTGTGTTCCAACTGCTGGTTGCCGTCATCCTGAGTGCGCAGTGTACAGACAAGCGCATCAACCAAGTGACACCAGAACTGTTTCGGCATTACCCTGACGCTAAGTCGATGGCACAGGCGGATATGGAGGATGTGCTGGAATACGTGAAGAGTGTGTCCTACCCTAACTCCAAGGCGGAGCATCTGGTGCAGATGGCTCGTGCACTGATGGAGAGGCATGGAGGTGAGGTACCTTCTGATATGAATGAATTGCTGGACCTGCCTGGTGTGGGCAGGAAGACGGCGAACGTGATACAGAGTGTCGCTTTCGGAAAATCGACGATGGCTGTCGACACCCATGTGTTCCGTGTCAGTCATCGCTTAGGACTGGTCGGCAAGAAAGACGACACGCCCTATAAGGTAGAACAGATGTTGGTAAAAAATATACCCGCGGAAGATATTCCACGGGCACATCACTGGTTATTGCTTCACGGACGATATGTCTGCACCTCACGCCGTCCGCACTGTGAGAAGTGCGACCTTAATGGTGTTTGCCCTTCTGCCACCCTTTCATCATCCGGCGATGAAACTGGTTCTCAGCCTTGATGGCATCATAGACCTTAGAGGCAGGAAGAACCTGCAGCATCTTCTTATGGTAACACTGCTCTAATTTCTTGAGTTCGATATCCAGACGGTCACGCTCACTGATGGCGTTGGCACATCCCTCCTCATTAGCAGGTTTCTCTTTACCTGCCTCACGCATCTTCTTATAAAGGCAACGCTGTTTCTGGTGCATCTCACGCAGCAGCGGGAAGAACTTAGAAGCCTCCTCGTTAGAGAACTTAGCCTCCTTGGTAATATAAGCGGCAAGATCAGCCTCGAACTTCTCAGGTGAGAATTTCTTCTTTTGTGCCATACATACCATGAACAGCATCAAAGAGATTGAAAGTAATACGAATCTTCTCATTGCATCTCTTTTTAATTATCTGCAAGACAGGCATAGATGTCTGCATTATCAATCATCACATAGTCAGCCGCCTCGTCCATATAGGACTCAGTAATTGCCACCTGAGACATCTCAGAAGAGTTGGTGCTGATACGCGAGAAGTAGACAGCGACGCAGAAGACCGCAACCACCAGACAGGCGACGGCATACATCCACGGACGGAGCATCACACGCTTTGCCTGATGCTGCTGTGGCGGCAACTGCTCCATCACATGCTCAGCGAAACTGTCGAAATATCCTTCCGGGACACGGAAAGGATTGCGCTTTGCCAGTCTTTCTTCAAGATATTTCTCTTCGTTCATCTCTTTTATTCTTTATTATTTGGACGTTTATTCATTCTGAAAGTTTAATCACGCTGCTTAAAAAACTCGGATATTTTCTTCATGGCGATATGATAGGATGCCTTCAAGGCACCTTCTGAGGTATTGAGGATCTGACTGATCTCACTGTATTTCATCTCCTCGAAATAACGGAGGTTGAAAACGGTACGCTGCACGTCAGGCAGTTGGGCTATAGCCTCCTGCAATTGTGCCTCTGTCTCATCGCCATCGAAATAGCGGTCGGCAATAAGTGTATTGGCAACGCCAGAGGTGTCATCGGCACTAACGGTATTCACCCCTTTCTGATGACGCACGAAATCCAGGCTCTCGTTGACGGCTATACGATAGAGCCATGTGGAGAGTTTGGAGTCCTTACGGAAGTTATCGAGATTGGTCCATGCCTTCAGCATCACATTCTGCATCACGTCATTGGCATCCTCATGAGTGAGAACGATACGGCGCACCTGCCAGTATAGTTGTTCACTATATTGACGCACCACCAACTCAAAAGCCTTTCGTCGTGTAGATGGGTCAGAGAGCATGGCAATCAACTGCCCCTCATCAATCGTCATCAGATATACTTCTTTAAATAGTTCCAGACGGACTTGTCATATCCATAGACATCCGGGTAGGTCTGTATCTGTCCATTCTCGTCTGGATAGATGGTATAATATATAATATAAAGAGGTACGTGAGGCTTCACTGGCATATAACTGATGAGTTTGCGTGGCAGTTTCCTGCCATTCTCATTCTCCTCAGGCTCATGGGTACGGATATACTCCCTACCCTGTTCTGTCTCCGGTGCGAGATCCATGGAGATGCGTATCTTGTCCAAGGTCCACTCGTCGGCGTCGTCTAAGAGGAAATGGGCAAGGTCGAAAGGACGCTGCACACGGACACAGCCATGAGAGACTCCTCGCCAACTGTTCTGGAAGAAACCCGGTGTGGAAGTATCATGCAGATAAACCGAGAAGTTATTCTTAAAACGGAAAACGATACGACCTAAGGAGTTACCTCTTCCGCCATCCTGTGACACACGGTACTTACCACTTGCCAGCATGTCACGTGACACACTACGTATAGCCACTTTCTTACCTGTGGCACGTTCTGCGATATAATAGCGGTGACGAGCGAAATAACTGCTGTCGCCTGCATGATGAAGAACATCATTATTAACTATACTCTGAGGAATATTCCACTCTGGATTAATCTGCATATCTCAATGGCACTGGTCAACAAAGGGGTCCTCGATGCCGTCTTACCACATCCGATACGCATCGACATCGTAGAGTCAGGACCATAGGCATAAAGCATAAAGGCTGGGATATTCACCACCACCCATTTACCTGTAGATGGCATCGGGTGCCTCTCTTTCCAACGACAACGCTCCATGTTCACCAGCACACGCATGCGCTTATCCCCCAAAGAGTCAGACAACTGCCGCTGCAGATGACGATAAAGAGGGGACGTAGGCTCTACTTCCCGCATCATCTCACCCACGCTGTCATTGGCTATCTTACGAATAGCCTTCTGATAGAAAGCGGTTGTGGGACGTAGGATAGGGACATCATACTGATTCACAAACTGCACCTTGACATTGCCGAGACTATCGGGCTTGGACTCGACACGGTTCATTGCCGTCTTGGGATTCACAAAACCATATTGCTGTCCTGCCACATAAGTGAGATAGGCATGTGTCAGACGATACTCCAATCTGGCTATCACATCATTTACGGTATGCTGCTTGTCAAAATCCAATGCCTTGAATCTGCGTAAATCCTCCTCTATCTCCCTTACCTTGAAACCAGAGGCGGAGAAGCCTATCTCGTCCACATGTGACAATTGCTGAAGCAACGTGTCTGCCATGTCAGTAATACCCTGTCTGCCAAACCAAAGCATTTCCCCACCCTCACGGTAGTACAAGGCCGTGCGACTGCCAGGAGACAAAGAGTCCTTGGTGACAGTACCCATCTTCTTCAATGAGGATTGGATTTCCGAAGGCGTAATTTCAAAAACAGGCGTCTTCAAATCTGAAAACGCCTCCATTGATATTTCACTTTTCTGAAGAGCCCCGTCACCACATCCTATAAAGAGCCACGAGACAATCAGAAATAAAAGGAAAGTCAGACAACTATCTTTCTGACAACCTTTCCGACTTTGATAATGTAGCAACCTTTAGGTATGTTTGTTAATTCAATTCTCTGTGCTGGGCTCTCAATGCGTACAGACATCACATGACGGCCTGTCAACGAGATAACCTCCATCACCTGTCCTTCTGCGTTCATAATATGGACAGTAGACTTAGACACACTTATCTGTACGTCGTTCTTCTCGTCAATCTGCTCCACCTCATAACCCTCAGACGGCGTTGCCTGAGTGGTCATCGGAAGCATGAACATACATGCTGCAAGAAGGGTCAATATAAGTAATCGTTTTGCCATATTCATTCATATTACATCGCAAAAGTAGCAATAATAATTGGAATTACCAAATTTTAACGCAAAAAAATGACTTTACAACTCAAAAATCATCTGCTCATCGCATAAAAAACTGTTATCGAACACCTCTTTTGCCTCATTAAGAAGAATATTCTCATCCTCATAACGGGAGGAATAATGTCCTAACAACAGTCTTCCCACTTGTGCGTCCCGAGCCACCATTGCTGCCTGACGTGCCGTAGAGTGATAATATTTCTCCGCATGCTGAAGATTATCCTCTCCATAGGTACTCTCATGGTATAATGCCGTCACCCCTTTTATCCGCTCATGCAGGGTAGGAATATAACGGGTATCACTACAATAGGCGTAACTACGGGCAGGTTCCGCCGGCTCTACCAATCGGCTGTTAGGCACCACCTCGCCATCTGCTGTCACCCAGTCGGCACCCCCTTTGATATTATTGATCTGACTGACAGGAATCTGATAGAAATCTATCATGTCACGCTTGATATGCGGCAGTGTCTCTTTCTCACGGAACAGATAACCGCAACAGGGTACCCGATGCTCTAAAGGGATTGACTCCACCGTCAGGCTTCGGTCCTCAGAAACCACTTTCTGCTGGGTAGTATCAACAATATGGAAAGCGACCTCATAATCCAGACCGTGACAAAACAGGCGCATCTGTTCCTGAAGCATCTGTTCCATGGCGGCAGGAGCATAGATATCCAATTTTGCCGTACGTCCCAACAGTCCGAATGTGCTTATCATCCCTATAAGTCCAAAGCAATGGTCTCCATGAAGGTGAGTGATAAAGACGGCTGACAGTTTGGTAAAACGGATACGGGAACGCCGCAACTGCATCTGGGTTCCCTCACCGCAATCTATCATGAACTGTTTCCCCCGCAACTCCACCACTTGCGAAGAGGAATAATGATGAAGAGTGGGTAAAGCACTCCCACATCCTAATATATGTATTTTAAATGGTTCCAAGACAATGATTAAATCTTATAGTCTTCTTCCGAAGCCTCCTCCAGTTTAATATCAGAATCGAGTTTCTTCTGCTGTTGGCGTCCATACTCATAAGTATCCTCACTATCCTTGATGATCAAGGAGTCTGGGGTCACTTTTACAATATCGTAGAGGGTGATTTCCTCTTCCTCGCCACCTCCTTCACGAATGTCAACCAGTTCCAGTTTTCCGCGAACCAGACGCCATGTCTTATAGGTGATGCTGCTTTGCTCGATGCCTTCCACGATACCACCTTCCTTGATACGGAAACCTACCTCGTCACTACCATCCAACGGGTTTGGCATCACCCAGTTGCCCAACAGAGCCGCCTGATTGATAACCATTAAAGCCTCTGTCTTCTTGGCATTAGGAACAACTGCCATGCGATCACCTGCCTGTAATCCACCAAACACCTGGTTATTATCACGGGCATAGGTAATATCCAGACGGATAGTATCTCCCAGGTCTGTGACAATCTGCAGAGTGTTCATCGCAGTACCTTCGCCACAGATACCATAAATAGTAGGATCCTGCATAGCACTCATGTCCGTAGAGTCACCACTGTCAAAAGGAACTGGACGTGTCTTACCACCACAACTGCTCATGGATAAAACCACAGCAACAGCCAACGTCATTACAAATGCTATTTTCTTCATAGTTATCATGTTTTATTGTTTTTCATTACGCTTCGCCTCATTCCACAGGGCATCCATCTCCTCAAGAGTCATCTCCGTCAATGGTTTTCCTATCTTGATACTGTGTTGCTCTATATAATTGAATCGGCGTATAAACTTCTGGTTCGTCTCCTCCAAGGCGTTGTCGGGGTTCAGGTGATAGAGACGTGCGGCATTGATGACGGCAAAAAGGAAATCGCCTAACTCCTGCTCGGAGCGCCGCTTGTCCTCACGCTTCAACTCCTCCTCCAACTCATCTAACTCCTCACGTACCTTTGCCCAGACATCTTGTTTGTCCTCCCAGTCAAACCCCACATGACGTGCTTTGTCTTGTATACGATATGCCTTAATCACTGAGGGCAGTGACACAGGGACACCACTCAGCACACTCCTGTTGCCATCCTTCTCTTTTTGTTTGATTTGTTCCCAATTATCAAGCACCTGTTCCACATTCTTCGCATCAGCAAACTCGCTCTTTCCAGCATCCTCCCCATAAGGTAATGGCTTAGGGTCAGGAGCACCTACCTGCGAGGGATGGTAGACGTGAGGATGACGGAATATCAACTTATCAACCAAGTGGTTACATACATCTGCTATATCAAATTGCTGTTTCTCCTCTCCTATTCTCGCATAGAAGCCGACATGCAGTAAGACATCACCCAGTTCCTTGCAGATCTCCGCTGTCTCATCCTTCATCAAGGCATCACACAGTTCATAGGTTTCCTCTATCGTATTGGGGCGCAAACTCTCGTTCGTCTGTTTCTTGTCCCATGGACATTTCTCCCTCAGGGTGTCCAGTACATCAAGCATTCGTCCGAAAGCCGCCATCTTTTCTTCTCTTGTATGCATCTTATCCATAATCTTTGCAAAAGTACAAAATAAAAAAGAAACTGCCAAATAGATTGTGGAAATTTGGTGATTTCGTATTTATTTCGTACCTTTGCACGTCATTAATTAATAAGTATGGAACTAGCAAGTAAATATGACCCTAAGGAGGTCGAATCAAAATGGTATCAGTACTGGCTGGACAACAAATTGTTTGCCAGCAAGCCTGACGGACGTGAGCCTTATACAATTGTCATCCCACCCCCCAATGTGACGGGTGTGCTTCACATGGGACACATGTTGAATAATACTATCCAGGATATTCTGGTGCGCCGTGCCCGTATGGAAGGCAAGAACGCCTGCTGGGTACCTGGTACCGACCATGCTTCTATTGCCACAGAGGCTAAAGTGGTGAAGAAACTTGCTGAGCAAGGTATTAAGAAACACGACCTGACCCGCGAGGAGTTCCTGAAGCATGCTTGGAACTGGACGGATGAGCATGGAGGTATCATCCTCAAGCAACTGCGCCGCTTGGGAGCGTCTTGCGACTGGGACCGTACTGCCTTCACGATGGACGAGAAACGTTCAGAGAGTGTCATCAAGGTTTTCGTTGACCTCTACAACAAAGGACTCATCTATCGCGGTCTTCGCATGGTCAATTGGGACCCCAAGGCTTTGACGGCACTTTCTACCGAAGAGGTCATCTACCGTGAGGAGAAGAGTCACCTATTCCATTTGAAATATTATGTTGATGGGTTAGGAAACTTAGAGAACCAAGAGGAACTTGAACAAGCCGGCAACATCATCCACAAGGATGCCAAAGGTTATTATGCCGTCGTTGCCACCACCCGTCCAGAGACCATCATGGGTGATACCGCCATGTGTATCAACCCTAAGGATCCGAAGAACCAGTGGCTGAAAGGCCGTAAGGTGATCGTACCACTGGTGAACCGTGTGATTCCTGTCATCGAGGACCGTTACGTGGACATCGAATTCGGTACGGGCTGTCTGAAAGTGACACCAGCCCACGACACCAACGACTATATGTTGGGGAAGACCCACAACTTGGAGACGATTGACATCTTCAATGCTGACGGTACCATCTCCGAGCAGTCACCATTATACGTAGGTATGGACCGCTTTGACTGCCGCAAGCAGATTGCCAAGGACTTACAGGAGGCTGGCCTGATGGAGCGTATTGAAGACTATACTAATAAGGTGGGCTACTCAGAGCGTAATCCTGACACTGCCATTGAGCCTCGTCTTTCTTTGCAGTGGTTCCTGAAGATGAATCATTTTGCTGACATCGCACTGCCGCCTGTCATGAATGACGATATCAAGTTCTATCCCACGAAATACAAGACGACCTATAAGAACTGGCTGGAGAATATCCAGGACTGGTGTATCTCACGTCAACTCTGGTGGGGTCACCGCATCCCTGCTTATTATTATAATGAGGAGGGCGACTTCGTGGTAGCCGAGAATCGTGAGAAGGCTCTTGAACTTGTCAAACAGAAGAACCCAGCAGTGACAGACGCTGACCTGCGTCAGGACGAGGATGCCCTCGACACATGGTTCTCCTCATGGCTGTGGCCTATCTCCCTCTTCGACGGCATCAACAATCCTAAGAGCGAGGAACTTGCCTATTACTACCCCACCTCAGACCTCGTTACGGGTCCGGATATCATTTTCTTCTGGGTGGCTCGTATGATTATGGCTGGTTATGAGTATGTTGGGAAGATGCCATTCAAGCATGTCTACTTTACGGGTATCGTCCGTGACAAGTTAGGGCGTAAGATGTCTAAGTCACTGGGCAACTCACCTGACCCCATTGAACTGATAGAGAAATTCGGAGCCGACGGTGTACGTATGGGTATGATGCTCTCCGCTCCTGCCGGCAATGACATCCTCTTTGACGAGAGTCTGTGTGAGCAAGGTCGTAACTTCAATAATAAGATATGGAACGCTTTCCGTCTGGTCAAAGGATGGCAAGTTGCAGACATTGAGCAGGCTGAGGCAAGCAAGACTGCCGTGGCATGGTTTGAGGCAAAACTGAAACTCGTCAACGAGGAGTTACAAGACTTGTTCTCCAAGTATCGTATCTCCGAGGCTTTGATGGCTGTCTACAAACTGTTCTGGGACGAGTTCTCCAGTTGGTATCTGGAGATGGTGAAGCCTGCCTATATCAATGGTGAGCCACAACCTATCGACAAGACAACCTATGAAGCGACTCTCCGCTTCTTCGATATCCTGTTGAAGATGCTGCATCCCTTCATGCCATTCATCACGGAAGAGTTATGGCAGGCACTCTATGAGCGTAAGGCTGGTGAGAGCATCATGCGTGAGAGCCTGAAACTCGATGCTCCTACTGCAACGGAAAAGAAACTTGCCGATGATATCGAGCAGGTAAAGCAAATCGTCAGTGGTGTCCGTATGGTACGTAACCAGAAGAACATCGCCCCGAAAGAGGCACTGGAATTACAGGCTGTATCTGTTAACCACTACGAGGCATACACTGCCGCTATTGTGAAGATGGCGAATGTAAGTGTTATTGAGGTAGTCAACGAGAAAGACGCCACCGCTTCTGCCTTCATGGTTGGAACCGACGAGTTTGCCGTTCCTCTTGGTAACATGATTGACATCGATGCAGAGATTGAGAAACAGGAGGCACAGTTAAAGCACCTCGAAGGTTTCCTCGCCGGTGTGATGAAGAAACTCTCCAACGAGCGATTCGTTGCGAATGCCCCTGAAGCCGTTGTTGCTTTAGAGCGTAAGAAGCAGAGTGACTCTGAGGAGAAGATTGCCGCTCTCAAGGAATCCCTTGCCGCACTTCGTGCTCAGAAATAACAGACAGGGACATCAATACAAAAAAGATGAGGAAGTGTTAATGCTTCCTCATCTTTTTTGTTTCATGATTTCCAAATTACCTAATCCTGTCTGCGGCACGTACTAACTTCTCGTCAGCAATGATTCCCTTACGCGCCATAAACTGAAGGATCGCCACTACTGCGGGAAAAGATGACGCTATCTCTAAATGGAAATTCATCGCATCGGGTGCCAACTGTTTGCTGACCACTATCATTGCGATATACCACAATACCATGATAAAGATATTGACCATACACAAACGAGCCTGCAAAGGACGACGCTTATATATAAATATGGTGCAGACACTCAATGTTGTGGATAACAACATCAGGATAAACAAAGGACAGGGAATGAAAGTAGAAGCCCCATTCTGTCCTATTGCCCAAAGACTAAATACACGATAAGTAGTCAATCCCTCTAACGACACTGTGGCAAGTTGCATACATAATGCAAGGATGCCAAACACGGCGGCAAGGAAGAGAAATATCGTTTGTTTACGCTGTATCATATCTTACAGACTCCCTTCCTGCATAGCCTGCTCACGAGCGGGGTCACGCCAGTATACCTTATCCTCAACAAACTCCTGAGTGGCAAGCAATGATGGTTTGGGGAGTTTCTCATAATAACGGGAGATCTCTATCTGTTCGCGATTCTCGAAGACCTCCTCCAAAGAATCATTATAAGACGCGAACTCTGCCAGTTTCTTGCTCAGGTCCTCTTTGATTTGTACACTGATCTGATTGGCACGCTTAGAGATAATAACCACACTCTCATAGATGTTTCCAGTCTCCTCACAGAGATCCATGATGTTACGAGTCACTGTGTTAACTGGTGCTTTTGATTTCTTGTAATCCATATTTTATTCTTTTGTTATTTTCTTACACTTTGCGATAAACTTCTCTGCCGTCTCACATTCCTTTGACTCAGGGAATTCATTGAGAAAGCCATAGCACTCATCCTCTGCGTCACGATAACGTTCAAGGCGCTTTTCCTCAGAACTATTCTCTGCGAGATAGAACTTACTCTTCATGATCAGCAGAGAGAACTTCTCACGAATCTTCGTATAAGGATAGTTCTTCAAGGCGTTCTGGGCTGTGATGATACATGCCTCGTAATTACTCTCAGTATTGGAATTGATATTACCAAAATAACCACCGAGGTTGTAATACAACTGGGCTGAGAGAAATTCTTTCTGTACTAAATTGTCCTGCAAGTCAAACAAACGCTTCTGGGCGATAGGTCTTAACTCCGAGTCAGGAAAGAGGTCGAGGAACTGCTGATAGGCGTTGATGGCACCCACAGTAGGTGTCTGGTCCAGACGTGGCTCCGGCGCACTACTATATAAGGACTGTCCTACATAGAAAGACGCCTGTTCTGCGAAGATGCCTTTAGGATAACTTGAATAATACTTCTTGAAAGTGGAACTTGCCGACTCATAATCACGATTACAATATTGTGACATACCCAGCAAATACAAGCATTCCTGTGCGTTGTCCTTTCCCTTCTTAAGCATTACCACATCCTGAAGCAACGAACTTGCCTGCTGAAACTTTCCCATGGCAAAGCACTGCTTGGCATATTCGTACTTATAATCGTTATCCGCATATTTATAGACCTTATTAAATTCTGAGGCGCAACTACTCAAAATAGCCGCCAGACAGAGTGTCAAGAGATTGCTTTTATTCATCCTATATCAAATTTGACGTGCAAAAGTAGTCATTTTTCCGTTAATTCCAAAGGAAAACAAACGAATTTTAGCAATTATCTTAGGATTATAACGTTTGTTACGAAGAAATTTCGTAATTTTGTACCTTATGAACTTCAATTTAACTTCAAAATACAAACCGACAGGCGACCAGCCTGAGGCTATCCGTCAGTTGACAGACGGACTGAACAGAGGTGACAAAGCACAGGTGTTGTTGGGTGTAACCGGCTCTGGTAAGACCTTTACGATGGCGAATGTTATTGCCAACATCAACCGCCCTACCCTGATTCTCTCACACAACAAGACACTTGCCGCCCAGTTATATGAGGAGATGAGAGGTTTCTTTCCTGACAATGCTGTCGAGTATTATGTCAGTTATTATGACTATTACCAGCCAGAGGCATACCTGCCTACTACGGACACCTACATTGAGAAAGACCTTGCCATCAACGAGGAGATTGACCGTCTTAGACTTCGTGCGGTAAGTGCTTTGTTGTCAGGAAGAAAAGACGTAATCGTTGTATCTTCTGTTAGTTGTATTTACGGTATGGGAAGTCCTGTCGCCTTACATGAGAATGTCATAGAGATTCACAAAGGACAGATTCTTGACCGCAATGCTTTGTTAAGAAAATTGGTAGCCGCCTTATACGTCAGGAACGACCTGGAACTGAAACGCGGATGCTTCCGGGTAAAAGGAGATACTGTAGATATCGCCATGGCATATAACGAGGCTGTATTACGCATCACTTTCTGGGACGACGAGATAGATGCCATCGAGGAACTGGATGCCATGACGATGGACCGTCTTGCCTCTTTCGAGGAGTATAAACTCTACCCTGCCAATCTCTTCATGACCTCCCAGGAGCAAACCAACATCGCCATCCGTCAAATTCAGGACGATTTAGTCAAACAAGTGGCATTCTTCGAGGAACTGGGTGACGGTATCAAGGCACAGCGCATCAAGGAACGTGTGGAATATGACATGGAGATGATCAAGGAACTGGGGCACTGCTCTGGTATTGAGAACTACTCCCGCTATTTTGACGGCAGACAGGCAGGTGAGCGCCCTTATTGTCTGCTTGATTTCTTCCCCGAAGACTATCTGCTGATGATTGATGAGAGTCATGTCAGCGTACCGCAGATCGGTGCCATGTATGGAGGTGACCGTGCCCGTAAGACCAATCTGGTGGAGTTCGGCTTCCGTCTGCCTGCCGCCTTCGACAACCGCCCGTTGACTTTCGAGGAATTCCAACAGATGACGAATCAGGTGATCTATGTCAGTGCGACTCCTGCGGATTATGAGTTAAACGAGGCGGAAGGTGTTGTCGTGGAGCAACTTATCCGCCCTACGGGACTCCTTGACCCGGAGATAGAGGTACGCCCCACAGAGAACCAGATAGACGACCTGATGGATGAGATACAGACACGTGTACATCGGAAAGAGCGTGTACTGGTGACAACCCTCACTAAACGCATGGCGGAGGAACTGAGTGAATACCTGCTGAACCACGGTATCCAGACAGCGTATATCCATAGTGAGGTGACCACTCTCGACCGTGTGAAGATCCTGGAGAATCTGCGCAACGGGACATACGATGTGCTAGTAGGAGTCAATCTGCTCCGTGAGGGACTCGACTTACCAGAGGTTTCATTAGTGGCAATACTGGATGCGGACAAAGAGGGATTCCTCCGTTCCCACCGTTCTCTGACACAGACGGCAGGACGCGCCGCCCGTAATGTCAATGGAAAAGTGATCATGTATGCCGACACCATCACTGCCTCCATGCAACTCACCATCGACGAGACGGCACGAAGGCGCCAGAAGCAGATGCGCTATAACGAGGAGCACGGTATCACGCCCAAGCAGATCGAGAAGGCACTCAAGCAAAGTGACCTGCGTCAGTTTACGGGTGACGAGGAGGATAGCAAGCAGGCACAGACAGCCTATATCAGTCCGATGGAGCAAGGTGCCTTTGCCGCTGATCCTATCGTACAGCGGATGACTCGTCCACAACTGGAGAAGAGTATTGCCGAGACAACGCGACTGATGAAAGAGGCAGCCAAGAAACTTGATTTTCTGCAAGCCGCGCAATACCGTGACGAGATCGTACGCTTACAGAAAGAACTCGAATTAAAATAAATTATCATAATTTATTAGGCAGTTCTGTCATTATTTCGTACTTTTGCATCCAAATATCTATAGAATTAAGAACTATGAAGAAATCTGTATGGATGATGCTCTTAGTGAGCATACCAATGACGAGTTTTGCCCAGAACACATGGGAAAAGCAAGAAGTAAAGAAAGAAGAAGCCGCTAAGGTGGTCGTAGTAAAGCCCAACCCCGACGAGAAATATTTACAAGGGGCTGTCCCTGTCGTTGACGGCAAAGTCGTATTCAGCAAGTCTTTCGAGGCTCCTGGAAAGACAGCCTTCGAACTATACAACATCATCGGTAAGTTCCTGCAGGACGAGACCCGTGAGCCTAACCAGATTAACAGTCAGATCGTGAAGGCGGACACCACCGATTATGAGTTGGGAGCCAGTTATGAGGAATGGCTGGTATTCAAGAGTAACGCTATCTCCTTAGACCGTACCCGTCTGTATTATGTCCTGAAAGCCGTTTGTCAAGACGGTAAGGTCACGATGGAGATGTCACATATCAAATACCTCTATGAGGAGATGCGTAATCCCCAGCGATACAAGGCAGAGGAGTGGATTGTCGACAAAGAGGCAGTCAACAAGAAGAACACCAAGTTGCTTCCCTCGTCAGGTAAGTTCCGTCGTAAGACCATTGACCGTAAGGACTATCTGTTTAACAAGATTGAGGACTTGCTGAAATGAGACTCCTTCGTAATATCCTCAACACGATTTTCATCATTGGTGCCGCTGTCGGAATGGCTCTTTTCTATTGGGGCAACAAGGAGACAGGTACCTATATTATCATTGGAGCCATGGCATTCAAGTTCATTGAGGTCACCGTGCGCCTCCTCAAATTAGAAGATAAGTCTTGAAGAAAGAAACCGCAACCCTCCTACTCTTTGCCTGCATCGCCACCGCTGTGCAGGCACAAGTGTATAACCAGATTGACGAGAACGGACAAATCACCCAGCGTGACGAGCGTAATGGCAATTTCAACCCGAACCGTCGTGACTCCGTTCAAAACAAGGAGATACCCCGTGGCGTCCGTGCCTGGACTGTTGACAGACTGTTTGGTGACATTCGTCCCACAGAACTTGACACGATGCCCCACCTCTACCAGAACACCATCTTCAATACGGGCATCTATGGTGAGTATAACTCCATCGGCAACAACTACTCTTCCCGTTTAAGTCGTATTGTCATAGACCGTCCACAGACGAGTCAGTTTTTCTTTACACAGCCATACGACTATACCACTAAGGAGCCAGACCAGTTTCTTTTCCTGAACACGCTCTCTCCTTATACTAACATCAGTTATGACAACTGCGGTAACAAGCAGAACGGAGAAGACCATATCGATGCCAAGTTCGGTATCAACGCCAATAAACGCTTAGGATTAGGATTCGACTTGGACTACCATTATGCCCGTGGTTATTACCAGAATCAAAGTAACTCCCATTTCCGGGCAAGCCTGTATGGTACCTATGTCGGTGACCGCTATCAGATGCACGCCCTGTTCTCCACCTATCATCGCAAGGCAACGGAGAATGGTGGTATTGGTGATGACAGATACATCACACATCCTGAGAGTTTCGACGACCAGTTTTCCGAAGAGGAGATACCTACCGTACTTTCTAAGAACTGGAACCGCAACAACTCTATTCACCTATTCCTCTCCCATCGTTACAACATCGGTTTTTACCGTAAGGTGAAGATGACGGAGGAGGAGATCAAGGCTCGACAGTTTGCGGCAGCCTCGGCAAAAGACAAAGAGGCAAGAGAGAACAAGAACAAGGAGGGTGACAGGAACTTAGGACGCAAAGGCGGTAAGGTGGCAGGAGACATGCCTACTGGTCGCCCAGAGAACGCACGTATCGCCGGTGACTTGCCAAAAGACGGGGAGAAGCCCGTCATGGAAGACTCTACCCGTGTACGAGTGGAGTCCCAGCAACAACTCGACAGTCTGATGGCGGCACAGGCACAACAAGACTCTATTGATGCCACCATGAAACGAGTGTATGTACCCGTCACCAGTTTCATTCACACCCTTGACATCAACAGTTACAATCGTATCTATCAGGCTTATAACTCGCCAACGGACTATTATCTGAACACCTTTTATAAATATAATGACGAGGGCAAATACGGCAATGACTCCATCTACGACAAGACCAAGTACGTATCTTTCAAGAACACATTTGCTATTGCCCTCTTGGAAGGTTTCAACAAATACGCAAAGGCAGGCATCAAAGGTTTCATCAGTTATGACCACCGTAAGTTCCAGATGCCAGACTTAGACGAAGGCTCAGACACCTATTACATGAACAAATGGACGGAAGGACATCTGAGCGTAGGTGGACAGATATCCAAGACACAGGGAAAGACACTTCATTATAACGTGGCACTTGAGACTTGGGTGGCAGGGGCTGACGCTGGTTCCCTTAAAGTCGACTTCTCTACAGACCTGAACTTCCCGTTGTTTGGTGACACGGTGCAGTTGGCGGCTAAGGCATACTTCCACCGCCTCAATCCCACCTTCTTCCAAAGGAAATACCACTCCAAGCATCTATGGTGGGATGACTCCGACCTTTCCAAAGAGACACATACCCATATCGAAGGTATTTTCTCGTATCCAAAGACCAACACCCAACTGCGCATTGCCGTAGACGAGATCCAGAACTACACCTATTTCGGTATGGACTATAACATCACAGAGTCCTATGGACGCTCAGGACTGACAGCAGGTGTCTATCAGGAGAGCGGTAATATCAATCTCCTCACGGCACAACTCCGACAGAATTTCCGCCTGGGCATCCTCAACTGGGAGAATGTGATCACCTATCAGCACTCCAGTAATAAGGAGGTGCTGCCAGTGCCTGCTCTGAATATCTTCACGAACCTGTATCTGAAGTTTAAGATCGCGAAGGTACTCAGTGTGGAACTGGGTGGTGACGCGACCTTCTTCACCAAATACTATGCGCCAGACTATGTCCCGCAGTTAGGACAATTTGCCATCCACATGGACAAGGACAACCGCATAGAACTTGGAAACTATCCTTTCGTGGATGTCTATGCTAACTTCCACCTGAAGCGTGCCCGTTTCTTCATCATGATGAGTCATGTGAATAACGCGTCGGGGAATAAGATGATTTTCCTTGCCCCTCACTATCCTGTGAATGGCAATGTACTGCGCTTAGGCGTTTCGTGGAATTTTTATAACTAGAGTGTTCTAGAATGTTCTAGATTCTTCTATAGCGTTTTAGATTCTTCTAGGAAAATGCGATTGAAGACCGTCCGCATCTTCTCTGGATGAACGATTAGCGAGCGTAACTCATTCAGGTTACGCTCGTTTTCTGAGCCCTGGATCCACAGGCGGATATAGCCGTTCACCGAGTATTTCTCCGCCATGTGCTGACAGAAACGCTTCCAATGTCCTTCCGTGTCCATCTCCGGATAGTTGGCAAGTCCGAACTGGATGGTGCGACGAATCACGGTCTCTGGCGCCAAGTCACGGTCTGCCTCCGCCACGATCTTGCCATAGATACTGCGAGGGGCATGCGAGGCTGAGGCACGATGGTCCTCCACCGCCTCCTTCATCACCTTAATCTGTTCCGGGGAGAACCAGCGTTTCAGTCGGGCATCCTGCATCAGTATCTTCCCACTGGTCAAGTGATGGATGGCACGCGGACCGCTCAGTCCTAAGTCATGATAAGCGGCGATGACATACACCATATTCATATCGGCTCCTGTCTGGCGTGCCAATGCGGTGGAATTACGGATGACACGGGTGACATGACTCAGGTTATGCGCTTTGTCAAACTCCGCATAACGAGGAAGAATCTGTGTTTCCACAAACTCCACCAAATCAAGGCTTGCCGTATTATTTATCATCAGAAAGTGGTGAAAATTTTTGCAAATATACGCAATATTCCTTACTTTTGCAAGAAGTTTCAAGTAAAATATACATTATGAGCGATACCACTATCAAGCAGAACTCTCTCCACGCATGGATTCTCGCCGCGCGTCCCAAGACATTGTCGGGTGCGGCAGTGCCCGTTCTCATCGGGCTCTCACTTGCCTATACCGATGCGGCGGCGTATGGTGACGACGTGTTCAGTTGGACAGCGGCGCTACTCTGTATGCTCTTCGCACTGGTTATGCAGATAGACGCTAATTTCATCAACGACTTCTTCGACTATGCCAAAGGAAATGATGATGCAGAGACCCGTCTGGGTCCCTTGCGTGCCTGTACCCAGGGCTGGGTCAGTACCGATGCGATGAAGCGTGCGATAGCCGCCACCACGTGTCTCGCCTGTGTCATCGGACTGCCGCTGGTTTACTACGGTGGCTTGGAGATGATACTCATCGGCATCCTCTGTGTCGTCTTCTGTTTCCTCTACACCACTCACCTCTCCTACCTCGGTTTGGGTGACGTGCTCGTACTGCTGTTCTTCGGTATCGTTCCTGTGTGTATCACCTATTATGTGCAACTGCATACCGTCACCTTTCAGGTATTCACAGCCTCCGTTGCCTGCGGTCTGGTGATTGACGCCCTGCTGATCGTCAATAACTACCGCGACCGTGACAACGACCGTCGTGACGGTAAGATGACACTGGTCGTCCATCTCGGAGAACGAGCCACGGAATATCTTTATTTAGGAATTGGGGTGACGGCAACCCTGCTGGGAGTCGTCTTCTGGATGAACCAGCACGTCCTTGCCTTCATCCTGCCGTTTATCTATCTGCTGCTGCACATCTTCACCTGGTTGAAGATGAAGCGCATTCACTACGGCAAGCAACTCAACGAGTGCTTGGGTGAGACGGCGCGTAACATCCTCATCTACGGACTTACAGTGTCGGTGGGGTTGCTCCTTCTCTGAGGAAGAAATACCACAATGCCGCCATCACGACAATCAGTACGATTGTGACAACAAACTTAATCATGCACCCTGCCACCTTCTTCAGTACGAAGACACCGATGATCAGCATCAGCAGGAATACGATATAATAGGTCAGATTCTCCATAGTCTTAACTCCCTAACTACTTAAACAACTGTCGGAACCCCACTGGTATGGGTGTCTCAAACTCCATCCGCTCATGGGTTACGGGATGCTCCATACACAACAGGAAGGCATGCAGGCAGAGACGGTGCAACGGGTCGTTACCATCACCGTATTTCACGTCGCCACAGACAGGATAACCCATATCGGCGGCATGCACACGAATCTGGTTCTTACGTCCTGTCTCCAACTTAAACTCCACCAGCGAATAGTCGGTAGTACGGTCCAGAACATGGAAATGGGTCACCGCATATTTTCCCCCGTTATCGACAGGCGACGAATAGGTCACATATGCCTTGTTGTCCTTCAACCAGTTGGCTATCGTTCCCTCATTCTGCTCCATCTCCCCACTCAGCACGGCGACATACCGGCGGTCATACACGATCTCATGCCAATAGTGCTCCAAGGTCTGCTCCGTGTCTATATCCTTCGCATACACCATCAGTCCCGATGTGTCACGGTCGAGACGATGCACCACATGTGCCGTACATTTCTGATGCGACTTCTTGAAATAGTCGTCCAGCACCGTCTTCACGTTCAGCGACGAGTGACCTGCCGCCATGGAGAGAATACCAGCCTGTTTCTCGATGACGATGATCCAGCGGTCCTCATACACAATCTTCAGCCAACGGCTCTTGAACTGTGTCTGGTTACGCTTCGTCTTGCTGACGGCGACCTTCATACCGGGCTTCAAGGGGAAGTCGAACTGACTCACCGTCTTACCGTTCACACGGATGCCCCTGCCCTGCAACGTCAACTTAATCTTGTTACGGCTCTGCTTCACGTTCTCCAGCAGGAACTCCAATAGCGGCTGTTCCTTCTCGACCACGATATGGTCATATTCCCCTTGTTGGTTATATGGGTTATATCTCATGATTACACTTCTTTCCTATTTCGGGTGCAAAATTACGAATAAGTGAGAAGAAAGCCAAATGTTTCTAAATAATTTCGTACCTTTGCACCATTAATTAAAGACTAAAGACATGAAACTTCAATCAACACTTATCGCATGCCTGCTTGCCACAACGGCTCCGATGCATGCGCAATTAGTTATCAATGAGTTGATGCAGTCGAACATCGACTGTGTCATGGACGACCTTAACGAATTCCCCGACTCATGGGTGGAACTCTATAACGCCGGTAATACTGCCGTCAACCTCGGTGAGTATAAGTTAGGAAAGAACAACAAGGAGGCTAAGGCATGGTCGCTGCCCAGTAACCTGATCGGTGCCAAGCAATATGTCATCATCTATTGCGACAAAGAAGAGACGGGGTATCATACAGACTTCCGACTGGAGTCCGGCAAGGGCGGCGAGGTCTACCTCTTCAAAGGCGGCGAGGTTGTCGACCAAGTGACGGAGATGAAGAAACAGCCTGCCCCGAACATCGCATACGGACGTAAGACGGACGGCAGCGACTCATGGGGCTATCAGGCTGAGCCGACCCCCGGGAAACCTAACTGCGGCAAGACGGTGAAGGACCTCTTGGGCGAGCCTGTGTTCAGCGAGCACGGTGGTGTGTTCACCACGGCAGGTTCCCACACTCTGACGCTCTCCCTACCAGCGGACGCTCCCACAGGGGCTGAGATACGCTATACCACCAATGGTGCCGAGCCGGTGAAGACGAGTGCGCTCTATACTAAGCCCATTACCTTCAGCAGCAACCGTGTCATCCGTGCCAAGGTGTTCTGCGACGGTTATCTGTCGCCACGCTCTACCGTTCACTCTTACATCTTCTTCACGCAACGGGACCTGACACTCCCCGTCGTGTCTATCGTGACAGACAACAGGTACATCAACGATAACAGGATAGGCATCTACGTGGACGGTACTTACCAAAGCGGTAAGAAAAACTATGAGTTCGACTGGCGCCGCCCCATCAACTTCGAGTATTTCGAGAACGGCAATGAGGAAAGTAAACTCAACCAACTCTGTGAGACACGTATCATGGGAGGTGCCACACGCACTAATCCGCTCAAGTCACTCGCCGTCTATGCCAACAAGCGTTTCGGAACGAAACGACTGGAATACGAGTTCTTCCCCGACCAGCGTCCCGGCATCACCGACTTCAAGTCGATCTGTCTGCGTAACGCAGGTAATGACTTCGACTACCTCTATATGCGTGATGCTATCATCCAGCGTAACATGGCTCAGCATGTAGACCTCGACTGGCAGTCGTGGCGACCCGTCATCGTCTTTATCAATGGTACGTATAAGGGTATCGAGAACATCCGCGACCGCTCCAACGAGGATAATATCTACACGTATTACGACGGACTGGAGGATCTTGATATGTTTGAGAACTGGAGCGAGTTGAAGGAAGGCGACTGGGACAACTATCTCGCCTTCAAGGCTTTCTATAATAATCATGGACATACCCTCGCGGAATACGAGCAGTGGATGGACTGCAGCGAGTTCGCCAACCTCATGATTATGAACCTCTACCACTGCAACCTCGACTTCCCGGGTAATAACATCGTGATGTGGAGACCGAAGGCTGAGGGTGGCAAATGGCGCTGGATCGCCAAGGACACGGACTTCGGACTGGGGCTCTACGACCGTGATGTGAACTACAAGGTCTTAGAGTGGCTACACAATCCCAATTACGACTATAACAACAACTGGGGTGCCAACAGTTATGACGCTACCCGTCTGTTCCGCCGACTGATGGAGGACCAGGACTTCTTCAACCTGTTCGTCGACCGCTGTGCCGTCTATATGGGCGACTTCCTCAACGAGAAGGGCATCCGTGCCGTATGGGACCCGATGTACGACCTCATCAAATACGAGTATCCCTACCATCGTAAACTCTATAACGAGTGGTGGCCCAACTATGGTGAGGAACTCAACAAAGCAAGAAACTGGCTTAGCAGACGCACCAGCATCTTCTACAAGCAACTTGCCGACTACTATAAGTTAGGGACTCCTACCCCACTGACGGTCAACAAAGGCATGACGGATCTGGGGAATATCCAGGTGACTATCAATGACATCCCCCTGAGTGAGGGTGTCTTCGATGGTAAGTTCTTCGGAGGTCGCAGTGTCCGTCTTGACGCAGCACCGGGCGACGACAAGCAGGTGACGGGCTGGGACATCACTACCGTATCGACCAATGGTACCGTTACCCAGACACATATCGACGGTGCCGCCTATACTTTCACCATGCCGACCAGTGGCAATGTCGCCATCAAGGCTGTGACAGGCACCACTGCCATCCGTGCCGTCAAAAGGGAGAATGGCAATGAGACGCAATACTACAGTATTGACGGCAAACGTCTCAGCCAACCCCAGCGTGGCATCAATATCGTCCGCATGAGTGACGGCACCACCAAGAAAGTGACAGTACGCAATGAACGATAAAGTGTAAGATCATGAAGAAAGCAATAACCGATGGCACTTATCTCAGTAAATACACTGAATTTACTCAGTAAATACACTGAATTTACTCAGTAAACACACTGAATTTACTTTTATAGGAGATATTAGAATAAAACCAGACTGGTAATGTTATTGCTTTGTCTGGTATTTTTGTTGTTTTCCATCAAAATCTGCAAATCTGCCATAGAATCTGCAAATCCGCAACCAGCAAGCAGTCAGTCACTTACACGGATTATTTGCAGATTTGCAGATTTTTCGCGATTTTAAAAATCACATGTAGTATTTTGCCACTACTTCGTAAGGAGCGGAGGCACTCTTTTCTATAAAAATATATTAAAAACGACGCAACTCATGCAAAAATATTTGCGTGAGTTACCGATATTTCGTATTTTTGCGACAAATATCATAATTTCATATTAATATGACAAGAGAAGAACAAGTGCGATACTGGCTTGACATTGCCGAATATGACATCGATACTGCCGATGCTATGCACCAGACTGGGCGGTGGCTCTATGTTGCCTTTATGTGTCATCAAACTATTGAGAAAACACTAAAGGCTTACTGGTGTGCCACACAGCACGATGACCCTCCATATACGCATAGCCATAAACGACTTGCTGATGGTTGTGGTCTTTATGAGATAATGAGCGACAAACAGAAAGATTTTCTCAACACTATTACTAATTATAACATCGAGGCACGTTACCCAGAGGACAAAGAAGCCCTCGCTCGTATGTTAACCCCTGAAGCCTGTCGAGAGTTAATTGACGAAACAAAAGAGTTACAGCAATGGATAAAAGACAAACTTTAACCCGCGAGGAAGCCTTAGCACTTGTACGCCGTTATAAGGAAGTAATACGTCCGCGTTTCGAAGTGGAGCCTCGTGTCATGATGTTTGGTTCGTACAGCAAAGGCTATGCTACCCCTGACAGTGACATTGATGTAGCAGTCATTGTGCCATCCTACGGAAATCGTAAGTTTGAGATTTCCAAGTTACTCTGGCATGATGTCGATCAAGTGAGTTTCCTCATAGAGCCAGTTCTTATGGCTGAAGATTGCCAGTCACCACTCTACAACGATGTCATGCGTACAGGTGTATCTGTGTAAAATCATCGTCCGCATGAGTTAGGGCACCACCGAGAAAGTAGCAGTCAGTCACTTACACGGATTATTTGCAGATTTGCAGATTTTTCGCGATTTTAAAAATCACATGTAGTATTTCATCGGACTCACGATAACATAAAACTCGCCCAAGGTATTTCTCCTTGAGCGAGTTGATTATTAGGGATTGATATCACCAAGTTATTGGGTTAGATGATCTCATCACCACTTTGCCATTCCTCTTCTGTCGTCAATGAAGGAGGTGAACCAGCCATAATCTGGGGTGCATTAATCTCGACAACCTCCATAGAGGGATTTACATATTCTTTCTTTTCAATATTCTTCATAGTTTGTTTCCTCCCTCAGTTTTATTTGATGATTACCTTCTTACCATTCACGATATAGAGACCCTTTGTAGGATAGAGCACACGCTGACCGTTCAGGTTGTAGTAAACATTATCCTCAGAACCCACCTTGATGTTCTTGATAGCAGTTACATCATCATCGAAAGTCATTGTTAATTCATGGGCAGATACAACAGCAGGAATCTCTAAGTACGCCTTGCTAGTTGTTATTGTTGGAGAATTAGAACCAATCTTCTTAAATACAGCGTCAGTTCCTGAAGCAACCATTACAAATCTCGTAGCAGTTCCTGTAGCCGCTGTTACAGAAGCACCTGTTCCACGTACCAAATAGTTTGTACTAACTGTAGCAGATGTGCTAGCCAATACAGGTACAGAATAAACTCCAGCATCACCATTCAACAATATCGGAGTACCAGCAGGTACTTCTGTCAATGGGGAAACAGTAATTGTCTTCTCCGTAGCATCATAATTAGAAACAATGTTAGCAGTTATGTCCATACCTTCGAAGTTCAATATCTGATCACTTGCTAAAGTTGCCCATTTGGTATTACCAATCTTCACATTAAACTTTGCTTTATCAGTAGCCATCTGTTTTGCTATCTGTGCTGCAGTCATAGCACTATTTTTGAGAATGAATCTTGCAAAAGTAAAGCCAGGGTCTGGATCTCCCCAATCCCAAGCCTGGTTTCCTCCAAGGCAAATATACTTCAATACTGATCCATTTAAGAACAATCCATTTTGTGTAGCACCAGTCCATTGGTTCTTTAACTCACCATCAAAATATACCGATGCAGTTTCATTATCAAGTACAACAGTATAATAATGCCAATCGTGATCTGCTAACCAATCTGCTCCACCATTACCTGGAACATCAGCAGAACCATTCCACGTCGTATGATATAATTTATTAGTGCCAGTAGCATTTTGAGCATCTGTATAATCACACCATCCAGATACACAATTCACCTGCAAGACACCACGATATTCACAAGCAAACATTGGGAATGTGTTGTTTGGGGAAGGTTCAGCGGCGTATGCAGTAAAGATAGGAGCCCATGGATAGTCATGAGATAGACCAGCATTTGCTTCGGTAGCCTTTACCCAAAAGCCAATTGAAAGTTGTTTTGTTGCTGCAGAATGAGAGAGCAGATGATCAGGAAGCACTAAATAGTTAGAGCGAGCAGAAGCACTCTTTGTGTTTTGGAAAGCAAATCCAAAGGTGTCATCTGTAACTATTGAAGCGGCACTTGTCTCACCAGCGAATGAGAGTTTTTCTGTAGAGGTGAAATCATTTGTGTACTCATAATCTGAGTCATAAACCGTTGTTACCTCATCATTGATGATAATATGTGCATGTTCTACAGTGAGTTGAGCGTATACTGTTGCTTCGCTTTCTGCAATATCCATGGAATATTTCTGAAAATGATATACTCCTGTTGTGGATTTCATATTTGCGATAACCGTAACTACAGAGCCTCTACGGATGATATCCATAGAAACAGTAGCACCATTTGTCTCAGTCTCGAAATTATCCCAATCCCAGTTACTTTCATTTGCAGAATCATTATACTTATCTCCACCACCTGCGTTATCTGGACGTACCCAAAAATATTGAGAAGCATGTGAAGCATCGCTTGACAAAATCAAAACGTAATTGAACCAATTCTTGTATGCTCCTTCTCCCCAACTATTAGTTTCGCAATCAGCATTAGTTGCATGATTATTAACAAATTCAAGATGCAGAGTTTTATTGGCTTCAATGGCGTAGGCTTCAGAATAATTAGTCCATGAAGCGTCTGAGTTATCTGTAGCACCTACAATAGTTGAAAATCCCGTTGCCCATGCCGAACTGCATAAGACTCCTCCTAACAGGACGAGGAGTGTTTTTCTAATTAATTGTTTCATGTTTGTTATAAATTAAAGATTAGTAAAACGTTTCGTGTATTAATTGATTAGTTGTTGAGCAACCATTTCATAGGATCCTCTTGGAAACTATCTAAGTCACCTAAGTCAAAGTCATGGCTCTGAACGCCGCCACCACCATAGTTGCCACCTAACGTGTCAATAGAACCAGCCAGCAACTGAGGGGCTGCGATATCTACTATCTCCATCGAAGGATTGATATATGTCTTTTTCATATTCTATCTTTTTTATCTAAGGTCCCTCTTCCCTCCCCTAAACAGGGGAGGAAAGGAGGGGTCTTTTTATTTCAGAATCACTTTCTTACCATTCACAATATAGAGACCCTTGACAGGATTGGCGACACGACGACCCTGCAGGTCATACCACTCAGCGTTCTTCATGTCTGATGCCTTGATCTCGTTGATACCAGTGAACTCACCATCAATGGCGATCTCACGAGCCTCTATTACCTCATCGAATCGGAGGTAAGCCTTGCCAACAGGAATGACAACATCGTCAGTGACGAGTTTCTTGAAGTTAGCAACACCATCCTCGTTAGTCAGCACATAATAGGTCTTACCAGTAGCCCTTGTCACTGCACTGCCAGTACCAGGAACGAGGAGGTTACCAGAGACAGCACTACCTGTAGTGGCAACGGGGATGAAGTATGTCTTGCCAGCCTCACCATTGAGCAGCAAGCCTGTGTTCTTCTCCACAGCACCTGTCACAGCGGTTCTTGTAATCTTCTTGCCGTCATGACCAGTGATAGCGTAAGCAGTGAGTCCCTCGTCAGCGTTCGCAAAGTCGAGTCCGTAGTCAGCGCATGAGAAGGTCGACCAGTCTTTAGCACCTATAGTAGTCTCAATACCTACGTTAGCGGAGAGGAGGTCGATCATACCACCCTCTGTGCTCAGGAACACACGGATGTTATTCTCAGCGATGGCATCATCCGTGAAGGTATAGGTCTCTGTGCGTACGGTAGTGCCGTCAGTAGCGGCAATCTGCTCAGCAGTAATCGTCACCGTACCACCCTCACGCTTCACCGTCATCGTCACATCGGCACCATCCATCTCGTCAAGGAAAGTATCCCAGTTATAGTTGGAGGATAAATTTGCGGCATCCCACTTTGTTCCCCATCCCCAGTTGTCTGAACGGAGGATGAGGTATTCCTCATAGCCATCACCACCACGGTCAGCGTCAGTAGTAACACCTAACAGCCAGTTGTTCCAATTACCCACTTTGCAGGAATAGTTCTTGAAATGAACCTTTCCTGTCTCGTTAGGCTGAACGGTATAATAGTCAGAGAAAGCAGTCCACCAGGGAGTGGCAAGGTCGGAACGTCCTACTTGTGTGCCTGTGGCAGTGGATAGTGGGGCTGAGTCAACCACAGGTACCTCATTATTAATAATAAGGTGTGCGTTGTCAACGGTCAGACGAGCCTTCAGGATCTCATCTACAGAGGCAGGGACATCCATCTCGAAGTAATGACGGAACTTCTGAGTACCATCAGCAGTGGTCACATCCTCAATCAGTATCAGGGAGGCATCGTTGCGCTTGATGGTCATCACGACAGTGGCACCGTCAATATTGGCGATGAAATTATTCCAGTCATAATTGTTCCAGTTACAAGTAAACCAGGTGTTGTCATTACCAGCGGCATCACCAGTGTTCATTGCATCGAAATTGGCGTTTGACCATCCAAAGCAGTCAGCGCGCATGATCAGATACTCGTAACCAGACTCAGCAACAATGTTGACAGCCCAGTTATTCCAGTTATAAGCCTTTGAGGAGTAGTTCTTAAAGGTGTAGGTCAACGTCTTGTTAGGAGCAATCTCCACAAAGTCAGTGAACTTTTCCCACCATGCCGTGCTGTTGTCCTCGGCACCAAGACGAGAGGTACCATCTCCTAAGTCAACCTCATCGCCTGCAAAAGCAGCAGTGCTGCATAAAAGTCCCGTCATCATGACAAGGACAGTCTTGCGTAAAAATTGTTTCATAGTCTTTTGGGGGTTAAATATTAGTAAATAATTAATTGGATATGCTAAAACAGATCGTAAGCATCAAGTTCACGTCCCAATATAGGATCATCTGTGCCAAGTTTTCCTTTCAGTTCTGGAGAACCAGCCAATAACTGTGGCATCTCCCATTTCACTACTTGCATCACGGGATTGATATATGTCTTTTTCATCTTCTTTCTTTTTTTAATAAAGAACCCTCTTCCCTCCCCCTAAACAGAGGAGGGATGGAGGGGTCTACTTACTTTATAACAACCTTTTTACCATTCACGATATATAAGCCCTTCTTAGGATAGAGCACACGACGACCCTGCAGGTCATAGTAGATATGATCCTCTGCACCTACCTTGACATGCTGGATGCCGGTGGCACTACCGTCAAGACTAAACTCACGGGCGGAGATATCCTCATTGAACACGAGGAATGCTTTGCCGACAGGTATCGCACGGGCTGCCTCTATCTTCTTGAATTGGGCAGCACCAGCCTCCACACTCAGGGCGTACTTGGTCTTACCAGACTCAGGAGCCACTGAAGCACCAGTACCTGCCTGGAGCAGATTGCCACTGGGAGCAGTACCTGCAGAAGCGGCAACAGGAATGAAATAGGTGGCGTTCGCATCACCGTTCAGCAGCAATGGTGTGCCGGCAGGAACAGCCGAGGTCACTTCCACCTTATTAATATTAGTACCATCATGTCCTGTCACTGCATAAGCGGTAAGTCCGTCAACGGCAGAGAAGTCGAGGGCATTACCTGTCACAAATGTAGACCAGTCGTAGGCACTGATGGTAGTTCCAACCTCGGCACTGAGTAAGTCAAGGTGACCACCATCGGTAAGCAAGCGAACAGACATTGCTTGAGCAGCCTCTGCGGAAGTTACGGTGAAGTGGTAACTCTTAGTAAACACATTACCAGAAGTAGAGGTATGTACTGCATTCATCGTGACATCAGTACCCTCACGCTTGATCGTCAGCACCACATCAGCACCGTCTGAATCATCAATGAATGTGCTCCAGTCGTAGTTGGACCAACCTTGGTTTTCCGCGTTCCAATAACCGTTTCCTGTCCATGTACCATCAGTAGGATATGTCCAACCACGATTATCAGCACCAATATCTATAATCTCGCCACCCTGCTGTATTTCCAAGGTCCATGTGTTATAGTCATTAAACTTCTTTGTATAATTGATGAAATTAAACTTCAGTGTTTCATTTGGTTGGATGATATAGTCTTTACGAACACCTTCACCAAATCCATTGTTATTGTCCTCATCACCTAATAGAATTCCATTCAACTTATAAGCAGCGGTATTGGCACTTGTCAGGGTGAACTGTGTTCTATCGCCACAAAGCATTACATAAATATCATCAGTGGTTCCCAAGTCTTGCACATGATAGAGACGATAAGGTGTCCCGTCTTTCACAATATCGAGTTGGACAATAGCCTTAGTACCATAACGGCGTACTGTTAATTTTCCTGTGGAACCTTTCAAAACAGTTTTTGCCTTGGTATCTCCATATGTGTTCTGACTGGTAATGGCAGTACCGCTCCCATTGAGGATATCATACCACCAGTCGGCAGTTCTCAGGAACAGATAATCATTTTCTCCTACATACTGTGGTGAACTTGTCTTTGTCAGATTAATGACTAACCCAGACCAGTCATTAGAAGAGTCAATGTCGTCAACAGTGAAGTTGTAAGTCAACATCTTATCGGTTGACAGTTTCAAAGGAGAGGTATATGAGCCTGCATCTGCCCACCCGGCAGTAGTAGAGCCTAAAGTCTCCGTCTCATACTTATAGCCCCAGAGGGTGTTGCCACCATCACCAGAGTTTCTGTCTTCTTTCTTTCTGTTAACAGCAGTGAAGGCAGGAACGACTTGATCTGTCGGCTCCAACTTCTGATTGATCAGCACACCTTCATAAGTGGATTTGTATTCTGCTGTTTCATCAATCTTAATCGTAATATAAGATGTACCAGAAGTAATTGCCCATGTACCCGTCTTGTCACCAGTAATGGTTCCATCGGACTTCAACTCTACAATCACAGGTGTCTTGAGTTCCTTGTTCGAGTGATCCAGATTCTTATCATGAAGGAGTATCTTGTAAGTACCAGGAATGTCTGCAGTGGCAACCTGCTGGGTGGTCTTGATATCTGTATTGGTAACGGTCTCACCTGTGTACTCAAAGGGAGCGGCACATAACCACTTGTCCTTATTGACAAACATCTGGTGGACACGTACTTCATGTCCGTCACCACGGCTCTGGAAACGGGTATGATATACTAAGAAGGTCTGGTCTTTGTTCGTAATGAAGGAATTATGTCCCTGAGAACGCTCAGAGTAATCTCCTCTTGTGGTATAACCCCACTCACCGTATGCACCAAAGATGTTCTCTCCACGGTTGGTCTTACGCGTACCATCAGGACCGTAATTCACACGAGCAGCATTATATACTGCAACACCTTCACCATTAAAAGTATCTGTATAAGGTCCATCAGGATTAGCAGAACGGAAGACGCGCATCTGATAGCCACCATTGACTTCTAATCCACCATAAGTGATAAACAGATAGTAATAACCATCTATATATTTAATGTAAGAAGCCTCACCAGAAACTTGGAAGCCTCCGGCAATCTTCTTGCCAAAATACGGGTCTACCCTCACGTCATCGGCATTCGACCCTTGCGTATAGGAGTACTCCACGTCATAGTCACGCAAGCCAGTCTCCTCATCCAGTTCAAGCATCCAGATACCTCCATGCCAAGAACCGTATGACATCCAGAGTTTGCCCGACTCGTCATAGAACACACAGGGGTCAATGGCATTGGGCCAACGGTGACGCCAATTAGTAAGCGAGCCGACATTATAACGGTCGGGCAGTGTGGCTTGCGTACCAAGTGCCAGTTCGAGGTCTGTATACTTATAGGAAAGACTGCTGCCAATATTAAATCCACTGAATACAATCGGACCTTGGTAAAGATATGGTCCCTCAATATTGTCAGAGGTTAAAAGAACAATGCTACAATTCGCATTCTGACCATTAATGCTAAGATACATGCACCACTTTTCCATCTTCTTGTTCCAGATGACATCGGGTGCCCAAAGATTGCCGCTAATTTGATATGTTGCAGGATCATTTTTCGGATCAACTTGGACATAGCCTGCGGCTGAGAATGCTTCAACGTCGAAATTACCAAATGTGTAATTTACCCCCCCCACTTTTATTGAAGTGGTAGCATTGGTGTTGAAGGCAGTTTCGCAAGTCACACTTGTACTTTCGGTTGTGCGCCATGCTACTGGAACAGAAGTCCAATTCATCAAATCCGTTGACTTTGCCCACGACTGATGACTGCCAAACACGTAGTAAGTCTCGGATGTCGGCTCCCAGACAATACTGGGATCATGCACACTGACACGAGTCTGAGTATATGCCGAAGCATATATGGGAATCAGTGCACATAACAGTAAGTAGTAAATCTTCTTCATGTTTTAATTTTTTAGTAGTTGTTGTAATTGTTGGCAAAGATAATAAATTATATTAGTAAAAAAGAATAATTTTAATAATAAATAGGTGAAGAAAACGTTTTATCCACCTTTTTATTCCTTTTTGTACACCTCTATGGATTGTTTTCTTAGGTTTCAACGCAAAAAAGAGCAACCCTAAGGTCGCTCTTTTGGCGGAAGGTGAGGGATTCAAACCCCCGATACCCGAAAGGGGTATACCGGATTTCGAGTCCAGCGCATTCGGTCACTCTGCCAACCTTCCAATTAAGTGAAGCAAACGAGTTTACTCGTTTTGCTGAACGTGAGGAAGAAGCAGAAACTGAACCTTCCTCAAAACGGATGCAAAGATAGTGCAAATATTTGAATCCACCAAATTTATCGTTGACAAATCACAAGAGTTTACCAAGGCGGTTGCGCAACTGTTCTGCCTCACTCTGACGAATAGACAACTTTATCTCGCACGTGTTATCGAACGTCTGGGAAAGGATACGGGGATTCATCTCCTTGACAATACGCATCACGTCGTTCATCTGCGGATAAGCAAAAGTGTAGGTGATGACCTCTTCCACCTGTCGCATCTCAATCGTAGCATGGGCAATAGCATCTGCGGCAGCCTCCCGATAGGCGACAATCAATCCACTGGTCCCTAAGTTCACCCCACCATAATAACGCACTACCACAATAAGAATATCCGTCAATTCGTTGGAGTTGATTTGTCCAAGGATGGGTTTGCCTGCTGTACTGGACGGTTCTCCGTCATCATTGGCACGGAACTCTTCCCTACCCGCTCCCAACATATAGGCATAACAGACATGACGTGCATCATAGTATTTCTTGCGGTAACCGGCAAGGATATCCTTTACCTCATCGACGGTCTCGACGTGGTGCGCAAAAGCGAGGAACTTACTCCGCTTCTCGGTGTAATATCCCTCGCTTGTCGCTTTTATTGTCTTGTATTCGTCGGTCATTGATTGATAGATTTTCTAGAGTGTTCTAGAATATTCTAGATTCTTTAGACTAGTTTGTGAATTACCAATCCTGAACGCAGTTTCGGCTCAAACCATGTAGCCTTCGGGGGCATGATCTTACCACTGTCAGCAATATCCATGATCTGCTGCATCGTCACTGGATAAAGGGCAAGGGCTGCTCGCATCTCCCCACTGTCCACACGGCGTTTCAGTTCACCCAGTCCACGCAGACCACCAACAAAATCGATACGCTTGGAGGAACGCAAGTCACCAATGTTCAGAATCTCATCGAGAATCAGACGACTGCTGATATCCACATCCAACACACCAATGGGGTCAGTATTGTCATAGGTACCCTCCTTTGCCTTCAAACTGTACCAGTGCTGGTCGAGATAGAGTGAGAACTCATGCAACTGCTGAGGCTTATAAATCTCAGTACCCTTATCCTCTACGATGAAGTTCACCTGAAGGGCAGCAAGAAACTCCTCTGACGACATGCCATTAAGGTCTTTCACGACGCGGTTATAGTCGAGGATGGTCAACTGACTTGCCTGGAAACATACTGCCATGAAGAAATTATACTCCTCATCACCTTTGTGGTTTGGGTTCTGCTTCTGTTTCTCAGCACCTACCAAAGCGGCAGCAGCAGAACGATGGTGACCGTCAGCGATATAAAGAGACGGCATCTTGGCAAACTCAGCGGTGATGGTTGACATGTCCTGCTCATTATCAATTACCCAGAACTGATGACGGAAACCATCAATAGGAGCAATAAAGTCGTATTCTGGTTCCGTAGCGGCATAACGCTTAATCAACTGGTCGAGCACAGCATTATCAGGATAAGCGAAGAATACCGGCTCGATGTTCGCATTATTCACACGGACATGCTTCATACGGTCTTCCTCCTTGTCGCGACGAGTCAACTCATGCTTCTTGATATTGCCCTTCATATAATCATCAGTATGGGCACATACCACCAAACCATACTGCGTCTTACCGTTCATGGTCTGAGCATATATATAATAATGTTCGCGCGCGTCTTGTACCAACCAGCCCTTATCCTGGAACTTCTTGAAATTCTCAGCGGCTTTCTCATAGACACGAGGATCATATTCGGAAGTACCAACGGGGAAATCTATCTCCGGTTTGATGATATGATACAGACTCTTCTCGTTATCGCCAGCCTCCGCACGTGCCTCCTCAGAGTCCAGCACATCGTAGGGACGACTCTCCACCTGCTCCACCAAGTCTTTCGGTGGGCGTATTCCTTTAAATGGTTTTACAATTGCCATAATTACAAGTTTGCTTTAATTTTATCAATCATCTCCTGATACTCGGCATCAGAGAGATATACCTTTCCTGGATTCATCTGGAACGTACCGCCATAGTCCGGACCATCCACATACTTTGGAGCCAAATGGAAATGGAGGTGAGACAACTTGTCACTATAAGCACCATAGTTAATCTTCTCCGGATTGAATGCCTTCTGCATGGCACGGGTCACACGAGCCACATCAGCCATAAAGGCATTACGGTCTTCGTCCGACAGTTCGTTCAAATCGTTGACATGGTCCTTATAGGCAACAAGACAACGACCACGATAGGTCTGCTCTTTAAAAAGGAACGCACGAGAGACTGAGAGTTCGCAAATCTCAATCATCAAGTCGTGCAGTGTCTGATTGTTAGTGCAGTACAAGCACTGTTTGGGATCACTTTGCATAGTTCGTTTGTTTCTAAGTTATATATATTTTGATGCAAATTTACTGAAAAGTTCTGAATCCTCAAAATTATTCCGTATATTTGCAGACAGAAACTTAAACTATTAGCAAATGAACACAAGAATTCTGTTAACCATCAGTATGCTTATTGTATCTGTATGGACTACTCACGCACAGAGTTTTGAAACAGCAACAGAAGCAGTGAAGAATATGGGTGTGGGCTGGAATTTAGGAAACACCTTGGATGCGAATAACAACAATGGGGGAAGGCAGGACCTTTCCTCTGAGACTTGTTGGGGACAACCTTATACCAAACCTGAGTTGATGAAGATGATGAAAGAGGCAGGTTTTGGCGCTATTCGAATTCCTGTTACATGGTTTCCCCACATGGATTCTTCCAATAAGGTGGATGCTGCCTGGATGAAACGTGTCCATGAAGTGGTTGACTATGTTATAGATAATGGCATGTATTGTCTTCTGAACGTCCATCACGACACAGGTGACGGGAGTTTCCATTGGTTACATGCCAGCATGAACACCTATAATAATGTGAAAGCCAAATACGAGTCCTTATGGACACAGATTGCTGAGGAATTCAAGGACTATGGCGACAAACTCCTTTTCGAGAGTTATAATGAGATGCTGGACGAATATAACTCATGGTGTTTTGCCACCTTCGCAAGATCTGGTGGCTATCATGCTACGGATGCGGCTGATGCCTATCAAGCCATCAATAGTTATGCACAGAGTTTTGTGAATGCAGTACGTGCTACTGGGGGTAATAATACCAAACGTAACCTGGTGGTCAACACTTATGGAGCATGTAATGGAGCGGGAAATTGGAACACACATTTGAAAGACCCTCTGAAGGAGATGATAATACCTTCTGATGCGATAGCAGGCGCAGGACATATTGCCGTACAGGTTCACGCCTACCCTAACGTGAAGAATATCAGCAGTATGAAGACGGAGGTAAACGATATGTTCAACGCCCTCAACACCTACTTCATTTCCAAGGGAACCCCCGTTATCATCGGTGAATGGGGAACAGCCAATGACGGTGAGGTTGACTATGACGTACGCCATGAAAATGTGATGCAATTTGTAGACTTCTTCGTAAAAGCCGCCAAAGCAAAGAATTGTGGAACATTCCTTTGGATGGGTCTGTCGGACGGGACGAACCGTTCTGTCCCTGTCTTCAATCAGGCAGACTTAGCAGAAGCCATCATGAAAGCATATTATGGCAGTTCGGACGGTTATAAGTTTCCTACCCGGGAGGATTTAGGAACCACAGTATATGATGTTAGTTATACCAATCAGTGGTCAGAGTTAAACCTGTATAGTAACTCTCTCTCCACGTCCTCCTATCAGGGAATGGAACTTGAGTTGGCTGAGGCACCCACTTCTGGCACATTACAATTCAAGGTCTACAAGAATGACAATACCGATATGGTCCAAGGCATTACTACAGCAAATAGCACCTTGAAATTCACCTCAAACATGGGGACTACACTCAAGCGTATTACTTTGCAATGTTGTATTCCCAATCTTCAGATAACAGTGAAGAACGTCTACCTTATCAAGTCGGATGGTACGAAACTGAAAAAGGAAGTGACACCTTTCTGGGGATGTACTGTTGATGAGAAGATCATCACTGGTATTCAACCTGCAAAAGCGAATCGTCCCACTGACAAGCGCTTTTATAATCTGAAAGGTCAGCAAATAGTACAACCTAAACATGGGATCTACATTCAGAACGGAAAGAAATACATTAAATAAATATTACTAATACAATGAATCGCTATTTTACTTTAATCATTAGTATGCTTCTGGCATTTGCCAGTCATACTTATGCGGATGGTACATCATCCAACAATGAGGGAATGACCCTTAGTGCTCAAGAATGGACCCGCAATGTGGTAATGGGTTGGAATCTTGGAAACTCGTTAGAGAGTGCAGGCAATGAGACAGCATGGGGTAATCCCAAGACTACTCAGGAGATGATCAAGAAAGTCCATGAGGCAGGATTCAATGCTATCCGTATTCCTATCCGCTGGGGCGACCACCTGACAAATTCTACGACAATGACCATTAACGCCGACTGGCTGGCACGGGTGAAGGAAATCGTTGACTGGTGCTTGGCAGAGGATATGTATGTCGTCATCAACGACCACCATGAGGAATGGTATGACCGTAACCCCACTTATGCCAAGCAGCAGGCAAACAACAAGAAGTTGAGTGCTTTATGGACAAACATCGCCAATGCCTTTAAGGATTACGGGGAGAAACTGGCTTTTGCTGGCACTAATGAGACTACTATCAACTGGGCTAATCCTACCAAGGAGAACCAGGATGTGCAGAACAGTTACAACCAGACATTTGTCAATGCTGTCCGCGCTACAGGAGGTAAGAACCTCTATCGTGTCCTCGTTGTACAGACCTATGCTTGCAGTCCCTACCATGGACTCAACGGTTTTACCATCCCCACAGACAAAGTGGAGGGAAGACTCTGTGTGGAATACCACTATTATGACCCCTATGGCTATGGACTGCTGACAGGCAATGCCAATAGTGATTATTATTACTGGGGAAAGGCTTATGAGGACAAGGCAAAAGCCAAGGGGAAGTCTATTCCCTCTGACAATGAGACGACACAGGCCAACCTCTTCGACCGCATTAACAACACATGGGGTAAGAAAGGACTGGGCATCGTCATGGGAGAATATGGTGTAACCAACCACTATACCAGTGACGACAAGCAGACACAGCAGGAGAATATGCAATACTATCTGAAGACTACGGTAGCGAATGCCCGTAAGCGTGGGTTCGCAGCCTTCGTATGGGACAACAACGTGTTCAGTAACGGCAATGAGGCTTTCGGTATCTTTAGACGCAGTCAGAATATGGCTGTTGGTAATGAGTATTTCCTGAAAGGTATCTGCGAGGGTGCTGGTACAGAGTACAAGGAGCCTGAACATCATGAAGACATTGATGTGCCTACTGACGGTAATGTGTATTGGGAAGGTGACGCTATGATGGACTGGGGAGATGGTCTTCAGGTGACGATTCCCGCCAGTGAATTCTCGGCTATCGGCAAGGATGTCAAACTACTCCTCTATTATACGTTAGACTTTACCGACTATAACATGATACAGTTTTTCTATGGTGACTGGAGTAGCAACCCGTCTTTTATCATAGATGGACAAACAATCACGAAAGAATATGTACCCTCAGATATCCATGGTATAGCAAATGGAGAGGACGGTGTCTCTGTCATCACTTTTAGTGAGGATGTCTACAACCTCATTGCACAGAAAGGATTAGCAGTACAGGGACATGGTGTTCGGCTGAAAATGATTGTGCTCACCGCAACAACAGGTATAAAGACTATCACCATGGATGCTGCCAATAAAGATGCTATCTATAACCTCCAAGGAAAACGGATAACCAAACCACAACATGGTATCTATATCCAGAACGGAAAGAAATACATTGCCAAATAAAAATAAAAATAAAAAGAGAGCCTGACACTTTTGAATGTCAGGCTCTTTCTTTATACCTTATTTATATATTACTTGTTCACCTGGAACTTGGTATCACCATCCTTGAAGAAGGCGTTGATCTGCTTGGCAGCGGCAATACCTGCATTGATATTAGCCTCGGCTGTCTGAGCACCCATCTTCTTAGGAGTAGAGAAATAACGTCCCTCAAACTGCTGGAAGTCAGCATTAGCATCAGGCATGATGTCAGTAACGAACTTCAAGTCCTCACGCTCAGCCATCAACTTCAACAACTCGGGCTCGTTGATAACCTCCTTACGAGCAGTGTTCACCAAGATACCACCCTTCTTCATCTTACCAACCAGTGCGTAGTTGATGCTCTGCTTGGTCTCTGGTGTTGCGGGGATATGCAGGGAAACGACATCACAAGTCTCAAAGAGAGCATCCTGATTAGCAACGGCATGTACGCCAGCCTTCTCGATAACCTCTGCAGGGCAGAAAGCATCGTAAGCATAAACATCCATTCCAAATCCCTTGGCGATGCGAGCCACATTGCGACCTACATTACCAAAAGCAAGAATACCCAGTTTCTTACCCAACAACTCAGAACCGCTCTTACCATTATAGAAACCACGAACAGCCATTACCAACAAACCGAACACCAACTCGGCAACGGCATTAGCATTCTGTCCTGGGGTGTTCTCTGCTACGACATTGTGGGCAGTAGCGGCAGCAAGGTCGATATTATCGTAACCAGCACCGGCACGAACCACAATCTTCAACTGCTTGGCAGCGTCCAGCACCTCAGCATCCACCTTATCCGAACGGATAATCAGTGCGTCAGCATCCTTCACTGCATCCAACAACTGAGCCTTCTCTGTATATTTCTCCAGCAGGGCGAGTTCATGACCAGCAGCCTCAACCTCTGCTTTGATACCATTCACAGCGGCTGCTGCGAATGGCTTCTCTGTTGCAACAAGAATCTTCATAACTATAAACTATGAACTTTGAACTATGAACTTTGAACTATGAACTAAAATTAGTGTTTCGCCTCAAATTCCTTCATGCAAGCAACCAAGGCGTTAACACCCTCGATCGTCTGAGCGTTGTAGCAAGAAGCACGGAAACCACCAACACTACGGTGTCCCTTCACGCCAACCATGCCCTTAGAAGTAGCAAAGTCAAGGAAGTCCTTCTCCAACTCCTTATACTCGTCAGCCATCACGAAGCAGATGTTCATCAGTGAACGGTCCTCCTCAACGGCGGTACCACGGAACATCTTGTTGCGGTCGATCTCACCATAGACAATCTCTGCACGCTGCTGGGCAAGTTTATCCATAGCCTCAACACCACCCTGCTTCTTCAACCAGCGCAGGTTCTCCAATGCACAATAGATAGGTACAACTGGAGGGGTGTTGAACATAGAACCCTTTTCAACATGTGTACGATAGTCGAGCATGGTAGGAATCTCACGAGGAGCCTTACCCAGTTTCTCATCCTTCACGATGATAACCGTTACACCAGCCATAGCCATGTTCTTCTGGGCACCAGCATAGATAGCATCGTACTTAGACACATCGATAGGACGACTGAAGATATCTGATGACATATCAGCAATCAGAGGAACATTCACGTCAAGGTCCTTGCGAATCTCAGTACCATAGATGGTGTTGTTGGTAGTAATGTGCAGATAGTCTGCGTCAGCAGGAACTGTCCATCCCTTTGGAATAAAGGTATAGTTAGCATCAGCGGAAGAAGCCACCTCTACTACCTCACCAAACAGTTTTGCCTCTTTCATAGCCTTCTTAGCCCAAACACCAGTGTTCAGGTAAGCAGCCTTCTTAATCAGGAAGTTGTAAGGAATCATGCAGAACTCCAGAGAAGCACCGCCACCGAGGAAGATCACAGAATAGCCCTCTGGAATCTGAAGCAGTTCCTTGATCAAAGCAACTGCCTCATCAACAACGGGCTGGAAATCCTTGGCACGATGGCTGATCTCCATCAGAGAGAGACCAGAACCATTGAAGTCTAAACACTGCTGTGCAGTCTTCTCAATCACTTCACGGGGAAGAATAGAAGGACCTGCGTTAAAGTTGTACTTCTTCATTTTGATTGTGAATTTTAATTATTTGTTATACTTTTCTATTATCTGTTTCGTAAAAACGATGCGAAATTACACTTTTTATTTGAATTAGGCAAATATTTGAGCAAGAATTAAGCATTTTCAGCAATATTCTTACGTTTTGCCAAGTCTGCCTTGCAATTTTCTATCTCACAGGCTCGACAATTGTCTTGATGCCCTTGATCTTCTCACCCTTCGTCTGACGGATGACCTGTTGCAGTTTTTCACGCTTTACAGCAACATAGGCATAACGGTCGTTCACGTCAATACGTCCTATCTCGTCCGACTGTAGTCCCCCTTTCTTACAAAGGAAGCCAACGATGTCACCTTTGCTCACCTTGTCTTTCTTACCTTTTCCGATATAGAGGGTTGCCATCTTTGGGGCTGAAGGTTGTTCTGAGTATGACGGTGTCACGTCAAAGGGAACCACCTCTCCTTCCACATAGTCAGGGATATGCTCCTCCGGACCTATGATGAAGAACGCCTTTCCTTGTTTATCCCAACGAGCGGTACGCCCTACCCGATGGATATAACCGTCCTCACTCTCCGGCATGTGATAGTGGATGATATTCGCAATATCGGGTATGTCAAGACCACGGGAGGCAAGGTCTGTACTTACCATCACATTCGTCGAGCCATTCGAGAATTTGTATAACTCATCCTCTCGTTGTTTCTGCTCCAAACCTCCATGGAAGTAACTCGTGGTAAACCCTTGCTCTCGCAGGTAGTTGTTCACACGCTCCACAGAATCACGATAGTTCAGGAACACGATACTGCTGGCATCTCCGAAACTAAGCAAAAGGTTGCGTAGGGTATCCAGTTTATCCTTCACAGGACTTTTCACCTCATAGAGTGTCACCCGCTCAGAGGTCTGTTCATCATCAGGCAGGAAGTCCACCAGCGTACCTTTCTTCGCCATATTGACAAACTGTGGAATTTCCTCCGCATTAGTGGCAGAGAGTAGGATGCGACGTTGTAACCCCGGAAGACTCTTGATGAGTTTAGCCATCTCCTGATGAAAGCCCATCTGCAAGCACTTGTCGAACTCATCTATAATCAGCCAGCGGATGTTATAGCGTGAGATATTATCCTTATCCAGATGGTCATTCAGTCGACCAGGTGTCCCAAAGACAATCTGTGGTTTGACATCCTTCAACTTGCGATGCTCATCCATAGCGGTGCGACCGCCATAGCAACTTGCAGAGCGGATACCCGAGCCCATATTATGAAGCACAGTATCCGACTGTAAGGCAAGTTCCCTACCCGGGACGACCACCAACGCCTGTACGTTATCCGATGAGGCATCCAGTAGTTGTACCAAGGGCAACAGATAGGCAAGAGTCTTTCCTGAACCCGTTGGGGAGAGTAAAACAACATCACCGTCGGAGCGTAGGATGGCTTCGGCGGCGTGTTGCTGCATCTCGTTAAGTTCGTCGATGCGTAGTTTCTGTAGGATTTTCTGGATATCCACTATTACTTTTTCTTCTCTTCTTTCTTCTCTTCAGTCTTATTGAAGGTAGACTTATAAGCCTTGTTCAGACCGTTGATGATATCAGCAGTAATATCAAAGCGCTTGGCAGCATACAGAATATTGTCGCCCTGCTTGGTCAGGATCAGGTCATATTTCTTATCCTTATTATATTTAGCAAGGAAGTGCTGCAAAGAGTCACGCAATCCCTCGTTATAGGTTGCGGTCTCGTTTGCAAGTTCATTCTCCAGACGAGCCTGCAACTGCTGTAAGTCATTCTGCTGACGCTGGATAGCAGCCTGCTGGCTCTCTGCCTGCTCACGACTGGTGAAGCCATTGTTATTCAACTTCTGCTGGAAGTTGTTCATGGCGTTCTGCAACTGCTGACCTTTCTGGTTCAGGGTGTTACGAGCGTTATTGCTCTTCTTCTGGAGTACCAGTGTGAAGTCCTTGCAATACTCATACTGAGTCATCAACGAGTCAACCTCTACATAAGCGATTTTGAGTCCTGCACCACTGGCGGAGTCACCTGCAGCGGGCTGGTCGTCCATCTTAGGACTTGCATTGTTACATGATGCGAGTGCTGCGATGGCGGCAACAGCCATCATGCCGAAAATGTTCTTTTTCATTTTTTCTTTTATTATTCGTTATTTTGTTATTTCGACTTTTCCTCAACCGCGAACCTGCTCTTCCGACGCATCTCCTTGTCTTGGTCCATCACGCAGTGGATCCCCCTCTCCCTCATCGCCTTACTATCGTGAATATGCTGCGACGAGAAGGTTCCGTTCTTACTGGAAAGGACTTTTATCAGGAAAAAAGCCATTCCTATAGCAATTATTAACGTGCTTAACAGCAGGATTCTCACCATAAATGATTAATTTTGCGGTTGCAAAGTTAAACAATAAATTCATAAAACCGATAAAATAAACATTAATAATGAATAAAAGTGAGTTAAAACCTGCCGTTGTCTTCGAACAATTTGCGAAGATTAACGAAATTCCACGCCCTTCGAAGCGTGAGGAGAAGATGATTGAGTACCTCAAGAACTTTGGTGAGAGACATGGCTTAGAGACAAAAGTAGACGAAGTGGGTAATGTGATTATCCGTAAAGGAGCCACTCCTGGCTATGAGGATTGCAAAACGGTCATCTTGCAGAGTCACATGGATATGGTGTGTGACTGTCTGCCCGACGTGAAGATTGACTTCGACAAGGAAGGTATCACCACGTATGTCGATGGGGAGTGGATGCGTGCCAAGGGCACAACCCTGGGAGCCGACGACGGTATCGGTATCGCCATGGAACTTGCCATCCTCGACAGCAACGATATTGAGCATGGTCCTATTGAGTGTGTCTTCACCCGTGATGAGGAGACCGGACTGACTGGTGCCTTTGGCATGAAGGCTGGTTTCATGACGGGTGACTACCTCATCAACCTCGACTCTGAGGATGAGGGTGAGATATTCGTCAGTTGTGCGGGTGGCCGTACAACGACGGCAACACTCAATATCCAGCGTCAGCCAGCCCCAGAGGGTTATTTCTTCATCAAGGGTTCCGTGAAGGGGCTTGTAGGCGGTCACTCTGGTGATGATATCAACAAGAAGCGTGCTAACGGTCTGAAGATTATCGCCCGTTTCGTCTACCAGGAGATGGAACGCTATGAGGGTGTACACTTAGTACGCCTGCATGGTGGCAGTCTGCACAACGCCATCCCTCGTGGTGGTTATTTCGTCCTTGCCGTACCGGAGGCTGTCAAGGAGAATATCCGTGCCGACTGGAACGTCTTCTCCGCCGATGTCGATGAGGAGTTCCACGTGACAGACACCCAGATGGTTTGGCGCATGCGTAGTTATGACCCAGAACCTATCATCGACGATGATACCGCTCGTCGTTTCGTCTATGCTTTGCAGGCTGTCGATAATGGTGTCTATTCTGTTTGTCAGGATGAGGCATTGGGTGGCATGACAGAGACATCAAGCAATCTGGCTCGTGTCGAGACACATGCAGACAAGATTGAGATTATGACATCACAGCGTAGTAATGTCATGTCGAACCTCGATAATATGTGTAATACCATTGCTGCCGTCTTCAAACTGGCTGGTTTCAAGGTAGAGCACTCGGAGGGCTACCCTGCATGGAAGATGCGTACAAATAGTGAGTTACAGAAAATAGTAAGATACACCTACCACAAGTTATTCCAGAAAGATCCTGTCGTACGTGGCATCCATGCCGGACTGGAATGCGGCCTCTTTGCAGAGCGTTATCCTAACCTCGACATGGTATCGTTCGGTCCTACCTTGCGTGACGTACATACTCCCGACGAGCGTCTGCTCATCCCCACCGTTCAGATGGTATGGGATCACTTGTTACTCACCCTCAAGAGCATACCCCATCAGTTATGAGACACCTTATATATATTATAATAGGTTTCGCTGTTCCCCTGCTGTTCGCCTCGTGCGGACCGCAGGCGGAGGCAGAGGAACTCGTGGAGCAGTTTATGGAACAGAATATGAGAGAAGACCTAAAACCCTCGTCTGTCCATTTCACGGATATCGACTCCACCCATGCCATGACCGACTCCATCGTCATCAATCTCCGTCAACTGGCACGTCAGGCTAAGCGTTATCGTCCTGACCTCAAATATGCGCCTGACGAGCCTTTCAAGAAACTCATCGTTACTCGCGTAAGATATGAACTCGACGATCAGGAATGCAGCGACACATACTATCTCGATATGGATCTGACACGTATCGTCGCCTTTAAGGAGAACTAACCAACTGATTATCTCTGTCAGATTCTGCTGACTTGCTTAACACCCTTCACGGTGCGTAGTTTCTTGATAAGGGACTCCAGACGGGTATTATCGTCGATCATGATAACGAGGTTGCCACTGAACAAGCCGTCGTGCGAGTCGATATTGATACTGCGCAGCACCAGTTTCTCGTCTTTGGAGATGATGCTGGTGAGGTTGTTGACGATGCCGATATCATCATTGCCGATGACACGCAGGGTGATGGCATACTGTGACGAGCCCTTGCCACTCCACATGGCACGGACGACACGATAACCGAAACGCTTCTTGAGTTCAGGAGCGTTAGGACAGTCCTCACGATGTATCTTAATACCACCACTGACGGTGACGAAGCCAAACACCTTATCACCATAGATGGGTTGGCAGCAGCGAGCCAACTGATAGTCGACCCCCTTCAGGTTGCGGTCGATGACCAGTACATCGTCGGAGTGCTGTGCACTGAGATTAGAGAGTTGGGAGTTATCCAAAACGAAGTCGGCAGCCGTCTGAGCGACATTATTACCCGTGACGGGCTGCTCACCCTGCTGCAACTCCACATACTTATCGATGACATGGTTGACATCCAGTGTGCCGTCGGCTATCTGCCGATAGAAATCACTCGTCTCCTTGAAACCCAGTTTCTTGATGAGGTGCTGCATGGTAGACTCCTCCTGCTCCACCTTACGGTTCTTGAACTTCCGCTCCAACGCCTCCTTGGCAAAGAGTGCCTCCTTGACCTGCGTCTCCTTCAGCGCCAGACGGATCTTCGACTTGGCACGAGAGGTCTTGACAATGTTCAACCACTCCTGACGGGGTTTCTGAGTCGACGAGGTCATTATCTCCACCTGGTCACCACTCTGCAAGGGCTGACGAAGCGGTACCACCTTATTATTAATACGGGCACCCGTGCAGGCATTACCTATCTTGGAATGGATATGATAAGCGAAGTCAAGGACGGTGGCACCCTTCGGGAACTTATACAAGTCACCCTTCGGCGTGAACACGAATACCTCGTCCTCGTAGAGGTCCATCTTAAACTGGTCCATCGCCTCCAAGCCGTCACTCGTCTCCAGCATCGAACGGATGTTCGTGAGCCACTCGTCCAAGCCCGACTCACCCTTCACACCCTTGTAACGCCAGTGGGCAGCGACACCACGCTCCGCAATCTCGTCCATACGCTCCGTGCGGATCTGTACCTCCACCCATTTCTGCTCAGGACCTAAGACGGTGATGTGCAGACTCTCGTAACCGTTCGACTTCGGCACACTCAGCCAGTCACGCAACCGCTTGGGGTTCGGCTGGTACATGTCAGTCACAATGGAATATACCTGCCAGCAGTGCATCTTCTCCTTCTCCACGGGGGAGTCGAGAATGACACGGATGGCGAAGAGGTCGTAGACACCCTCGAAGTCACATTTCTGTTTCTTCATCTTCTGCCAGATGGAGTGGATGGACTTCGTGCGTCCCTTGATATGGAACTTCAGTCCTGCGGCTTTCAGGTGCTCACTGATCGGTTGGATGAAACGCTGGATATACGCATCACGGCTCTTCTTCGTCTCGCTGAGTTTCTCCTTGATATGATAGTAGGCATCATGCTCCAGGTATTTCAACGACAAGTCCTCCAACTCGCTCTTCAACTTATACAGTCCGAGTTTGTGGGCAAGGGGCGCATAGAGATAAGCAGCCTCCTCGCTGACCTCCCGTTGCTGGTCTATCTGTTTCGTGTCACGGATCTGACGCATCAGGTTGACACGGTCGGCAATCATGATGAGGATGACCCGCATATCCTCGGCAAAGGAGAGCAGCAGGTTACGGAAATTCTCCGTCTCGATGACAGGGTTCTTCTTATAGAGGTCTTGGATGCGCTGCAACCCATGCAGGATGCGGGCGACAGACTCACCGAACTCGCGTTGGATAACATCAATGGTAAGATAGCCGTCCTCCACACAGGGATGCAACAAGACGGCAAGGACGGCATCACGTTTCAAACCGATCTCCTCCACAACCAAGTAGGCGGTCTGGAAACTCAGCAGCATAGGATTCAAGCCGAACACATCACGACGGATATGGTTCTGCTCGATATAGTCGGTCAGATACTGGCGCATCTTCTCCTCGTCACCCTCCATGAGCGACGACCCGATCTCCTGTTTCACCTTATTATATAATAACAGAATCTCTTCTTTCTCCTGTGATGTAAACTCAAATCTTGCTGTCATGCAATAGATTAATGCTCACTAAATTTAACCTCTTTATTTGCTGCCGTTATTTTGTTAATATCTTTTATCGATTGCAAAAATAGAAAGAAAATATGAATAATCCAAATTATGAGTCAGAAAAACGACCCTTCTGTCGGTAACTGTTTTTGATGAATTTCCGAAAATGAGTACATTATTTCATAAATTATTAGTAACTTTGCACAAAACAAAAAGAAGAATGACTGACGACAAAATATTACGGATGCAGCAACTCGTCAGGGAGTTGAACGAGGCATCGGATGCTTACTATAACGGACGGGGTGAACGCATGACCGACTATGAGTGGGATGCCCGTTTCGACGAACTGAAACGACTGGAACAGGAGACGGGGACTACCCTGCCCGACTCTCCCACGCAGAAAGTATCGGAGGACACAATCACAGGACAGAAGGAGGTACATGAGTTCGCTGCCCTCTCGCTGGCGAAGACCAAGCAACCAGCCGAACTGGTGAAGTGGGCGGAAGACCGACCCATCTGGATCTCGTGGAAACTGGACGGTCTGACTCTCGTCGTGACCTATGATGACGGACAACTGACGAAGGTCGTCACCCGAGGTAACGGACATATCGGTACGAATATCACCCACCTCGCCAAAGCCATTAACGGTATTCCGCAACAGATTGACTACAAGGGACATACCGTCATCCGCGGCGAGGCTGTCATCAGTTATGACGACTTCGACAAGTTCCTGATGGAGAGTGGTGAGGACTATGCGAATCCCCGTAACCTTGCCTCCGGCTCACTGACACTGAAAGATGTGGAGGAGGTGAAGCAACGGCATATCCAATGGATACCCTTTACCTTGGTACATATCGATGATGATATCATCTCATGGGGTGACCGCATGACATGGTTGGAGCGACAAGGTTTCCAGACGGTGGAGCATGAGCGGGTAGAACATCCCGATATCGATGCGGTAGAAGGGGTGATTGATGTGTTTACCCAGAAGGTGACCAGCAAACAGAACCCCTACCCTGTCGACGGTCTTGTCATCTGTTACGATGATACAGAATACGCTCAGACGGGAAGTGTCACAGGACACCATGCCACCAAAGCAGGACTTGCCTTCAAATGGCAGGACGAGTCTGCCGACACCATCTTGCAGGAAGTGGAATGGTCGTGTGCCGCCTCCACCATCTCTCCTGTCGCTATCTTCCAACCTGTGGAACTGGAGGGTACGACGGTGAAACGTGCCTCGCTCTGTAATATCAGCGAGTGCGAGCGTTTGGGAATCGGTATGAAAGGAACAGAGATCAGTGTCATCAAGGCGAATAAGATTATCCCGAAGGTCATCAAGGTCATCCGCACGGAAGGAACGTTGGAGATTCCCCATGAGTGTCCTGTGTGCAAAGCAAAGACAGAGATACGGATCAGCGAGGCAAGTAGTACGAAGACCCTGCACTGCACCAATGCGGAGTGTCCAGCCAAGCAACTGAAGAAATTCGCCCGTTTCGTATCGAAGGAAGGGATGAATATCGACGGTATCTCGGAACAGACCCTCGCTAAGTTTATCAATCTCGGATGGGTCAGCGAGTATGCTGATATCTACGACCTGCGCAGTCATATCCGTGAACTCGCCAACATGGAGGGTTTCGGAGAGAAGTCGGCATCCAACATCATGCGTAGCATCGACCGTTCCGCCAATGTGGAGGCACACCGATTGCTCTATGCCCTGAACATCCCCCTGTGCGGACTGGATGTATGCAAACGCCTGTTAAGTGCTTATCCGTTGGATGAGCTGGTGGCAGAAACTGTCAAAGAGACGGGTGATTTATTTGAGCCATACCGGGAGGCATCATCTGTCTTCGCTCATGTCAACGGCATCGGACCGGAGAAGTCGGCATCTTTTGTCAACTGGTTCCGTGATGACCATAACAGACAGCGTTACCAGCGACTGAGGGAGAAGATTCAGGTGTCGCAAGTCACCAACGAACCGTCTGGCAGTCTGTGTGAGGGACTGACCTTCGCGGTGACGGGTGATTTGTATCACTACAAGAACCGCAACGAGCTGAAGGCATATATTGAGTCGCAGGGTGGTAAGGTAGCATCAGCGGTAAGCGGCTCGACTTCCTTCCTTATTAATAATGACGTGACATCAACCTCGGGGAAAAACCAGAAAG